>Ga0247727_10005841_pt1 | contig 24576 bp, 21 predicted proteins | sample WisWelCaveWW1625_FD_202498 | JGI IMG/M metagenome (GOLD analysis project Ga0247727, IMG submission 202498) | Biofilm microbial communities from Wishing Well Cave, Virginia, United States - WW16-25 | ecosystem: Environmental > Aquatic > Deep subsurface > Groundwater > Cave microbial mat | place... | reverse complement strand
CTTTTTCTTTTAGTGTCTCTCTCTTTTTCATTGGTGAATCCCTCAACGATTCACCCCCGCAGCAGCTTTAACAGCTGCTCGGGTTTATTTTACTTTCTACTGAGCCAATCTGAGCAATAAGTTTATATTTTGTTTTCTATAACCTTGAGTTATGTTATACAGGGTGATTGTCGATCTTTACGAAAAACTTGATTCTACATCTAAGAGGCTTGAAAAGATATTCTACATTTCAGAGCTTATAAAAAATACACCTTATGACGAATTAGATAAGATAATGCTCATGGCACAGGGAAAACTATTCCCTGAATGGGAAGATAAAAAAATAGGAGTTGCTTCAAAGATTGTTATAAAAGCCATAAGCAAGGCTACTGGAATATCACTTGCAGAGATTGAAAACGAATGGAAAAAACAAGGTGATTTAGGAAATGTTGCAGAATCACTTGTCAAAAAGAAAAAACAGCACTCGCTCTTCCCTAAAGACCTTGAATTAGACTTTGTCTTTAAAACTTTAAGAGAATTGGCCGAGGAAGAAGGGAAGGGGAGCACTGAAAAAAAAATAAATTCAATATCTGATATGATCATTAATTCCACTCCCAAAGAAGCAAAATATATAGTTAGGATAGTAGTTGATAACCTCAGAATCGGAATAGGCGCAGGCAGCGTCAGGGATGCTATTGTATGGGCATTTTTCGGAGAAAAACTCGAGATAAGATATGATACAGCAAAAAATGATATAGAGCTCTCTGTTGATAAAAGAGCAGAATATAACCAGGTTTCAGAGAAAGTGCAGCACATAATTGACATCACAAACGATCTAGGAGAAGTCGCAAAAGCTCTAAAGGAAAAAGGCATAAAAGCATTTGATGACATCTCTATCAAACCGGGAAAACCAATAAATGTAATGCTATTCCAGAAAGCCAAAAATATAGAAGATGCATTTTTAATAGTTGGGAAGCCTGCAGTCTTTGAGTTCAAATATGACGGTTTTAGGATACAGATACACAAGAACAAGGAGAAGATAAGTATCTTTACAAGAAGGCTTGAGGATGTAACAGCCCAGTTCCCTGAAGTCATCAGTTATATTAAAGAGAACATCAAAGCAGATTCTTTCATCATAGACTCTGAAGCTGTAGGATATGATCCAAAGACAGGGAAATATGTTTCATTTCAGAGCATATCACAGAGGATAAAGAGAAAATATGATATAGAAGAAGTTGCAAAAAAATTCCCTGTCGAACTCAATATCTTTGACATATTATACTGCAATGAAAAAAGCCTGCTTGATGAACCTTTTAAAAAAAGAAGAGAATTACTTGAAAAAATAGTCTCAGAAAAAAGAGGAAAAGTAGCGCTTGTCAGGCAAATAACCACTTCTGATGAAAAAGAAGCAGATAAATTCTACAAAGAATCTCTTTTTGCAGGTCAGGAAGGGATAATGGCTAAAAACCTGGACGGTGTATATAAGCCAGGAGCAAGGGTCGGATACGGAGTCAAAATAAAGCCCGTAATGGAACCGCTTGACCTAGTCATTGTAGCTGCAGAATACGGAGAAGGCAAAAGATCAGGCTGGTTGACAAGCTATTCTATGGCATGTTCTGATGATGGAGAATTTAAAGAAATCGGGAAAGTATCTACAGGGCTAAAGGAGCTTGATAAAGAAGAAGAAACAGAAACCACTTTTAAAGAGATGACTAAACTCTTAGTTCCTCTCATAAAAAAATCAACAGGCAGATTTGTTGAAGTGAAGCCTGAAATCGTCATAGAAGTTGCCTATGAAGAGATCCAGAAATCACCAAGCTATTCCTCAGGGTATGCCCTTAGGTTCCCAAGATTTTTGAGGCTCAGGACTAAAGATAAGACAAACGATGACATAAATACAATTGTTGATATTGAGAAGCTCTATTCTCAGCAGAGGGGTAGAGCTTAAAAATAAGCTGATTTTTTACAAAGAAGATGGCAAAATGCGAGATATGCACAAAAAAAATTGAATCTACTTTTTTAGAGAAGATTATCGGCACATATGTTAAGGATATGAAAGGCAAAAAACACGCAGTCTGTCATAGCTGCCAAAAAAAACTAAAGAGCAAGAGCAGCATTCTTGAAAACCTGAAATAATTATTCTGTCTTCTCGTAAATTTCAGTATACCTGTTATTTATTTGAAACCTCTCTACTAACCTGATCCTCCCATTATTAGATTCCTGCATTATAAAATCCCTTAAGCCTGCAATAGAGTCTACTCTTGTTTGAGAGCTAAAAACTATCAGGTCAAACTCTTTTCCTTTCTCTATGTCGAAATTTACAATATTGTGCTCTTTTTTTACATAACCTAAATATGGCATCCTGAGCATATTTGTGAAGGGCCAGGCAGTGAGGATAGCTTTCTCATTATCATAATTTTCATCAATATAGTTCATAGCCAAGATATATGTATTTAGGCTGTCTTCATAATCAAGGTTGTCTTCCAGGGCACAGCCGCACGGGTTAAACTCCATGGAATGATAGTTCACAAAAAAAACTAAAACAACAGCAGTGCAAACCACGATGTATGTTATATTTGTTAAATATTTCTTATCAGGGAGCCTAATCTTTTTTAGACATGAATCTATGCCCTTTAAAAAAAGTATTACGATTGCAGGGTAAATAGGAAGCATATACCTGAAAATCTTCCAGAAAAAAATAAGAATACAAAATAAGTTGCAATATAGAAATAAAGGACATAATCTTCTTTATCTGTTTTTTTGCTTGCGAGCATGTGGAGCGTATATATTATCGTTACAGGGACAGTAAGCATAAAAAGCCCGTTCCAAAACAAAGAAACCCTAATGAATGTGAGCCACTCAGAAAAAGTGCTTGATGTTATAGGTGGAAAAAAAGAGCTGATGACACTTTCTACATTTTTAGGATAAAGCAAAAGTGCGGCAAAAGCCCATAACACAAAAACAAGCAAAGGCAAAATAAGGTAATATAATTTCTTTTTTTCTTTAAATATCATCCAGGCAAACGCAGCCGGCAGGATAAGGACGAAAATCTCTTTTGTAAGTATCCCAACAGTAGATAAAACAGTGAATCTCAGATATCTACCCTTGAAAAGATAATAAAAGGACATAATCGACAGCGTTGTCAGGGGGATGTCGTAATATATCCTGCCCAGAAATGCAAAAAATGCCGGAATAGATGCTAAAATTACAACAGAGACTAGTGCAATCAATTTTTTTTGGAAAATCAGTTCTGACAAAAGGAACATATAATAGAGCCCGACAGCTCCAAAAATCAGGATAATCATGTGAAATGCTTTCAGGTTATATCCTGTAATTGTTGATATTGTCCCAAGAATGGTTGGCAACAGTGTTGAATGGACCAGGTTTGCGTCCTCTGAAATCACTTGAAAAGGCTTATCCTGGAAGCCTTTTATTGCAATTCCCATGGCTATATCATCCCAATAAAAAGGCATGGAAAGAGAGTCAATCCTTAAGGCAATCAAGAAGATAACCAATGGAATTACAAGCATTTCCTTAGAATGTTTCTTAAGATAAACCTTTATTTTTCCCATGTTATCCCTTAGTCTATATTGCTATGCTAGACTAAAAACAATAATCTTTTTATAAATTTCTCATTCCCTAAAACTAGTGCCCTCGTAGCTCAGTCGCTAGAGCAACTGTTTCGTACGCGTAATGTCAGAATTATCTGTGATTCTGGCCTGCAGAAATAACAGTAGGTCACGAGTTCAACTCTCGTCGGGGGCTTTTCCAATAATTAAGATAGCTTTATATTCAATCAGGTTCTTTTGTTCATAGAGGAATAACCAGCTGAAATGAGAATAAAAAAAATACCTATGAGCAAAATCAGGCAGAAATACAAAAAGCTGCCAATAGACAGGAAATGGATAGTTTTTGCCCTGTTAATTTTTGTCCTTGCATTTTTCCTTAAGATAAATGTATGGCCTATCATGTTTGTTGCCCTTTTTTGCGTAGCAAACGCTGTATTGCTTTCAATAGACAGATATGTAAGCGCACCTTTAGACCTAGAGCTTTCTACTTTTTCAGCTGTCTTGATGACAATAAGGTATGGTATAGAGTGGGGGCTTGCGGTCGCAGTACTGACAAAACTTTCAGCAATATTTTACAACAAGAACGTAAGAGTAGACCACTTTTTTATGACAATCGGATATATGTTAGCAGCTGTGATTGCAAATCTATTTGGCACAATGCCGGTTCTGGTTGTCGGCGTCATAGTCACAATAATTATCAATTTATATGTTATTTTTATATCGAGATATATAACCATGCTCTCTGACTACGAGATACTGATGTATGGATCAAGCAACACAATATTTAACATTGTTCTCTTTATCGGCTTCTCGGAACTTATCTTGAAAATAATGATCTGATGAGCCTGTTATAATAATAACATAATATATTTATATTAGGTTTCATATCAAAATGAAATCTACAAATATGGCTGAATCAAACGCTACTGAATTCAAGTTTGTTCACAAGAACAACTTGAGGTTTGTTCTTGGAATAACCCTATCTATGCTCATTCTTTCTATCGTGATAGATGTAAGGCCACTTATTTTCCTGTCAATATTCTCTATAATGGGGGCATTATTCATGATTTATGAAAGATACGTGCAGATGCCTGTAGATTTTGAGCTTTTTACTTTCTTTACAATACTTATGACACTCAAATACGGCCTATTTTGGGGAATGATAACAGGAGTTTCCACAAAGCTCTCGGCAGTGTTATACAACAAAGATTTCAATAGGAACACAGTCTTTTCTTTGAGCGCCTATGTTATGGCAGCCATAATAACTAATTTTTTCCATAATTTTATCACTAATATAATCTTCCTTAGCCTTCTAGTAGTATTGTTGACAAACATATTTACATTCCTTGTATTCCGCCTTGTTGTTCAGATGCAGGATGTAGAACTATTCATGTACGGCGCATCGAATTTCCTGTTTAATGTTGTCATCGTGATGGGTTTCTCCCAGATTTTTGTCGGGCTAATGGCCTTCGTATAATTTATAAAAAACCTAAGCATCTTCTTTATAATGACACATTATTTTTCAGAAAAACAGGAATCAGCAATAAACCTGAAAAAAATAAAAATCAAAATAGAAGAAACTTCGCTTGAATTCTATAGCTCATCAGGTGTTTTTTCAAAAGATGAGCTTGACAAGGGAACTAAGCTCCTAATTGAGAATGCAGAGATCGGGCAGAATTGGGACGTCCTTGATTTAGGTTGCGGGACAGGCGTTGTAGGGTTATTTGTAAAGAAAAGGAATCCCGGGACAAAGATTCTGATGGCAGATATCAACGAAAGGGCGGTTATGCTGAGCAAAAAAAACATCAGGCTCCATGGCTTTGATAATATCGAGGCAAGAAAGAGCGATGTTTTTTCAAATATCAAGGAACATTTTGATGCAATACTATTGAACCCTCCTCAGACAGCAGGCAGAGAGGTTTGCTTTAAAATGATTGAAGAGTCAAAATCACATCTTAAAAAAGACGGGCTTCTGGAGATTGTCGCAAGGCATAACAAAGGAGGAGAAACGCTTTCAAAAAAAATGGGAGAAGTGTTCGGAAATGTCAGAGATATTGCAAAAAAAGGAGGTTTCAGGGTATATATCAGCCAAAATTCGCATGATGAAAATAGGTAATCTCGAGATAAAGGGCAAGGTCTTTCTTGCGCCTATGTGCAACGTGACTTCTCTTCCATTCAGGCTGCTTTGCAAAAAATACGGCGCTGCAATGATGTACTCTGAGATGATTTATGCAGATGCTTATGTCATGGAGTCAGAAAAATCAGAGAAAAAAGCATTTTTCATTGAAGAAGAAAGGCCGATAGGGATACAGCTTACAGGCTCTAATTTTGATATCCTGGAAAAAGCCATAAAAAAAGCTGAAAAAGAACTGCATCCGGATGTGATTGACATCAACATAGGATGCCCGGCATATAACGTGATAAAATCAGGGGCAGGATCAGCATTGCTTAAAGATTGCACAAAGTTATCAGAATTAGTAAAAAGATTATCTTCTGCAGTAGATATTCCGCTTACATGCAAGATAAGGATCTTAAGCGATGAGAACGAAACTATCAGGACTGCAAGGGCAATACAAGAGGCAGGGGCAAAAGCATTGAGCGTCCACGGCAGGACTGCAAAGCAGATGTATTCAGGCCAGGCAGACTGGTCAGTAATCAAAAAAATAAAAGATGAACTTACTGTCCCGGTTATAGTAAATGGGGATGTCAGGGATGAAGTATCTGCAAGAGCAGCGCTTGAATTGACAGGATGCGATGCAGTTATGGTAGGAAGAGCTGCAATAGGCAATCCATATATATTCAAAAGAATAAAACATTTTCTTGAGACAGGAGAAAAAATCCCCGAGCAGACTATCAGTGAAAAGGCAAAAGAATTTTCAGAATTCCTGAATCTATGCAGAAAATACAATTACATGAGCATATCCTACATAAAGATGGAAGCTACAAATTTTGCAAAGGGATTTGTAGGCGCAGCAGTAATCAGGGAGCAAATATCAAGATGCAAAGAAGTAGAAGAAATTGAAGAGACTCTCAGATCTCTTTAATCCCGTTTGCAGTTGCAGCTATAAGCCTTATACCTATTCCTAATTTCAGAAGAGCAGAAAGAAGAGCCATGTGCTCTTTTCCGCTGCCTGACGTAAGATTCAGTGCAACTTCTGTTCCTTCTATCTTATCTTTAAGCTGCCTTGTTATATGATCAATAACGAGTTCTATACTCTCATTGGAATTTATTACAACAAAATCCGTATTCTCTTTTTTCTTGAAGTTTTGGCTGCCGAAATCATCAGTGACAAGGAAGATGTGATCCCAATCATGGCTGCTCATTATTTTCACGACATCGGTCCACGTGCCTTTTCCTGTGCTTAGAAGCGCAATAAGTTCAGTCATTCTTACTTGGAGATTATTTTTCAATATAAAAATTATGCTTTTTATGGGTACTTTCTTAGGAATATATACGTATTTAGACGGATAGCTTCATAAATGAGTTAATGTTACTCCTTCAAAATGAAACTCGATAAGACCCAAAAAAAGCTTTTATTCATGTATGCTCTGTTTTTTTTAATCTCGCTCGTAATTATGCCATTATTTCATTCTCTCTTTATACAAAGTACTGGTTTCTCCTCAAAAATAAAGATAGCATTCCTGTCGCAAAAAGTTACTATCGCTGCCGCAATAATGGTGTTTGTCCTTGTTCTAATGGTCATGAGGACGAATTTCAGGATAAAAGACTACAGGCTTGAATGGTGGTATCTTTTTTTGGGCATTATCTTTATTTCAATGAGCTTTATTACAATGACGGATCTAGACAGCATACTTGCGCAGGGGGTTGAGGTAAGCATCAATAAAGGGACGCAAATCGATTTAGACAGCGGAAGATTCAGTGTTAATGAATTCAATACAGTAGATAAAGAGGCCAAATTTGTAAATCTTATGAATCTTACTGCAAGAAAAACTCTTTTTCTTGATTCTCCTATAAAAGACAGCGAAATTTCTTTCATCGTATTTTCAAAAAATTTCAGTGATTCTAACTTCAGCCTGACTGTTAATAATTTCACTCTTAATGTATCAGGCCTTAATCATGATTCCAGTATAAAGAACTTAAAATACAAGATTGACAAGGAATTTGTAGCCAACGAGAATATTGTCGAAATAAAAGGCACAGGCATCTATCTCCTATATGAATCCCTTTTTTTACAGGGAAGATCATTTATCATTGAGGACGGGGTAATTAAGCAGGTAAATGAAGAAGCTATGATATACCTTAGACAAAAAGACACTGACAATCTAATATACTATATGCTTTTCAAATTCGGGACAATTTTCAGGCTAATCGGGAGCGTGTGCTTTTTTATATTCAGCTTTGGCACAGGGTTTTCAAGAAAATGCATGATAAGATATAAAAAAGAAGTTTTAGCGTCTCTTATTTTCACGCTGCTCTTTTTTCTGGGACTAAACCTTTTACAACAATTTTTATAAAAGCATGATGATTGTTTATCTAGATGCTTTTCACAATAAACGAATTAATTGACCTTGTAATAATGGTCCTTGCAATAGGCTATATATTCTCATCCTACTTTAAAAGAGAGCCTACAGAAGGCTATGACCCTCTTGTATATTATAAGAAAAGCAGTTTTTTTGAAGACTTAAAGCAAGGGATTATAGTTGCTGCTCCTGCAATTGTTCTTCATGAACTTATGCATAAGTTTGTGGCTATGGGTTTTGGTGTTCAGGCAACTTTGCATGCACCATTAGGGTGGTATGTGATTGTTGTTGTGATGAGGCTCCTAAACTTCCCGTTGCTTTTCTTTGTCGGCGGATATGTAACACACCCTATAATGCCTCCACTGCAATCTTCAATAGTCTCTTTAGCAGGACCATTTACAAACCTTTTATTATACTTGATTTGTTTGGCGATTGTCAGGTTTAAGATAGTAGAAAGAAAGCACTACAATATCATAGGCATGGCGGGGAAGCTGAATCTTTTCCTATTTGCGTTTAATCTTATACCTTTGCCCGGTTTTGACGGGTATAATGCAATCATGGATTTGATTAGGCTTCTTTAACATATAAATCTTTATAAATCGCTTTTTTTATTATGGTATAATGCAGCTACTTATGCAGGCAATAATTCTTTTGTTTTATGAGGTGAAGCCAGCTTGTCAGAAATATTAAGGAAATTGTCAGACAAAACAATTGACCATGAGTTCTATTCACCATATCCTGAAGGATACATCAAAGGAAAAACAAAATACATCATAGTGATGGGCACTGTAATGTCAGGGCTTGGGAAAGGCATATTCAGTTCATCGCTTGGAAAAATGCTGCAGATGAAAGGATTCAAGATTGCGCCTGTCAAATTTGACGGTTATCTAAATCAGGATGCAGGCACATTGAATCCTTACAGGCATGGAGAAGTGTTTGTGCTTGATGACGGGACAGAGTCTGATATGGACTTAGGGACATATGAAAGATTTTTGGATATTAACCTTACAAAAGAATATTATTTAACAAACGGTAAGTTGTTTAATACAATACTTAATAAAGAAAGAAAAGGCGAGTATCTTGGCCGGGACGTGCAGGTGATACCGCATGTAACAGGCGAGATAAAACTTTTTTTGAGAAAACTTGCAATGCTTTCCGGTGCAGAAGTTGTCTTTCTTGAAGTAGGCGGAACAGTAGGCGATATGGAGAATATGTTCTGTATAGAGGCCGCAAGACAGCTTATGTATGAAGAAGGAAAAGAGAATGTCTGCTTTATTGCTTTGACATATATTCTTGAGCCGGGCTTTCTAGGTGAGCAAAAGAGCAAAGCAGCGCAGCTAGGGATAAAAGAGCTTCTCTCATTAGGAGTCCAGCCTGATATAATCGGATGCAGGGCCACAAACCCAGTGAGTGAGAAAGTAAGAGAGAAAATCAGTGTTTACTCTAATGTCAAGATGGAAAATGTCATTAGCCTTCATGATCTGAAAAGCATCTATCTGATGCCCGGGCTTCTCAAAGAAACAACTATTGTCGAAAACGTTGTTTCTATGCTAAATCTCAAACAAAAAAACAAAAACGACAAAATAGAGTGGAAAGGATGGGAGCTTTTTGTAAAAAATATATTGCATCCAAAAAAGAAAATTGTTATAGGGATGACAGGGAAATACACAACAGTCAGGGATTCATATGCGAGCATAATCAAGGCATTAGAGCATGCAGCAGCAAACCTTGAGGCAGAAGTTAAAATAAAATGGATAGAGACAACAGAAATTGAAGATGGCAAGACTACTGTTGAAGAGCAGCTAAAAGACATTGACGGTGTCCTGGTTGCTCCAGGCTGGGGGAAGAGAGGGACAGAAGGAAAAATTGCATGCTTAAAGTATATCAGAGAACACGATATCCCTTACCTTGGCGTGTGTTATGGCATGCAGATGGCAGTAATAGAATTTGCAAGGAATGTATGCGGCTTAAAAGATGCTAATTCCACTGAAATAGACCCTAATACAAAAACCCCTGTGATTGATGTACTTCCTGAGCAAAAGAAGATTGAAAATCTGGGAGGGACAATCCGGCTTGGAGGAAAAGAAGTGCTTGTAAAAAAAGATACCTTAGCCTATTCTCTTTATGGGAAAAAAACATTGATAAGAGAGAGGTTCAGGCACAGGTATGAAGTAAATCCCAGATATATTCCTTTATTGGAGAAGCATGGCATGGTATTTTCTGGAAAACATCCTAAATATGACATAATGCAGATAATGGAAATGCCCGGGCAAAAATTCTTCATAGGAAGCCAGTTCCACCCTGAGTTTACATCAAGGCCTCTAAAGCCAAGCCCGCTCTATTTCGGACTTGTAAAAGCAGCTCTCTCATATAAAAAAAATTAATTCTCTTTTTCTAGTAACTATTAGTTTCTTTTAGTAATTAAAAAAGTATTTAAAGTAACCAATTCTAATAATTACTAAATGCCTGATGCTCCTGTAAAGCTTGATAGCGAACTTAAAGAAGAGATTGAAGAATTTATTGCTAAAGGCAAGAACAGGATTGAATACCCATCCCTTAAAAACTTTGTAGATAAGGCAGTCATGAAGCTTCTTAAAGAGGTCAAAGATGGGAAGAAATAAGTTTTTGCTTTCTATGCTTATAGCTTTAGTTATTTTAATCTATCCTTCTTTAGCAGCCATACCTTCTATCTATAATATTGCAAATTATTCTATAAATTCAACAGTAACCCAAATAACATGGGCTACAGATGAAGCAACAAATACGACTTTGTTTTACGGGATATCATCAGGGTCTTACTCAAACAACCTTTCCAATAGGAGTTTCATTACAGCACACAATTTAAGCTTGACAGGGCTAGATGTCAACACGACTTATTTTTACTACATAAACGCAACCAACAATTTAAGCGAGAGCAATACCTCAATAGAATTCAATTTTACAACTGTTTATGAAGACTTAATTCCTCCAAATGTCTCAATAATAACACCTGGAAATAACACTTTTTTAGGCATAAATATTACAATAAACGCATCTGTTACAGAATCTGTTAACTGCTCTTATTCCATAATGCTCGGAAATAGCACAGCATCTATGTCAAATGCAGGGATTTATTATTATGGCTCTGCAACTCTATCAGACGGCATCTATAATATCACAGTGAACTGCACAGACTCTGCAAATCATTCAAGCCTCGCTACTTCTTACAATGTGACTATAGATTCTATTAGCCCCGACATAGAAATTAATTTCCCTTATGAAAATTACGTCGCCCCTCTTCATAAGATAGAATTCAACTTTACCATGAATGAGAGCAATATAGACAAGGTATGGTATACGAAAAACATCAACACAACAAAAAACATAATTAGCCCTGTTAATGGCACAGGCATTAACATTTACAATATCACCTTTGAATATCCTGGAAAAGAGACGCTGTTCCTAAATGCCAACGACAGCGCAGGGAATTTATACACAACAGAAGTTACTTTCTATATCAATAGTTCCATTAACATAACAGCCTGGGAGCAGGATCTTTTATATTATCTGCCTGACGCAAATACAGTGGAAGTTTTTAATTCTTCTTTTAAAAAAGCAACAGGCAACATTAGCACTGGAGAATTATCAATTGAGATTAATTTTACAACAATAAGCTTAGTTATCTACAACTTGACTTCTGAGAACCTCGCCTGGTCCGCCTTTATGTCTGCCTATGATGATTCCTCGGTATTTGAAACTTTTGTGTATGAGAATTTCGGAAGCAGCCCGAGGGATTATGTCACTTTTGCAGATTTTAGTGATTTTAACAATGACACAGATGACTATTATGTCAGGGTAAAGTTCCCATATAACCTGAGCTCATACTCAAATCTTTATTACTGCTCCGAAGATGATTTATCGGATTGTGTGGTCATATCTTCCTGCGAGGCCTCTTCATACTATGAAACAAATACTACAGCTTGCTATAATACAACGAATTCCAATCTTTATGCATTTGTACCGCATTTTAGCAGTGTCTTTACAACTAACGATTCACAGGCGCCTATTATGACCACAACATCGCCGTCAAATAATTCTGTACTTACTTCAAGCCATCAAAATGACCTGGATTTTACAACCAATGAAAATTCGACATGTGGATATTCACTAAACACTACAGGTATCTATGCAAGTATTGGCGGAATCCCAAGAGAGTCCTTTTCAACAAACTTTAGTTCCTACTCCAACAGATACCATAATCTGACCCTAAACTGCACAGACATAAGCGGAAATTCAGGCACCTCAGTGATATATTTCACTATAAATGACACGACAAAACCGTCAATCAGCCTCACAGTAACAAGCACAGTGTCAGGCATTAAGTTTGATTTCACGACAAATGAGCCTTCAAACCATACAATTTTTGTTTCAGGGGAAACTTCGAAAACAAATGCGAGTTTTGGCATCACGCATCTAGAAAATTTTAGTAGTTTAGAAGAAGATACGACATATTATTATAACGTCACTGTATGCGATTCTTTAGGCAATTGCAGGAATACAAGCTCTACAAAAAGAACAAGCTCATCATCTTCAGAATCAAGCACAGGCAGCACCAGCGGTTCAACAGGAAGCAATTCAAGCAGTGAAATAGTAAAGATCAGCCAGCTCTGGCAATCACCGCAAGCAGGGGATTATACACTTAATATTCCGACAAGCAGCATAGCATTCACGCAAATAGACATCACATTAAATAATGATGTATCCGGCGATATCTTATTTACACTAGAAAAAATATCTGAACTATCAGCGTCAATTCCGGCATTAAGCCATGCTTATCAGTATGTAAAAATTGACAAGACGCTGATATCAGAGGAAAATCTAAGCGGCATACTCTTCAAGTTCAGGGTTGAAAAAACATGGTTAACATCAAACAACATTGACCCAGGCACAATAGCGTTGCACAGGTATACCAGTCAATGGGACAAATTAAATACAAGGCAAAAAAGTTCAGACTCCATTTATTACTATTATGAAGCAGATTCTCCCGGAATGAGTTATTTTGCTATTAATGGGGATATTGTTGTTGAGCAATTGGAAGAAAGCCCTGAGCAAACATCATCTCCGCAGGAAGAACTCCCTAATACAAATATTGAAATAATACAGGATACAACAGAGCCTGAAGTCTCTGAACCTGCAAGCGTTAATAAAATTATAAAATCATCCAACATTTTCCCTGTCCTTATAGGTGTCCTTGTTTTGGCAGTCATAATTACAGGCTCATTTATCTTCCCTATGACACAGCCAAAGACAGCCCAGGGGGTTATTACAAATCTAAAACAGGATACAACTACAAAACAGGATGTTTCTCAAAGACAGGCCAGCAAAAGAGAGGAACTTGCAAAATACATAGAAAGATGCAAGGCAGGAGGAGTCGCATTCATTGATATAAAGAATAACCTTCTAAATGCAGGCTGGCAGGATTCTATCATTGACGAGGCGATGGGAAAAGCAGATATTCCAGAAACTAATACAGACGGCATTAAGAATTATATTGTAGAAATGAGAAAATATGAAAAAACAGATGCAGAGATAAAAGCAAACCTATTGTCTGCAGGCTGGCAGGAGGACATAATAAATGAATTCTTTTATAAATGATTCCTGGGAATATTGCCAAACATTTAGCATGACAGTGTTAAGCAAAGTATATAAACTAAAATCCCAACCTGAAGTTAAATCAGGGGTATTTGATTGAGACGAAACGTTTTCTTAGCCTTTGTATTCTTCATAATAGTCGGCAGTTTATTTGCTGTTTCAAAAAATGAGCCCCAAAAACAGAACTTACTTACTTTGAAGACCTTTGAAAAACAAAAAGAGGTCAATGTTATCATTAGATTAAAAGACACAGAATCAAGTGAATTATCAAAAACAGGCAGCGGTAAAACAGGCACCCAGGCATTGGAAGTAAAAAGAGAAAAGATAGCAAAAGTCCAAAAAACATTCCTCTCTTTAATTGATAAAAACAGCAAAAATTTCAAGCTTAAGCATAAATATTCTCTTGTCAACGGGATTTCAGCATCTATTACAAAAGATGAATTTGAGAAGCTTACCAGAAACTCTGCAGTTGACAAAATCTATCTTGATATACCTATGCACATAATGCTAAATGATTCAGTGCGACTAGTAAATGCATCGGCGTTCTGGGGCATCAATATATCAGGCCAATACATAAACGGAACAGGAGAGACAGTATGCATCCTTGATACAGGCATAGACTATAGACATCCGGCTCTTGGAGGCTGCAATATAGTGAATCAGACAAGGCTTGGGAACAATGTATCGTTTACAAATGAATCTTCTCACCCGTATGCAAATGGCCTAACGCAAATTTTTAAGATAAATTTTACAGGATTTACAAAAATAGGGCTGCATTTCGTAAATATCAGCCTGGAAGAGGAATATGATTACCTGAAAATTCTTGACCCTAACTCAAATAATAATACTATAGCGGTATATACAGGCAACCATACTGACATATGGACGCCAAGTGTGAATGGAGATACAGTGTATGTGCTTCTTGAATCTGATGAATCAGTTGTCAGCTGGGGATTTAAGATTGACCAGATAATTAACGGTACAGTGAACACTTCTATTAACTGGTCCACCTGCAACAAAGTGATTGGCGGATGGGATTTTACAGGAGCTACACCTACACAGGATGATGAGGATCCTATGGATGATAATGGTCACGGAACGCACGTTGCCGGGATCATTGCATCAGAAAATTCAACTTACAGAGGTGTAGCACCGGGAGCAAGGATAGCTGCTGTAAAAGTCATGGACAGTTCAGGAAGCGGGACAGACACTGATATCATGGCAGGATTAGAGTTTTGCATAGAAAATAGGGAGCGGCTGAATATCTCAGTAATATCTATGAGCTTAGGCTCAGCAGAACTTTGGTATTCAACAAGCTGTGATTCAGATTTTCCGATGTTGTCAGAACTTGTTGACCAGGCACAAAGGCTCAATATCTCAATTATCATCGCTTCCGGGAATGAGAATAATTCAACAGGCATCTCTTATCCTGCCTGCCTTGAGAATGTGACTGCAGTCGGAGCAACAACAAAATCAGATAATATAGATATAAGCTATTCAAATTCCGGGCCTGCCCTTGATATTCTTGCTCCGGGAACCAGCATAAGGTCTGTAAATTGGGGAGGGGGATTTGCAACCCAAAGCGGGACATCAATGGCAACGCCGCATGCAGCAGGCGCATTCCTTCTTTTGAGGAACTTCAAGAGGCTGGAGAACGGAACAGTTTTGACACCTTCTCAGATTCTTCAGATAATAAAAAACACAGGGAGAAATATCACAGATTCAAGGAACAATCAAAATTTTGCCAGGATAAACCTGTCTTCTGCCTTGGCTTACATTGATGACACTCCTAGGATGACATTTACACAGATACTTTCAAATAATACAAATATCAGCACAAATTTTACTTTCATCAACCTGACTGCAACAGAGCCAATATTAAATGCAACTATAGAGATTGATTCCATTAATTATTCAATGAACGGAGCATCAAGGTTATTTTATTACAACATAACAGGTTTAAGCAACATAAGGCATAATTTTACAATTTTCATAAAGGATACTACACATTCAACTTTCTCATCTTCTGGAAAATATTCTTTTATTGTTGACACAGTAAAGCCTAATATTAATTCTATCTCCAACACATCAGTAAATGAGTCTGTGTATATTGTGACATTCAACACAACAGAGCCTGCCAATGCAACGATCTTTTACGGAACAACATCTGGTAATTATCCATGGAACATCTCAAATTCCACATACCAACTGTCTCACAATATGACCTTGAGGAACCTGTCTTCAAGCACATCCTACTTCTATTATATCCTTGTTTTTGATTTAGTCGGGAACTCCAACAGGACAGCTGAACTTAGTTTTGAGACAGTAGCCAACACAAACCCTCCTGTTATCATAATCAACAATCCTTTGAACGACAGCAAAATTTCAACAGCAAACATCATTGTGAATGCAACTACAGATGAGACAGCAAGATGCTCCTTTAATTTCACGAATGGGTTTAATTTGACATTGGCAGTAAATCTTACACATGTTCTAACAAATAGCTTTTCAGACGGGACATACAATATGACTGTGAATTGTTCAGACAATGATGGATTTTCCTCAAGAGCATTTGCGCAAAATTTTTCTTTTGATACAACAGATCCTTCCATAAATATAACAACTCCTGAAAATAACACAATATTCCCTTCTAGCTACTTAAACTCAATTATCTTTTCTACAGACGAAACATCTACCTGCACATACGGAATAAACACAGATGCGAATCTGTCAGCAACCAGCACTGACAACAGATATTTTACAGCAACTTTCTCATTATATACGAATTCATCGCCTCTTCATAACATAACAGTAAATTGTACTGATGGCGTAAGCAATTCAAGATTAAAAGTATTCAGGTTCAGGATAAATGATACAACTGCCCCGACTATCTCAGTTACAGATGAGAGTGCAACTTCCTCAGCCATCACAATCTCATTTTCAACAAATGAGCCAGGCAATTGGACTATTAGCATGGAAGGGCAATCTGAAGAATACGATGATAATTTCGGCATTTCGCACAGCGTTTCATTTACAGGATTAGACAGCAAGACAGAATACGACTACAACATAAGCGCTTGCGATGTCTTTCGTAATTGTGCAGAGATTTCTGGCTCAAAATCAACAGGAACCCAGAGTTCTGGAGGCGGTGGCGGCGGAGGCTCGAGTTCAGGATCTGCTATTGTTTCTTCAAACATAGTCAGGGCCAGCCAGCAGTGGAAAAACCCGGCAGAAGGCGAATACACTATGGAAATTAAAACAGAGAAAATTGCCCTGAGACAGGTTGAATTTAATATTGAAAGCAACCTGTCAGGAACAGTTGTTTTGACAGTCGATAAAATTGATGCTCTTCCATTAACTATCCCTAACCTTTCTGGAGGGAATTATCAATACCTGAAGATTGATAAAACAAAAGTATTAGATTCAGGCTTAAAGTCTCTATTGCTCAAATTCAGGATAGAAAAATCCTGGATAACAGAGATGGGACTAGAACCAGAAGGTGTTTCCTTATATAGATATACGACACAATGGGATAAATTACCTACAGAAAACACAAGGTCAGACAGAGATTATTATTACTATGAATCAAAAACACCAGGGCTAAGCTATTTTCTTATAAACGGCGAGAACCTTACTAAACCTGAAGAGCCTGTTCAGGATTATAGCAATATAACTATTAACAATACGCAGATAGGAATTGAAAATAATTCTTTGGAGCTCCAAAAAAATGAAACTGTCATGCCAGAAGAAGGCATGAAAAGCAAAAAATCACCTGTTTTTGTGACTGCATTAATAGCGCTTGCCCTGATAGCAGGAATTGCAGGCTTTATTTTACTTAAGAAGAAACGCTGAAACTGTTTTATTTCACTTTAATGACATCCCCTATTGTAAATGTCTCGTTCTTTGCTTTTAGATGCTGCTGCGTTATTTCTTTCTCTTCAATTAGTGATATGCCAAGCTGTTTCTCTATTTTTCTTGCAAGGTCTATCGGCGGGGGATACATCCCAGATTCAATCTTATGTATGAGTGATTCTTTTTCTGATAAGAACTTTGAGAAATCTTTTTGTGTCAGCCCCATCTTTTCTCTTTTATTCCTGATAAGCTCTGAATAATCCTCTCTTATGGTCTGGATTATTTCCTTCTCTGGTTGCTTAATTTGCGTTTTTGCAACCAATGCTTTATTTATTGCAGGCTTCCTTACTGGTTTTCCGAATGATGCGCATTTTTCACAGACATTCAGCTCGACTCCTTCAACTACTGCAAGTGTTGTATTCTCTTCTCTTCCGCACATTTCACATGAAGTCATATCAGTCCCTCTTGAATTCCACTACATTAAATACATCCTTGCCCTGGCTTAAGGCATATGTTTTATTTATATTAAATTTATGTTTATTTGCAGCTTCTTTTAACAAGGAATAATCTCTTGTAAATAATGTTATTGAGCCGCCTTTCTTAAGTATATATTCTGCTTGATAGAAGGTCTCATTATAGAGTTTTGTCAGCTTTTTCAGGTCAGAGGATTTTGATACTCTAGGCGGGTCAGTCACAATTATATCTATGGTTTTTTTGTCAAATTTAGTGTCAAGCCATTCAATCTCGCATTTACTTAGGTTCAGGCTCTTGTCAACACCGGCAAGCTTGGCATTTTTCTGCGAAGCCTGCAGGAACCTGAACTGTGAGTCATAGCCATATATAGCTGTTTTTTTATCTTTTATCTTAGAATCATGTTTTTTGAAGAATTTTTCTTTCCCGTGTTTTTTGAAAAAATCATAATTTGTGAAACAGAGCTTTTCTTTGTTATAATACTGCACAGGGAAATTTAGGAAATATAGCGCAGATTCAATAGTGATTATCCCTGATCCCATGAATGGGTCAAGAAGGCTTTTTTTTGCACCGAATCCTCCGATTCTGGCTAGGACATATCCAGTTGTCCCTTTCAGTGATTCAGGATGGTTGAATATCTTATATTGTCTCTTTGAGAGTTCAATTCCGGAAAAATCAACTCCAAGATATCCTTTGTCATTGTAGATATACACAAAAAACCTTATGTCAGGATTATCAAATTCAATTTTTTGAATAAATCCTTGTTTTTTTTCTACAATCTCACAAATTATTTTTCCTGCTTCGATTTCTATGTCCACACTATGGAACCCGTGGTCGCCATGCCTTTCGCACTCTACTTTAAGTGTCTTATCTCTTGAAAGCCACTCTTTGAAATCCTTTTTTTCAAGGCTTTTCCTTATGCTTTTTAGCGTAGTTTCAATATCTGCATCCACATCAAATTCAGACAATAAAAGAAGGGCCTTGCTTATGGACTGTGCCTTATAGCATAATGTGCATAGGTCAATAACCTCTTTTAACTCAACTTTTACAACAGTCTCTCCTTTTTCTGTTGTTTTAGCTTTAACTAGCTCAAATGCTTCCAAAGACGATATATCTTCAGCTCCTTTATTTACAGTCAATATTGCATCATGCATCTGTCATAAGAATAAACAGGTCTTTTTATTGGTTTTTGTATTTTCTTGAGTTATCTTTGAAAAGGGAGGCATTAATGTCCTCTTTTATCTCTTCATATGCCTTTTTTAGAGGAATATCTCTTTTTTCAGCTATTTTCTTGCATTCTTCATACTCAGGCTTTGCATTGATAATCTCACCTTTTAATAATCCTATCTTGACATTTACAATGCCGAATCTTGTATCTATTGGTATTATCTTCCTTTCAAGCTCTATTCTTTGCAGCTTGTTCACCCTGATCCCAAAAGTGGTTGTTTCTTCAAAGATTGTCCTGATAAGCTCTTCTTTTTGACTATTTTTGCAGATAACTGTGAGTTTTGATCCTATCCTGTTCTTCTTCATAAATGCAGGCGATATAAACGCATCGACTGCTCCTTTTTTTATGAGCCTTTCAATGACATAAGGAAAGAACTCAGGGTTCATGTCATCTATGTTTGTCTCAAGCAGTATTTTTTCATCTATTTCAATATTTTCCAAGATACATGCTTCAAGAACATTGGCAAAAGTAAAATCTTTTGTGCCTGCACCGTACCCTAACTTTATCCCGTCAGTTTCAAATTCAATATGCTCTGCATTCATGGCCTTTAGTATTGCTGCTCCAGTAGGAGTTATGAGTTCTGCATTTATATCAAGGAACTCAATATTAAAATTGGACAGTAATTCCCTGACAGCAGGGACAGGCAGATCAGAAATCCCATGAGCCATATTGACTTTACCTGTACCTTCCTTAAGATGTCCATAAAATATTTTTTTTATTTCAAGCTTACTAATGAGTATTGATGCAGAGACTATGTCAACTATAGAATCTATTGCGCCTATATCATGGAAATGCACTTTTTCAATCCCTGTCTCATGCGCTATTGATTCTGCCCATGCAAGCTCGGAAAATATCTTTTTGGCAAGGAATTTCACCTGGAAAGAAAGGTCGCTATTATCAACAATCTCAAAAATATCTTTTATATCTCTATTCTTGGTCTCTTCATCTGCCAGCACATTGAATCTTGTAGCATCAACATTGTTTTTTTTGATTTTTTCTATGTTTATCCTGAAATTATCCAATCTCAATTTTTTCAATTCACTTGTAAGATAGTCACCAGAAACTTTCAAATCAAGAAGCGAGCCTACAAACATATCTCCGCTAATCCCTGAATTGCAATTTAGGAATAATACTGGCATATACTACCTCTCTTTTTGCCTGACTATTAGACCGGCAAGATAACCTGCACCAAACCCGTTGTCGATGTTGACTACCCCTACTCCTGGAGCGCAGCTGTTAAGCATTGTTAGTAATGGAGCAATCCCATTAAAGTTTGCTCCGTACCCAGTAGAAGTCGGGACTGCAATCACAGGGCAGCTTGCAAGGCCTGCTGTTACAGGAACACATGCCCCGTCCATTCCGGCAATTGCAATTATGCACTTTGCACCAAATATCTTTTCCTTAAAAGCAAGAAGCCTGGGTAGGCCTGCAACTCCTACATCATAAATTTTTTCAACATTGCATCCGCAAATAGAAGCTGTAATTGCAGCTTCTTCTGCAACAGGTATGTCAGCTGTCCCTGCTGCTACAATCAAAACTTCGCCTGTTCTTGATTTTGGTCTTCTCTCAAGGGTTATGCATCCTGCAACCTCATGATATATAACACCTGGCTCATTTTTCTTAAGTGCAGAATAGAGCTCTTTTGAAGCTTTTGTCAGAAGGATATTGTCTGCATTTTCTCTTATCTTATTGAAGATAGAGATTGTCTGCTCGATTGTTTTTCCGCTGCAATATATGACTTCAGGGAAGCCATTCCTAAGTGTTCTGTGATGGTCTATTTTTGCAAAGTCAATGTCCTCGAATGGAAGAACCTTTAATCTATCAATCACATAATCTATGTCTTTCTCTCCTTTTTTAAACTCATTCAGGATTTCAATTATCTTTTCTTTTTCCATTTTATGACTTTGTTTAGTGAGCCTGTCTTATATCCGTCTGCATCTATTGCAACGTATAAGAATCCAAGCTTCTTGAGTTTTTCCGATATTGTTTTTCTATTTTCTAATGCTTTTCCAATTTCTCTATCCTCTACTTCTACCCTTGCAATGTCTCCGTGATGCCGGACTCTGACCTGCCTTAGCCCTAAGGATTTTATATAATCTTCTGCTTTTTCTACAGTGCTCAATTTTTCATGGGTGATAGTTGTGCCGAAAGGGATTCTGGATGCAAGGCAAGGCGAAGACGGCTTATCCCAAGTTGATAGTCCCAAATCTTTCGAAGCTTTCCTTATCTCTTTTTTTGTAAGATTTGCTTCAAGCAAAGGGTTTCTTATCTTCATCTCTCTTATTGCTTTCATTCCAGGCCTATAGTCTTTGACATCATCAAAATTCACTCCAAGTATAATATTCTCAAAATCATTCTTCTCTGCAAATTCTTTCAGTTTTTCAAGCAATTCTTTTTTGCAAAAGTAGCACCTGTTCACCAAGTTTTTAGTGAAATCTGAATTGTCCATCTCTGACGTGAGAATGATCTTATGCTTTATCCCTATCTCTTTTGCAATCTTCCTTGCATCAGCTATCTCTTTTTTTGTGTATGTCAGAGAAAAAGAAGTGACAGCAATAGCCCTGTTCCCTAAAATATCGAATGCAATCTTAGCCAAAAAAGTGCTGTCAACTCCGCCGGAAAACGCTACGACTACTGAACCAAGATTTTTTAGTATGTTTTTTAAATCATCAATCTTCTTTTTTGTTTCCATTGTGGATGAAAAGAGGCTTATGCAATGATTTTAGCGCAGTCAGCAACTTTATCTTGAGGGTCAAGCCTCATGAGCCTGACTCCCTGAGTGTTTCTTCCTATGACAGAAATAAATTTTGAGCTTGTCCTGATTATCTGGCCCGATACGCTGATGAACATGAGCTCATCTTCATCACTCACTGTTTTTATAGAAACAACTTTCCCGTTTCTATCTGTTGTCTTAATATTTATTACTCCTGATCCGCCTCTGTTAATTAGTCTGTAGTCAATGATCTCTGTCCTTTTTCCAAATCCATTCTCAGTTATTGTGAGTAGTGTCTTTGTTTCATCCGAGACAACCATCCCGATAACCTCGTCATCTCCTTTTAGTTTTATCCCTCTAACTCCCTGCGAATATCTGCCTACAGACCTTACATCTGTCTCATTGAACCTGACGGCATTTCCGTCTTTTGTCGCGATGATTAGCTGCTGGCTCCCGCTTGTTCTCACGACATCCACAACATCATCTCCTTCATTCAAGTAAATTGCCCATATCCCTCCCTGCCTCGGGTTAGAATATTCATCAAGTTTTGTCTTCTTCGCAAGGCCTTTCTTTGTCGCAAAAACAAGATAATGCTCTGGGTTGAATTCTTTGACAGGGATTACAGCTGAAATCTTTTCATCTTTCTCGACTTCAACAAGGTTTACTATGGCGGTCCCTTTTGAATATCTTGAAGCCTCATGTATCTTGTATACTTTAAGCCAGTGTATCTTTCCTTTGCTTGTGAATATAAGAAGATAGGAATGCGTGTTTGCGATAAACAGATGCTCTAAAAAGTCCTCGTCTCTTGTCTCTGCGCCGATGACACCTTTGCCGCCCCTCATCTGCTGCTTGTATTCTTCAAGCGCCATCCTTTTGATATAGCCTGAGTGGCTTATTGTCACGACAACATCTTCTTCATCTATCAAATCTTCGATGTCAAGATCTTCCTGGTAATCTATTATCTGGGTCAATCTTTCATCTCCATACTTTTCAATCATCTCTTCCTGTTCTTTTATGATGATATCCAGAATTTTTTTGTTGTCAGCAAGGATGCTCTCAAGCTCAAAAATCAATTTTAAGAGTTCAGAATGCTCTTTTCTGATGAGCTCTTGCTCAAGGGATGAGAGCCTTCTTAAAGTCATGTCCAGGATTGCCTTTGCCTGTTCTTCACTTAAATCATAATCAGCGATCAACATCTGCTTTGCAGCTTCAGCATCTTTTGATTTTTTTATCTTTTCAATGACATTGTCAATATCATTTAGCGCAATTATCAGGCCTTCCAATATATGCGCGCGTGCCTTTGCTTTCTTCAATTCAAATTGAGTCCTTTTTGTGACGATATCAATCCTATGCTCTATGAAATGCTCAATTAGCCTCTTTAGGTTCATGGTCCTCGGTATATTATTTACAAGTGCCAAAAACTGGACTCCGTAGCTTGATTCAAGCTTTGAATGCTTATAGAGCTGGTTTATCACAACCTCAGAATTAGAATCTTTCTTGAGGGCCATGATAATCCTCATGCCGTCCCTGTCTGATTCATCCCTGAGTTCACTTATCTCTGTAATTACCTTGTTTTTTACAAGCTCTGCAATCTCTTCCAATAGAGTTGACTTATTCACCATGTAAGGGATCTCTTTTACAACCAGGGTAATTTTCCCTTTCTTGTCTTCAACTTCAATTTTTGCCCTTACTCTTGTGCTCCCTTTTCCTGTGTTATAAGCCTGCCTTATGCCCATATTGCCGCACAATAGTCCTCCTGTCGGGAAATCAGGGCCTTTTACAACATCACAGAGCTGCTGGATAGAGACTTCAGGGTTTTCAATCGTCATGATCACTGCTCTGCATATCTCTTTTAGGTTATGCGGAGGGATGTTTGTAGCCATTCCTACAGCTATGCCTGATGAGCCGTTTATGAGGAGGTTTGGAATCTTGCTAGGCAAAATTATAGGCTCTTCTAATGAACCGTCAAAATTCTGCTGGAATGCAACAGTCTCTTTTTCAATATCTGCTAAAATCTCATCAGAAATCTTTGCGAGCCTTGCTTCAGTATATCTCATGGCAGCAGGGCTATCCCCGTCTACGCTACCGAAGTTTCCCTGCCCTTCAATTAAAGGATATCTAAGCGACCATGGCTGGGCCATCCTGACAAGTGCATCATAGACTGATGAATCTCCGTGGGGGTGCCACTTACCAAGGCAGTCTCCTACAATCCTGGCGCATTTCTTATAGGCTTTTCCGTGCTCTAAGCCTAATTCAAGCATAGTATATAGGACTCTCCTGTGTACAGGTTTTAAGCCGTCTCTAATATCCGGCAATGCTCTTGCGACAATGACAGACATAGCATAATCAAGAAAATCAGTCCTGAGTTCATCCTCAATTACAGCATTTATAATCCTGTCTTGTGTGCCGTTAGTTTCTTCTGCCATATTTACCCAATTCTAATCAGAGAAAAATCCACTTCCCCCCTCTATAAACATGAAATTCTGAATATATATAAAGATTGTGGAAAAATGGGCTCAGTAGAAAGTAAACGGAAAAAGCCAAATCCGAATGGCAGGCGGCGACTGGGGATGTGCCTTACGGGCTGTCGCCGAAGGGCATTGGGAGTGAAGCGAGCAATGACCGTCCTTGCCATTGAAAGGATTTGACGA
>Ga0247727_10005840_pt1 | contig 24580 bp, 38 predicted proteins | sample WisWelCaveWW1625_FD_202498 | JGI IMG/M metagenome (GOLD analysis project Ga0247727, IMG submission 202498) | Biofilm microbial communities from Wishing Well Cave, Virginia, United States - WW16-25 | ecosystem: Environmental > Aquatic > Deep subsurface > Groundwater > Cave microbial mat | place... | reverse complement strand
CCGTGCTCCCGGTCAGGTTGAACACACTGCCGTCCGGATTCTTGAGCACGACTTCCAGGATCGGTAGCGTATCCCGATACTTCAGAAACGCAATGCCCATTCAGACCTCGGAATCCTTGACGCTGGTGTTTGTCTCTGAACCTGGAAGCGTGTCTTTCGTCTCCGTACCCGACATCGTCGCGGAACTCTGGCTGCCCTTCAGTGACGCCTTCGACTCCGTGATCCGGAGAATGGTGGAGAGAAACTGCCCGACTCTCGCGACTGCTGTCAGGATGCCGGTCGTGCCGAACACCGTTCCCGCGAAGCTGAGAGCCGAGGCTAGTGCTCGTGTCATCGCTCGATTCAGAGCGGCAGCGAAGTCTAGCGTGGCCGGAAGCGCCTTGCCCATTCTGCGGCTGATCGTAGCCGTGAACCCAAACGATCCCGCGAGGACCTTCACGCTCTGCTTGCCCACAGCCCCGGCGAAGGCAAGGCTCGCTGTCAAGGCCTTCATGAACAGGTGCGAGGCTGTGAACGCACCGCTCCACGAAAGCACTGCCACCAGGGAGCGTCGCACGTTCTTAGCGAGCGCACCTGTCAGGTCGAGCGTGGCCGTCATGGCCTTGCGCACCAGGTGTGAACTGGCAGTCGAGAAGGCCAGCACCCCTACCAGCGGCTTCAGCCCCTGCTTGCTAATCGCCCCCGCGAACGAGAGAGCCGCGGTGAGGGCCTTGGTCAGGATGCTCTTGGCGTCGAAGGCCGACGAGAAGGAAAGGACGCCAGCGGTAGCCCTGGCTGCCTGCTTCGTGAGTGCCGCTACCAGGTCGAGTACCGCAGCGAACTGTCGGACTGTGCTCTTGATCGTCTCTCCCGCGAACGAGAGAGATGCCGTCTGCATCCTCGTCGTGCTCTTCACAATCGCGCCGGAGAAGGAGAGCGCCGCCGCGAAGACCTTGCCGAGGAGTGTGCCGACAACGCCAGCGAAGGTCAACGTCCCTACGACCACACGTTGGGTACGTTTCACGATATCGCCGACGAAAGATAGAGTTCCACCCAGTGCCCGGCTCGTGCTGCGCGTGACCGCTCCCGTGAAAGAGAGAGTGGCAGTGCTCGCCTTGAGGGTGCTGCGACTGACCACGCCCACGAACGAAAGCGCAGCCGAGAAGACCTTACCCAAGAGCGTCGCCGCCAGGCCAGAGAACGAGAGCGTAGCTGTCAAGATCCGCGCTGGACTCTTGGCTGCCTGACCGCTGAACGAGAGTGTCGACGTCGCCGTGCGGGCACTTACCTTTGTCTGCGCACCGACGAAGCTCAGAGAGCCCGCTGCGACCTTCATGGTCGTCTTGCCGATCAGCCCCGTAAACGAAAGCACCCCCGTCATCGCCTGCGTGTACAGGACAGTTATTAGGGAGGGCGTCCCCAGCTTCGTGTAGTAGAAGCGAGCGGTGGACGGACCTCTCCCCGGGTGGAACGAGCGTCCCGGCTCGAAGCCCCGTACCGGACCCTCTGGCTCCGGCACCGAGGTCCGAGACAGCCGGTTGAGCTCCTGGTAGAAGCGTGCGGCCGGGATGAGCCCACGCCCCGGATGGAAGCCCCGACCGTACTCGATGCCTCGTGCTGTCGCGGCGACGGCGGGCTGGTCGTAGTAGATCATCCGCGCCGTCCACGTCGTGGTGGTGGTGTCGTCCTTGCGGATGCGTATGGCGACTCGCGTGGAAGCTGGCACGAGGAGCGGGAACGCGAGGCGGGAGATCCACGGGAGGCTTCCGTCTGCCATCTCAAGGTGATGCAGCATCGCCCCGCCCACGACCTCGCTGGTGGCCGCGCCCGTTCCCACTTCGATGTTGAAATCAATGTCGAGGTTAGCCGCGGGATTGATGACGAAGCCCACGATGCAGATGGCGCTCGCCTCTCCCGCCGTCAGTTGCGCCCAAGCCGAGTTCGCCCACGACGTTCCGCTGGGGGTGATGGTCACGCCCCCGGCGGCGGCGGGGACCACCTTCTGCGCCACGCTGGAGTAATTGGCGAACGCGCTCACAGCGGCTTCTCGTAGTAGATCAGCCCCATCTGGAACGTGGCCGCTCCGCCGGCGCTGCGCCGATGGCGCACGGCGACCCGCGTGGAGGCGGGAATGTTGTCGACGGGGATAACATGCGGCATCACCATTGCTGAATCGGTTGCGGTTTCACGGTGCTCGGCTGTCGTCGAGACGACAGCCTCGCTGCCCGCACCACCTTTGCCCACGTCCTGTTCCATCTCGCTGTCGGCGGCGCTGTCTATCGCCTGACCGATCACGACGGCGGCGGCGGGCGTGGACGCGATGACCTCTAGCCAGGCCCCGTTTGCCCAAGAGGCGCCCGCGTCGTTGCCGGTCAGGAATGCCGCGTTCGGCACGATCTTCTGTGCGGCGCTGGTATACTGCGGGTTGGAGGCGGCGAACCCGGCCGTGCTCATGTAGAGGAGCTTGGCCGTCCAGATGACCGTGCTGGTGCCCGCCTTGCGGATGCGCACGGCCACGCGGTTGGTCCCGGAGAGCAGAATCGGCCAATGAAAGGGCACGATGTTGCACACGCCCACGGTCGCGTCCGCGTTTCCGGGGGCGATCCCCTGCGCCGCCTCGCTCGTCGCCGCGCCGATCCCGATCTCGAACTCGAACTCCGCCGCCACTCCCTGATTCGTAATGAGCCCGATGGCCACCACGTCCGTGAGGCTCGCGGAGAGCTGCGCCCACGCGGAGTTGGCCCAGGCGGTTCCGTTCGGCGTCACGGTCACACCGACCGCCGCCGTGGGGACGACGAGGCTGGCGTTGGCCGTGACCCCTATCGCGCCATCCGTGGTCAGGTAAACCAGCTTGGCCGTCCAGGCGACGGTGCTGGTGCCCGCCTTGCGCAGACGGACGGCTACGCGAGTCGAGGCGGGGATGTTGTCGATGGGGGCGCCGAAGCGGAAGAAGTACTCGCCCACGCCCGCCAGGGTCTTGACGCATCCGCCGGTGGTGGCGATCACGACTTCGCTGGTGGCAGCGCCGGTGCCGATATCGACCTCGAACTCGACGACGCCGATTCCCGGATTCACGATCACGCCGACGATGGTCCAGGCGGCGGCGCTCGAGGCCATGAGTTCCGCCCAGGCGGAATTTACCCAGGCCGTGCCGTTGGGAGTGATGCTGACCCCGCTGGCGGCGGCGGGCAGGCAAAGCTGCGGGTTCGCCGTCGTTTCAGGTACCGCCATGGGCTTTTAGTTCGCCAATACCCCCAGCAGGAGACGGAGCGCGTCCTCCTGATCGTTGGACGACCACGAGGCTTTGTTGAGCAGCACCCGCGCCGCGTTGGGAGGGTCTGGCGGCACCGGCTCCATCAATTCCGTGACGGGGTTGAAACGCACGAGCGAGAAGTCCGGCCCCGTCTCCGGGAAGTCCCCGATGTCGATGGCCTTGATGCCCTTCGCAAGCAGCTCGGCGTCGGTGCCACTGAGGATCGTACCGAAGCTCTTTACGTCACCGGCCTTGTAATCGAGCTTGCCCTTCGCATCGAACTGGTCCGTCAGGCACTTGAGCGCGTACCATCTCATCGGCGCGCTCCTAGTTGAGCGAGACGACCTTGTACATGTGAAGGGTCATGCTGCCCGTTGCGACCGTCTGCGTGAAGAACATGTCGAGGACGTTGGCGGCGGTGTTGTCGAAGCCGGTCCCCACGACCGGCGTGCCTACCGGACCCAGGAGCGAGCCGTTGCCCCCGACCGACGGCAGCGGAGCGCCGACCACGGCTTCCGACTGGAAGTTGGCCAGGCCCATGAGATTCGTCGCGGTCCCGGAGCCGATGGCCCGGCACGTCAAGCAGATGTCGAGCCACCAGGGAACGGTCGTCTTGGCTACCACGTTGAGGTTCAGCGCGCCCGTGTCGAAGCAGATGATGGTGCCGGTTGGCCCGGTGCGGATGTCGAAGCGCGCCGTGCCCGGCGTCGTCACCACGCACGAGATCCGGCCCATCGCGTAGATCCGCATCATGCGGCCCACGTACCAGAAGTTCGTGGGCAGCGTGATCTTCGCGTGCGCGGGGATGCACGTCGCGGCGGCGGCAGCGGTCAGCGTCGGCCCGTCGCTCTGCGCGGTGATCAGCGTCTCTTGCCAGGATTGCAGGCTCATCGATTGTCCTCCGGGACCCACTTCTCGCCGTCAAACACCAACGTCTGATCGGACATCTCGGTCGGCCGAAGCTCGCGCAGTTCCCACTCAGAGATGGTCGCATCCGCGTTGACCAAGGCGAGCAGGGCCTTGTCATCCATGGCGCCAGGGAAGGTGCCGGGGTCGATCTCCAACGGTACCTCGAGTTGGAGGAGTAGTAGGACTTTCATCTGTTCCCCCCGTTTCCGTCTGGTTCGCGCAACCGCACGATGGTCGGCATCGCCCCGACTGGCTGCACGAGCTTCTGCTGCGAGACCACGAAGTCACGAATCGCGTCCTTCGCGCACTCCAACAGGCCGTAGGCCAGGGTCTTATCCTCGATCGGGCCGGACACGCTGACGGAGCCGTCGTCGTTCCGCTGGATCACGAACTGGATCGGCATCCCTACTCTCCGTCTTTGATTCGCTCGATGGTTATCTGCCCACGCTCGATGAGAGAAGCGGTTGCTTCGTCGTCGTTCCCGGCCGCGCGCTCGTGGAAGAACTTCTCCAGACGCTCGAAGGCATCGTCGATGTTCTCGGCGGAAAACTCGAAGTCTGCCCTCAGACGGAAGTACACTTGTCTTCTCCCAAGCGCTTGCTCACGATGTTCGTCGATCCGCAGTCGGCGCAGCGCTGGACGATTCCCCTGCCGTGACGGCCAGTGCGCAGCTGTAGGTTCTCCGGGCGATTGTCGGCGCGGTTCCCGTTGATGTGGTGGACTGTCTCGTGGCGTGTCAGCGGACGGTTGAGCATGCGCTCCATCACCACGCGGTGCTCCAGCGCTTCACCGAGCCGAACGTAGCCGTCTTTGCCGATCCAGTGCCACGCCTCCCGCCCACCCTTCCACTGCGGGTGGTCCGGACCCATTGCATAGACCCGCCCGGCCGCACGGCATTTGCCGGAACAGTACGTCTTCTGCTTTTGCCGCTGCCGCTGCGATGGCCAACGCTTGAAGCTTCGGCCACAGCGGGCACAGGTGAACTTGACCTTGCGGTGCGTGTGGTCCCGGCTCGCCTCCCAGCACGCCCGCGAGCAGAACTTCCTTGGAGGTCTGACCGGCTTCTTGCACTCCCCGCATGGAACCCTGCGCTTCCGCACAGAGGCAGCGCAGACGTGCCCGCAGAAACGAACGTGGCGCTTCTTCCGAGGAGGACGCCCGCCGATTGGGATCGCGGTCCCACATGCCTCACAGGGCTTGGTGTCGGTCGCTCTAGCACTCATGCACCAAGAGTAGCATGATCCAGTTTACATATCAACCATCAACCACCGGACGCCACGGTTAGGCTGTACGTGAACTGGATCGAATCGCCGTTCACGACGTTGATGGCGGAGAACACCTTGTGGTCCCACATGACGGGCCGGATGGTGTAAGACTCCGTCGAGCCTGGCGTGGAGCCGCTGGTGCCGTCGGCGGTCACATACCAGGCCGGGATGGTGATGATCGAGGTCGTGTTCGAGAGCACCAGCCCCCACCTGGGCGTGGTCGTGGTCTCGAAGATGTTCTGCTGCTGACCCTGCACGGTGGTCGAGCTGGCCGTGAGCGGAGTGCCGGTCACGGTTCCACTCGTCGCGGTCGTCGCGGTGAAAGGCGAACCCGTCGTCGCGGTAAGAGTGCCGCTGGCGAATAGCCCCCACTCCGTGACCGCCTCGGTACCCGTATAGGCGATGGTCACGACCGTCTGATACTTCTGGAGATTCGCCGCGCTGATCAAGACCTGCGTTCCGGCGACGGGTGTCTGGCCGCCCTGGGTCGAGACGGTCTGCAGCTTGATGTCCGTCGAGGCAGCGGCGGTCACTCCGGTGCCCGTCGCGTGGTTCTTCACCAGCTTGATCGTGTTCACGGCCGCGGCAGAGGGCGAAGCCCAGGCGTGATCGTTCGCCATCGCGAGGACGCCGAGGTTCGTCACGAGCCCAGAGCCGAGATCGTAGGCCCTGACGGTACGCGGCCCACGAATGTGCAGCGCCTGGAGATGCGAGCGGAATGCCATCGTGCTTCCGGCCTGGCCACGGTCCCGCGTGAACAGTAAGCGGCCGAGCGGCCCCAGGTGCAGCAACTCGATGAGCTTGTGTGGCCGGTCGGATTGCATCTTCAACATGTCTTCATCCCTCTTCTCGTTCTCGTCGTTCAGACGACCGCGCGCGCTTCCTTTGCGAGGCAGGCTTCACCGTCGTTCTTCAGAAGACGTTCGAGGTCCTCGAAGCTGACGAACGCGAAGCCATGATTACCCCAGTCGCGACCCCAGCTGTTCTTGATCCGAAAGAACGCACGCTTCGTGTTCACACCGTCAAGCTTGTAGGCGTGGCCTCCGACCGAAGGTCCGCTCACGTCCAGGAAGCCGTCGGCGCCCGGATTGAACATGTCTTCAAACCACTCAGTACCGACGACAACCGGCCCACAATAGAGCAGGCAATCCACAAGGTCCGGGATCGGATTCGACGCCGAGGCCCAGTGGTAGCTCTCGATCAGGCTGCGCGTCTGTAGCGCCTTCGCCCCGGCGCGAACGCTCGTTCCTTCGTAGTCTTCACCGGGCCACTCGTCTAGGATCTGGCACTCGTCGTAGAGGAGCTGCGGCTGGATAATCGGTCCCGGTCCCGGTTGCGTGATCGGGCCGTCTTCAAGCCAATGCGTCCAGGCATAGGCTACGCACTGCGGCGTCGAGCCCTGATCGCCCCACCAGCCGCCTGGAAACCAGAAGCGGCGAGCGTCTGGAGGCACGGGTGGCGCTCCCGTAAGGAGCGCTCGCAACGGGTAGGCTTCGTCTCGCGGATCAGGAGCGAACCGTCGACCGAGGCCCGGCCGTGGCATCACTGCTCCCTTCCTGGCTGGAGTACAAGCAGCCCTTGAAAGCTACCCGGGCACTTACTGAAGGTGTTTACTCCGTCGGTGTACCCGTCCTCATATGCACAGTCGAAGGGAGTAGGCTCGCCTCGCTGGATCTTGTCTCCCCTCAAGAGCGCATGCGCCTCGAAAGGCCCGGCCGCATTTCCGGCAAGCACGATCCATTCGTCCTTCGTTCCGACGCAGTAGTTGTAAGTCCGGAGCACGGATCCGATCTCGTCGAAGAACCAGGCCCGACTAGTCGTGACGTTCAGGAGCTTCGTACCGTCGCTATTGAAGCGGTTCGGATTCCGCGTGACCGCGGAAGACACGGCGTCGCTGATCGCGGCGTAGTACATGGAACGGCCCGGTTCGTAGCCAGCAGCGTCGAGAGACGGACTACAGGAGGGGCTCGGACTCGGCATCGGCGCGCTCGGACTCGGAGAAGGTACAGGCTCCGGCTCTCCGCAGCCTTTCGCCGCTTGCAACAGCGCTTGCAGTAGTACGAGCAGCCCCAGCATGCTCCGCATTATTGCTTTACCCGAGTTTTCAGGTCTCGCAGCTTCTTCTTAATCTCGACGCCCCACCCGACGAACGCGAGCTTCATTTACTCTCCTTACTAGCTTCGAGCTCCTTCAGGCGCTCACGTGCGAAGACCGCACGCCGCATGTCGCCCTTCTCCTCGGCATCGTAAAGGTGAAAGCGGAGCACATCTCGATACTGATTATACTGGCGCTCGGCAATCCTCTCCATGAGTTCGCGGAAGCTCGCCTGCTCTTCCTTGACTTTGGCAAGGTCATCCGTATTCGCCTTAACGAGGGGCGGTAGAAGCAGGAGGCTCTGTCTAAGCTGTTTCCGAAACTCTACTTCGCCTGGAAGGAGTAGACTTACAACTCCCACAGCTGCCGCCCCGCCGAGCGTTAAAAGACTGACTAGAAGCCAGCGAGGTGCTCGACGACGCCAGTCGTTGTTGTTCTCTCCCATCTGAGATTACTGTTGCCTAAGGTCGCTGGCTACTTTCCCCACCCGAAGACTGACTCCCCGAACGTCGCGATCGCAGCGGCAAGCCCGGTCAAGAACGTCGCCAGCGCCGGATCGAGCATTCCGGGAGCAAGACCGTTCACGAGCGAGAGCGCGAGAGCCGCCAGGACAGCCAGGCCGGTGGCAACCGGCCCGCCCGGCAGCGCGACCGCAGTTGTCAGGCGAGCGCTCAGCCCTGCGGCGAGCGCGGCGACCACGCCCGCAACCGCCGCATACTCCGCGTTGATCGGAGTGAAAACGGGGCTCAGCGCGAGAGCCACCGCCGCGATCATGCTGAGGTACGAGATCACCTTGCTCATCTGGCCTCCTGTGCTGAGTCCTGCAAGGCGAGAAGCCGCGAAACCTCGCTCTCGCGATCTAGCGAAGTGCTCGTCGTCTTCGGCTTGCCTGGCTTCCCAGACCAGATCTTGCTCTTCGCGGCCGGATTCGCACCAAAGGCGATGCCCACGCCGAAGTAGAACGTGTGGTCAAGCAGTGCCTGTGGCTCGCTTGACGCGAGCGGCTTCTGGTAGCCGATCTGGAACGGGATGTTCTTGGCGTAGCAGGTCACGAGCGGGACCGTCGCCGCGAACGTGAAGTCGGAAAACGCGCCCTCCCCGATGCCGGTGCCGGAAACACCGACTCCCCCGACGAAGCATGGAGTTGTCCAGAGAGCGATCCCTGCGATGTTCGCGCTGAAGAGCGCGTTGTAGTTCTTCGTGCTGTTGTTGTACGACACGCCGACGATGACGTTTGGCGCGAGCGCCGAGCCCGGCGAGCCAGTCTTGAAGCGAACACCAGCCTCCACGGCGGAAGCCGCGAAGCAGACAACCAGAAACAGCACCAACTTTTTCATGAGCCCTCCTCCTTTACGCATTTACAGTCTCCTTCTGTCGTCGTTGCTCATTGGCAAACCGGAGAATCGAAGCTACAGTCCGCTTCCCAACAGCCCGTCCATGGATTACCCGCACAGACCTTGAAAATCGCCATCGTGCTCGCTGGACCGCGCATTCGGAACTGGAGAGGATTTCCGTTGTTGTTCCAGCAAGGCGCGACTCCGTCGTCCGCCTTGGAACACTGCACACCACCGCGGAATCCAGTGTAAGGCCCGCGCTCCATCTCGCACGCCTGCCTCTGCACCATCCCTTCCGGGGTTTCGGCGCCGTAAGGGCAGTCCAGCCGAGCATTGATCGGGGTGCAGAAGGCAGCATCGTGCGCCATCGGCGTTAGGTCGATGATCAACGAGGCGAGACGCCGACCTTCGATCTTGATCTTGTTGGTGGGAGGAGCCTCCGGTGGGCAGCCCGCCACCGGAGGCGTGGGAGTTGCGGGGGATGGCGTTGGCGTTGGCTGCGGGTCAGGCGAGGGGGTTGGAGGGACGGGCGATGAAGAAAAAGGACCGTTGACGGCATCGCTGGCACCGCCGACGATCGTTCCGGGGTTACAGGTGGCAGCGTGCGCGGAGAAGCGAACGAGACCATCAGAGCGAAGAAGATCGTAATTCTCGTTCAGGCTCCGATCGGCGGGGAGCATGACCGCGATCTCCTCGCCGTGGTAGCTCCCTGAGCAGTAGCCGCGGCGGCGTAACCCCTCCGTCACGTACTGGAGATGCAGCATCTCGTTGAGCGACGTGTCCACGTAGGCTTGATCGGCTGACCAGCGGTAGAGCTCCGGGTGCTGAACAAGAGCCTCGGTGATGGAAGCGTCGATGTCGCCAGCGTAGTGCGTGACGAAGCCGGGCTCGCCCTTGAGCTTGCAGGTCTCGGAGCCTGTGGGCGGCGTCTGGCAGTCGATCAAGCCAGGGATCGTGAGCGGATGCCTGAGAAAGTCTTCCTCCTCCCACCAGGCCCGGCCACCGCGCCAGTGCTTCATCGTGACCCGCGCGGCCTTGCGCTCATTGAAGCGCCGCCAGGCATCGGTGCTGGAGTAGTTTCCGTCGTCCTCCTCGATGATCGCCGGCGTGCCTGGAGGAGCCAGCGGGGGATCGGTCCCGATGGGCACGCCGCCGTAGAGCACGAAGTCAAAGACCGGGCGCGCGGCCTGTGCCGCAAGGCTGATCTGGACCGGCCTGACGCCCTGCTTGCTCGGATGACGCGGGCGGTCACCGTAGCCAGTCGCGCTCCTTGTCCCTGGCTTCGGCCGGAAAATGATCTGCCCCGCGGGAGCGGCCCCACCTTCCGCTCCGGCGTCTCGCGCCGCACGCACGCTCTGCGAGACTCCCACGCCGTGAGTTACTCTACTAACTACACTCGGAACAGTGCCCGGATAAAACTGCGACCCGATGAGGCGCGGGCCGTCAGGGAAGGTCGAGGCTAGCGCATCGCGCATCCCCTGCTCGAACTCTGGCGCGGGGTTGCAGCGGAATCCCTCGTTCGATAGCTCGAAGATGACGTGCTTGTACTTCCCGAAACGGGCCCCAACCTGCTTGGCGTAGTCGATGAGCACCTGCGGCGGCGGACCATGCGTCACCGAGCAGCCGTGCCCATAGAACTCCCAGCCGTTCGCCGCCGCCCAGGAGTCCCAGACCGAGATGAGCGAGACCATGCCCAGATCCTCGGCGTGCTGCACCGACGCCTCGGCGACGTCAAGATACGCAAGACCGACATCGCTGAACGGACCCAGGCGGAGTACGGTGTGTTTGCAACCAGCCGCATGAACACGATCCAGCGCCGCCGTATTGAGCGCACTCCAGCCATCCTCGAGGCCCTCGTCGTAGAAGGCGGTCAGCGGGTTGTCACAGCACAAGTCACAGCCGAGACCGAGGGGAGGCGAAAAGTCACCGTCGATGATCTTGATCGCGCCTTCGCCGTCAGGTGTCGGAGTCGGGTTTGGCTCCGGAGTCGGCGGCGGGTTGCCGCAGCTCGAGCCGCTCAGCACAAACCAAGATCCGAGCAGCACCGCAATCCAGTAAACCTTCCGCAGGCTAGGCGCCACGCTCACCAAGGCTCAAGTGGTTTGCGTCATGGAACGCGATGCCCAGGCCAAAGCCGGGAGTCAGTGCCCTGGCCATCTGGTCAATGTCCTGGTAGACGGGATGGTTACCGTCGGCAATGTAGATGCCGTCGATGTAGACAAGTAGGTCAACGGCCAGCCCTCGGTGATGAAAGCTGTCCTCGACGTGTACGGCATCGCGGAGGTAGAGCTTGATCGGGGCTCCGGGATGCTGATCCGACGACCACATGAGACGTGGACTGTGGACGGTGCCCTCATCCTCAGCGACCTCGACGACGCCATACGACCAGGCGCGTTCGTTGATGGTTACGATCAGCCGAGCCTTCAAGACCGTGAACAGTACGCGCCGCTCGCGCTGAGTCATTCACGCTGGCCTCTTGCGGGCGGAAGAATCGCAGCCGAAACTACAGACCCGCTCGCGTGTCGTACTCACGAAGTGCCAGGACACACGGCCGCACTGTGGACAGCGCAGGAGGTGTTTGCAGGCTACGCACCCGTAACCGCGATTCGAATGCTGTGGCGGTGGCGGCAGATCACGTAACCACCGCTCGACCTGGGGCGCGTCCGCCAGTACACGGAGGCTCGTTTCGTTGCCCCCAAAAAGCGAGAGGGCCGCTTCAGCAGCTAGTCCGTTGCTGCTGAGCGGCCCTTTGGATTCGGTAACCGCGCCCCCGGCCACGAAGGCCCGCGAGGGGCTATGTCAGGTGCAAATATACGCTTGGCTGTGCGGCGTTGTCAAGCGCTGGTCGCAATCACCCAGGCCAGCATAGGACCTAAAACGGCTGTTGGCTGTCGCCTTCGTTGCCCAGCCACCACACGCGCGCGCGCCCGCCGACATACCGAGTCAACGGCATAGCGCCATGTCGCTGAAGCCAGCGTCGGGCTGCCTCCCGGGACACCCCGCACGCCCAGGCGAAGACGATGAGGGAACAAGGCAAGATCGAGAGGCGATCCGCTGTGACCTCACGGACCATCTCGTGCCACGGTGCCGAGCGCCGGGCCCGCTCTTCTCTTAAGGCCTGCCGTTTTTGGTCTGAAATATGATGGCGGAAGCTCCGGAACTTTGCGCGCCCGCGTTGATGGAATTGTTCGCCGCAACTACAGACTAGGTAGCCTGTAGCGATGATCGGATGATGATCGCTCATTGGGCTTTGTGGCCGGGCGGGCGCGGTACGAATCAAGATTTGTCCTCCGCGAACTCTGCCGGGGGATGGATGCGACTGTCCCGACTCAGCCGACCGCCAGCCTCGATCACGACGAGTAGCTGGAGCTCGCTGCGCCGACCCCGAGCCGCAGCCGCGCGGCAGTGTGCGCGGAAGCGCTCAAGCAGCCTGTCTAGGCGGCGCTGACTGTCGGGATCGTCAAACGGACGGTCAATCATCCTTGTGTCATGCCCTTACCTGCCCTGCCAAGCCCTGCCAGGCCCCGTCTTGCCGTGCCTTGCCTGCCAGGCCGCGCCCGACCTTGCCGTGCCGTGCCCAGCCTCGCCGCGCCTTCCATCATGAGGGCTTCGCCTCATCGAGACGTTCGAACCGGCCCCAACCGAGGGCACTGCTCCGCTCCGGCCGGCCCTCGCAGATGCCCACGCCCCAGCCAGCCTGATCCACCAGCGCGAAGAGCTGCTCCTCACTCACGATGCGCGGGTTGTATTCGATACGGATGCGCAGTTGCCACTCGGCGTAGCTCGGACGATAGGCCAGGCCTCGGGTGTTGATCCCGATGGTCACCGCGTCCTCGCGCATCTCCCCGGTCGCGGGCGACCCGTCGTGCATCTCGATGGGCACAAGCGCGCCCCCCGAATTCAGGCTGGGCGAGATGAACAGCGCCTGCCGCAAGCCCACCTTGGTCAGATCGTCAAAGGCGACCGCGGCCGAGATCACCGCCTTCTTCAGCGCGGTGACGGGGACACATTCGCGGCCCTCGCCGTCAACGTAGCGTGCCGCGAGGAACTCCTCGGAGGGCACCCGCTCCGCCTTGACCTTCTTCGCCTTCTTCTGCTGCTTGTCCCGAATCTCCTGCTTCGCCTTCTCGGCGAAGGCGTGAACGACGAGCAACGACCCAGGCTTGCCACGCAACGTCAGGTCCATGGTCCGGATGTCCGTCCCGACACCGATCCTCTCACTGGTTTTCTTTTGTGCCACGATGTACCTCCTTTCAAATTGCCCCGCCATGCCTGCCGAGCCCCGCCAAGCCATGCCCGGCCTCGCCCGACCAGGCCATGCCTGCCTTGCCTCGCCTTGCCCCGCCCCGCCTAACCTCGCCGGCCCGGCCTAGCCTTGCCTCGCCTTACCCCGCCCCGCCTGGCCTGCCACGTTTTGTCCGTGTTTAAGTGGGCCGCGCTGGGCCACGCGAAAACGCCCCGAAGATGGATACTGCGCCCTGATCCTGTGGTATGGACCCTTGAAAGACGCCGTCGATCCAAACATTTCCACAACGGCAACGATATAAGATCGTCTTGGCGTGCTTCTTTGGAAGATCATGCCTACAGAGTTTTTTGTCCGTGTTATGTCCGTGAACTCGGGAGGTCTCGGTGGACAGCCTTGTGGTGTTCATCGGTGTAACTCCTTAGTTTTCCTCTCCGGGTTCTCCCGGCTCTCCACCAGGGCTTGTGGTGTGGCGGAAGCGGGTGGGAATCGAACCCACCGTCCGTTGCTTGTAAGCTCCTGCGGATCTTGAATCCCGCATGCTCATGGCCCCACTTTTGTCCGTGAATTGTCCGTATTCGTTGCCCAAGGCTGAACGCGTGAACGCGCAAGGAGGGCGGGGACATGCCTCTTATGGACTTCACGACCAGGTTGGTCCCCGCCCTCCCGCGAACGCTGGGCGATAGTTTCTCTTCTCATGCTGCCTCTGGGCGACGCTTTGGAACATCGGACTTACCGTTCCACGCCCCCCACAAGTCAGCGATGAACTTTTTCTCCATCCACCGCTGCGCTCTGCGATGCGCATGGCCAGGCCGGCAATGCCCGTCTGGTCCCTGACACTTGCTCTTGCCACATCCCGGCCGTGAAATCTCCGTCTCTTTGCGGGCGAGGTAGAGATCGCGGTAGTGCTCACCCTGCTTCACCAGTGCGCCGCCGATATTCCACATGACCGCTCGGCGTCTCGGAGAAAAGCCCATCTCCTTGGCGAGTTCGACGTCGGAAACCCGCCTTTGGGCTTGCCCTCCGATCACAGCCAATCCCATTCGCTTCCACACACATGAAACCGTCGCATAATTCGCCAGGTCGCCGGTTTCATAGACCAACAGGGCCAGACCAAGCGGGCCGATACCGCGTACCTCCTTTGCCCAGGACCAGACTGGCAGCTCCTCTCCCAGGCGTGAAAGCTCCTTTTCGTGTCGCTTGCGCCAGGTCTTTATCTCCCCGCGTTGACGATCGAGGTCGTCAAGCAACTGCCGGTGTGCACTGTCAACGGGCGGGAGAACGGGGACAATCACTTGCTGGGCTTCATGCAAACCATGGTCCCCGCCCTCCCCAGACACGAGGTCGCCAAGAACGTCATGGGTTTCATCGAGGAGTTGGGCGACCGACAACTGTTTCAGCGCCGCGTGGGTCTCTTCCTTCGGCAGACCCCATGAGCGCAAGATCGAGAGGAGTTGCAGCGTGAGCCGCTTTTCCGCCGAGTGGTAGTGACGTCGGCAAAAGCCATGATAACGGATCGCATCGAGGTCGATCATGGCTGGCTCTCCAGCAACTGCGGCCTCGTCGCCGAAGCGAAGCTCTTCCGGGCCTCCAATTCGACCGCTTCCAAATCGGACTCCATGAGCGGCCGTTTCCTATGTTCATTCCATTCCAGGACCGTTCGCCACATCATGATCCCCGCATACTCCGTGGCGGTCCTGACGGACTTGACCCGCAGTTCTTCCTTCGCGATCCGCCGTGTGTCCTCTTGCGCCATCACGATCACGTCGCCCATCCGCAAGCCACGGCTCCGACCTTCCTGGCTCTCGCACCAGAACGCCATTCGGCCTGGGTAGCTTGCCGCGCGAAGGGCTTTGCCCAGGCTCGACTGTGCCGGGGATACGGCGACGGAAGCGGGGACAACTTTCGGGTGGGCTTCACTCACTGATTGGTCCCCGCTTCCGCCCTCAACCCGTTTTGCCTTGACCGTGATCGCTGCCGTACGGGCAAGACTGGGCGCAACCTGACCCCGGCGGACAGCCGCATTATCGCTCTGGCGGATTCGCTCCATGAGCGCATTCAAGCCCAGCTCCTCCACTTCCTGCCTGTACCCGGAATTACGCCGGAGCAGATCCCTCAGTTCATCCAACACGCTCACGGGATCTCGAAGCGTAGTCATCAGATGTCTTGCATAATCGTAGAGTGTCATGATTCACCCCTCGAAAGTTCATTCCTTCCCGTTCCGCCGAATGATTGCAGTCTTGCGCTCGCGCGGCAGCGACTCCACGTATGCCGCCGTGCGCGCCACCGCCGCCCGCACGTCCTCCTCGTCCACAATGTTGTAGCGGTCGAAAGTGCTGCGCGTGGTGTGCCCGCTGATCTTCATGGCCACGGCGATGTCAGTCCCGGCCCGGATCATGTTCCGCAGTGCTGAGCGCCGGAGATCGTATGGCCGCAGGCCCGGCGGTAGTCCAGCGCGCTTCAGCGCAGCTCGCCACATGAACCGCAGGTCCTGCACTGGACGCCCGCGCCGGCCCCGGCTCACACGATGGAAGATCAGAGGCGTATCCAGCCTGCGACGCTCCAGCCGGCGATCTATGATCTGGCGCAGCGGGCCCTCCACCGGGATGGCTCGACCCTTGCCGATCTTGGCCGCACGCGGGTCGAGGTGCAGTACCCAAGTTTCACGGTCCAGCATGGCCCAGGTCAGTTGCCGGATCTCTCCAGGCCTCATCCCGGTCCACCAGAACCACTCCACGAAGTCCCGCACATCCGCGTTAGGCAATGCCGCGAGCAGTCCCGCAAAATCGGCCCGGGAAAGGAACCCCTGACGGGCGTTCTCAACCTTGAGCAGCGAGATGTATGGCACGCGTGTCACCAGTGGTGGATTCTGCCGCGAGGCCCGGGCGAGCGCTTGCCGCAGGGTCCGACCTCAAGGCCCGGGGCGTTCGGTCCTGGCGCAAAACCACCTCGCTCACCGTGACCCTGCGCTCCTCCGGAGCTACCCAGCGGTCACCCAGCACTTCGCGCAGGCGCAAGCGTAGGGCTCGGCGGGCCTCCTGCTCCGTCCTGGCCGCCCGGGGATTCTCGCCCTGGCGCTCCACGATCCGGGCGGGCTCGCGGAACTCGCGGGCATGGCCGTGGTGCCTGGCGTAGTAGGCAATCCACCAGCGAGAGCCGCGGAGAAACACCCGGCCGTCGCCGCGCACGGGGCTCATACTACGCTCCCTGCCGCCCATTCCACTGCTCTAAGCCCCGCGCCGAGCACAGCACCCTACGTCCGATACGCCGCATGAAGGGCAGCTTACCCGCATTGCCATACAGCCATTGTGCCGACACCCCCAGACGCTTGGCCGCCTCAGAGACCGTGAGGTTGTCATCCCTAGGCTCGATACGCTGTGCTGCTGTCCACTGCGCCAGGGCCAGCCGCGCCCAGGCCGCAGCCTTCGCCGCCTCGAGCTGGCCGATGAGCGAGGGCAGATCTTCGGCGGACGCATCAGCGACCAGCGCACCCAGATCAGTCACTTCGCTAGCTCCTTGCGCAGCGCGGCCACCACCAACTCCATGTCGGGCTTCCGCTGAGATAGCGCGTCCTTGCGTAACTCGGCGTAGACATAGCGCCCCCACCCTACCCGCAGGAAATTGTCCCAGCCAAGCGGGTCATTCGTGAATCGCCAATGACATCCGGCACAGAGACAAAACCCATTGATGGGAAGCCAACGAGTGTTGCGATACCGCCGACTGAACCCGTGCGCGGCCTGCAGGCGCTCGGTACCTTCACAGACTTCACACCTCCCACGGCTCCGCACAACTTCACCCCACAGCCGATCAGCCTCGCGGCTCAGGCTAGCCTTCCGCCCACGCTTGCGCCTGCGCTGGGTTGTGCGGCGAATGATCGGCGTGCGGCGCTTCACTTCTTCACCAGCTTCTCGGCAGCGGCGAGGGCGGCGTCGGATTACTCACGGTCGTATCCTCCCTAGCGATTCCGAGAGGGTTCTCTGCCAGGACCCAGCGGGGAGATACCTCTCGCACGATGCGGAGAAAGTCGGGCCAGAGCCATCGCTCGTCATCAACACCACGCCGTCTCCCTGCCACCGAGGCTGGTTGGCAGGGAACTCCTCCTGCCACAAGGTCGATTGGACCGCACGCTTGCTCAATCTCATGGCCGGTCAGCTCCCGCACATCCTCGAACATCGGTACGTCCGGCCAGTGTTGGGCGAGCCAGAAGCGGCAGTGCGGGTCGATCTCGCACAGGCGATCTCGCACAGGCCCGCCGTCTGCATCCCGGCTCGCTCCAGCCCAAGCGCCAGGCCGCCGATACCAGCGAACAACTCCAGCACGCGCACGTGCCCCGAAGTTCACTCCATCGCCTTCCGGTGGTACTCAATCGCATCGCGCACGGCCGGGGCCACGTACAGCAGCGACTTCGGCTTCCCCGTGCAGTCCAAGATGCCGCGCAGCACCACCGCAAGCGGCACGCCCGCCACGAACCACTGCCGCGCCTGATCCCACTCGGCCGTGCTCATCTCTGCCCCGGGCCCACGGCGCGCCACGAGAGCGTCCCATACCGCCTTGACGTATTCGCCACGGAGGGAGAGCGAGAGGTCCCGGCCATTCCCGCTTTCCGGGGCCGGGACGGAGTTCTCTATCACTCTACTAGTAACAGGAGACGGAGACGGAGACGGAGGCTTAGGCTCAAGCACATGCTTGCGCTTTGCTTGAGCACGTGCTTGAGCACCACGGCGGCCTCTTTCGGATGCCCGCTCCTGGGCCGCCTTGGCCTCGGCGTAGACCGCCAGTTGGGTATCGTTGACGAGGCGGTCGCCGTCTTGCCTCCAGAACGGAGCCACGAGGGGCCAGCAGCGTTTCCATTCCTCGGCCGTACAGCCTACCGCCCGGGCGATAGCTTCATGGTCGTTCGGGAGCTGGACTCCACGGCGCCATGCCTGCGTGAGCATCTCCCGGTAGAGGCCCCTTGGCTCCATCGGTAGCAGAAACCCTCGTGATCCCATCCACCGGTCGGTCCAGAACCACTCGGCCAAGAGTTTGTCTCGCCTCACTCCCCCTCCAGGTTCGGATCGTCCTCCTCGACGTCTGTGTGCTGCACAAACTCGTCCATGACTACGATCCCGTCTTCGACTGGCCGGCGCTCGAGCGCGATGTCCTCAGCGTGGTCGGCTGAGTCTGCGTCCACGTAGTGCGTCTCCCGGAGCTTGCGGATCAGCACTACGCGCCAGCGCTTCATGGCTGTTCCAGCTCGTACACGACCAGACCTGTGGCCTTGTTCTCGTGCGTAGCGATCTTGTGCCCTGCCTTGCGGAGTTCGTACAGCCTGGCGCCGAAGCGCATCCCGCCGACTGCCAGCAGCTCTACATTGGTCGCTGGGGCCTTCATGAGCCGGCCCAGCACGCGCAAGGCCGAGCGCTTGAGCCGGGAAGCCTTCTGCGCTTCTGGGCTCTTCGGTGGCTCCGGTGCTGAGGCTGGGACCGAGAATAGCGGCCTCTGGCGAGCGGCCCACGCTACCAGCCGGCAATGCGGGCCGCAGTAGACAGCCTGGGGCCGGCGCGAGATTAGCGGCTTTCCACATCCGAGACATGCCTGTACAAAACCGTTAACGCCACCTGCTTGACCCGTGGATGCGCTGGCCATGACTAGCTAAGGTCTTTCTGTGTTACCCTTACCTTGGCGCACGGTGCGGGCACAGGGAGCGGCACGGCTTGCCCGGCTGGGTCACGTTCCCCCGTGCGCCACTTCATTTCAAGGAGACCCCATCGCAGAACAAGTCCGCCTGCTCTGATTGTCTTGATTTCAGCGCGGCGTCGATGTTCTGTCGCGCCTGCCGGTAGTAGCTCGGCTTCAACTCGACCCCGATTCCGCGGCGCCCGTTCTTCACCGCACCGTAGACCTCGGAGCCCACACCCATGAACGGGGTGAGCACCGTCTCCCCGGGATTGGACCAGAGCACCAGCGCCCGCTCGATCACGTCGAGCTGTAGCGGGTGGACGTGCTTCTCGTCCTCGGCGTCACGGGCGGGCTTATACGGCAGCACTCGGTCAAGGCGCACGTCGTCCCAGAACGCGGAGGCGTACTGCCGCCAGATCCAGTGCGAGTACTTGTTTTCAAGCTGGCTCCCGGTCCAGCCTCGATACTCAAGCACGTCAGCGGGCATGTTGCGCGCGCCCGCGTACTCTGTCAGACCGTTCGGATGGACAACTGGGAGACTGTTCTGCCCGGATCGCCGGAAGATCAGCAGGTAGTCCGCATTCGCGATGCTGCACCGCGTGGAATCAACGGTCAGCATTTTATGGGAGAGCGATTTCGTCATGGTGCGGTTGCGCACCGTGAGCGGTTCTTTCCAGACGTGGTATCGCGCGACGTAGGCCCAGCCTTCACGCTCGTGGAGCCGGATGATGTCGCCCGGGAAGTCCTTCAGGTGGTCGAGCCCGCTATTCCCGCTCGGGATGTCCATGCAGTGAACGGCCGACATGCGGCCTGGATGCGTGACACGATGAAGCTCACGGACGACGAACGCGTAATGCTCAAAGAACTCGGAGCGGTCCAGAGAATTCGATAGGTCGCGCTCGTCTGAACTGTACTGGTACAGTCCACCGAAAGGCGGGGAGTAGAGCGACAGATGCACCGAGGCGTCGGCCATCGCGCCCATGACGTCCATGCAGTCCCCGAGGTAGAGCGCGTAGCGGTGGTTGATCTCCTGCTCGATCACGCCCATGCCGGGATCTCGACTTTCCGCGTGCCCGCCGTGGCTCGCTCAACATGCGTGGCGTGCTGCATCTGCGCTACAAGCTCGGTGAACATCTGGTCCGCCGCATCCGCCTTGCGCTGCATGTTCTCCCGGATGCGGCGCTCCCCTTCCGTGGCGATGATGTCAACGGTCACTGGGCGCTCCTGGCCGAAGCGCCAGCATCGCCGGATGGACTGGTAGAACTGCTCGTAGGAATGAGAGGCGAAGGTCACAACGTGGGCGCAGTGCTGCCAGTTAAGACCCCATGCCCCGATCTTGGGCTTTATGACCAGCACGCGAAGTTCACCGGACGCGAAGGCGCGATAGGCTTCCTCCTTCTCCTCGTCGCTATTCGCTCCTCTGACCTGGCGGGCGCCCGGGATGATCTTCGCCAGCCGGTCTCCCTCATCGTTCATGTGGCACCAGACGACGGCGGCGCGGTCATGGTCTACAAGGTCGGCGACCAGCGCACACCTTTCCTTCAACGTCCGCCGCCGCTCCTCGCGCTCTTCCTTGAGCCCGACCGCTGGCAGGGTGAAAAGCATCCCTTCGGCCGGCCGGGCGGGCATGATGATGTGCTCCCGCTCGGTCAACTCCGGGAGGATGAACCCGTCGTTGGGGAACCCGAGGTCCGATGGGCGGCGACAGGTCCGCGCCCACGAGCAAACCCACCGCCAGAACGGGATGACAGCGTGTCCCTTCAGGCGCCATTGGCCGATGGTTTGCGCGACGCGATACGCCAGCTTTGCGTAGTGCCTGCCTGCTCGCTCCTTCCGCCACTCCTTGATCTCTTGCATCCGGTGCGGCTTGTTGTCGGTCTGACGAAAGAAGCGCGAGAGCATATCCGAATAGCCGAGGTATCCGAGCGCTTCAGAGCTGGTACCAAGCTCCGTGTGATCGTTTGGCGCCGCTGTCGCCGTGCAGAGCAACCGATACGGCGTCTTCGCCATGAAGCGCGTGACGGCCTTCTGGGTCGCGCCAGAAAAGTGTTTCAGGATGCTTGATTCGTCGCATACCACACCCGCGAAGTCCGAGGCAGTGAAGTGATGCAACTTCTCGTAGTTCGCCACGTAGATGCAGGGCCTAACCGCTTCTCCGCCTGAACGGTCAACCTCGATGCCAAATTTCTCGCCCTCCCGAATTGTCTGCTGGGCCACGGCGAGCGGCGTCAGAATCAGCACGGGACGATTTGTCTTGCGCACCACGTTCTCGGCCCAGACTAGTTGCATGGGCGTTTTGCCCAACCCGCAGTCCGCGAAGATCGCCCCACGGCCTTTTCGGATCGCCCATGCCGTCAGGGCTGCCTGGAAGTCCTCGAGGAAGGCCGGAAGTTCAAGTGGACCAAATCCACTCTCTGATCCCATCTGCGCCTTCCGTTCTAGAAACTCGGCGTAACTACTCATGAAAGAATTAAACGCCCGGGGGAGCTGGCCTTGCTGAGGCAACGAGCCAGCCTGCGGCACTTTTGGCTCGCGCTCGCACGGACCCCGACGCGGGTAAGCATTACCGCTTCCCGAAAAGCTCGGCCTGGCCTTCCTGCTCAGCGATCGCGCGGTCGGCCTCGGCGTGCGATTCGAACGGCGGCACTGGCTCTGCGGGCACGTCCTCCAGCGGAATCGCTTTCTCGGAGTGCGCCGCCATCTCCACCGGCCCGATACCCAGGCTGCTGAAGAGCGGATCGGGAGAGGTCGGGGGCGGCAGCTCCCGCACGCGCCCCGGCCCGGGAGCCGTGGGTGTGACCAGCTCGAAGTCCTGAACCTCCTCCGCCAGCGGGAAACCGCCGAGGATGTCGGGGAAGACGTCGCGCGCGAGGAAGCCCACGGCACGCCACGCGAGCTGCCGCTTCGGGTACTGCTTCCACGGCCCCTCTTTCCCCCACAGCCCGGCGAGCCGCGCGTCCTTGACCGCGAACTCGCGGCGCTCCGGCTGCGCGTAGCCCGTGCGCCACGCCACCGCGACCCCCGTCATGCCTTCGCCTTCCCCCTCCGTCCAGAACCTCAGGCTCCCCGGCTTGCAGGCGGGGCTGTTCTGGATCAGAGCCACGGCGCCCTGCCCGCGCCAGCTCAAGACGCCGTTGATGACGACGCACTGCTGGAGCCCGCCGAGGACGCCCAGGCCACGCTCTAGGCCGGCTTGGATGGCCATGGCGGCGGCGCCAGCGCTCATGCCACGGGGCGCGGCCCCGCCCTCGACGGCCATCCGGGCGAACCGCAGGAGGTCGTCCAGACTCCGGAGCATGAGGCCCCTCTCGCCCATCATCACGAGGGCGGCGGCGCCCTTCGCGGGTGGGGGCGGGATCGTCTCGGCGGTCACGGTCGGCGCGTCATCGCTCATGCGGTTTGCCTCCATGTTTTGCCCCGGGCGATTGTGCGGACCGTGCTCCCAGCAACGCCAAGGAGCCAGCCCAGATCCTCCGGGGAGATTCGGCCGACAACCCGACGAATCCAGGCTACCTTCTCACGGGTCAATTTCGCGTAAGGATTGCTCTCGCCACAGAGCCCGTTGCCGTGTCTCCGACCGCCAACATGTCTGCCCTTCGCGATCATGTCGTCTATGTTGTCCCTGTGGGTACCGAGGAAGAGATGGTCGGGGTTGACGCATGGGGGGTTGTCGCAGCGATGAAGGACGCACATTCCTTGTGGAATCTGCCCGTGTCGCAATTCCCATGCGATCCTGTGCGCCCGCGCGAGTTTCTTGGTGCCGTTCCTCAAAAGCCCGACGCAGACGCCACCATAACCACCCCTAAATCTCGTGCTCGTCCAGATCCAGCAACCGTCCGCCCTCTTCTGGACGTGCCGATGAAAGCGGAGTTCAATCGGGATGGCGCTCCGCCCGCGCATCAGTCCGTCCATGCCTTGAACGCCCACGCCGGGAGCGAGGCGAGATCTATCCCGTCACTGTAGCCCTCCCATCGACCAGTCTCGACGCATTGCCGCCAGGTCCGCAGATACCGTTGGCGATCCTGCTCGGCCTGCGCCAGGGCGGCGTCGTCGAGTTCATAACAGGCTACGCAGTGTGGAGCCTCACTCTCCACCACGAAAAACACGAACCGGCGAAACGCCCGACCCTCTTCAATCGGCACGAGTGCATGAAGGCCCGCGAGATAATGGACGGCCTGCACGTGGTACCCGTAGTCGTAGATCGCCCGCTCGAATGCGCGGCGGGAGGCGTTGCGCGCCGTTTTCACGTCGCCAACTATCGGCCACTCCCCGACATAACCAACGCGGTCGATGCGCGCCTTGCAAATGATGCCGTGCTCGTGGTCCTCCCAGAGCACGGACAGCTCACTGACGCCCCGGCTGCGCAGAAACTCGCCGGCCGTGGGGTGGGCCAGCAGCGCGTCCCGCATGGCGAGCACTTTGCGGTACTCGTCCTCCTGGACAAACTGTTTGCCCACGTTCCCGGCCGAGAACTGTTCCCAGGTCGCCTTACCCTCCTTCGTGCGCCGGTCGACCTTCGGCGGCACGACGACCCCGGCCTCGAAACGGGCCGGCTCCAGGACGGCGAGATGAGTGAGCCAGCCGAGGTCAAGCGAGCGCGTCGGCTCCTTCCCGCCGTGGTCAAGCTCGTAGCGGACATGGGCCGGCGTCCGGCTGAAGCCCTGAAGGATGCCGTGATTCACGGCTTCCCACGCAGCGTACTCGTCGAAGGGTAGAGACTGGTAGAGGCCCGGCTTCGGCATGAGGGGCGCGGTGAACCGCGCGGGCCCGGCCAAGGGACTGCTCATTCCACCGTCTCCCGCAAGTAGGCCCTGACGGGCGAATCCAGGTAGGCATGCTCCAAGCACTCCAGATTCCGGCCCATGCGCCGGGCCGCGGAATCGAAGAGCCCCGCAGCCTCGTCCTCCCTGCACAGCCGCCGGGCGTCGCGCCAGCTCCGCGCGCCCAGCTCCTTGAGCCGCCGGCCACGCGCAGCGAACAGCAAGCGCTGCGCCTCCGCAGTCGCTTCGAGCCAGTCGGCTATGGTGATGGTCACGGCGTCTCCGCGAGCAGCGCCCGGGCGCGCGCGGCCTCGTAGTAGAGATAGACCCGCGCCCCGCCCTCGGTCAGATTGGCCGCAGCAAACTCCAGCGCCTCGATCAGCCCCGGCAGCATGTGCAGGGCCACGAGTCCATTGGTCTGGCGCGCGGCATTGATGTAGCCAGCGGTGAGCGGAGCTGGCTCGGGATCGGGCGGGGTTGGCGGCGGGGGCAAGGGCAGCGTGTTCTCATGGCCCCAGTGCGCGCTCATGGCCACACCATCCTTGCCAAGCTCCACAGCGCCCAGCCTGTCGCCACGCACGACGCCAGCATCAGCGCCGCGCCCAAGTACGGCGCTACGCGGTCGAACATGCGCTCGCGCCTGCGCCTGCGCTCCCAGCGCCGCACACGCTCATCCACCCCGGCGAGGATCTCAGCCGAGAGGTGATGGCGGGCCTTGAACAACAGCGGAGCGCTCACTTCTGCGTCCTGGGTAGCGCGTGCTTCCACTCCGTGACGTCTACGATGGCACCTCGGTTGATCGATACGGGCGCCGGGAAAGGCTCGATCTCGTTCAGCGTGCCCTTGCTGAGCGTATCAGCGAAGCGCCCGGTGTCAGCGATCCAGGCCGCATCCGTGAGCACGACCTCGCTGGCCTTCACCAGCGCCACGCGCCCCGTGTAGTACATCGTCACCGTCCGCATGAAGACGGCGCGACCGACGGAAAGCGGGCTCATGATCTTCGCCATGATTCCTCCTTTTAGTGCGACCCCGACCGCGACCGCGACCGCGACCCCGACCGCGACCACGACCGCGACCCCGAC
>Ga0247727_10005839_pt1 | contig 24583 bp, 20 predicted proteins | sample WisWelCaveWW1625_FD_202498 | JGI IMG/M metagenome (GOLD analysis project Ga0247727, IMG submission 202498) | Biofilm microbial communities from Wishing Well Cave, Virginia, United States - WW16-25 | ecosystem: Environmental > Aquatic > Deep subsurface > Groundwater > Cave microbial mat | place... | reverse complement strand
AGGTGCCGGGGGGCAAAATTGCGCAGCAGCACCGCCACCTTCCAGTTCTGCACCAGCTTGTCGGCGAGACCGGAGTCGCCGCGCGCGATTTCCTCGGCGATCACGGCGAAGGTCTGCGTCTCGGTGGCGGCCTCGAGCTGCACGCCGCCGAACGCTTCGGGCACGCCGAGGGTGCGGATGCCGATGCGGTCGGCCTGCTCCAGGATCTCGCGCGGCAGGCGCGCGCCGGGGTCCATCAGCCATTCGCGCTGCCAGTGCTTTCGGATAAACGGCGTGACCGCGCCGTCGACGAATGCGCGGCAGCTCGCGCGCATCAGGCGCTGCTCTTCGGACAGTCCGCGTTCGATCATTTCCATCGGGAATCGCCTCCTTGGGTACATCTTATAATTCGGCGAAACCGCGATGAACAAAATCCAGCGCACCATCACTCCGGTAGACGGCTCGGTGTACGCCAAACGGGCGTTGGCCAGCAGCGCGGCGATCGATCGCGCGCTCGCGAAAGCCGTCGATGCACAGAAATCCTGGAAGCAGGTTCCGGTCGCCGAGCGCGCGGCGATCTGCCGGCGCATGGCCGACTGGTGCGTGGCGCGTGCCGGCGAGCTCGCCACCGAGCTCTCCTGGCAGATGGGACGCCCGGTCAGCCAGGGCCCGGGCGAGCTGAAGCGCGGCTTCCATGAGCGCGCCTTCTACATGTGCAGCGTTGCTGAAGAAGTATTGAAAGACCTCGAGCTTGGAGACAAACCCGGTTTGCGCCGCTTCATCCGCCGCGAGCCGCTCGGCGTAGTGTTCGTGGTGGCGCCGTGGAACTACCCCTGGCTCACCTCGGTGAACGCCGTGGTGCCGGCGCTGCTCGCGGGCAACAGCGTGGTCCTGAAAATGGCGGCGCAGACGCCGCTCGTGGCCGAGCGCTACGCCGAGGCGTTCAGGGCCGCCGGCCTGCCCGAGGGCGTGTTCCAGTTCCTGCACCTCGATCATGCGCAGGTCGCGCGCGTGATCGCCGACGAGCGCATCGGCTTCGTCGCCTTTACCGGCTCGGTCGGCGGCGGCCACGCGGTGCAGCGCGCCGCGGCCGCGCGCTTCATCGCCACCGGCCTCGAGCTCGGCGGCAAGGACCCCGCCTACGTGCGCGCCGACGCCGATCTGGCATTCGCGGTCGAGAATCTCGTCGACGGCGCCTACTTCAACTCAGGCCAGTCCTGCTGCGGCATCGAGCGCATCTACGTTCAAAAACCGGTTTTTGCAGAGTTCGTGGAGAGCTTCGTGGCGCTCACCCGCCGATACCGGCTGGGCAATCCGCTGGACAAGGAAACCAATCTCGGCCCCCTGGTGCGCACTGACGCCGCCGACAACGTGCGCGCGCAGATTCGTCAGGCTGTGAAAAAAGGCGCGCAAGCCCTGCTCAAGCTAAAAGACAGGCCCGGCACGCCCTACCTCCCGCCCGAAGTGCTGGTCAACGTCGACCACGGCATGGCGGTGATGACCGAGGAGACTTTCGGGCCGGTGGTCGGCATCCAGCCGGTGAAGGGCGACGAGGAAGCGGTGCGCTTTATGAACGACAGCCGCTACGGACTCACCGCCTCGATCTGGACAAAGGACGCCGACGCGGCACTGCGCATCGGCGAGCGCGTCGAGACCGGCACCTGGTTCATGAACCGCTGTGACTACCTCGACCCTGCCCTCGCCTGGACCGGCGTCAAGGACTCGGGCCGCGGCTGCACGCTTTCGAGGCTGGGATTGGAGACGTTCACGCGTCCGAAGTCGTTCCACTTGCGGCTAACGTCGTAGCTGGAGTAGATTGCCTGCGCCCATAAACGCCTTGCGTGGGAGAGACCGGCTTCGGCCGGCGCCGAAGGGGTAACGCCCCGCAAAACTCTCAGGCAAAAGGACCGCGCGAGGCCCGGGCACTCTGGAGAGAAGGCCCTGGCGGCCTCGCCGAAGGAACACGCGGCAAAGCGCTTTCGCTTGCCGCCAATCTCTCAGGCAAACGGACAGAGGGGGCGTGAAGACCCGGCTGGGTCGGTCATGCTCGCCAGGAGGCGCCGTGGATCTGCCAGAGACGCTCAAGTACACCGAATCGCACGAGTGGGTTGCCGATAACGGCGACGGCACCGTTACCGTCGGTATCACCGCCGTCGCCGCCGAACAGCTTGGCGAGCTCGTCTATGTCGAGCTGCCGCCGGTCGGCGCGAGCGTCGCGCGCGCGGGAAACTGCGCGGTCGTCGAGTCTACCAAAGCCGCCGCCGAGGTCTACGCGCCCGTTTCCGGCGAAGTTGTGGCCGCCAACGCGGAGCTTGCCGAGCATCCCGAGCGCGTCAACGAATCGCCCTACGGCACGGGATGGCTGTTCAAGCTCAGGGTTGCCGATACTACCGAGCTCGGCAGCCTGCTTGCGCGCGACGAATACGCGAAATCGGCGGGCGTGTGAGCGCTCTCGCCGATCTGCTGAACCAGGACGAGTTCGCCGGGCGGCATCTGGGCAGCGACGCAACCGGCCAGCGCGAGATGCTCGCCGCGCTCGGCGTCGCATCGCTCGATGGGCTGGTGCGCGAGGTGGTGCCCAAGGAGATTCTGCTCACGGCGCCGCTCGCGCTCGGCGCTGCCAGAACCGAGGCGCAGGCGCTCGCCGAGCTGAGCGCGCACGCCGCGCGCAACGAGCTGTGGCGCAGCTTCATCGGCATGGGCTACTACGGCACCCACACGCCCTCGGTGATCCAGCGCAACGTGATCGAGAACCCCGGCTGGTATACCGCCTACACGCCCTACCAGGCGGAGATCTCGCAAGGACGCCTGGAAGCGCTGCTCAACTTCCAGCAGCTCGTCATCGATCTCACCGGCCTGCCGGTGGCGAACGCCTCGCTGCTCGACGAAGCGACCGCCGCTGCCGAGGCGATGGCGATGATCCGCCGCAGCGCGAAGAGCAAGGCGAGGGCATTCTTCGCCGATGCGGCTGCGCACCCTCAGGTGCTCGCAGTCATGCGCACGCGCGCGCGGTGGCTCGGCATCGATCTCGTGACCGGCGATCCGGAGCACGATCTCGACCCGGCCTCGGTGTTCGGCGCGCACCTGCAGTACCCGGACAGCCTCGGCCGCGTTCGCGACTTTTCAGAAGCAATCCACGCGATCCATCGTGCCCGGGGATTGGCGTCGATGGGCACGGATCTGCTCGCGCTGATGCTGCTGCGCCCGCCGGGCGCACTCGGCGCCGACATCGCGATCGGCTCGGCGCAGCGCTTCGGCGTCCCCATGGGGTTCGGCGGACCGCACGCCGCGTTCATGGCCTGCCGCGACGAGTACAAGCGCGCCATGCCGGGCCGCATCATCGGCGTCTCGGTCGATGCCGCGGGGAAGGCCGCGTTCCGCATGGCGCTGCAGACGCGCGAGCAGCATATCCGGCGCGACAAGGCGACGAGCAACATCTGCACCGCGCAGGCGCTACTCGCGAACGTGGCGGGCTTCTACGCCGTGTACCACGGGCCGCGCGGACTGGCGCGCATCGCGCGGCGCGCGAATTTCATGGCGCGCCTGCTCGCCGCCTGCGTCGGCTCCGAGAGCAAACATTTTTTCGATACCCTGGTGTTCGCCGTGCCGTCGGTCGAAGCGGTACGGGCTCGGGCCAGCGCGAAACGCATCAATCTGCGCTACATCGACGCGTCGCGCGTGGGGGTGAGCTTCGACGAGCTCACCTCGCTCGAGGACGTCGCCGAGGTTGCCGAAGTGCTCTCGGGGACCAGGCCCGATGCGGCATCCACCGCAAGCAAACTAACTGCACAACCTGCCTCCATACCGCTCGCCCTGCGCCGCAGCGACGCGGTGCTCGCCCATCCGGTCTTCAACCGCTATCACAGCGAGACCGAGATGATGCGCTACCTCAAGCGGCTGGAGAACCGCGATCTTTCGCTGGTGCACGCGATGATTCCGCTCGGCTCGTGCACCATGAAGCTCAACGCCGCGGCCGAGCTCACCCCGATCTCGTGGCCGCGCTTCGCCGTCATGCATCCGTACGCGCCGCCCGCGCAGGCGCGCGGCTACCTGGAGATGATGCGCGAGCTCGAGGCGATGCTCGCCGAGATCACCGGCTTCGCCGCCGTGTCGCTGCAGCCCAACTCCGGCGCGCAGGGCGAGTACGCGGGACTCCTCGCCATCCGCAACTATCTCGCCGCGCAAGGAGAGCTCGCGCGCGACGTCTGCCTCATCCCCGCCTCGGCGCACGGCACCAACCCTGCGACCGCGCAGATGATGGGCCTGCGCATCGTGGTCGTCGCCTGCGATCAGAACGGCAACGTCGACCTGGCGGATCTCGAGCGCAGGATCGGCGAGCACCGCGCGCGGCTCGCCGCGCTGATGATCACCTATCCGTCGACCCACGGCGTGTTCGAGGAAGGCATCGTGCGTATCTGCGAGCGGGTGCACGCCGCCGGCGCGCAGGTGTACATGGATGGCGCCAACCTGAACGCGCTCGCCGGCCTCGCCAAGCCCGGCCGCATCGGCGCCGACGTCTGCCACATCAACCTGCACAAGACGTTCTGCATCCCGCACGGCGGCGGCGGGCCGGGCATGGGGCCGATTGCGGTCGCACCCCATCTTGCGCCCTTTCTGCCTGAAAAAAGCGGCGCAGTCTCGGCGGCCCCCTACGGCAGCGCGCTGATCCTACCGGTCTCCTGGATGTACCTGCGCATGATGGGCGCGCAGGGCGTGCGCAAGGCGACAGAGGTCGCGATCCTGAACGCCAACTACATCGCGGCGCGGCTCGCGCCCTACTTCCCGGTGCTCTATAGGGGGGCGCGGGGACGCGTCGCGCACGAATGCATCCTCGACCTGCGCAAGCTCAAGGAGAGCTGCGGCGTGACCGCCGAGGACGTGGCAAAGCGGCTCATGGACTACGGCTTCCATGCGCCCACGCTGTCCTTCCCCGTGATCGACACGCTGATGGTCGAGCCCACCGAAAGCGAGTCGAAAGAAGAGCTCGACCGCTTCTGCGACGCCATGATCGCGATCCACGGCGAGCTCGCCCGGATCAAGGCCGGCCTCCTGGACCGCGCCAACAATCCGTTGAAGAACGCGCCGCACACGGCGCTCGAGCTTGCCGGCGAATGGACCCACGCCTACAGCCGCGAGGAGGCCGCGTTCCCGAAGCCCTGGCTGCGCGCCGCGAAGTTCTGGCCGCCGGTAAAGCGCATCGACAACGCCGCCGGCGACCGGCAGCTCGTCTGCACCTGCCCGCCTATGGAAGCGTATGTCTAGCGAGAGGACAGTTCTATACGCACTTCATGCGGAGCTCGGAGCGCGCTTCTGCCCCTTCGCCGGCTACGAAATGCCGCTGCAATACCGCGACGGGCTGCGCGTCGAGCATCTGCACACCCGCGCGCAGGCCGGCCTGTTCGACGTCTCGCACATGGGGCAACTGCGCGTCAGCGGCCCAGGGCTGTACCAGGCGCTCGAGCGCGCATTGCCGCTCGATTTCGCCGGCTGGAGCCCGGGGCTGCAGCGCTACTCGCTTCTGCTCAACGAGCGCGGCGGCATCGAAGACGACCTCATGGTCACGCGCCTGCGCGACGAAGTGCGCATCGTGGTCAACGCCGGCTGCAGGCAGAAAGACCTCGCGTTGCTGCGCGGCCTGTGCCCCAAGCTGTCGTTCGAGCTGCTCGACCGGGCGCTGATCGCGCTCCAGGGCCCGGCGGCTGAAGCGGTGCTCGCCTCGCTGGAGCCTGCGATCGCCGGGCTCGCCTTCATGCAGGCCGCGACATTCGGCGAATGGCTGGTCTCGCGATCCGGGTACACCGGTGAAGACGGCTTCGAGATATCGGCGCCGCGCGCAGGCGCCGAGCGACTGGCGTGCGCGCTGCTTGGCCATCCGGCAGTCAAGCCGGTCGGGCTGGGCGCGCGCGATACGCTGCGGCTCGAGGCCGGGCTGCACCTCTACGCTCAGGACATGGACGCGGACACCACGGCCCACGAAGCGGCCCTGGGCTGGGCCATCGCCCGCTCGCGCCGCGCCGGCGGCGCCAAGCAAGGCGGCTTTCCCGGCGCCGAGCGCACCCTGCGCGAGGCGCGCGAAGGCACGGCGCGCCGGCTGGTCGGCCTGGTCGGCGAGGAGCCGGTGCCGATCCGGCACGGCGCGCCGCTTCTCGATTCCGAAAACAAGGAACTGGGCGTGGTGACGAGCGGCACGGTCTCGCCGTCAACGCAGCGCGCGATCATGCTCGGCTACGTCGGTTCGCCGTGGCGCGATGCCTCGCTCTTCGCCATGGTGCGCGGCGCGCGGCGGCCGGTGCATATCGCGCGTTTGCCGTTCGTGCCGAAGCGCTACAAGACTACTCGTATCTGACGTCGATGATCTCGTAGCGCTTCACGCCGCCGGGCGTCTGCACAGTGGCCGTCTCGCCGGATTCCTTGCCGATGAGCGCGCGCGCGATCGGCGAGCTGACCGAGATGCGCCCTTTCTTGATGTCGGCCTCGTCCTCGCCGACGATCTGCCAGGTCGCTTTTTCGCCGTCCGGGCCCTCGACGTCGACGGTGGCGCCGAACACGCAGCGGCCGTCGGCGTCGACCAGCCTGGGGTCGATGACCTGCGCGTTGCCGAGCTTCGCCTCGAGCTCCGAGATGCGCCCCTCGATGAAGCCCGCGCGCTCGCGCGCCGCGTGGTACTCGGCGTTCTCCGACAGGTCGCCGTGCGCGCGCGCTTCGCCGATCGCCTTCGAGTTGGCCGGCCGCTCGATGGTCTTCAGGCGGTGCAGCTCTTCGCGCAGCAGCTCGGCGCCGCGCGATGTCATCGGGGTTTTCATCAGCTCAGCGCGGCGTGCAGGTCCTGCAGGCGGTACGGCTGGAGCTCCGCCAGATGCGTCATGCCGGCGCACGCCGCCTTGGCGCCGGCGACGGTGGTGTAGTAGGTCACGCGGCGCGCCAGCGCGGTGGTGCGGATCGAGCGTGAGTCGCTCGCCGCGGTGCGCGTCGCCTCCACCGTGTTGACGATGAAGCTCACCTCGCCGTTCTTGATCATGTCGACGATGTGCGGGCGGCCTTCGGCCACCTTGTTGACCTGGCTCACCGCGATGCCGTGCGACCTGAGCACCGCGGCGGTGCCGCGCGTCGCGAGCAGCTCGAAGCCGAGCGCGGCGAGGTCGCGCGCCACCTGCACCGCGGCGTGCTTGTCGCCGTCGCGCACGCTGATGAAGGCGCGCCCGCCCGCCGGCAGCCTGACGCCGGCGGCGAGCTGCGACTTCACGAACGCCTCGCCGAAGGTCTCGCCCACGCCCATCACCTCGCCGGTCGACTTCATCTCCGGCCCGAGGATGGTGTCGACGCCCGGGAAGCGCGCGAATGGGAACACCGCCTCCTTCACCGAGAAATAGCTCGGCGTGACTTCTTTGATTTTCATTTCCTTCAATGTCTTGCCGGCCATGCAGCGCGCTGCGATCATGGCGAGCGGCAGGCCGGTCGCCTTGGACACGTACGGCACGGTGCGCGAGGCGCGCGGGTTCACTTCCAGCACGTACACCGTGTCCTTCTGGATCGCGTATTGCACGTTCATCAGGCCGCGCACCTCGAGCGCCTTCGCCAGCACGGCGGTCTGGCGGCGCAGCTCGCGCTCGACATGGCTCGCGAGCGAGTGCGGCGGCAGGCAGCAGGCCGAGTCGCCCGAGTGCACGCCCGCCTCTTCGACGTGCTCCATGATGCCGCCGATCAGCACCTCGCTTCCGTCGCACACGCAGTCGACGTCGATCTCGCTCGCGTCCGCGAGGTAGCGGTCGAGCAGCACCGGCGAATCGTTCGAGACGCGCACCGCTTTTTCGGTGTACTGAAGAAGGCTGACCCTGTCGTGGACGATCTCCATGGCGCGGCCGCCGAGCACGTAGCTCGGCCGCACCACCACCGGGTAGCCGATCTCCTCGGCGAGCTTCACCGCCTCCTCGGCCGAGCGCGCGGTGCGGTTGGGCGGCTGGCGCAGCTTCAGCTTCTGCAGCAGCTGCTGGAAGCGCTCGCGGTCCTCGGCGGCGTCGATCGAATCGGCGCTGGTGCCGATGATCGGTACGCCGGCGGCGGCGAGCTCGCGCGCCAGCTTGAGCGGCGTCTGGCCGCCGAACTGCACGATCACGCCCCAGGGCTTCTCCTTGTCGACGATCTCGAGCACGTCCTCGAGCGTGAGCGGCTCGAAGTACAGGCGGTCGGAGGTGTCGTAGTCGGTCGAGACGGTCTCGGGGTTGCAGTTCACCATGATGGTCTCGAAGCCGTCGTCGCGCAGGGCGAACGCCGCGTGCACGCAGCAGTAGTCGAACTCGATCCCCTGCCCGATGCGGTTCGGCCCGCCGCCGAGCACCATGACCTTCTTGCGGTCGGTGGGCTGGGCTTCGCATTCTTCCTCGTACGTTGAGTACAAGTACGCGGTCTTCGCCGCGAACTCGGCGGCGCAGGTGTCGACGCGCTTGTAGACCGGGCGGATGCCGAGCTTGTGCCTTTTCTCCCGCACCGCTTTCTCGTCGGTGTTGAAGAGATAGGCGAGGCGTCGGTCGGAAAAGCCTTTGCGCTTTAGTTCTTTCAAAGCGGAAGAATCTATTTCTTCGAGTCTCTTGTCGTCGAGCTCCATCTCCAGCTCGACGATCTCGCGGATCTGGTCGAGGAACCACGGGTCGATGCGCGTCAGCCGGTGCACTTCCTCGAGGGTGAAGCCGTTCTCGAAGGCGTCGCCGACGTACCAGATGCGCTCGGGGCCGGGCTCGCCGAGCTCTTTCTCGAGCGTCTCGCGGTCGCGCGTGCGCTGGTTCAGGCCGTCGACGCCGATCTCGAGGCCGCGCAGCGCCTTCTGGAACGACTCCTGGAAGCTGCGCCCGATCGCCATCACCTCGCCGACCGACTTCATCTGCGTGGTCAGGCGGTCGTTCGCCTGCGGGAACTTCTCGAAGGCGAAGCGCGGCACCTTGGTCACCACGTAGTCGATGGTCGGCTCGAACGACGCCGGCGTCGCACCGCCGGTGACCTCGTTCGCGATCTCGTCGAGCGTGTAGCCCACCGCGAGCCTGGCGGCGACCTTGGCGATCGGGAAGCCGGTGGCCTTGGAGGCGAGCGCCGAGGAGCGCGACACGCGCGGGTTCATCTCGATGATCAGCATGCGGCCGTCGGCCGGGTTGAGCGCGAACTGCACGTTCGAGCCGCCGGTGTCGACGCCGATCGCGCGCAGCACCGCGATCGATGCGTCGCGCATGACCTGGTACTCCTTGTCGGTGAGGGTCTGCGCCGGCGCCACGGTGATCGAGTCGCCGGTGTGCACGCCCATCGGGTCGAGGTTCTCGATCGAGCACACGATGATGCAGTTGTCCTTGCGGTCGCGCACCACCTCCATCTCGAACTCTTTCCAGCCGAGCACCGACTCCTCGATCAGCAGCTCCCGGGTCGGCGAGGCCTCGAAGCCGCGCTCGCAGATCGCCAGGAACTCCTCACGGTTGTAGGCGATGCCGCCGCCCGTGCCGCCCAGGGTAAAGGACGGGCGGATGACCACCGGGAAGCCGATGCCCGCCTGCACCTGCAGCGCCTCCTCCATCGAGTGCGCGAGCGCCGAGCGCGGCGACTCCAGGCCGATTCGCTTCATCGCCAGCTTGAACTTCTCGCGGTCCTCGGCCTTGTCGATCGCCTCGCGCGAGGCGCCGATCAGCTCGACGCCGAACTTCTCCAGCACCCCCTCGCGCGCCAGGTCCAGCGCGCAGTTGAGCGCGGTCTGCCCGCCCATCGTCGGCAGCAGCGCGTCCGGGCGCTCCTTCTCGATGATGCGCGCCACCACCTGCCAGGTGACCGGCTCGATGTAGGTGGCGTCGGCCATCTCCGGGTCGGTCATGATGGTCGCCGGGTTGGAGTTCACCAGCACCACGCGGTAGCCCTCGGCGCGCAGCGCCTTGCACGCCTGCGCGCCCGAATAGTCGAACTCGCAGGCCTGGCCGATGACGATCGGCCCCGCGCCGATGATCAGGATGCTGTTGATGTCAGTGCGCTTCGGCATGCTCTTGCATCATCTTGGCGAAGCGGTCGAACAGGTAGCCGATGTCGTGCGGCCCCGGGCTCGCTTCCGGATGCCCTTGGAAGCAGAACGCCGGCCTGTCCGTGCGTGCAAGCCCTTGCAAGGATCCGTCAAACAACGAGATATGCGTGGGGCGAAGGTTGGAGGGCACCGTCGCAGGGTCTACGGCAAACCCATGGTTCTGGCAGGTGATGACCACGCGCCCGGAGTCCAGATCCTTTACCGGGTGGTTCGCGCCGTGGTGGCCGAACTTCATCTTGAGCGTCTTCGCGCCCGAGGCGAGGCCCATCAGCTGGTGGCCGAGGCAGATGCCGAACACCGGGATGCGGGTGGCGTCGAGGATCTCGCCGATCGACTCGATCGCGTAGTCACAGGGCTCGGGGTCGCCCGGGCCGTTGGAGAGGAACACCCCGTCGGGCCTTATCCTGAGTGTTTCTCTTGCCGGAAACTGCGCCGGGACCACCGTCACGCGCGCGCCCCGCTCGGCGAGCATGCGCAGGATGTTGCGCTTGATGCCGTAGTCGTACGCGACGACGTGGAAGCGCGCGCCGTCGAGCTTGCGGTAGCCCGAGCCGCCGTCTTTCTCCCATTGCCAGGCGCCTTCGGTCCACTCGTAGGGCTTATCGGTCGTCACGACCTTCGCGAGATCCATCCCCGCGAGTCCGGGAAACGCCTTCGCTTTCACCAGGGCCTCTTCCACGTCGGCCTCGCCGGCCATGAGGCAGCCGTTCTGCGCGCCTTTCTCTCTCAGGATGCGCGTCAGCTTGCGGGTGTCGATGTCGGCGATACCAACGACGTTGTTTTTCCTGAGGTATGAAGCAAGGTCGCCTTGCGCCCGCCAGTTCGAATGCAGCCGCGGCAGGTCGCGCACCACCAGGCCCTCGGCGTAGACCCTCCCGGACTCCTCGTCCTCCTCGTTGACCCCGGTGTTGCCGATGTGCGGATAGGTCAGCGTGACGATCTGCCGGCAGTACGAGGGGTCGGTGAGGATCTCCTGGTAGCCGCTGATCGCGGTGTTGAACACCACCTCGCCGACCGCGGCGCCGCGCGCGCCGATGGAGCGGCCGCTAAAGGCCGTGCCGTCGGCGAGGACCAGCACGGCGGGTTCGAAATTAGCCATTTTTGCAGCGCATGCGAAAAGCGGGAAAGGCACGTGCCCTTCCCGCTTCATTGAAGCGAGGATTATAGGCTCAAAACGTCGGCCATGCCGTACAGGCCGGGCGCGCGTCCTTGCAGCCACTTCGCCGCGCGCAGCGCGCCCGCGGCGTAGGTGGCGCGGCTCTGCGAGCGCACCGTGACTTCGACGCGCTCGCCGGCGCCGGCGAAGATCACGCTGTGCTCGCCGACGATGTCGCCGCCGCGGATCGAGTGGAAGCCGATCTGCTTCGGCTTGCGCTCGCCCAGGTCGCCTTTCCTTCCGAAAACCGCATTCTTTTCAAGATCTCTTCCCAGGCTTTGCGCCACCACCTGCCCGAGGTGCAGGGCGGTGCCCGAAGGCGCGTCGACCTTGTGGCGATGGTGCGCCTCGACGATCTCGACGTCGTACGCGTCGCCCAGGATGCCGGCCGCGATCTCGGCCAGCTTGTAGGCCGCGTTCACGCCGACCGCGAAGTTCGCCGCCATCACGACCGGGATGCGCTTCGCCGCCTCGGCGATCCTGCCCTTGTCCTCCCCGGTGAACCCGGTGGTGCCGATCACCATCGCCCGGGCGTGCTTGAGGAGCGCGAGCGTGCCTTCGGGCCGCGTGAAGTCGAGCAGCACGTCGGCCGCCGCGATCGCGCCGGGGTCCGACACGATCCTGACCTTGCCGGCGGCCTGCCCGATCGCGGGGCTATCCGCCACGTCCACCGCGCAAACCAGGGTCAGCTCCGGGTCGGCGAGCACGGCGTCGATCAGGGCGCGCCCCATGCGCCCGCCGGCGCCTGCGACGGCGAGCTTCACTGCGTGGCGCCTGCGGTCACCACGTCACCGTCGAGGCGCGTGAGCCTGCCGCCCTCGAAGAACACGGTGAGCTTGCGCTGCTCGCGCTTCGCGCCGGGCTTCTCGCGCCAGTAGAGGTAGTCCCAGCGGTCGGCGTGGAAAATGTCGGTGAGCAGCGGCGTGCCGAGGACCAGGCGCACCTGATCCTTGCTCATGCCGGGCTTGAGCTGCGCCACCATCTCCTGCGACACGAAATTGCCCTGCTGGATGTCGATGCGGTAGGGCGTGATGCCGGGAATGCGCGGGACGAACCCGCAACCGCTCAGCAGCAGGAAAGCCAGGGCCAGGAGGCAGCGACGCATCCGCATATAATGACAGCCGATGAGCGCGGTGCAAAGCCTGAAGGACAGCGGGCTCAAGGCCACCCTGCCCCGGCGCAAGATCCTCGAGCTGTTCGAGGGAAGCAAGGTGCGCCACCTCTCGGCCGAGGACGTGTACAAGGCGCTCATCGCCGAAGGCATCGACGTCGGCCTCGCCACGGTCTACCGGGTGCTCACGCAGTTCGAGCAGGCGGGCCTGCTCACCCGGCAGCACTTCGAGACCGGCAAGGCGGTGTACGAGCTCAACCAGGGCGGCCACCACGACCACCTGGTGTGCCTGCAGTGCGGCCGCGTCGAGGAGTTCTACGACGCCGACATCGAGCGGCGCCAGAACGAGGTAGCCCGGCAGCGCGGCTTCACGCTGCACGGGCATTCGCTTGCCCTCTACGCCGACTGCACCAAGAAAGACTGCCCCCACCGGCCCGGGCCGGGCTAGCCACAGGAGCCCGATTTTCGTTCAAGCGGCGTCGAGCAGTTCTGCGGCGTGCTTGCGCGCGGTGCTCTCCGACCCGCCCAACATGCGGGCAAGCTCTTCAATCCTTGAACCGCGGTCCAGCTTGCCGACTTTCACCTTCACGCCGGAGCGCGCCACCGACCACTGATCGTTCGCGTTCGCCGCCACCTGCGGCAGGTGAGTGACGCACAGCACCTGGCGTTCCCGCCCGAGCTTGCGCAGCGCCCTGCCGATGGTCTCCGCGACCGCGCCGCCGATGCCGGCGTCGATCTCGTCGAACACCAGCGCGCCGACCGGCGACGCCCTGGCGGCTACGAGCTGGATCGCGAGGCTGACGCGCGACAGCTCGCCGCCCGAGGCGACGCGCGCCAGCGGCCGCAGCGGCAGGCTCGGGTGAGACGTGACTTCGAATTCGACCTCCTCGGCCCCGCCGCCTGCCGGCTCGCATTCCTTCAGGGAAACCGAAAAGCGGCCGCCCGCCATCGCCAGCTGCTGCATGCCCGCGCTCACCGCCTTGCCGAGCGCCTCGGCTCCGGCGCGGCGCTTCGCGGAAAGCTTTTTCGCGACACTTTCAAAACGCTTTTGGGAAGCAAGGACTTCGCGCTGCAGCGCTTCGGGATTCACCGCGAGCTCGAGCTCGCCAAGCCGTTTCTCCAACTGCGACAGCAATTCATGCAACGCTTCGGGCTTCACCCGATGCTTGCGCGCCGCGGCGTGCAGCGCCTCGATGCGCGCTTCGACCTCGCGCAGCGCCTCGGGATCGAGCTCCACGCGCGAGGCGTACTGGCGCAGCGCGCGCACCGCCTCGCCGGCCTGGGCATGAGCGGATTCGAGCAGCTCAACCAGTGGAACCAAGTGAGAATCATGAGTTGAAAGGGCGCGCAACCGGCTCGCAACCGCCGAAAGCTGCGAGAGCGCGGCGCCCTCGGACTCGGTAAGCGCCTCGAGCGCCGATTGCGCGCCGCCGAGCAGGCTCGCGCCGTGCTGCAGTCGCGTGTGCTCCGCCGACACCTGCGGCCACTCGCCCTCGCGTGGCGCGAGGCCTTTCAAGTCAGAAACAAGCGATTGGAGATCAGAGCGTTCAGCTTCGCGGGCCGAGTGGTTCTTGATAGCTTCGTCGGCGAGAGACTGCAACCTTTTCCAGGAACTGAAGGCCTCGGCGGTTTCGCCCGCCAGGGGCTCGCAACCCGCGTGGCAGTCGAGCAGCGCGCGCTGCGCGGCGGGGCGCAGCAGCGACTGGTGCTCGTGCTGGCCGTGGATGTCGACCAGGTACTCGCCCGCGGCTTTCAGCTGCGCGAGGGTGGCCGCATGCCCGTTGATGAAGCAGCGCGAGCGGCCCGAACGGTCTATCGTCCTGCGGAGCAGCGCCGTGCCGGGATCGCCGGCAAGGCCCGCCGTGTCGAGCCACGAGGAAAAATCCTTGCCGTCAAAGTCAAACTCGGCGGACAGCTCGGCGCGCTCGGCGCCTTCGCGCACCACCGCGGCGTCGCCGCGCCCGCCTACCAGCAGCTCGATCGCGTCGACCAGGATCGACTTGCCCGCGCCGGTCTCGCCGGTCAAGACGGTGAACCCCTTGCCAAGTTCCAGGGAGGTTTTTTCAATGATTACGAAATTACTGACTTCGAGGGCCCGCAGCACAGGCTACTTCGACTCGCTCCAGCCCAGCTTTTCGCGCAGCGTCGCGAAGTAGCGGTAGCCCGGTGGATGAACCAGGCGCACCACGTCGGCCGAGCGCTTCAGCACCAGGCGGTCCGACTCTGCCAGGTCGGCGAGCGCCAGGCCGTCGAAGTGCGCGCGCGCGTCGAGCGCATGGATCAGCGCGATTTCGATCGTCGAGCGGTCGCTGACGCTGACCGGGCGCGCCGACAGCGTGTGCGGATTGAGCGGAACCAGCGTGAAGGCAGGCACCACCGGGTGGAGGATGGGGCCCTGCGCGGATAGCGCGTACGCCGTCGATCCGGTCGGCGTGGCGACGATCACGCCATCGGCGCGCAACCGGTAGACGAACTCTCCGTCGATCGACAGCTCGAATTCGATCAGCCTGCCCTGCGAGCCCTTGCCGATCACCGCTTCGTTGAGCGCGATGGTGCGCAGCACGGTGCTGCGCTCGCGCACGATCTCCGCGTCGAGCAGCGCGCGTTCCTCGATCGAGTAGTCGCCGTCGAGGATCGCGCCGACGCCGGCCTGCATGTCGTCGTGGCCGATGTCGGTCATGAAGCCGACGCGTCCCTGGTTGATGCCCACCAGCGGCACGCGGTGGCGCACCAGCTCGCGCGCCGCGGCGAGCATGGTGCCGTCGCCGCCGACCACGATCGCCAGATCCGCCTTGGTCTCGCCCTCGGGAAGAACCTCGCAGCCGCGCTTGGCCAGGAAGGCGCGCATCTCGCGCAGCGATGCTTCGATCTCGGCGCTGCGCAGTTTCCCGATTAAGGTAATCCTGCGGAACGCGGGAGGCATGCGCTCGAGTGTACAATGATTTCGATGCTCGACAAGCGTGCGCAGATCCTGCTCAAGACGTTGATCGAGCGCTACATTGCCGAGGGCCAGCCGGTCGGCTCGCGCACGCTGTCGCGGTACTCCGGGCTCGACCTTTCTCCCGCTACGATCCGCAACGTGATGGCCGATCTCGAGGAGCTCGGCTTCATCGCCAGCCCGCACACCTCGGCCGGGCGCGTGCCGACGCCCGCGGGCTACCGCTTCTTCATCGACACGCTGCTGGTGGTGAAGCCGCTCGAGTCGAACGCGGTGCACCGCATCGAGGACGAGTTGCACCCCGACAACCCGCAGCGCGTGATCCAGGCCGCGTCGCTGCTGCTGTCGCAGCTCACGCAGTTCGCCGGCGTGGTGATGACGCCGCGCCGCGCGGTCGCGTTCAAGCACATCGAGTTCCTGCGGCTGTCCGAGAAGCGCATCCTGCTCATCGTGGTGACGCCCGACGGCGACGTGCAGAACCGCGTGCTGTTCACCGAGCTCGAATACCGGCCCTCCGAGCTGATCGAGGCGGCCAACTACATGAACCAGCACTACGCCGGGCAGAGCTTCGAGGAGGTGCGCGCCCGGCTGCAGACCGAGCTGCGCGCCGTGCGCGCCGACATGACCCGGCTGATGAGCGCCGCGCTCGACGCGGGCAGCGCGCTCGCCGAGGGCGGCGAGCAGTACGTGATCTCCGGCGAGCGCAATCTGTTCGCGGTCAAGGACCTGTCGCAGGACATGGGACGGCTGAAGCAGCTGCTCGAGCTGTTCGAGCGCAAGACCTCGCTCATCAAGATCCTCGACCTGGCGCTGCGCGGCCAGGGCGTGCAGATCTTCATCGGCGGCGAGTCCGGCGTCGCCGCGCCCGACGACGTGAGCGTCGTGACCTCGCCCTACAAGGTGGACGGCGAAGTGGTGGGAACCGTCGGCGTCATCGGCCCGACGCGCATGGCCTACGAGCGCGTGGTCCCGATCGTCGACGTCACGGCGAAGCTGCTCTCGAGCGCGCTGTCGCAGCACTGAAGAGCATCCTCCTCGTCAACCTCGGCACGCCTGCGGCGCCCACGCCGCAGGCGGTGAAGCGCTATCTCGCCGAGTTCCTGTCCGATCCGCGCGTGGTGAAGCTGCCGCGGTGGCTCTGGCTTCCAATTTTGAATCTTTTTGTCTTGAGAAGCAGGCCCAGGCGCTCGGCGGAGAAGTACGCACAGATCTGGACGCCCGAAGGCTCGCCGCTCGCGGTGCACACGGTGCGGCAGGCCGCGCTGCTGCAGGAGCGGCTGGGCATCCCGGTGCGCTACGCGATGCGCTATGGCCAGCCAAGCATCAGAACAAGTCTGGAGAACCTCCAGGATCCGCTGGTCATTCCCCTGTATCCCCAGCACGCGGAGAGCACCACGACCAGCGTGGCGGACCTGCTGCCCAGGGGCGTGCCGATGCTCGAAGACTTCCACGACCACCCGGCCTACATCGCCGCGCTGGCGGCGAGCGTGCGGCGGCACTGGGAGGCGCGCGGGCGCGGCGCGCTGCTCCTCATGAGCTTTCACGGTCTCCCGAAACAAGGTTCTTTTGTTTATGACGCGCAGTGCAGGGCAACGGCCCGCCTGCTCGCGGAAAGCTTGGGCCTCGGCTCGCGGGAGTGGAAAATCACGTTCCAGTCGCGCTTCGGCCTTGCGGAGTGGCTGCAGCCCTACACCGAGCCGACGCTGGTCGAGCTGGCGCGCTCCGGCCTGAAGCGCGTGGACGTGGTGTGCCCCGGCTTCGTGTCGGACTGCCTGGAGACGCTCGAGGAGCTCGGCATCGCCGCGCGGCGCGCGTTTCTTGCCGCCGGCGGCCGCGAGTTCTACCTGCTGAGCTGCCTCAATGAATCGCCGGAGTGGATCGAGGCGCTGGCCCTGATAGCGTCCTCGTCCTCCGCCGGCTTAGCTCCGTCGCCGTAGAACGCATAGCGGTTGCGGCCGAGCTCCTTGGCGCGGTACATCGCCGTGTCGGCGCTCTTCAGCAGGCGCTCGCCGACCGTGTCGTCGCGCGGATAGAACGCGATGCCGGCGCTCGCCGACATCGAGATCTCGCGGCCCTGGAGCTGCAGCGGCTCGGCGACCGCCTCGAGCATCCGGCCCGCCACCATCGCCGCCTCCTCGGGCCCGCCGACGTCCTCGAGCAGCACGGTGAACTCGTCGCCGCCCATGCGGAACAGCACGTCGGCCTCGCGCACCGCGCGCCGGATGCGCTCGGCGGCGACGCGCAACAGGCGATCTCCGGCGTCGTGGCCCAGGCTGTCGTTGACGCGCTTGAACAGATCCAGGTCGACGAACAGCAGCGCGAGCGGCCGCCCGGCGCGCTTCGCGCGGCGCATCGCCTCCTCCAAGTGCTCGCTGAAGCTCGCGCGGTTGGGCAGGCCGGTGAGCGTGTCGTGGTAGGCCTGGTGCCGGATGCGCTCCTCCTGCGCGGCGCGCTCGCGCTCCTGGCTGCGCAGCAGGCGCTGGTAGCGCGCGAGGATGAGCAGCACCACGACGTAGACCAGCGCCATCGCCCCCAGCACCACCGCGAGGATTTTCCACTGCGCGCGCTGGTTGAGCTGCACCAGCCCGGTGACGTCGGTGTAAACCTCGAGCACCGCCTCGACCGGGGCGGCATCGTAGACGTGAACCGGCACGTAGGTCTCGAGGATGTGGCGCTCGGTGATCGCGCCTTCCCAGCTGTCGAAGCGCTCGCGGTAAGAGACGCTGCTGTCCGGGTAGCCGTCGCGCGCCCGGAGGAACCCGGCCCGCGCCGAGTAGTCCTCGCCGATCTGGCGCGGGTCGGTGGAGTACACGGTCAGGCCGCGCAGGTCGTAGATCTTGACCTTGACCACGTTGAGCCCGCTGGAGAGCCGGCGCAGGTCGCGGTCGAGCGCCGCGATCTCCTCGCGGCCGGCGAGCGTCGCGCGCGGCAGCGACCCGGCGCGGGCGACGAAAGCGGCGTGCGCCGGCCAGATGGCGTTGGCAAAGGTCTTGGTGAGGGCGACGTTGGCGTGGGTCCCGGCTTCGACCATCGAGTCGAAGAGCAGCCCGCGGTACAGCAGGAAAAGCGCGACCACCACCACGGTCAGGACGGCGAGCGCGGCGAGCTGCGAGTACCGCAGGAGATTCAGCATCGCCGCCCCAGCATACGAAGAACCGGGGCGGCGCACACTCAGGGAGTTCCTGAGCAAAAGGGGAAATGAGAGGGGTATCCCCCCGGGGTATTCCCTAGCGCCCTAACAATCCCTTTAACTTGTCGCCGAGGCGGTCCTTGACCTTCTCCCCGACCTGGGACTTGGCGGCGGCTCCCGTCATGGCCCTGTAGTCGACTTCATATTTCAGCTCGTCGAACGGCCCGCTGAGCTTCACCGGCACGGTCAGGCCGGCAAGGCGGTCGCGCTCGGTGCCCCCCTGCCCCTTGCTGGTCGCGACAACCGCGGCCTTGGCGAGGTAGTTGAGGCTCGAGGTGCCGATGTTGATGTCGCCCGCGCCGCCGAGGCGGAACAGCGGCGACCTGGCGTCGAGGTCCTCGTTGTGCGCCACGCCGTTCCTGATGACGAAGCTCGCGCTGAGCTCCGCAAAGTCGGTCTTCTGCGTCTTGTCGCCGGCGCTCTCCCCCTGCGCGGCGGGCTGCGAGCCGCCGAGCGCGCTGCGCGCTTTGCGCAGGATCTCGCCCAGGTTGACGCCCTTGACCGCGCCGTCGCGCAGGTTGACCTTCGCCGAGCCGGCGAGCGAGCGCTTCATCGCGTTCACGCTCGCGCCCGCCGCGGTGACGTCGAGCGCGATGTCGCCGCGCCCTTCGAGCCTGTCCTGCCCGGCGAAGTCCCTGAGGATCGGGCCGATGGAGATGCCCGAGAGCTTTTCCTTCAGGGCGATGTGGTTCCTGTTGGCGTCGACCGCGAGCTCCCCGGCGATCGTGCCGTCATAGCCCCTGGCCGAATGCGGCGCCACGGCAACCTTCCCGTTCGCGGCGTTGATCTGCGCGTTCAGGTCGGCGAGCTTGATGCCGCGCACCTCGAGCGCCCCGACCTGCACCTTGCCCTTGGCGTTGATGCCTTTCAGGGCCGAGAGGTCCACGGGGGTGTCTTCGTCTTTTTTCGCAGTCTGAGGAGCCGGCTTTGCCGCAGGCGGCTTCTCGGCTCCCAGATACTGGTCGAGGTTCAGCTTGTCGATGCTCGCCTCGAACTCGTAGGGCTCGGCGAGGGTGAACTTCGTCTTGATCGTCGAGTCGTCGAGCTTGGCAGTGACATCCGCGCTCAGCTTGCCGCCGCTGAGGCGGTACTTGCCGTCGAGCGAGAGCTCGGCCACGAGCGGCGGGTTCTTCCGCTTCGCCACCATGGCCAGCTCGACCTTGCCCTCTGCGTCCGGCGCGATGCGGCCGGTCCTGAGCTTGAAGTCCTCGAGCGCGTACTCCTGGCCGGCGGGGAGGTCGATGTAGGCGACCGAGGAGCGCTCGATGCTGATGCTCGAGATGTCGAACACCAGGGGCTTCTTTTCCTGGGAAGCCTTATTCTCCGCGGCAGGCGGCTGCTTCGCGGGCTCCACCAGGTCGGAGAAGTTGTAGCGCCCGTCCCTACCCTTGACGATGCGCGCCTTCAGCCCGGAGAGCGATACCGAATCGACGATGTACTCGCCGCGCAGCAGCGGCATGAGCTTCACCGAGGCGTGGGCGGAGTCGAAGGAAAGAAACTCCTGGCCCGGGGCGCGCTCGGAGAGTGTCACCCCCGCCACCCCGGCTCCAAGGCTTGGCCAGAAGGCGAGCTTGATGTCGCCCTTGAGCTTGAGCGTCCGGCCGGTCTTCTCCTTGGCGACGCGCTCGATCTCGTCCTTGTAGCGGTTCGGATCGAAGGCCAGCGCGAATACCGCGGCGCCGGCAATCGCGACCACCGCCACGCCGCCCAGTCCGAGCAACCCGTATTTCAATGGTTTATTCATGAAATCAAAGCTTTCAATATGCGAACGGCGACTTGAAAGGCGCCGTCGCGTCCCCATTTCGACAGGATGCAGGAAGAGTCCGTTCAGCCGCAGGAACAATCGCCGGAAGAACTCCTCGCGGAGGCCCGGGCCAGGCTCGAGCAGCAGCGCGAGACCATGCTACGCGCGATTGCCGACGCGGAGAACGCCCGCAAGCGCGCCCAGGCCGAGGCAGCGATGGCGCAGAAGTACGCGCTCGAGCGCTTCGCGGAGGCCCTGCTGCCGGTGATGGACAGCCTGGAGGCGGCGCTCAAGGCGGGCGACACCAGCGGCGTCGAGCTGACGCTGAAGCAGCTCAAGGCCGCGCTCGAGAAATCGAGCATCCGCGAGATCGACCCGAAGCCGGGCGAGCGCTTCGATCCCTACCGCCACCAGGCGATGGCGGCAGTCGAGGCAAGCCAGGACCCCAACACCATCGTCGCGGTGATGCAGAAGGGCTACGGGCTCTACGACCGGGTGCTGCGGCCGGCGCTCGTGACGGTTGCAAAAAGCGGCTCCGACCCCATCTCTGACCCCATGTCGGACAAAGACCTGGACTAAGGCACCCTATGGCAAAAATCATCGGCATCGACCTCGGCACCACCAACTCCTGCGTCGCGATCATGGAGGGCGGCAAGCCCAAGGTGATCGAGAACTCGGAAGGCTCGCGCACCACGCCCTCGGTGGTGGCCTACGCCGAGGACGGCGAGATCCTGGTCGGCGCGCCGGCCAAGCGCCAGGCCGTCACCAACGCGAAGAACACCGTCTACGCCGTGAAGCGGCTGATCGGGCGGCGCTTCGAGGACGCCGAGACGCAGAAGGACATCAAGCTGATGCCCTACCGGATCGTGCGCGCGGACAACGGCGACGCCTGGGTCGAGGTGCGCGGCAGGAAGATCGGGCCGCAGCAGGTCTCGGCCGAGGTGCTGCGCAAGATGAAGAAGACCGCCGAGGACTACCTCGGCGAGGAAGTGACGGAGGCGGTGATCACCGTCCCCGCGTACTTCAACGACTCGCAGCGCCAGGCCACCAAGGACGCCGGGCGCATCGCCGGGCTGGAAGTGAAGCGCATCATCAACGAGCCGACCGCGGCCGCGCTCGCCTTCGGCATCGACAAGGTCGGCAAGAAGGACACCAAGATCGCGGTCTACGACCTGGGCGGCGGCACCTTCGACATTTCGATCATCGAGATCGCCGACGTCGAGGGCGAGAAGCAGTTCGAGGTGCTCTCGACCAACGGCGACACCTTCCTCGGCGGCGAGGACTTCGACCAGCGCGTGATCGACTACATCGTGGCCGAGTTCAGGAAGGACCAGGGCGTGGATCTCTCGAAGGACGTGCTCGCGCTGCAGCGGCTGAAGGAGACCGCCGAGAAGGCGAAGATCGAGCTGTCGTCGTCGCAGCAGACCGAGATCAACCTGCCCTACATCACCGCCGACCAGAGCGGGCCGAAGCACCTCGCCATGAAGCTGACCCGCGCCAGGTTCGAGTCGCTGGTCGACGACCTGATCGAGAAGACGATCGAGCCCTGCCGCATCGCGATCAAGGACGCGGGCGTCAAGGTGGGCGACATCCAGGACGTGATCCTGGTCGGCGGCCAGACGCGCATGCCCAAGGTGGTCGACAAGGTGCGCGAATTCTTCGGAAGAGAGCCGCGCAAGGACGTCAACCCGGACGAGGCGGTCGCCATCGGCGCCGCGATCCAGGCGGGCGTGCTCAGGGGCGACGTCAAGGACGTGCTGCTGCTCGACGTCACGCCGCTGTCGCTCGGCATCGAGACGCTCGGCGGGGTGATGACCAAGCTGATCCAGAAGAACACCACCATCCCGACCAAGGCGCAGCAGGTGTTCTCGACCGCCGACGACAACCAGACCGCCGTCACGATCCACGTGCTGCAGGGCGAGCGCGACATGGCGGGCGGCAACAAGTCGCTCGGCCAGTTCAACCTCACCGACATCCCGCCGGCGCCGCGCGGCCTGCCGCAGATCGAGGTGACCTTCGACATCGACGCCAACGGGATCCTGCATGTGTCGGCGAAGGACAAGGCGACCGGCAAGGAGAACAAGATCAAGATCCAGGCGAGCTCGGGCCTCACCGAGGCCGAGATCCAGCGCATGGTGAAGGACGCCGAGGCGCACGCCGAGGAAGACCGCAAGACCCTCGAGCTGGTGAACGCCCGCAACCAGGCCGAGGCGCTGGTCCACTCGGTGAGAAAATCGCTCAGGGACTACGGCGACAAGCTCGACGCCGGCGAGAAGGAGAAGATCGAGGCCGCGATCAAGGACGCGGAAGGCGTTCTCAAGTCCGAGGACAAGGCCGACATCGACGCAAAAGCGCAGGCGCTCGCGCAGGCGGCGCAGAAGCTCGGCGAGAAGATGTACGCCGACCAACAGAAAGCGGCGGCCGAAGCCGCCGCGGGCGGCCCAGGCTCGGCCCAGGAACAGCCGCAGGGTGGCAAGAAGGATGAGAACGTGGTGGACGCCGAGTTCACCGAGGTCAAGGACAAGAAGACGGGCAGCTGATTTGGCGAAGCGGGACTACTACGAAGTCCTTGGCGTCAACAAGGACGCGACCGACGACGACCTGAAGAAGGCGTATCGGAAGCTCGCCATGAAGTGGCACCCGGACCGCAATCCGGACAACCCCAGGGCCGAGGAGCACTTCAAGGAAGCGAAGCAAGCCTACGAGGTGCTCGCCGAGCCGGGCAAGCGCGCTGCCTACGACCAGTTCGGCCACGCCGGCGTCGATTCGCATGCCGGCGGCGCCGCCGGGCCGGGCGCCGGCTTCGGCGACATTTTCAGCGACATCTTCGGCGAGATCTTCGGCGGCAACCGCGGCGCGCGCAGCACCGTGTTCCGCGGCGCCGACCTGCGCTACAACCTCGAGCTCACGCTCGAGCAGGCGGCGCACGGCTTCGAGACGCGCATCCGCATCCCGGCGATGCAGGGCTGCGAGACCTGCAAGGGCTCGGGCGCGCGGCCGGGCAGCCAGCGCGCGGCCTGCCCCGCGTGCCGCGGCGCGGGCCAGGTGCGGCTGTCGCAGGGCCCGTTCTCCATCGCCCAGACCTGCCCGCGCTGCCACGGCAGCGGCAGCGTGATCCCCAACCCGTGCGCCACCTGCTCAGGCACCGGGCGCATCAAGCTGCAGAAGACGCTGGCGGTGAAGATCCCGGCCGGCGTCGACGAGGGCGACCGCGTGCGCCTGTCGGGCGAAGGCGAGCCGGGCGTGAACGGCGGCCCGCCGGGCGACCTCTACGTCCAGGTGCACGTCAAGCCGCACGCCGTGTTCCAGCGCGACCACGACGACCTGCACTGCGAGATGCCGATCTCGATCAGCACCGCGGCGCTCGGCGGCGAGATCGAGATCCCGACCCTCGACGGCTCGGCCAGGATCCGCGTCCCGGCGGAAACGCAGAGCGGCAAGAACTTCCGCCTCAAGGGCAAGGGCATCAAGGGCGTGCGCAGCCACGAGCCCGGCGACCTCTTCTGCCACGTGGTGGTCGAGACCCCGGTCAGCCTCACCTCGCGCCAGCGCGAGCTGCTGCGCGAGTTCGACGCCATCAGCGCGCAGGACAGCGCGCGCCACAACCCGCGCGCCAAGGGCTGGTTCGACAAGGTGAAAGAGTTTTTCGAGGGCTGAGAAATCGGAGTCAGAGCCCGATTTCCTTTAGCTCCGCAAGATCGCTTGGTGTCTCAGTTGGGTGTCTGCTGTCGGCCAAGAGCGGTCACTCGCATAATGTCCCACCCCGTTCCGGATGTCGCGTAGCGCGGCGCGAGAGGCGCGGGCAGGGGCAGCTGCGCTTACCCTTAGAGCCGTCCAGCGGCGCAGCAAAGGGCCTCGCCCGTGCCGCGGTGGAAGGTTCGTCGAGTGCGGGCTGTGCCGTGCGCAGAATGCCCGCATGCGCGGCGGAATCGGCCTCGAGCCACCGGTCTGGATTCCGAATCGTGCTTCAACGTTTGCGCCGCCGGTCGCGTTGACCGCCGTACGCCGCTAGCCGGGCAGATGCTCGCCTGGCGCCATAGCGGCTTCACCGTCCACAATCAGGTGCGCGTCGCCGCGGGCGATGCCGAAGGCCGGAAAAGCCTGGCGGGCTACATGCTGCGCGCGCCGTTCTCGCTGGAGAAGACCACTTACGACGCGGCGAGGGGCGCAGTGATCTACCGCAGCAAGCTGCACGCGACCCTCAAGCGCAACTTCCAGGTCATGCCCGGCGTCCAGTGGCTGGAGCTCCTCTGCAAGCACGTCCCGGACCGGCACGAGCACATGGTGCGCTACTTGTCAAGGACAGCCCAGATTTCCCCAGTTGTGTAAATTGAATCTTCCCCACCTGGTTCATGATTCGGTTGTTTCTTCGGCGCGCACCAGGCCAGCCTTCAGTTTTTCCTTGAGCCGGTAGGAGTTG
>Ga0247727_10005838_pt1 | contig 24589 bp, 23 predicted proteins | sample WisWelCaveWW1625_FD_202498 | JGI IMG/M metagenome (GOLD analysis project Ga0247727, IMG submission 202498) | Biofilm microbial communities from Wishing Well Cave, Virginia, United States - WW16-25 | ecosystem: Environmental > Aquatic > Deep subsurface > Groundwater > Cave microbial mat | place... | reverse complement strand
AGTTGCAAGAAAAAAAGGCCTTCCTAGATCAAGAGAGAAAGGCCTTCCTTGATAATTTATAGCGTTTTTCTTCAGCGTATTCAGGTGTAATGTTGATTTCAGCCAATGATAATGGGGTTTTCAGACAGCATGACTCAAGCTGCAAAAATTAACGGCGAGTATTTGCAAGAAAAAGCTAAAGAGTATTACAAAATTCTGTTAATTGGTAAATACAAAAATATGTGATGAGTCATAACTAATTTGCTAACATTGCGTGGTGCGGACGGCGCGACGGCAGCATGATTTTAATTTGAACGCTTGTGAAGTCGCGCCGCCGCACACGCTCGTGTTAGCTTGAAAAAAATAGACCGGTCGCTGCGCGTAACCGGTCTGTTAAATCGGCTGCTGTTTACAGCATGAAAAATTACAACGAAAACCACCGATTCAGCTTAATCAGAAACACATTATCCGGAAAAACTTTGAACAAATCCTTCAAATCATTCCGAAACGAGAACTCGCCATTCGATTCAAAGCCGGTGCGGCCCTGCGACCAAACCACGAAGAGTGTCGAACCCGGAATGTATTCCCACCGCATCACGAAATTCGAGCGGAACTGCCGGAAATTGAAATCCGGCTTGTCAAACGTATAATCCATTGCGCCGTCCGAATTCTCATCGACGTTGAACACGCCCTGCTGCGCATCAAATTGAATTTCTTTGGCAAACGTTTGGAAGCGATCTTCGTAGCGGTCGGCGCGCGGCGAAGTAATCCGCTTGAATTGAGAATAAGAACCCGCTGAGACAAACGGCTGTCCATAAAATTGCAATGACAGATTCGGCGTGACGCTGTAATCCAACCGCATGGTGATGCCCAACGTTTCCTGATCGAGCCGTCCGAAGATGTAGCGATTCTCGCCGTTCGTTGCCAGCGTGCTCACATATTGCAGGTCTTCTTTATTTGTATTGTAGAAGGGATTGAGGCGGAACGACAGCGCCTTGAATGGGCGGAAAGAGCTGCTCAATCCAACCTCGTGAAAACCACCATTGCCTTCGTCCTTCCAACTGTTGTAACCGAACACGCCGATTTGCACGGCTTTGCGTTCATCAGTGCCCAAGTCGAACCATTGGCTCCATTGTCCCGGCGCGCGCAACGCCGGACCGCCGCGCAGCGCCGTCGTGGCCAAATTTTCGCCTTCGCGCCCGAGGCCGCCCCAAATGTACCAATAATTTTTCAACTGGCCGCCGCCGTTGAGGTTGCCGCCTTTGAATACGTTCTCGCCGCCGAAATTCCAACCCCACCATTGATTCAAATTGATATTTAAGCGATTGAAAATAGCAAAAGGTTTGGTAAAACGATAACCGGCCCAGGCGCTTTGCATGACGCGATCAGCCTGCCGAACGAAGCCCACGTCATTCAATTCCAAACCCGGCGAGCGCCACGTCGTGGCGAAGTTCAAACGCAACTTGCTGTTGCCGCCGCGGCCGATACTGAGATTGCCGCCGTGCCCGGTCAGCGAAGTGCGATTGGGATCAAGCCCGACATAATCCGCATCCGGGCGTTGATAGTAGCGCCGCGAAGAGGTTTGCGCGGCGGTGATCGCTTCCTGCGAGCCGCGAATATTGCTGAAAACCGTCAGGCCTTCGATGTAGTACGTGCGATTATGCCATTGATGCCGAAAATCAATTCCACCCGAATACGCGGCGCGATTCAAGTAGTTGAGATTGGCGCCGCTCAAATCGCGATGCGCGGCCGTGAACATGCCGCCGATGGCTGAAGTGCCCTGGTTGAAATCCTTTTGCAAGCGGCCGACAAAAAAATTCGTGCGCGGCTCAACCACTTCGAAGCGGCGTTGGCCGTTGAAATCGATCTCGGCTTCCTCTTTGTCGGTTAATGCATCCAAAATTCCAATCGAGATTCCACTTTTCGTTTTGCCGGTCAATTTGACCGCCGCCACGATGGAAGCATTTTCCGGTACTTTAGTATGTTCGCCGGAATTGAGCGCCGGATAACCGTGCGGCGATCTGCCGATTCGGCGCGAATAAAACAAGCGGTCGTTGGAAAAAGAGCCGTCGCCGCCGGCGAGACGAAAATTCAAAATACTTTGGCCTTCAATAAAAAATGGCCGCTTTTCCTGAAAAAAAGTTTCAAACGCGGTGAGATTGACTTCCGACGGATCGGCTTCGACCTGCCCGAAGTCGGGATTGACCGAAACGTCCATCGTCAAATCACTGGTGACGCCAAGCTTGGCATCCAAACCGCCGGATAATTTATTGATCTCGCCGGTCGCAAACGGATTGCCCGGCACTTCCTTGAATCGGCGCGTGCTGCCAACCGAATATGGCAGCAGCTCGATGCGGCTTGAAGGTTTGATTCCTTTCAAGCCGTGCAGCTCGCCGAAAAAGCTCACCCATCCCGGCGTGTTTTGTGGAATGTATTGCCACACCGAGCGTTCCTGTTTGCGGAAAATTCGCCGCTGCATTTGAATGCCCCACACATGCTCTTCTTTGTCGCCGAAACGAAGCTGGCTGAGCGGAATGCGCATCTCCGCAATCCAGCCTTCCTGATCGATGGAAACTTCGCCGAACCAAACCGGATTCCAATTCGTGTCCCAATTATCGCCGTCGTTGGAAATGGCTTCGTCGCCTTTCACGCCGGCGGCGTTGATGGTAAATGAAAAACCGGTGCGATGATCGAAATAACTGTCGATGTTGATTTCCACCCAATCGCCGTCGAATTGATCGCGGCGCGTGACGCGGCGGACAATTTTATCCGGTTCGCCGTCATAGGCGCGAACGCCGACGTAAAGATTTTTCTCATCGTACATGATTTTGAAGGCGGTCTGCTGATCGGGCGCCGCGCCGTCATTCGGCTCGCGTTGGGTAAAATTCGTGGCCCATTCCGCTTTTTCCCATGCCGCATCGTCCAAGCGCCCGTCGATGACCGGCGAATGTGGGTTGAGGTGTTTGGTGTGATAGATTTTTTTCTCGACCGGCGGGTCGGAAGCCAAAACAGCGGCGGCAAAAAACAAAAAACCTGGTAACAGAAGTTTACTCTTCATACAGAGCTCCTGCAATAAAGTTCGGCAGCGCCAAAGGCTGGTTGAAATTTTATGAATGGCTCCCGTGACCCGATGGGGATGCTCAGCTTTCTATTTACTAAAGACAACGGGATTTCAAAAAGGTTGCTAAAATTTTAACACACTTATTATGACACTTGCAGACCCCAAAACGTTGCCATATTTTATAAAATTTTTCGATGGCGGGAAGATATTTTGAGATTTTGCAAACCACACGGGAGGGGTGAATTACGCGTCGCCCCGACTGCCTCCTAATTCAAACCAAACGCCCGCGCCTTTTTCCGACATCTTCTGGTAAATGCGATGCGCTGAGGCTAAATCTTCAATAGCAAGTCCCAACGATTTGAACAACGTAATTTCTTCTGAAGAGATTCGCCCTTGAATTTGCCCGAGCAAAATTTCTCCCAACTCGCCGCGAATATGCGTCTCATCAAAAACGCCTTCTTTTCGGGGAATGATAAAATCGCCGGCTTCGCTGAGCGCCGATTCACGCCGATCGACAAACAAACGCGATTTGAGCATCGCGGCAGTGTCGAGTTCGCGCGCCATCGGCGTGCAGGCGCCGACGGCGTTGATGTGTGCGCCCGCTTTTATCCAATCTCCGAGAATTACCGGTTCCGTAGTCGCGGTCGTTGTGCAGATAATATCTGCATCCCTCACCGCCTCGCGCGCGGTTTTCATCGGCTCAACGTTGATACTTTGTCGTTGCGATTCTTGTTCGGAGAATTTCTTCGCATGATCGAAACTCCGGCTCCAAACCCGCACGCGTTTTATTCTTCTCACCAGCAGCATCGCTTCGAGGTGAGTTCGCGCTTGCGTGCCGGCGCCGAGAATCGCCAAGTCGTGCGCCTCATCGCGTGCGAGCAATTTCGTCGCTAACCCGCTGACGGCGGCGGTGCGAATCGCGGTGATAGCGGTTGCATCCATGAGCGCGAGCAGGCAACCGTGCTTCGTTTCGAATAACAGCACCGCGCCTTGATGAGAATCGTATTGCGTGCCGTGATTGCCGGGAAAAATCGTCAGTATTTTCAGTCCCAATGAATCAATGTCTTTCATGTAAGCCGGCATCATTCCCAGCGCGCCGGCTCTTTCCGGCAGCCACATGATCGGACGCAGCGGCAAAATCGTATTTCCGGCGGCCAGCATTTTGAAAGCTTCGGCCATGACGTCGAGGCATTCGCGCATCGGCAGCCATTGAGCCACTTCGGTTTGGTTGACGATGAGGACTTTCATGTGTCGCCACGTTAAAATATTTTAAACCGACTTGACAGATAAGCTGTCTGTCTTACGTTGTTCTTTCGGCAGAAACGAGGCGGCGAGCGCCGCGAGAAACCCACAGACGACCAATGCCAGCAAGGCATTTTGCAATCCGACTTTTTCAGCGATAAAACCCAATGGCGTCATCAGCAAACCGGCGATGCCCCAGCTGACGCCGATCATCAACGCCGACACCATGCTCGCCCGATCCGGATAAAGTTCTTGCGCCATGACAATATTCAGCGGAAACGAAAAGTACAAAAAGATACCGCTCAACGCCAAAGCGAGCAATGCCGGCCATCCCGACAAAAAGATAAAGCCCGCCAGCAACGGCGAAGCGGCGATCAACGAAACAATGATGATACGCCGCCGATCAACGCGGGCGGCAAAATGTCCGCTGAGCAGAGAACCGATCGCGCCGATGGATTGAAAAACGGTCGCTGTCGCTCCAGCCGAAAACAACGAATGGCCGCGCCAATGCATGTACACGGGAATAAACGTGCTGAACGCCGTGATCATCACCGAGCGCAAGATGGAAATAACGAGGTGCAAAGTCAGCAACAACCGTTGATTCCGTAAACCGTCATGATGAGAAGAATGGTGGGCGTGAAGCGGCAGCGTTGCCGGATGCGGCAGTTTTTGGAAAAGCAGAAATGCAACGAATAAAACGGGAACAATGAGTATGGGCAACGCTTGAAAACCGAGATAGGCCGCCACCGGCACGGCGATGAGCGGCGACAACGCGTGGCCAATATTTCCCGAGGTGATGAAAAGACTCATGCCCCATTCTTTGCGCGGGCCGCTGAGACGACTTACCATCGTCGCTGCCGAGGGATGAAAAGTTGCCGAGCCAAGCCCGCAGAGCAGCAAGAGCGGAATCAGTATCCAATATGTGGAGGCGTAGCCGAGACTGCAAATAAAAATGCCGCTGAGCAATGGCCCGACAAAAACAAACAAGCGCCGATTGAGACGGTCGTTAATCGCGCCGAAAATCGGCTGCGACATCGAGGTTGAAGCGGAAAGCACGGAAGCGAGTATGGCGGCGCGACTCAATGGAATTTGCAAACGCTCCATCAACAAGGGCAACAATGGCGCTAGGAAGCCGGTGTAGGCGTCATTGACGAAATGGCCGCCGGCAATCAAGTAAACCAAGCCGCGCTGAAAAACGCGACGATCATTCGTCGACGTTGCCACGACTGCTGATGGGGGAGAATCAATTGCCAGGCTGGAATTGCGGGGACGGGATGTCGCGGTGAAGTTGGTTGCTTTCATTTCGATAAATATAACCACAACGGCGAGCCAAAGTCAAGATACGCCGAAAAAAACGGGCAGGCGATTTCGGGCCTGCCCGCGATTGCGTTTCACTCCAAAGCTCATCGGAAAAATTCAATATCAGCCCACCTGCGGCAGCTCCGCCGAATTATTGGGCGAGTCGTTTTTGGAAGAACCGAAATCCGTTCGCAGCGTGCGATAAATCAGATAAAGGCCGGTAAGAATAAACAGGCCGGAAATGACGAACGGGATGGCGCCGCTAAATTCCTCGGCCAGCAGAATGAAAACACCGATCAAAAAAAAGAGCGCGGCGGGAAATTTTGCCCAATCCAATTTTCGTTCGGACAAACGCAGCGCGTACAGATAGCCAAAAGTTGCTGCAAACCCGAACATGATCAAAACGCCGATGAGCTCGCCGCGCAGTAAACGAAAGCCTTCAAACAAAACCACGAGACCGATAGTAAACAATGGACCGACGAACAGCAAAACCCACCAATTCTTGTTGCGATTATGCAGATAAACTCGATACAAAATAGCGGCGATGAGCCACATCCACAGCGTGCCGATCATTTCGTCCGGCAGAAAACGGTTTTCGGCGATAAAGAAGATCACACCGACAATCGCCAGCGCGCTGCCGAGATAAAACGTCCATTTGCGCGGCGGCGCCCAACCATGCTGCATGAGCGCAGCGCCGGTGCCGGCAAAAATAAGACTCAGGACGTACTCTTCGCTCATCTGGAAAATATCCAAATTATTCAACAGAGACAACAAGCCGATGGCGAGCAGCGCGCCGCCGCGCAGCAAGCGAGTTTTGTTGTTTTCCATACTTTGGCATTCCTTATTAAATTTACACACGGATTAAAAAATCACACGGAAAACTTCCATGCTATTTATCCGCGTGTTTTTTTGATTAGCGTGGAATTATTAACGGAAAAATCAAAATAAAGTTGCGGCGCAACTTATAGAAAATCAAAAGGAATAGGCGAGGTCAATCGAAAAGAGCGTATGGCGGGAATCGCTTTGATTATCGGTGCGGCTGCGGTCGTTGTCAAAATTAGCCAACATGCCGGCTTGCCAACGCGGCAAAAAATTCCACGAGAAAAACAGCAGCAGCGAATTGATATTGCGATCGGAATAAAGCCCGAGGCCGGGAATGGTTTGCGTCGTTGAATTTGGATAAGTCCGCATTTCAAAATTTTCGTTCACGCTGAAAAAAAGGCCGTCGGTGCGGATCAAATCGATGCCGACCGTGAAACCGTGGGAGTAATAATCCTCATAAAACAAAGAGCCGGGTAGATCGGTCGCGCTGGGTCGCGTCACTTGAATAATGTTTTTGTCATAAACGCGCAGGAGATGGAGATAACCCACGCTCATTTGCAAACTCGAGGAGAGTTTGAACTGCAATTGCGGATTCACCGTCGCGCCCAAAAAATCCGGCGTCGTGTCGCTCGGCGCTTGATATTGGCGCAGGGTGAAATCGCCTTCGATGCGCAGCGCCACGGCCTCGTTGAATCCCAGCCGCAGATCGGCGCGCGCGTATTCTTCCTGATGGGTGTTCTGATAGCTCTTGCGGCAGGCGTTGCCGGGGACGTTGTTGGGATAAATCCGGTGGCGCCAAATATTTTCCAACAACACCGAGGAGTGGCTCGCCGTGCCTTGAAAAATCGAGGCGTCGACGCGATGCTCGACATAATCATCTGCCGGACACGAATCATGCACGCGAACGATATAATTGTAACGCGAATCCAAACGCGTGGTATAACCCGAGCTGAAAACCGCGCCGACGCTCGCCTGATTTTGCAGATAATTCGGATAAATTTCGGTGGGATTGCGATAGCGCCGCACGCGAAATTCGTCGGATACCTCGAGCCGCCAATTCTTGTGCAGATCGGTCGCGGCCAGCGCCGAAGTAGTATTTTGCCAGTACTGCAAATCGAAGTCGCGGCGATAACTGGTGCCTTCCAGGCGATTTTGAAACCGCCAGTGCGCGCCGTCGCTCAGCGCTTGCCGACCGCTAAATTCCAATTCGCCGCTGTAATAGTCGCGGCTGGATTTCAGCAGCGCGTACGCGTTAAAATTCAAATTGTGCGATTGCGAAGTCGGAAGCAGAGACGAGAATTTGGACTGGCGGGTATTGAGTTGCGGAGTGGCGCCACGATTTAAACTGAGGCGCAAGCCGATAAAAGGATTGCCGTTACGATCAACATACAAACTTTCTTCATCCGCAAACCCGAGCTCAAATTCCTGTCGCCAAAGATCGACGCCGAACAACACCTCGCGCCGCCATTCCACCGTCGCGCGTTGCGCCGGTTGTGGCGTCAGCTCGACGGGAGCCGGCTCAGTTTGTAAAAGCGTCGCGGGATTTCGCAAGCCGGTCAATTCGAGAGCGGTATCGAGAATCAACTGCGCCGTGATGTAATCATTTTGCCGCGCGAAGCCATCGGCTTCGGTGATCAAATTCAAAGTTTGAAAAAGCAGATCCCGCGCGCTGCTGTCCTGATGGGCGCGAACCCAGCGCAGCAACCGGAGGCGGTCAATTTCATACGCCGAACGCTCATTCAAAATCGTTGCCGCTGAATCGAATACGGCACCGAACTCATTGCCGACAGCTTGCTGCCGCGCTTTGAGTTCCTTGACAAAACCAAATAAGAAAATAATGATCGGGAAAAAAGCGAATCGGCAAGATAAAAAAAAATTTAGCCGCGCAAATTGAACGAACGTATCCCCGCGCCGATTGTAACGGCGAAGGTTGGGAAAACTCGCTTGGCGCTGGCGGTTTGTGCCAACGATGTTTATCCGGTTATACACGTCCGGCGACAGACCTCCTCAAATGAAAGTTTCGGACAGACGGGAATTAACTTGAATTGACTTCGCAAAACAGTGCAATATTCTTGCCGAAAATAAAGACGAAATTTCCCGCTATTTACAAGTTAAATAGCCTTTTATTACGCAACTCATGCACCGGACAGTGCAGGCATTTTGTACCATCGCGGACGCAATTCAGCAGAATAAAAAACACCCTATTTCGCGTTGTTTGTCGGCAAAAACCAATTTGTTTATTCCCATTCTGTAGCCCCGGCTTCACCAGTCAATTGTTGAATTCGTCGCTCGATAATGCCGGCGCGATTTTTCTGGCGCTGATCGAGAGTTTCTTTCAAGCGTTTAAATTCCGCTTCCATGCGCCTCAGATCATCTTGCCGATTCATCTCGCGCAGATCGAAAACCTGCGCCACCACATTCGTGAGATTGGCGCGAATCCTCGGGAGCGCCGCTTCATCCTGAATTTTGCGATAACTCTCAGAGAGCTCGCGGCTTTGGCGCTCGAGATCGCGAATTTTGACTTCGCGTTCATAGCGCGGCGGATCGTCCTTTTGCAGCATTTCGAGCTGATGCTCATCTTGCAAAATTTTTCGCAGCCGATCGTTGTAAACACGCGGATTAATGAGTTTGATCTTATTGAACTCCTCGAGAACGCGGGGATCGTTTTGCGTCAAGTAGTCGAGCGCTTCTTTTTCCATTTCCGGCGTCAGCACAAACTGATCGGGCAAGGCATCAACGGTTTTTGCATAATCAGCGGGTCACTTGACAAAGCCGCGAGGCTCTCACGCAGACTTGAGACCTGCTGGTCTAACGGGTCATCGGCAAATCCTGCATCTTCTTCACTCCACATTTCTTCGGCGGCGCCCGCCTCATTCTGGTCGAGCGCGTTCAACAACTCGCTTGCCTTCCGCTCAAAAGCTGCGGCTTCCCACGTGTGTTGAAGGCGCGGGCGAAAAGCGAAATAATGAAAACCGGCGAGCAAAAACACCGCGAGCGCGACTCCCGCCAAAGCAAGCCGAGGTTTATATTCCAAGCGGTTTGATAGAGAAGAAAAAAAACGATCGAGCGCAGCCAACCAGCCGGCTTCTTCCGCTCGCGGTTTGCTTTGGCGCGCAAGCTTCTGAATGACACGCTCGGGCGCATCGTAAAGCGGCAAACTCGCGTATTGCGCTTGCACTGATCGCGCCGTCGCCAACGTTTCTTGACAAAGCGCGCAATCCTGCAAATGCCGCTGCCAAAATTGTTTTTCGGCCTCCGGCAATTCGCCGCTGAGCAGCAGCCAACTCTGCGGCGGAAAATCGCGACAGGGAGAAGCAAAATTAGACATCGACACACCTCAATTGTTTGCGCAATTTCGTCACCGCGTAGCGCATGTGACTGAGCACGGTGTTGAGCGGCTCGCCGAGCTGCGCCGCAATTTCTTTGAAGCTCATTTCACCGTGCTGCCGCAGCAGAAAAACCCGCCGCTGCTTTTCCGGCAATTGTTGCAGAGCAACTTCAACCAGCCGCAAAAGAAAAGTAAACAGCGGACGTTGATATTTTCGCACCAACATCTCGAACGCTTCCGTGTTGCCGTTTTGGTAGGCTCGAATCATCTCGGAATCTTCTAAAAACATGCGGTCGACCGTTTGCTGAGATAAACGCGGCAAGGCAAAATTTATTGCGGGGAAAATAAAAAACCGAGCATTGACTACCGGGATAGGGGCTGGCCGATTAGGTCAATTAGCTCGGTTTTTTGAGTGGTGACGGACCGGAATTAGGGGAGTTACCGGCTTCCGTCGATTGTACTTTATACTTTTCATGACAATCACCATGCCAAAAAATGCTCACGCAGTTTTTCCGATTCCCTATTTAATTTTAAAAAATTTAAGTCAAGTCAATGTAGTGCCAAAGGCAGTCAATTTCAACAGAGTTTCAGTCTGAATCACACAACAAGGTTTCAATTCGAACCATGCGCAGTTCCAGTGGTTACGGGGTGTTCTTTTGCGCACCCAACTCTTTGGCGAGTGTTTGGGTCATGTCTTGCAGACATTTTTTCACGCTCACACTAAGCGCCTCGACAACAGCGGAAGGAATTTTTTTGCCCACGGGCTCCAAGTGCTCGAACTTGCCATTCCAAACGACACGCTGCGTCGCCGGATCATGCAAACTTACCTTGAAAGCGACTTTGCCATACCAGTTGTTCTGCTCATCCCATTCTTCAAACGCGAGGAGGCGACCGCTTAAAACATATTTCACCTCGACGATCGACGGATATGTCGTCACCTTTTCAAACAAACCGCTGTCGGAAAGATAACCGACAATTTTTTCGGTAATGAGATGCCGCGGCGGCGCCACCCAGCGGCGATAAAAATAGTACTTGACTTCATAAGGCGAATCGCGATAAATGATGCGGTCGTCGTCGTAAATCACCTCCGATTGAAATTTCTCCACGCCTAGCGCAAACGGCAGCGGTGAATGCCCATCGTTCAGCGGCGCGCTGTTGCCAAACGCCAGCGTATAATAAAACGTCTCCGGCACCCCGCCGCAGCCGTGAAGCAAAAGGCAAAAAACAAAGAACGAAAGGCAAATAGAAAGTCCTGTCATTGCGGATGAATCTTTTTTGTGCCTAACAATTCTCTTGAGTTCCAAAAGGATTGTTCCAGAATGACATTTATTGGCTCGTGGTTGGTTTGTATCCAATTTATACATTTCGTTTCCTTAATTTGGCTGATCCATGCTTTTGAGTGACAAATTAAATCAACACAGAAAAAACAAGAACCCGCACGATTCGGCAAACCCCGAAAGGGCTTTTGAGCCGAATGCCATTATTTTTTACGGCAATCTTCTTTCCGGCGGGTTGGACTTGCGCACGAGATTCCACGGCCGTTCTTTAATCGAGCGGCTGAATTGCTCGAAATGCTGCGTCGCGTCTTGCAAATTTTGCATCGCCTCGTAGAAACTCGCTTGATTGTGCGACACCATGCCGTCCAATGATTGCGTCGCCTGCGTCAGCGACAGCAGCAACGTGTCAGTGCGGGCCATCGTGATATTGAGTTGCTTCATTGTAATTTCCAAAGCGTCGGTATTCGTCGCCATCATTTTATCCAGCTTGCCGCTGAGACTTTGGAATTGCAATGTCAGCGCATTCATGTTGGCAATGATTCCCGCAATGTTGCCGGCGCTTTTGTCCAACAGTGTGTCGGTATTTGCCAGCATATTCGAGATATGCGCGCGATTCTCGTCGCGCAGTAGATCGTTGACGCGAATCAGCAGTGTTTCCATCTGATCGCTCAATTCCACTAACGGCCCGCTGAGCTGCGTGAAGGAAGGCACATCGCGTGAGCGCAACCGGCTTCCTGACGGCAACAATTCCGCATTCGGCGAGCCGGTGGAGATTTCGACGTAAAAATCTCCCATAAGATTGACCGAAGACATAAACGCCTCGGAATCAACGCGAATCGGCGTGCGATCGTCGACCGTCAGCTTGATTTCGAGCTTGGTCTTGTCATCCGGCGCGATGTAAACGTCCGTCACCGTGCCGACCAAAAACCCGCCGAAGCGCACCAGCGAGCCGCGCTCGATGCCGCCGACATAACTGAACCGCGCCGTGTAGGTTTTTTCTTTCCTCTCCCAATCCACTTTGGCCATCGCCACGAGAAAGGCCACAAACACAATAAACGCGACGATGACCAAGACCCCGGCTTTGATTTCGTTTGAGCGATATTCCATTGGAACAAATTCTTTCGTAAATAGGCAAAACGATTGCGGGCAAAACTATTAAATCGTTTTTGAATTATTTTGCCCCAAATCATTTTGCCATTATAAATTGATGCGCTTTGTCAAACTCTAAAGCTGTCATTTCGGAGGAATCTTTTTTGTTTCCAGCAATCAGCTCGAATTTAAAAAGATTCTTCCGGAATGACATTTTCTTTTTTCATTTTTTACCCGCGTTAATCGGTCAAATCCGCGCCATCCGCGTTTAAAAAAGCTATTACCCATCGACTAACGAACGCAAATACTTCTCCCGATCAATTTTCTCCTCATCCGCTTCGCGATTTAAAAATTGCTGAACGATGGGATTGGAGTTGGCGCGCAGCTCATCCCAATTGCCGATCGCCTCCACCGCGCCGTTGTGCAGCATCGCAATGCGATCCGCAATCTCAATGACGGACGGCAGCTCGTGCGTCACCACGACAATCGTCATTTTCAAAGCTTGATTTAATTTGTTAATGAGCTGATCGATACCCATCGCCACGACCGGATCGAGGCCGGCGGAAGGTTCGTCACAAAACAAAATTTCCGGATCCATCGCCAAAGCCCGCGCCAAGCCCGCCCGCTTCTTCATGCCGCCGCTGAGCTGCGCCGGCATAAAATCATCGAACCCGCCCAGCCCGACTTGCTCGAGCTTCATGCGCATCATGATCTTGACCGTCGACGGCTCCAATTTCGTGTGCTCGCGCAACGGCATCGCGACATTCTCGCCAACCGTCATCGAATTAAACAACGCCGCGCCTTGAAACAACATGCCGATTTTACGCAACACCGGCGCCATCTCTTCTTCACTCATTTTGGCAATATCATTGCCTTTGATAATTATTTCACCGGAAGAGGGTTTGGCCAACCCAACGATATGCCGCAGCAGCGTGCTCTTGCCGCAGCCCGAGCGCCCAAGAATCACCATCGTCTCGCCGCGGTAAATATCGAGATTGATGTTTTTCAGAATCTGCCGCGAGCCGTAATGCGTTTGCAAGTTGCGGATCGAGATGAGGGGTTCGTCGTTGGTCATGGTTTTATTATTAAACACAGATAACCACGAAGACACAAAGACACGAAGTTAATCATTGTTTGGTGCCTTTGTGGAGTGGTGGTAAAAAAATTTTGCATTGTTTAGTTCGCCAATTCTACGCTGCAACACGGTTTGTAACGCCGGTAGATCGCCTCGTCGCCAAAAGATTCATGCAATGAGATCGTATTTTCTCTAGTTCATAAAAAAATTCGCGCGAGGCTTCTTCGGCGGACAAGACTTCAAAAAGATCGGACAATTGCACGCCGCGGCTCATGATGGCATCGGCTTTTTTATTCCGAAGATGTTCTTTAACATAGAGACAGTTTTCAGCATTGTAAAAAAGTCGAATAGCTTCGGAAGCGCTCATGATGCCACTGGCAAGTGACTGCACCATGCCCAAATTCAACAATGCAAAATATCGCAACTGTTTTGCCGAATCGCAGCATATTTCGGAGAGATCAATGTGAAATTTATTACTCTTTTCATATTTCATCATTTAACTTCTCTGCCTTCTCCAGCACTTGCAAAAACTTTCGAATCCGGACTATTTTAACTTCCTCGTATCGTTTTGGCGGAAAATGGCGGATATTCTTCGTCACAAGATAATCCGCCTTGCCCGACACGGCACACTCTAAAAAACGATTATCGGAAACATCCTTGCAGACATCGAGGCGGTTAATTGGCTCGATCCATTCCGCTTGTAGGCGCAAAACGTTAAATATGCGCGTTTTTTCGCTTCGCCTTGCAGGGGGAACTAACCACTCCGCGACGGCGGTATATTCGTTCCAAATAGGCTGAGAGACGAGCAACCTATAATAATCTTCTTCCCGTGTCATCCAATCAATCAGCTTGGCAGATGCTCCCCGCGAGCTGAGGATGGCTGAAATGATATGGTTCGTATCAATCACAATGCGCAAAATCTCACGCACGGGATGTTCCTATACTTTTGCGATATTTTTTTACCGCCGCCTCGATTGACTTGGCGTTGATACCACCTTTGCGCCGCACTTCGGAACGAATGGATTGGACATCTTCAAGGAGTTGCTCTTTCCAGCCGTATTTTTTATGCAATTTTATGAACGCTATCATTGCAACCTGCAAATTGCCGCGGTAGCTATCTTGGACGACGTCCCAAAGCTGTTTTTCAAGGCGTGTTGGCAAATTTATCGACAGCATTTCAAACCTCATTTTAATATTTTCGCAAACGGAAGCTAATTTCCCTATTCAAAAAATATAACACAAAAGGGGAATTTTGCAATGAGCAAATTCGGTATCAAATTCAGCACGCCTTTCTTGCAAACTGGTGAGCAGGAAATCTTCTGGTTTGAAGTCGGAATTTCTCGTGTGTTGACCTCACGCCACAGGGCGCATAGTTTATTATTGATCTTTGTATGAAAAGGGACCGTCCGACTTGCTGAATTTGTACTCAATGTCATCGGCTCTAAAAATTTGACAATATCGAAGTTTCGCGCACTTGGAATTAAATAAAACAATATTAAAACCATTGTTGTTGAGTGAACTTCTATAGCCGATACCATCAAACCCATGCAGCTTGAAGACTTCTGCAAGGTATTGAGATGGAACGTATTGCAAAGCTTGATCCTGAGGAGAAACTGGTTGAGAAAATGTTCCATTGATGGAAGCCCATATAGATTCTTCTAATTGGTCTGGGGTAAGACTTTCACCAAAAACATGTGGTAATATCCATTCACGTTGAGCTTTAGTTAAATCTATAATTCGTTGATCATTCAAAATCTTGAAATATCCAACAGATATATCAGCGCACCTCCACGGCCTAACTTCAGCAATAGCTGTCTTATCATCACTGGCATTAATTCCGATTCTAGCACGTGCAAGTATCCGACCTGCCTTCAAAACATATTCTCTCTTTTTTGAAGTGTGCAAAATGGACTGGATGAATCTTTGCCATCTTTCATTCAAAACATAGCGATTTTCTTTTATAAGATAATTCGTAAAATTTCGCCATTCGTAAGGCGATTCAAAAAGATCAGCTTTTTCCGGCATGGTTTTCAGCGCTCCCATCTTTAATTTGCTGAAATAACAAGTCAGCATTCATCCTGACCAATATCTGATCTAAAGCGAAAAAAACTTAACACAATCTCTGTGTGAGCAGTTTTTGTTTTTTATCTGTGCAAATCCTTATCAGCGGCGTCATCTGTATTCAAAGCCTTTTCAAAACGTCGAATAAAACAGCGCCGTGAAAAACACATCCGCGGCGATAATCAAAAAAATCGACACGACAACCGACGAGGTGGTGGATTTGCCGACGCCCTCGGCGCCGCCTTCGACGATGAAGCCCTGATAGCAGCCCACCGAGGCAATGATGATCGCAAAAAATCCGGTCTTAATCAAACCCGTGGTCAAATCTTTGAGCACCAACGCATTCGCGGTTTGATGATAATAACGAATGACGCTGATGTCCAACGTCGTCACCGCGATGAGAAAACCGCCGATAATCCCCACCACATCCGCCAGCAGCGTCAAGCACGGCAGCACGATCACCATCGCCAGCGTGCGCGGCACCACGAGATAATTGATCGGATTCAAGCCCATGGTGCGCAGCGCGTCGATTTCTTCCGCCACTTTCATCGAGCCGATCTCCGCGGCGATGCCCGAGCCGCTGCGGCCCGCAATAATGATCGCGGTGAGCAGCGGGCCCAGCTCGCGAATGATCGACACCGCCACCAAATCCGCCACAAAAATCGTTGCGCCGAAACGCTTGAGCTGATAGGCGGATTGCATCGCCATGATCAACCCGACAAAAAAACAAATGGTACAGACAATCGGAATGGAATCAAAACCGATCCGCACCATTTGCTCGACGGCGCTGCGCCAACGCAGGCCCTTGCCTTTGAACGGCGCGACCGTCGTCCACCACAACGTTTCCGCGCCCAACCGCACGACGCGGTCGAGATGCACCAGGAAATGTATCGTTTGCCGGCCGACTTGGCCGGCGAAGGTCGTCAGGAATTTCATAAAGCGAAAAGCTTTTGAACACGGATCACGCGGATGACGCCGATTTTCGCGGATTTTTTATTTTTGTTTTATCCGGGTCAATCCGTTTAATCCGCGTCATCCGCGTTCAAAAAAAGAAACTTTCAGAAATTTTTTGAGTTTGAATGCTATACAGTCATCTTGTTACGCCAAACTGCTGAACGCTGCCTCCTCGTTGGGATAAATCTCAAATACTTTATCGAGACGGCTCAATTCAAAAACTTCGCGCACGGCCATGCCAAGCCCGAAAAGCTTGAATTTGCCTTTGTATTTGCCGGTTTGCTGCAAACCCTCGACTAACGTCGCCACGCCCGAGCTGTCCATGTAGCTCACGTGGCTCAAATCCACCATGATCACCGGCGTTTTCTTTTCAGTGAGCGCGACGATCATCTTGCGCACGGACGGCGACGAGTACAGGTCGACGTCGCCTTTGATCGACAGAATGGTGGTTTCTTGCTGGTTGCGGGTTGCTACTTCGATCATTTCACAATCTCCTCTTGCGAATCGCTCCTGAGTTGCGGTAGATATTTGATGAGTGTCAATTGATTGCCCTCCGCCAACGTCGTGTCAAAGACGACCGCGTCCATCGCGCTCCGCATCAAATGCACGCCGAGCCCGCCGGGACGAATGTCGTCAAGCTCGCGCGGTTTGATTTTTTCCGGATCCGCTTTCTCGCCGTAATCGCGCAGCACCACTTCGATGCCGTTGTCGATCAGCCGCGCTGTGACGATGATGGGCTTGTCCGTCGCGCCGCCATACGCGTGCTTGATGATGTTCGCGCACGCTTCATCCACGGCGAGCATGGCGCGATGGCGATGCGCTTCCGGAAAACCGGCGAGATCGCACAAATGCCCGATGCCGAGACGCACGATCTTCAGCAGCTTGGGATCGCTGGCGAGATGAAACGCGACCGTATTCGGCGGCGCGTTGTCAACAGAATTTGTTTCGTTTTGACTGCGCGAGTTCATATTTTCCATAAAAATTTTAAATTGAAAATCTTCAATTTAAAATTTTCAATTCTTTTACTAGCAGCTTATGCCGACTTCCATTTCAACGCGACCACCGTCAAATCATCGTGCTGCGACATGCCCTTGGCAAATTTGCGCACGTCTTCCACCACATGCTCGACCAACTCTTTCGGCGACGCCCAATGGCGGCACAACAACTCTTTCAGCCGCTGCATTGAATACTGCTCGAAGTCGGTATTCTTCGCTTCGATCACGCCGTCGGTAAACGTCACCAGCACGTCGCCCGGCGCAAGCTGAATCGACTTGGGCACAAATTGCGTTGTTGACATAATTCCCAGCGGCGCGCCGCCGCCGGAAGTAATGAACTCGCCGCCTTCGCCATTCTTCTTCAACCAATATACCGGCAAATGGCCGCCAGTGGCAAAATTCACCACGCCCGTATTGGCGTTAAGCTGCGCATATTGCAGCGTCACAAACATCCCGCGCCGGCCGCGCTCCACCAGACCTTCGTTCATCTTTTGCAGTGTTTGCGCCGGATCGCGATAGCGCTGGCTGGCGACGCGGAAATCGCTGACGAGCCGCGCCATGTACAGCGCCGCCGGCACGCCTTTGCCGGAAACATCGCCGACCACGACGCCGAGCGTGTCGTTTTCAAACATCAGGAAATCATAAAAATCGCCGCCGATCTGCGTGGCCGGCGTCGATTTCGCGTAGATCTCAAAACGTCCGTGCGGGTCTTCCGGAAACGTTTGCGGCATAAAACTCTCTTGAATTGTGCGCGCCGCTTCGAGCTGCTGATCGAGTTTTTGCTTCTCCAACATCGTGCGGTGCATGCGCGCGTTCTCGATGGCCAGCGCGACTTGCCGGCTGAACGTCGAGAACAAATCGAGATCGTCATCGGTGAACGCTTTGCCGTGCAGCGGATTGATCACCTCCGCGACGCCGATGATGCGATCTTTCACCTTCAGCGGCACCGCCAGAATCGAGCGCGTGACGAAGCCGGTCGTATCGTCGCTCTTTTTCGAGAAGCGCGGATCTTTGCTCACGTCCGGCACGATGAGCGGCTGGCCGCTTTGCGCCACCCAACCGGCAATGCCCTCGCCGACGCGCAGTTGGATTTTTTGCATGACTTGCGTGCTCACTTCGCCGAGCGCGACTTCCCACTCCAACATGCCGGTCTTCTCGTTGATCAGCATGACGGAGCTGGCTTCGGCATCCATCACCGCTTGCGCCTTTTCCATGACGAGGCTGAGCACGCTGTCGAGATCGAGCGTGCTGTTGACGATGATGCTCACTTCGATCAAGCTCGACAGCGTCGCCACTTTGCCTTTTAACGTTTCGATTTCGTCATGCACGTCCGGTCGCGGCGCGGCGAACTCGGGCGCATTCACAGTTTTTGTCGTTGGCATAAAAACCGCCTTGGCCTATTTTTTCCTCGGTTTCCTCCGGTTCGAGCCGCGCTCCCGTGCGGCTCGTAAAATTTTTTGCTGCGCCAACAGCCAATTATCTTGATCTGTTGTGATTTTTTCAATTCAAGCGGCGCAAAACAAAACTGACACTGATCTGATCGCCGCCGGCGATTTTTACGGTCTTGGCTGGCCCGATCATTTCGTATTCGAATTTGTTGACGCGAATTTCGTGCTCGCCAATCGGAACGTCCAGATTCCCCGGCGTTTTCTCCGGCGTCGGTTTGCCATCGAGAAAAATGGCCGCCGGAATCGGCTTGCCATCCTCGCTCGAAGCAATGACGTTGATTTTGCCCAACCATTTAAATGTGTAATTCAATCCAATGCGCTCTTTCACCTCGACGCTGCGCTGAACGAAACCGTAAATCGGATGGCGAAACGCCAGCTCGTGCCGGCCGGGAGAAGTTTCGAGCGCAAGCCGGCCATTCGATGGAAAACCAAAAGATTTGCCATCCACCAAAATTTCACAAGCCGGTATGGCAAAAATTCGAAGCGGAGCTTGCTGGGGCTTGGCAGCAACGTTCTCATTCGGCATTTTAACCGCGTTTTCTTTCGGCGGCAAAGACGATACCGGGGACGGCAGCTTTTTTTCAGTCGCAATATCATTTTGGAGAGACGCGGTGTTTATTGCCGGCTGGCGAAATTGCCAGAGCGCTGCGATCACACCGACGAAAAGGATAGCCGCAAGCCATAGAGCCGGTCGCCGCAAAATAACCGGGCGTTGTTTTCGAACGGGTTTCCTCTCGCTGAGAATCACTGTTGCGGGCGGCGTTTTCTGCTCAGCGTCGGGGTGAGGCGAAACGATGGTCACGGTTTCGAAAACAGAATGAATGAAAATTCTATCCGGCAAGGTTTTGACCAGAGGCGACAATGCTTGCAACAATTCGGCGGCAGAACTGTAACGCTCCTCCGGCCGCTTTTTAATCAGACGCAAAATAATTTTCTCAACTTCGGGCGGCAAATCGGTTCGATATTTTCGCGGCGGCGCCGGCAGCGTGTCGAGATGATGCTGCCGCACCTGCATGAACTCGCCTCGAAACGGCGGCGCGCCGGCGGCGCACTCATAAAGCAGAATGCCCAACGCATAAAGATCGACGCGTCCGTCGAGGGCTGTGGTCTCGGGCTGCCATAACTCCGGCGCCATATAGACGGGCGTTCCCATCATCGCGCCGCGCATCGTCATTTGCGAGAATTGCTCGCCGCGCACCAGGCCGAAATCCGACAGAATGGCGTTATGATCGCGGTCGAGCATCACATTCTCGGGTTTGATGTCACGGTGCAAAAAATTTTTCACCGTGCGTTGGGCATAATCCAGCGCGCCGGCGAGCTGATGCGCCATGCGAATGATAAACTCGATGGACAAAATTTGGCGGGAAGCGAGCAGAGAACGCAGCGTTTTCGGCAGCAGATTCATGACGTAATAATTCAGCCCGTCGTCTTCGCCGTGATCAAAAATTTTGACGATGTGGGGATGATCGAACTGCGCGATGGCTGAAGCCTCGTGATGAAAACGTTTGACCAAATGATCGTCTTGCGCGTCGCGTTCGTGCAAAATTTTAATGGCGACGTCGCGATTGAGGTTGATTTGCCGGCCGCGATAGACTTCCGCAAAAGCGCCCTGGCCTAAAAGCGCGAGAATCTCAAAACGCCCGTCGCCGAGTTGGCGACCGATTAGTTCTTTTTCTCTGCCCACGATGCCAATTCCATTCAAGTTGCTTAGAAGCAATGATCCCGCTGCGACGGAATCTGTAAAGTGAGAAACAGGACAAGGCTGACAAACTAAAGTTTGTCACTCCGCTTTTTTATCCGCGTTCAAAGCTTTGTTGTGCAAAGATTCAACTTTTCACAGACTAATTTACCTCATTCTTCGGCGAAATGCAACGGCGATTCCTCAAAAATTCACCAACATGCCCAATCCGGCTTCGAGGCCGGAAAGGCTCGCGCCGGTTTTAAAACTTCCGGTTTGATATTTGAGTTGGGCGAGCAACTGAAAATTCTCAGCCAGCGCGAGGCTCGGCGCGAGGCCGGCGCCGAACAAGTTGACGCCTTCAAACGCGGGAGTGTTTTGATAGAATCTGCCCTCGGCAATAAAGCGCGTTGACAAACGACTATTGAAACGCCGGCGATAATGCCCGGTCAATTCCACTTGGTCGGGATTGGTTTTTACATTTTCCGGCGTTAACACGCCGCCAACGACAAGATCGTTTTTCGCGCGGCTGCGATAACGGGCGAAAAGCCAAAACTCATCGAAACCAAAATACTTGCGGAATTGCAGATTGGCGACGAGCTTGTTCCCCGCGCCAAAAATTTCGCCGTCATTGATTTTGTCCGTCATATAAAATGTAAAAATCGCATCGCCGGTCAAAGTCGCAGTAGTGCTCAAACGCGTGTCGAAACCGCCGGTCAAAAGCATCTCGTCGCCCGGATTGTAATTCAAACTCGAATTGGTCAACGGCGTGAATTGGCCTTTGTATTGATAAGACGCGCCGAGGCCGAGCACGAAATTTTCGCGCACCGGCACGGCCCACGTGACGCTGGGAGAAATATTCAAGCCCTGGCCGAAATTGGGAACCTGAAATTGGAAGACATTGGAGCTGAGCACGGAAGAAGTGGCCAGTTGCAACAAAGTGAGCTTGTCTTTGCCGCTCGGCAGATTGACGCCCAAATTCAGCAGCAGATTCGCTTTTCCCACGTGATAGCTCGTCGCCAGTTGCGCATCGGCCAAGCCGCTGAGATCGGCGAAGTTGTCTCCCTTCACCGCGGCCTGGCTGCCGGAAAAACTGACGCTCCAATTGTAGCGCACCGGCAGATAAACCAGCACCGGAATACTCAGCTCGGAAAACGTGCTGTCGCCGGCAATCGCCCAGCGCTGGTAGAGCGGCATGATTCTGATAAAGCGCTGCTGGTTGATGACGTCGGCGGCAAAGACTTCGGCAAGCAGTAATGACGAAACAAGAAAAACAGCAACAGCTTTCATTTTGGCCTCCGGTTTGCCTTAAAACTTATCTACAAACTTTTTTAAAAACTGCCATTCTGGAGGAATCTTTTTAGCATCAAGCGCTGTGCTTGGGTGAAAAAAGATTCTTCCAGAATGACATTGAATTTGAGCTGTCCTTATCGACTCACCACCAGCTTTCTCACCGCCACAAACGCGCCGGCTTTGAGGCGATAAAAATACACGCCGCTGTTCGCCAAATTTCCGCGTTGATCTTTTCCATCCCAGTTTAGCGTGTAGGCGCCGGCGGATTGCGTGGCGTTTATCAAGACACGAATTTTTTGCCCCAGCAGATTATAAATCTCCAGTTTCACTTCGGCACGCTCGGCTAATTCATACCCAATCTTGGTCTCAGGACTTTGTCGCGAGCCCTCAGTTGAGCGATCGAATGGATTCGGATAATTTTGATGCAAAATAAATTGATACGGAATCAGCGGAATGCCGGCGTTGGATTCGTTCGCAAATTTCGCCGTGCCGACAATCAAACGCAAGTTTGTCGTCGCCCCTTTTGAGGCAATTTCCAATTCCACCTGCCCCTGCGAAATCGGCAACGAGCTTTGCCGGTCCGTGTTCAATAACCAGATTTGGAAATTGGCGGGCAGCTTTTGACGTTCTAAAAACGTCAGGCGAATATTTTCTTTGCCGCCCGTCGTGGAAAGGCGCAAATCCCAAAAACTGCCGGCAGCGGAAACGGCGTGAAAATTTCCGGCGTAAACATAATCGTCGATAATGCTCAACCGAATATGATCGCCGAGCGGCGGCGCTTCGAAAAAATCCAAGCGATCCAGTTCGTTTGTCGCTCCCTCACGCATGCCGACGAAATTCTGCTCGTCTTTCCAGCCGGAGGTGAGTCCGCGCATTTTGATTTGCAAAAGAATTTCGTTTTCAGAGAATAGCGTCGCAGCTTTTCCGAGATCTCCTTGGGGCTCGCGCGGCGGCACAAGCAGCGTCACCGGCGACGAGCTGAGATTGAAAACAAAATAACCTTCCCACGGCGCGAGGGTAATTTGATCGTATTCGTAGTCGCTCCCGTTCCATCGCACCGGCGCTTGCACTTGACTGCCGGCTTGCGGGGCGCTGGCCGCGAGCACGTCATTCCAATCCACTTCAAACGCGAAGGGGTTGCCGACCTGATTCCAACCCGGCTGCAGCGTGAGATTGAAAACGCCGGATGAATTTACCGACTGCGCGTTTTCAACGTCAAAAACGGTCGAGTCGCGCGTGATGAGCCAAAACGCCGCGCCCGGCGTCAACGTCGAGTCGATCGCCGGGTGCTCGGCGTACTTTTCATTTTGCCAGCGGAACACGCGCCATCGCCGCGGCAAGGTGTTGTATTCGCCGAGATCATCCGCCAGCACCGCGTCGACGTTGGCATCCCGCAGCACGAGGGGAATGGAAACCATGCGAGGCGCTTGCGCCGGCAACGTGTTCGGATAGGCCAAGCGGTTGACCTGCACTTGCAGGACGGCCGGATTGTTGATCGGATCGAAAGGCGGAAAAGTCACTTCGGTTTGCCCATCGAAAAGCCGGACGTAGTACTCGACGCCGCGAATCGTCACGAACTCAGGCGGAATGGTGCCTTCGAGCTGATTGCCGGAAGCGATAAGATTGGCGGCTTGATAGCTCCTTTGTCCGGCCAAGCGGTAAAACAACTGGCGGGTGGTGGCTTGATAATTTGGCGGCGGCGCAATGGTCAACGTCAGCGCGTTGCCAACTTGGGGCGTTTCGAGCAGCACCGGTTGTCCAAGGGAGGGTTTGCCGCCGGCCTCGAAGAGGCTGATGAAACCGCTGAAAATGACGAACTGCTCGCTCGCAGCTCTTCCGGGCGGCGTTGGTTGGCCCAGCGCGCCGGCGATGGTGAAAAAATTCGATTGCGCTTTGCCGCCGGCGTTGGTTTGCTGCGAGACCGGCGCGTTCGTTTGCGCGAAGGCTTCAAGGCTTGCGATTGCTGCGAGCACGCCGGCGCGGAACAACCTAAGAAATGTGCAATTCATGATTGAGCGCCTTCCAATTATTTTGCTGCGATCAAATGATCTTATTGCGGTTTATTTCGTTGCGGCAGGCGCGCCGGATTTTGTGCTCGCGCCACGCTCTTTTCCGGAGGCTGGCCGTAAAGCTCCGGATGCAAATAATGGCCGCGCTCGAAATCGCGTTTGTCTTGTTCGACGACGACGCGATGCTTCTCCGCATAGGGATCGCGGCGAATGCCGGTCACTTGCCAGGAAACTTTCAAGCCCGGCTTGCCTCCCGCAATTTTGAAACGATTGTTGGAAATCTCTTCGGCAATATACACCGGCGCAAACCCGCCGAGGCAAGTCAGTTGATAGCGAAAATCCTTATTCAAAGCTTCGAACCAATCCGGCAGCGTGATTTCGGCCTCGCCCTTGTTGTCCAGCATCACGTTGCCGTTGTAAATGTTCATCATGTCCGGACTCTCAACGAACGAGTGAAAAAGATACTTGTTTGCGGGATCCAGAGGATGGTCGATCTTGAAAGTGCCGCTGCCTTTGCTCAAATCTCCCGTGATGACCACATCGCCATCGAAGTAGCCTGCCAAAAATTCTCCTCCTGGCCCGCCCCCAAAAACGTGTAGCCAGTTTAAAGATGTCGCCCCGATCCCGACCCGACCGCTCGTGAAAACATCCTGAGCGCCAAAATTGGGGTTGATTTTGGTGCCGTCGATGACCGCAGTCTGGCTTACATGTCCATTATCGATCGATTCATCCGAGATCATGGAAGAGACGATCCCCTCATTAGCCACAGAAAGAGTTACACTACCGGAACCGCCGCCGCCGGCGAGGCCGCTTCCGGCATTCACGCCGGTAATGGTGCCGGCAGTGAAGGCAAGATCAGTTTGTTGAATCGTGCCGTCTTGAATCTTGGCGCTCGTGACGGCGTTGTTGGCTATAGTCGGATTCGGAAACGCGCCGGTCAAATCGCCGCCGGCGGTGCCGCTGGGCGTGCGGCTGTTGA
>Ga0247727_10005836_pt1 | contig 24592 bp, 22 predicted proteins | sample WisWelCaveWW1625_FD_202498 | JGI IMG/M metagenome (GOLD analysis project Ga0247727, IMG submission 202498) | Biofilm microbial communities from Wishing Well Cave, Virginia, United States - WW16-25 | ecosystem: Environmental > Aquatic > Deep subsurface > Groundwater > Cave microbial mat | place... | reverse complement strand
AACGAACGCAGTTGGTGGCGATCCCCATCGCCCAACTGCACGACTTGTTTCTGTGGCATACGACCTCCTTGGTCGTCGCCAGGTTGCCCCACTTCACCCTTGCATTCAAGTTTGACGGAGCACTAGCCACCAGCCGGCGTACCAGTTCAGCGGTTGGACATTCATCAGATTGCATCCTCCGCAAACAGCCGGCGGTAGTGCCGGTACCAGTCGCTCTGGAATCGCTCTTCGGGATCGAATTCCTGCTTGCGTCGCAGAAACTCGCGGAATTCCGGATCGCACGCTGTCACCTGCGCGCGCGTCGCGAACTTGTGATAGGTCAGGTAGAAACTGCCGTCGCGGCGGATGGCCATGTCGATCAAGGCGCGAAACGTCGCCGCCGCGTGCGCCAGTGCCTCGGGCGTGTGTTCGGTGTGCAGATTGAAAATGATGCACGCGTAGGCTTGTTTGGCCCAAGCCAGACAACTTTCCCCGTCGCGCTCGATGAGCCGAATCGTTCCGTAGATGAGGTTGACCTGATGGCGCAGGAAGTACGTGCGTGCCTCCGTCATGAAATCAACCAGCCGGTCGCGCGGAACATAGACTTCCGTGATCATCTCGGTCGCCCGCGGGCCGCCGGTGCGCTCGTCCACCTCGCGATGGTAATCCTCCACGTACACGCTGAGTTGATGGGTGTCCGACCAGTAGATCTGCCCCGACGTGGCCCGATAATGCGCCGCATAGCGACGAAACGCTTCCGTCTTGTCGGTGTGGGCGAGATACAGGAGTTCGCGCCAGTCCGCTTCCGCCAGTTCTTTCTGCCGCGCAGGAATCGGCGTCGCGTCTCCGACCGGCCGATAGCACGAAAACACTCCCGTGCGCAGGAAGTCGCCCGCCTCATCGTCGATGGCGAACTGGAAATCGCCGTAGCGGCAACCATCGGCAATCCGTTTCTCGAAGCCAGCCATCAGGTCGTCAACCTCAACGATCTCCACGACACGCTGGAGCTTCTGACGCCGCGTCAAACGCAGCGTCACCGCACTGATCACGCCGAACAATCCGTACCCGCCAATGGCCAGCCGAAACAGTTCGACGTTCTCCGCGCGACTGCATCGGTGCACATCACCATCGGCATCCACCAACGTGAACGATTCCACGTCGCCAATGAGTGGAGGCATCCGCAGCCCGCGTCCGTGCGCGTTGGCGGCCAGCGCACCGCCCAACGTCAGCCGGTCGCACCCGGTCTGTTTTTGCGCGATGCCCCATTGCCAGCGTTGGCCGCGTTGCGCGGCCACCAGCCACTCCACCAATTCGGGCCAGACGATGCCGGCTTCCACTTCGACCAGGCCTGTCTCGAGATCCAGCCTGAGCACCCGATTTATCCCCCGCAGGTCGATCAACACCGCGTCGTGAGCGAATTGCTGGCCGCCCATCGCATGCCGCCCACCCGCGACGCAAATGGCCGCACCTCGTCGCCGCGCCTCGATGATCGCCCCGCACAACGCCTCCAAAGACAACGGGCGAACAATCTGGCTCACGAGGGTCGGATTCAGTTGCGAGTGCATATCGTTCACCATGACTCGCTGACTCTGGCGCGCGTTACGGTTCGAGGTGGGGCAACAAGTCGTTGGCACGTGAGGCCTCCTCACTTCAGATGGGGAAAACCAAGGAAGATGATGTACGCCAACAGCCCGGTCATCACGCCGTAGAACCAGCTTAGCGCGCGATGTTCCGGCGTGGACGCCGCGGCGAACACCAATGACGAGAAGCAACCCGCCACCACCACTTCGGGAATCGGGATCAGCGTCGTCCGCGCGAACAGTTGCAGCACGACCATGACGAGGATGCCCACCGAGAGACCCGCCGCAAAGCCCAGTCCATTCCTTGCGCCACCGACCCGTTGCAGAACGTCACGGTTGAACAAGTACAGGTAGCTGCCGATGACCATCGGAAACAGCGCACCGGCCAGACTTCGCACGCCGACGTAAAAGTCATGCGTCCATGCGTCCACCACCCGATAGATACCGATGAGCGCCAGAAACATCAGCGTGCCGGCCACCGTCACGAGTCGGGCAAATGTGTAAATCGGCGCCAGACTCGGCTGCTCTGGTACGGTTGATTCGGTTTCAGTCATGATGCGATTCCTTTCGCGGTCACCTCATCGTCTTCAGACTTGATCGGCCTCTTTTGGTGCGGCCGCAGTCTGTCCCGTCGTCCGCGCGTCGCCCGCGTGTGTTCACCGTTTCGGAGAATCAGGAAGCTTCTCACGGTTGCCTTGGTCTGTCTTGCTCATGTGGCACAAATCGTAGGGTAGGAGGACGGTATCCATCGCGGCATCGAATGGTAAGATCGCGATGGCAAAGAAAGGCATGGTATACGCCAATGGCAAGGCCCAGTTGTCCGGCGTCCGGTCCTCAGCCTTTAGACGAAATGGTGTGGCAATCACAATGAAATCCATGGTTGTGCCTGGATATGGATACTTTCCTATGACTGGGGGCAGCTTTTCCCCCTCGCGCGCAGCTTGAGCCCGCATGACGTGCATACCAATGCTTGAACAGCTCGCACATGTAAGGAGTAGAACAGTGGCCACACACGCTTGCAGTAGGAGTCTCATAGGTTATCCTCTGCATGCCCAGAGACCGGTTTGCGCTCGCGGCACGGCCATAGGAGGATGACCGTGCAGACGATGGTGAAGCCTCCGAGGATTGCGGGTAGGTCGTACATAGGGTGTTTTCCTTTCGTCTTTTTTCTCCGCTGAGTCCCTTACGCCGCTGCCGTGCCACAAACACGAAGCACGAGTTGGCAAGCACTTAGGACGGGCGACCGAGTTAGGCCTAGACAATTAAAGATAGGCTGGCCTACAATTTATGTATGGCAGCTACCAAGACACTCTCCCCTGCCGACCGGGAATTCCTCGGGTTGGTTTCCCAAGCGGCGTTCAGCAACCCGTTCAGCGATGATTTCGACGCGCTCCAGTTGAAGATTGCCGGGTGCGACGCTTCTGTCCCCGCGGCGGAACGGCTCAAGCTAACTGTGAAACGCTGGAATGAGCAGCTTCACAAACTGCAACTGGCCGGCGTGACGACCCTGAGCCAGGTTGAAGACGAGGACCACGAGGTTTTGCGGAATGCCGTCCTGTACGAGATCTATCACCGGTTCCTGGCCAACTTCGACAAGCTCATCACCGACCAGATGGAGAGCGGTGAGCGGTCCGTGCCGGTACCGTTCGCGTCGAAGGCGCTGACCTTGTTTGCCCGGCGCGGATTCAGCGCCGAGGAAGCGCGGCGGTGCTTCGCCATCCTCTACCAGATTCGCCGGGCCTACTTTTTTATTGTTCACGGACTGATTGGCGCAAGCCCGTGCATGAGGGAGCTGCGCCGGCATCTCTGGAACAACGTCTTCACGCACGACATCCGCCGTTACGAACGCCACCTTTGGAATCGCATGGAAGATTTCTCGACGCTGTTGCTGGGTGAGACGGGTACCGGCAAAGGCACCGCCGCGGCGGCGATTGGACGCTCCGGCTTCATCCCGTTCGACGAGAAGAAAGACTGCTTTGCCGAGAGTTTCACGCGCAGTTTTGTGTCGCTGAATCTCTCGCAGTTCCCGGAGACATTGATTGAATCGGAGCTATTCGGCCACAAGAAAGGCGCATTTACCGGAGCGGTCGAGGCGCACGAAGGCGTGTTCGCCCGCTGCAGCCCGTACGGCGCTATCTTCCTCGACGAGATCGGCGACATCAGCATACCGGTGCAAATCAAACTGTTGCAGGTCTTGCAGGAGCGGACGTTCACCCCGGTCGGTAGTCACGAGAAACTGCGCTTCCGTGGCCGGGTCATCGCCGCCACGAACAAACCGCTCGACCAACTGCGTGCCACCGGCCAGTTCCGTGACGATTTCTTCTACCGGCTGTGCTCCGACGTGATCGACGTGCCGACGTTGCGCCAGCGCGTCCAGGAAGAAACCCGGGAACTCGATGATCTCGTTCGTAGTATCGCCATGCGGTTGATGGGGGAAGAGCTGCCGGGACTGGCAGATGAGGTGCGCGCCGCCGTCGGGCTCGGACTACGCTTGGCCCGGCAACGTCCGCGAGCTAGAACAAGCCGTCCGCCGTATCTTGCTCCGGCAGGAATACCACGGCGACCACAAATCCGTCGCGCCTGACCTGCGGGGCCGGTTGCTCCAAGAGATGTTTGCCGGCACGCTCGATGCCGATGCGTTGTTAGCCGGTTACTGCCGTCTGCTCTACGAACGCCACGGCACCTACGAAGAAGTCGCGCGCCGCGCCAATCTCGACTGCCGCACAGTCAAAGCGTATCTGGGAAAATCCACGCCCCAGCGCCCCGCCTAAACCTACGCCATATTTCGCATTCCGTATTTTGATGTGACAATTGTCACAGCAAAATACGGAAATCACACATTGGCGAATTCTCGTAACCGGCGGCGCAGTTGAGCATGGAAAGCCAGCCGGCGCTCGTGCAGCGCCGGGCCTTTGTAACCTTTCGGCCAGAGCTCGCGGGGCAAAAGCGGGTCGCGGGAGAAGGCGTAGTGGAAAGCATCGCGTTCGATGCGCGTGAGCCGGGCCAGTTCCCGCAGGTCACGGGCGCGGGCGAGATTGCCGGTAGTTGCGACGCCGTTATTCAAATACGTGCTGTGTCGTCTGGCGATTTCCTCGAAGTCCCACGCCGCGACGATGATCTCGGCGTTGTCGCACAGAAACACGTGGCCAGCCTCGAAGCCGCAGAAGCATTCCGGAATTCCTTGCGCTTGGACGATCCCCTCAAGGATCGAGGTGACCATATGTGGCCAAATCCAGACACTCCGTTGCAGCAGGCCAAACTTATGGTTTCGCAGGGCGCGCCACAACAGGATGCGATCTTTGTGTCGGTTGGCGGGGAAGTCGAACGTGAAGACCCGCCACTTCGCATCCCAGGGCTGATTCCAATGCGCGGCCGGGTCGAAGGTTCGGACCTGCTGCTGACCGGCGGCGGTGATGGTGAATCGAGCATAGCGACCACGTCCCTCCTTTTCCAACAGCCGTTGTTGTCGCAGCCGTTCCAAGAGCTCATCGATCCGTCGGTCAGTTGCCGTGGGACGATAGCCCGAGAGCGTCAATCCGAGGTCGCGCCTCGTGAACACTTGGACACCCCAGCACAGGAACTCCAGTATCAGTTCATGTTCGGGTTTCATGCTGCGCCAGTGTACCAGTTCGCCACGTGCGTGGCCACATAATTCCGTGTTTTGATGTAACAATTGTTACATCAAAACACGGAATACTGTCGGGGTGCTTGGGGAAGATGGTCAGGCGAGGCGGTTGCGGAAACGCAAGGCGCAGAGCACGAAGAAGAGCACGCCCATGACCGCCAGTACGGCGTAGTGAAACCAGAATTCCGCCAGCGATGCGCCGCGGAGGATGACGGCGCGCATCAGTTCGATGAAGTAGGTGGCCGGTAACACCGTGCTGATCGCGTAGAAAATCCACGGCAGGGTTTCGCGCGGGAAAATAAAACCGCTGAAGAAAATCGAAGGCAACATCAGGGTCATCGCTTTCTGGTAGGCTTCATTCTGATTGTGCGCCGTGGTGGAAACCAGCAGGCCGAGATTCGACAGAGCAAAGATGTAGAGGCCGGCCGCCAGATACAGGGCGAGGAGGCTGCCACGGGTTTCCACAAAGAAGACCCAGCGCAGGATCACAAACAGCAACGTGGCCATCGCCATGGAGACGACCAGGTAGGGGAGCATCTTGCCCAGCATCAGTCCCCACCGCGAGAGGGGGCTGACCATCAATTGCTCGATCGTGCCGCGTTCGCGTTCGCGGACGATGGACATCGCGGTGGCAAATACGGTCGCAATCTGCAGCGCGACGCCGATGACGCCCGGCACGAAGAAGTTCGGCGCGCGCATGTCGGGGTTGTAGAGAACCTGGGGGCGCACTTCGACCGGCAGGTCGCGGCGGCCGGATTCCAACAGCAACAGGTTGACCGACCGGCGGAAGCCGATGCCGAGGGCGGTGTTGAGCGCCTGCAACGCGGTGGTGGAGTTCGAGCCGTCCACCAGCACCTGCACCGTCGCTTTGCGCCCGGCTCGCAGATCACGGGTGTAGTCGGGGGGGATTTGGAGGCCGACATAGGCCTGGCCGCGGCGGACCATGGTGGTGAGTTCTTCGAGGCTGTTGACTTCGCGCACGACGCGGAAGGTCTGGGTGTTGACGAACATGTCGATCAGCCGGCGGCTTTCGGCGGTGCGGTCTTCGTTGAGGACGGCCATCGCCATATGTTTGACATCGTTGTCGAGGGCGAACCCGAACGCGATGATTTGCATCAACGGTGGAAAGAACATGAAAAAGAGCGTGGCGCGGTCGCGGAAAATGACGATGAACTCCTTGTACAAGATCGCACGGAAGCCGCGAAACGCGTTCATGAGGTCGTCAGTGGGGAATGCCGAGTTGGTGCATGCGGCGGTGGATGGCTTCGCGGGCTTCGTGGAACGGGCGTTCAAGGTAGGCTTGATGATCGTGTTCGCCGTGATGATGGAGGACTGGGCCGGGCGGATGGTGCGGCGCGATCTGGCGCATGTAGGCGAGGCTGCCGTCGATCAGCGTGAGCATGTATTGCGCGGTTTCCTGGTTGAACATCCACCAATCGCCCCCCACCGCCACGTACACCGGCGAGGTGTGGGCGAAGATGCCGCGTTGCCAGCAATCGTGATGGCGGACGGCTTGGTACTTCGGGCCGCCGCAACGGGCGGCGAACCAGGTGTGATGATTGGCGGTCGCGGTCGCTTTCAATCGCAGTTTCCGCGCGCCCTTTTTCTCGCTCGTGGCGGCGATGACGCGGCCTTCTTGCACGATCTCCAGCGTGGAGAGCGGGATGGTGGATTCGGCTTCGGCTTCGAGTTCCAGCGTGCCGCCGTTGCCGGGTAGATTGACGGTGTCGCCGCCCTGGGCGCCGTTGACGGTGAGGCGGATGATCGGACCGCCGCTGAGGAACGTTCGGCCCGCGCGAACGGCTTTCAGCCAGTTGTCGTACGTGAACGGCTCGTCGGCCGGGATGTACGCGTAGGCGCGGTACATCCCCACGGCCACCTCGCTGCTCATCTTGTCGGTGCCGCCGACCAACGGCAGCCGGTAGCCGCAATTGAGGTACCGGTAGTACTCGAGGTGTTTGTAGTGGCTGAAGTCGATCATCTCGGCGGCGTCGCCGCGACCCGTCGCGATCAAGGTCGCCGTCTCCCCGTTTGGATTCGGAATGTGCGGGATGATCACCGTGCCGCCCTGCCGGTGACAGGCATCCGCCCAGTCCGACAACGTGGCGTCGAGCGTGCCGCCCATGTCCGACTCGCCCGGGCCGTCGGAACACCACGGCATGACCGGCTCTTTGAGTCCGAGCAACGTGAGATGCCCGAGGATGTGCTGCCGGTTTTCCTGGCTGCAATACACGATCGTCTTGCCGTCGTCGCTCACGGTGGGCCGGCCGATCCAGTCCTCGGAGTTGGTGAACAGATGACCCCACTGCGACTGGAGGAGGTTGACGACGTTGAGGTCTTCCCCTTGCGCTTCGCGGTGCGCGCCTTGGGTGCCGAGGAAGTGAACGTGCGTATCGCCGCTGAACCAGCGTTGCGCGTTCATGTTCGTCCACCGCTTGAGCTGCAAGGTCAGTTCGCTCTGACCGCGTTCGATGCGCACTTTGGCGCGGAGTGGTTCGTATTCAAACCCGCGCACGACTTCCGCGATCACCTCGCCGCGTGGCAACCAGCCCTGGCATCTGCCGTCGATGTAGGCGTAGCTCGTTTGCCCGAGGCGCAGGTCGCCGCCGATATCCACATGCCAGGAGTTCCAGTTGGAGTTCACGTGATTATGGAAACCGTGCGGTTGGTACGGGATGCCTTCGGGCGAACGGAAGTGGACCCGGCAAGGAATGGGTTTGCCGGTCTCGTCGTCGAGCACGGTGACGTGGACCCAGTTCTTGCCGCGGTCCACGACTTCGAGTTGTACGCGGGGAGTTTTCAGCTTGCCGCGCTCCTGCAATTTGCCCCAATTGGCCTTGGCGAGCGTCTTGCCGGCATTCTTGATGGTGACCGTGGCCGAAGGCGTGCCGGCAATCTCGACGTAGGCCGGGCTGGAGTGCTGGTTGAGCGGCTCGCCCCAGCCGGCGAACCCGGCCGTGGATTTCTCTGGCAGTGGATACGGGTAGTTGGCAACGCCGCGGTCCACGGCCACTTCCACGGCGAACGGCGTGGTGGCATCCGTTTTCTTTGGCAGCGTGATCTTCACCGGGCGTTGGCCCTGGCGATGGAAGGGAAACTCAGCGAGATGACCGAGCGTGATGCCGGCGACGATGAACTTGCGATCGCCCGGCGCAATGGTGATGGAGCGAATGGACTGGTCCGGCCGCGGGTTTTCCCAGGCCCACAAGTAGCAGGCGTGCGCCGTGCCCTGACTGGCTTCCACCATGCGACTGCCGCTCCAGTCCCACGGACCCTCCCGGCGCTGAATCATGGAATTCTTCCGGTCGGGGACAGCGAGGAACGGCCATTGCCCCCACTCAGTGGGGACGACGCAGATTTCGAATCGCTCACGGATCGGCACGCGCGATTCCGTGCCATCGGCGAATTGGAAAACGTAGTGCGCGATCACGCGTCCGACCGGCTCGCCCTCCTGGAGTTTCGATTCCACCAACGCGTGCGCAAACACAACGTACCGGGCCGGCTTGCCAACCGGCACGGTGACGGACTTGCCGGGGAAACCGAGGAAACACCGTTGCTGGTTGGGACTGATACGAAACGGCAGGCCGTGGAAATTCTGGCGGCCCAGCAGGGGTGGCGCGGTGGCGTGGAGAAATCGCGCGCCCACCGTACAGAACCGGGTGAGCGTCAACGGCTCATAATCCTTCATCGTTTACCTCCCTGGGTGGTCAGCCCGACGAAGACGTCTTCCAGCGACGGCGCAATCGGGCGGATATCGGCGGCCTGGATGTTCACGGCGGCCAGCCGGTCGCGGATCGCTTCATCGGGCAACGTCTGCTCCACCAGCAGATGCATGGATTGACCGAACACCGTGGCCTGCCGCACGCCGGGCAACTGCCGCACCGCTTGCAGGCCGACGGTGACATGATCGCATGTGACGTCAATCCGCCTCGTGCCGGGCGGGTTGACCGTGGGCAATTGTTTCAGATCGTCCGGTTCGCCGCAGACGACCAATCGGGCCAAGTGAATGTAGCCGACATGGGTACAGCGCTCGGCCTCATCCATGTAATGCGTCGTCACAAACAGCGTCATGCCCTCGCTGGAAAACCGAAACAGCAAATCCCACAACTCGCGCCGCGCGACGGGATCGATGCCGGCGGTCGGTTCATCGAGAAACAGCACGGTTGGCTTGTGCACGAGCGCGCAGGCCATCGCGAGCCGTTGCCGCCAACCGCCGGACAGCAGGCCCGCGCGCCGGTCGAGATACGGATCGAGATGCGTGAGCGCGACCAGTTCGTCGTGGCGCTGGCGTAACGCTTCGCCACGCAAGCCGTACAAACGGCCGTAGAACTGGAGGTTCTCGTCCACGGTCAGTTCGTCATAGAGCGAGAACTTCTGCGACATATAGCCGATCGTGCCCTTGATTTGGTCGGTCTGCCGGATGACATCGTAGCCGGCGATCCGCCCCGTGCCGGCCGTCGGTTCGAGAATGCCGCAGAGCATCCGGATCACCGTGGTCTTGCCGGAGCCGTTCGGGCCGAGGAAACCGAAGATGGATTGTTTCTCCACGCGAAAACTGACGTCGTCCACCGCCGTGAAATCGCCGAAGCGTTTGGTCAGATGTTCGACCTCGATCATGGCGGGATGGGTGACACGTCGGGGAAGAATACGTCGGCGGCCATGCCGGGGCGCAGCTCATGAGCGTCGGCGGGGAGACGAACTTTCACGGCGAAGACCTGCTTGATGCGCTCGCTCACCGTCTGCACGTTGCGCGGGGTAAACTCGGCCTGCCGGCTGATCTGTTCGACTTCGCCCGCGAACTCACGGTCCGGGTGTGAATCCACTTGCACCCGGACGTTCTGGCCCACCTGAATCCGGCCGAGCCACAACTCCGGTACATACACCCGCACCCAGAGCCGGTCGGGCCAGATCAGCGTCGCGACCGGGCGGTTTGGCCCGACCACGTCGCCAACTTTGACATGGAGGACTTCAAGCACCGTGTTGGTCGGCGCACTGATCCGCATCTCGTTCAACTGCGCGTTGATCTCGGCAACTCGTGCGCGGGCCTGCTCCATCTGCTCGGGACGGGTGCCGGCTTTCAGGACCAGATGTCGTTGCTCGGCGGCGGCGAGGCTTTTGGCGAGCGCCTCGGCGCGGCTGGTGGCCTGGTCGTGTTCAGTCGCGCTGATGGTTTTTTGGGCGAACAACTCCTCAGCGCGTCGGGCTTCGGCGCGGGCGAAGTCAAGTTCCGCCGCGAGCGCGTCGCGTTCGGCGAGCGCGGCGGCGATGTCTTCGGCACGCGGACCGTTCTCCAACTCCTTGAGCGTGGCGGCAACTTGGTCGCGACGGGCGCGCAGCTCGGCGGCCTCGAGTTCGACGATCGGCGCACCCGGCGCCAACGTCGCGCCTTCATCGGCAAAAATCCTTTCGACGCGGCCGCCGTAGCGGGAGGCGACCTGGGTTTCGTCGGTCTCGATCGTGCCGGACACGGCTTGGCTGCCGGTCGAGCGGCGGGACAGCAGCCAGGCACCGATGGCAATGAGCGCCACCACGATGGTTGCGCCAAGCAGAAGTCCCGGTCTCCTCACGGCCGCGCAGCATAACAGACGAATCGCACGCGCGTCCAGATTCGGTTGACTCGCATCGGACGGGACGGCAGAATCCGCCGCTTGAGGATTCCCAGAGAATGACGACGGAGACCTGGTTGTGGGTGGTGTTTGGCGTGATCGTGCTGGTGATGATGGCGCTGGATCTCGGCGTGTTTCATCGGCGGGCGCACGCGATCAGGTTCAAGGAGGCGCTGGCATGGAGCGGGGTGTGGGTCGGGCTGGCACTGGGATTCATGGTGCTGGTGTGGGTGTGGCGTGGGCGCGAGTTGGCGATTCAGTTTCTGACCGGCTATCTGATCGAGGAATCGTTGAGTGTCGATAACCTGTTCGTGTTCCTGCTGATTTTCTCCTACTTCAAGGTGGATGCCGGCCATCAGCACCGGGTGTTGTTTTGGGGCATCCTGGGCGCGATGCTGTTTCGGCTGGCCTTTATCTTTGCGGGCGTGGCGCTGATCGAGAGGTTTCACTGGCTGATCTACGTGTTTGGCGGCGTGCTCATCGTCAGCGGGATCAAGATGGCGCTGGAAAAGGACAAGGAGATTCATCCCGAGAAGAATCCGGTGCTGAAACTGTTTCGCAAGTTCGTGCCGATTACCCCGCAGTATCACGGCTCGAAATTTTTCGTGATCGAGGCCGGCCGCCGGATGGCCACGCCGCTGGCTGTGGTGCTGGTGGTGGTGGAGACGACCGACCTGATTTTCGCGGTGGACTCGATCCCCGCCGTGCTGGCGATCACGCGCGATCCGTTCATTGTCTATACGTCCAATGTCTTCGCGATCCTGGGGCTGCGGGCGATGTATTTTGCGCTGGCGGGGATGATGGATGTGTTCCACTACCTGCACTACGGGCTGTCGGCGATTCTGGTGTTCGTGGGCGTGAAGATGGTCGGCTCGCACTTCTTCCACATTCCGATTGGGGTGGCGCTGGGGGTGGTGGCCGGTCTGCTGGCGCTGTCGGTGATCGCGTCGCTACTCTGGCCGCAAAAACCGGCTACCGCGACGCCAAAACCGTAACCGCTGCCACGTTGCTCGGGGGGGAGGAATTGCCCGCTGCATCCACCGCGGTCACGTAGTAGGAGTGACTGCTGCCGGCGGCCACTGGACGGTCTCGGAAACCACGGCTCGGCTTGATGGCGAATTCCGCACCGTCGCGCCAGATGATGTATCGCGCCACGCGCGAGCCACCTGGCGGCACACGCGGCAACCGCCAAGTCAGCCAAACCTGATTTCGCCGCGTGCGGGCGACGAGATTGGTGGGCGACGGTACGGTGAGAGTCGCCAACTGGACGACGGCGGTCGCGGTCGCGTTGTGGGCGGTGTAAAAGTTGTCGGTCACGCCCACGCCGACGCTGTGGTTGCCGTTGGTGGCGCTGACGGGCGCGGTCACGGTCAGGGTGACCATGGAAGCAGCCTCGGCGGCCACGGTGAGCGACGCGGGTAGCCCCGTCGCCGTCCACCCTGCCGGCAGGCTGGGCGAGAGATGGAAAGTCGTGGTGCCACAGCCGTCGCGGTCGTTGTTGGTCAGGCGGAACGTTACCGGGACGGGTTGGCCGGGGCTGCCTTGTGCGGTGGCAGGCGACAGGCTCACAGTGGGTGCCGCCGCGGCACAGCCGTAGGAAACTTGGAAGGTGACGGACGCGTCGTTGTGGCTGAGTTGGGTGACGATCAAACCGGCGGTGGCATCGGAGTAACTGGTACCGTCGGTGAGCGCCTTGACGAACCGGGTCGGCGTGGTGCCGCCACGGTAGCGATGGATGTTCAGCCGGTTGGAGTAGGACGAATACAAATTGCCATCGTAGCCCAGTGGGCGGCGGTAGGAGAGGTAGTAGGAATAATCCGAGCCGGGCACTGTGACCACGAGCGTCTGAGGATGAGGCGTGCTGCTCGGGTCGGCTTCCAGCGGCGCGAGTTGGAACACGCCGCTGCCGGTCACTTGCAGCAGTTTGTCGGACGGCAGCCAGCCCAGCTGCGCCTTGTGCGCGCCGTTGACCTGCCGGTAGCCGACGCCGCCGTAGCCCATGAAGTCGGACATGTCACCGTACTCCTCGTCGGTGACCCCGTCGTTGTTGGTGTCGGTGGACGCGTGATGGAGGGCGAGGTTGTGGCCGAGTTCGTGGGCGTACACGTCAGGGAGGTTGCAGTAGCCGATCCAAGATTTGGCTGGGTTGCCGCCGATGGTGCCAAGGCCGGCCCAGGAGCAGGGGTTGGCGTTCGGGATGACGTACACCCGGCGGTTGTAACCGCTGAGGTTCACGCCCTGCGCGACCGCCGCAGCTTCGGCAGCCGTAGCCCAAGCGGAATAGTCACAGCTACCACTGCTGGAAAAATTGATCGTGTACGGCCCGAACACATCGCCGGTGACCCACACATTGCCGAACGAGGTTTCCTGGTACAATCCGTCCACCGACTGCGCGCCGGTAAACATGATGTCGCGCACGGCGGCGGCGGAACATTCCAGTGGCGCGTCCGTGAAATTGACGAGCAAGACGACGGCGCGTTGTTCACCCGCGACGGTGACGGGGGCCGCGGCGAGGGTCTGCACGTTTTCGTCGTTGGCGGCGGCGACTTCGAGTTCGTCGGCGTCGGCGTGGCGTTTGCGGCCGCGGACCTTGACGACCTCGCCCGAACGCAGTTCCCGCGACGGTTTCCGGTGGAAGCGGAGTTTGACCCGCTTGCCGGTCGCTTTCTCTTTGAGAAAATAGTGAATGTCTGCATGGGCATTCTCAAAGTCGTCAGCGTAGAGGACCTCCAACGTGCCGGTGGTCTCGGAGAGCGGCTCGTCGGCGATGGAATTCAGGCCCGCCACCGCGAGCCAAATCAGCAGTCCGCAAAGAGTTCTGCCCATGTTCCCAGCCCTGGACTGATCAACTAGCAGCCCACAGGCCAGCGAACGCGCGGACTACAGGATCAACAGGCAATCGCCGTAACTGAAGAACCGGTAGCGCTCCCGCACCGCCTCGGCATAGGCGCGCAGGATCAAGTCCCGCGACGCAAACGCGCACACCAGCATCAGCAGGGTCGAACGGGGCAGATGAAAATTGGTCAGCAACACGTCCACCATCCGAAACTGATAGGGCGGATGGATGAACAGGTCGGTACTGCCGGTTGCGGCCCGCGGTTCGCCGAGGGTTTCAAGTGTGCGGGCGGCCGTCGTGCCGACGGCGACCACGCGCGCGGCCTCGCGGATGGCGGCTGCCGCTCGCTCGGTGATCGCAAACCGCTCGGCGTGCATGCGGTGCTCCTCGATATTCTCCACTTTGACTGGCCGGAATGTGCCGATGCCCACGTGGAGCGTGATGAAGGTGTGGCCGATACCGGCCGCGGTCAACTGCTGGAGAATCTCCGGGGTGAAATGCAGCCCGGCCGTGGGTGCCGCGATCGCGCCGCGTTCCCGCGCGAACACCGTTTGGTAGCGCGCCAGATCATTCGCATCCCGGTCCGCATGCTTGATGTAGGGCGGCAGGGGCGCCGCGCCATGTTTCGACAACAAGCCGTCCACATCGCCCGCGAACCGCAACACGCGCCCGCCAAAATCCGTGTCGCTCTCCACCACCGCCGTTAGGTCTTCCGCGAACCGTAACGTCGTCCCGATGCGCGCCCGCTTGCCGGGTTTGACCAGCGCCGTCCACCGCTGCGCGTCCCGCGGCTCGACCAGCAACAGCTCGACAGCCGGGGAGATTGACCAGATGCGCGCCGGGATGACCTTCGTGTCGTTGAGCACCAGCAGATCGCCCGGATGCAGATGCCGGCCGAGCTGGCGAAAATGATCGTGCCGGATTTCTCCGGTGGCGCGGTTGACGACCATCATCCGCGAAGCCGCGCGGTCCGGGAGTGGCTGTTGGGCGATGAGTTCTTTCGGCAGCGCGTAATCGAAGTCGGAGGTTCGCATCTATGGACAGCATTGGCAGCCACTGACCATCCAGCAAACCGCCAGTGCGAGGAGCAGGTTCAGTATGTCGTCCCCATTCATGGTTGGTACAGGATCATGCCGGATTTGTAGCGGACGCGGACTTGGTTTTCGACGGCGCGCGGTTCGGCGACCTTGCCGGCATGATCGAAGGCGACGTACCACGGGCCGGGCGGCAGATCGAATTCGGTGTTGAGCGAGGCGGCCGCATTGGCCAGCACGCAGATTTGTTTCCACGGTTCGTCGTCGAGCGCGCGGCCATCGAGTATGAACTGGATCGTATTGGGGTCGTCGGTCTCGCGGACCTCGAGCCAGGCGGCGACCTGTTCTTTGGCGCGGATGCGGAAGATGGGATGCGCTTTGCGCAGGGCGATGAGGTCGCGGACGTAGCTGAACAGGCCAGCGTGCTTCTGTTTCAGTGACCAGTCCACCTGGTTGATTTCGTCGGGAGCGTTGTAGCTGTTGTGGTGGCCTTGTTTGGTGCGGGCGAATTCCTCACCGCCGTGGAGGAACGGCACGCCCTGCGCGGTGAACAACAGCAGGTAACCGAGCTTCATCATCTCGATGATCTCCGGCTCGGTCGCGCCCGGCATCGAGAGCTTCAACTTGTCGAACAGCACCAGATTGTCGTGGCAGGTCAGGTAGTTAATCGAGTGGGCGGGCGTGGGTGACCACAGCGTCCAACTGCCCATCAGACCGTTGACGACCGTCCCGCGTTCCGAGCCGTCCTGAATGAATCCGTTGCCATCGCCGTCGGGCGCGCCTTTGAGCGCGTTGCGGAAACTGTCGTTGAACGCGCCGATTTTCGTGCCGCGCAGGTGCTGTTTGTCGGTCGGTTTGCCTTTCAGGGGCGTCGGGGCGGCTGACCAGGGCTCGCCGTACAGCAAGATGTGCGGATTGACCCGGCGCAGTTCTTTTTCGAGTTCTTTCATCGTGTCGAGGTCGAGCATTGCCATCAGGTCGAACCGGAACCCGTCCACGCCGTATTCCTCGGCCCAGTACCGGAGCGAGTCGATGAGAAACTTGCGGCCCATCGGGCTTTCCGTGCGGAAATCGTTGCCGCAGCCGGAGCCGTTGGAATAGCTGTCATCGGGATTGAACCGGTAATAGTAGCGCGGCACGAGCACGTTGAACGCCGCCGCGCTACCGGTATGGTTATAGACCACGTCCAAAATCACCCCCAGTCCGCGCGCGTGCAGCGCCGCCACCAACGTCTTGAACTCCCGAATCCGACTGTCGTCATGGAGGTTCGTGGCAAACCAACCTTCGGGCGACCAGAATCCGACGGTCATGTAACCCCAGTTGTACACGCCGGCCCCTTCGTCGTTCTCAAAATCCTGGACCGGCATCAACTGCACGTGTGTGACTCCGAGTTCCACGAGATGATCGGCGGCCTCGGCGAAGCCAAGGAACTTGCCGCGATACTCCGGGCGCGCCGGCGAGTTCGTGGCCATGGTGAAATCGCGCACGTGCATCTCGTACACGATCATGTCCACGGGCGACTTCAACGGCGGCCCGCCGCGCGTCTGCTCCCAGCCGGGCGGGTTGGTCGCCTCCAGGTCGGTGATCCGCGCGCGCCGGGCGCTGTTGACCGTGTTGATGGCGCAAATGTCCACCACCTCACGTTCGGTGTTGGCCTCGAGGCCCGTGACGGCGTAGGTGTAGAATTTTCCCGCCAGATCACCGGCCACCGTGGTTTCCCAAATCCCCTTGGCTTGCCGGGTGAGCGGATGCGTCGCGCGATCCTGCTCGCCGCTTGACTCGTCGTAAAGCACCACCTGCGCGGATTTCATGGTCGGCGCGAACACCCGGAAGGTGGTGCCCGCCTTCGAATACTCCGCGCCGAGCTTCGCCTCCTCCTCGCAAAACAGGTCGGAATCGTCCAGCACCCCGCGCGGCAACGCCGGCACCGTGCCGTTGTATCCAGCCACCTGCACCGTAAACGTGCGGTGCGCCACATCCAGCGGATCGAACAACACCGCTTCGACAAACGTGGATTTCGGTTGGCTGAGCTTGGTGGCCACCGGCGCGAACCGATGGCCCTGATCGTCGGTGATGTGGATGGCTGTCGGCCGGACCTCGCCCTCCGCGACCAGTTGCGACAGTTGGATCACCACCTGTTGCGCGCTGTCCAGGTACGCGGCGGCGATGTGCGGCGCGAGATCGGGACGGTTCCCCCAAATCTGGTTGCGCGTGCCAATCAGATAAACTTCGCCGCCCAGCGCCGGCGTCCAATACCGGTCCTCGCCATCCTTGCGATTCCAGTCGCTCGCCAGCCGTGGCAGCAGTCCAATCCGTGCCGGCCCGTCCTGCGCGTCGCCGTACTCGCCGAGATCGAGTTGGAAGATCAGTCCATAATCATCGCGGCCGACCTCAAGCAATTCGTTCTCCGGCGGCGTGCGCCGGTGATCCGAATCCCACGACCACAGTCCGACGCTGTCGTAGTTCTGATCGTACCGGTGATAATGAATCGTCAGCCACTTGGCCGGCGCCGACAGTTTGCGCTCCCGCCATTCGGGCAGCGGTGACGGGCCGGGCAACGTCCACGGCGCGCGGATGAACAAATCCCCAAAACCGGGATAACACGACAGCCAGCCGTCGCGGTCGAGTGTGACCCACAATTCGTACTCCCCCTCTGCGAGCGCCGGGCCGGCTTCCAGGGCGCGCAACGGGATTTCCACCCGGTCCTGCCCGGCAATCGTGGCCTCGCCGCGCGCCACGATCCGTCCGCCGCGTTTCAGCCCGGCAAAGATCCGGTGCCCCTCGTGGCCGGCCGGCACCGCCACGGGCACCGTGGCGACCACCGCACCCGCGGCGGCGGGCGGCGGAAGCGAACCGGGTGGGGTCGGAACAGTTGGTTTCACGGGTGTCTTCTGACAGGAAACGATGCTCATCAGCGCGCCGGCCAGAACCGCGTGACCCAGCCGGCACCAGATTGGCCCGAGACAACGCATGCCGTGGGATTCACACCGCGCGAGAATAGACCAGCACCACCAGCAACACAAGTCCGCACAGCAAAACCCCCAGGTTGATCTGCACGCTCAACCGATGCAGCGCCTTCCAGTCACGCTCCAATTCCGCGTCCGGCGCCTTGCCCGCCGCCTGCGCCGCCGCGCGCTGCTCGCGCAACTTCGCCATCTGCGGCACGACCGCCTGGCGCAGCCAGAAATCCGTCGCCCCGCAGCCGGCCAGCAACAACAGACTCAAAACCCCCGGCCAGACCGGCAACGCGCTGTTGCCCAACAGCAACCCCACGCACACAATCCCCACCGCCGCGCACACGATCCCGACGAAATAGTATTTCGGAAACAGCGCCCGCTGCAACCGCGCCGCGTCCTCCGGCTTGAGCACCTTGAACACGGTGGGCGCAATCACGAAACTGAAAAAGATGATGCTTCCCACCCACAGTGCCAGCACTAGCAAGTAGATCACTTTCACCATCGGCGTCATGCCGCGCACCCTAGCAGCGCACTGAGAACGCGCAAAGCCAAAAACCAATATTCTGTTTGGCAATGGCTTCTGCTACGTTGTCGCGCGATGCTTGCGACGGCAGTTGTGCTGCCCAATCCACCACGCCTGAAACAACTTCGCCCTGATCTCTACGCATTGCGCGGCTGGCTTTGCTGCGTCCACCTGCTGACCGATGGACGCGACACCGTGATGATGGACACCGGGTTTCTCGGTGATGCGTGCCGTCTCCGCAACGCGGTCCTCGCTCTGGGCGGTTCGTCCTCCAGCTTGAAGGCGATCCTGATTACGCACGGTCATCTCGATCACGTTGCCAACGCGGCAGCCTTGCAGGCGTGGAGCGGGGCGAAGGTGTACGCTCCCGCGGGTGACGAGGAACATCTCGCCGGCCGAGCGCAGTATCATGGTCTGACGCAGTTCTGCGGCCTGCTTGAAACATTGGGCCGGGCATTCGCGCAGTACCAACCGCCGCGCGTGGACGTGTGGGTGCGCGACGGCGACGAACTGCCGTTCTGGGGCGGCTTGCGGGTCGTGGGGCTGCCGGGTCACACGCCCGGACACGTCGGGTTCTACTCCGCCAGCAAACGGGTGTTCTTTACCGGTGATGTCTTCGCCGACGTGTGGCGACTCGCGCCCGCCGGTCGGCTGCTCAGCGTTGATGCCGACCTGGCGCGTCAAGCACTGATCAAGGCCGCCGCGTTCGACGCCGATCTGTTTGTGCCGACCCACTATCTCCGGCTAACCGACCGCACCCCCGCGCGGCTACACGCCAAGGCCGAGCAGTTGCGCCTGCGCCGTTGAACTCGCCCCGCCCCAGCCAGTGTACAAATTCGACACGTCACGTGACGTGTCTGATTTGAATGTGTCCGGTTCTGCTCTTGCGCGGTTGAGCAGTGGCCCCTACTCTGTGGAGCGGATGAACGCGCCCGCGACATTGCGCTGGGGGATTTTGGGCACGGGCCGGATCGTGAGCAAATATGCCGAGGCTTTCCGGCATGTGCGCGGGGCGGAACTCATGGCGATTGCCAGTCGCGACGGCGACCGGTCCCGTGCCGTCGCCGCCCAATACGGCATCCGCCGCGCGCAGGCCGGCTACGACGAGTTGCTGAAGGATCCCGAGGTGGACGCCGTCATCAACGCGCTGCACAACGGGCTGCATTGCGAATGGACCTGCCGCGCGTTGGCCGCCGGCAAACACGTGCTTTGCGAGAAGCCGCTCGCCTGTTCATACGCGGAGGCGGAACAGATGTTTGCGGCGGCGCATCAGCACCGGCGCTGGTTGCTGGAAGGCTTCATGTACCGGTTTCATCCGCAGATGATCGAGGCGCAACGGCTCGTGGCCGACGGTGCGATTGGCCGGGTCGTGCACATCCGCGCGGCGCGCACCTCGTACAGCCGGGAACGCGACAACCCGCGCTACTGGAAGGACGCCGGCGGCGGCGCCTTGCTCGATGTGGGCTGCTACGGCGTGAATCTCTGCCGGCTGTTCGCCAACGCCGAGCCTGTGCGCGTCTGGGCATCGGCCGATTTCGACAAGGCCACGGGCGTTGACCTCACCACGACCGGCCTGCTGGAGTTTCCGGGTAACGTCACCGCCCACATTGTCTCGAGCATGAACGCCGAGCCAACCTACGCCGCGGAGATCACCGGCACGGCTGGACGGTTGGGCATCCCACACCCGTGGTCGCCACCGTCCTGGCCGGTGGAACTGGAGCTCACCCGGCAATTCCAGACCGAAACGATCCGCATTAAACCACCTGCGCTGCCAGGGCACCCGCTGGCGCAATTCATCCTGGAGTTTGAGCATTTTGCCGACTGCATCCGGCAGGACCGCGCACCCACTTTCCCGCCGGCCACCGACGCCGAGCGCGATGCTTTGGGCAACGCCCGAGTATTGGACGCGCTGGCGGAGTCGGCGCGCAGCCAGCAGCCGGTGAACCTTGATCTGTCCTGAACCGCCGGTGCAGATTCGGTCCCGGTTTCTTCTGGCTTCTGATCATCCTCACCTTCCCCCTGTTCTGGCTTGGAGAGCATTCTTCTTGTCGCGTCATTTTTCGGGCTGCGGCCACGACGGAGTGTGGCCCTCCAATGAAGTATGTCGTTGGATCAGGGGTGTGATTCAACCTAGCGGTCACCGTTACTTCGGGCAATGATGGCGGCTTCACCACCTGCGATTTGCCACCCTGATCAAAATACAAGGATCCTGAGTCACGTGACTCAACATCCTCGGAAAACTTTCACCGCCATCGCCGAGGGAGGACGCTCCTCCTGCCTTGCTGCTTGCCCGTCACATTTGATCGTGCCCGCGCCCCAGATAAGTTCTTGACCTCGCGCGGCTCCTTCCTACAATGCGCGGCAAGGAGGTTTGGGTTTGTCCGTGACGAAGATCAGCCGCATTGTAGCCCGCGAGATTCTTGATTCCCGCGGGAATCCCACCATCGAAGTGGACGTGGAACTTTCCGGCGGCACGCGCGGCCGGGCCGCCGTGCCCAGCGGCGCCAGCACCGGCAAGTACGAGGCTTGGGAACTGCGTGATGGCGACAAGACCCGTTACGACGGCAAGGGCGTGCAGAAGGCGGTCGCCCACGTCAACACGAAGATTTCTCCGGCGCTCGCAGGCCACGATGCGCTCGACCAGGCCGGCGTGGACCGCGTCATGATCGCGCTGGACGGCACGCCAAACAAAAGCCAACTGGGCGCGAACGCGATTCTCGGCGTCTCACTGGCGACGGCGCAGGCGGCGGCGGCGGCGCGGGGCGAGCCGTTGTTCCGGTATCTGGGCGGAGCGGAAGCCCACGTTCTGCCGGTACCGATGATGAACATCCTCAATGGCGGCGCCCACTCGGATGCGCCGATTGATATTCAGGAGTTCATGGTCATGCCCAAGGGCGCACCGAGTTTCCGGGAAGCCCTGCGGATGGGCGCCGAAATTTTCCATAAGCTCAAGGACGTGCTGAAGGCCAAAAAGCTTGGCACCGCCGTTGGCGACGAGGGCGGGTTTGCCCCCGCGCTGAAAAGCAACGAGCACGCGCTCGAAGTCATTGCCGCGGCGGTCAAGCAAGCCGGCTACAAGCTCGGCAACGACGTGTTTATCGCGCTCGACGTGGCCAGCAGCGAGTTCTACGACGAGGACGCGAACCTGTACGTCTTCAAGAAATCGGACGGCTCGAAGCGCAGCGCGGCGGAGATGATCGCGTTCTACCAGGATCTGAAAGGCAAATACCCGATCGTCAGCATTGAGGATGGTTGCGCCCAGAACGACTGGGCGGGCTGGAAGAAACTCACCAACGCCCTCGGCCGCACCACCCAACTCGTCGGCGACGATCTGTTCGTCACCAACACGGAGTTTCTCAAGAAGGGCATCGACACCGGCACCGCCAACTCGATTCTGGTGAAGGTCAACCAAATCGGCACGCTCACCGAGACGCTCGAAGCCATCGCGATGGCGAAGAAAGCCCGTTACACCGCCGTCATCAGCCACCGCAGCGGTGAGACGGAGGACACCACGATTGCCGACATCGCCGTCGCCACCAATGCCGGCCAGATCAAGACCGGTTCGCTGTGCCGCACCGACCGCGTCTGCAAGTACAACCAGCTTCTGCGCATCGAGGAATTGCTCGGCGTTGCCGCCGTGTACGGAGGCCAACCGTGACGATCCCCTGGCAGCAAATCTGGTTTCGCGTGTGCCGGCTGGGGTTCGTGGTGTTTGCCGGGGTGGTGATCCTCGGCGTGGCCCTGATGTTCCTGCCGCTGATCCATCAACGGTTCTCGATGCAAGCCGAACTCGACCGGCTCGACGACGAAATCGCCCGGCAGGAGGCGCTGGAGAAAAAACAGAAGACCGAGATGGACGCGCTGCGCACCGATCCCGCCTTCGTCGAGCGCACCGCGCGCGACAAGCTCAACCTCGTCAAACCCAACGAAACCATCTTCCGCTTCGAGCCGGCGCCGGCTCCCGCGCCCCGACGGTAAGTTTGGAGGGGCGAGCTCCGCGAGCCCTCCGCCGGGAAGCGGCCTCGACCCACGTGGTGTTCACAGTTCCTGGACCTGACCCGTGCGGATGGCGCGGTCAGCCGCCAGCACGATCCGCGTCGCTTGGAGTCCGTCGTGGGCCGTCAACGTGGGCGCGCGCCCCACCCGCAACGCGCCGATGAACTCCTCGTTCTCAAGTTGAAAACCTTCCTCGTCGGCACGTTCTTCGGTCCACGTCTTTTGACCATCGAAAAATGTGGCTTTCTTGAAGCGGTCGAAAAGTTGGACACTCTTGGCGTCGCCGAAAACTTCCAGGAAAAATTTGCTCGTGAACTGCCCCACCGCCGCATCGCCCACGACGAAGTTGGCGACATGGCCATTCGCGAACTGAATGCTCGCCGCGCAGTGATCGATGCAGGGATGACCGGGATGGGTGAGACTGCCGCCTGTCGCCCAGAGCCGTTTCGGATCGCTCCCGGCCAGAAACCGGAGGAGATCGGTCATGTGACAACCCTGGCTGTGGACGTTCGCCCCACCCTGCACCGGGTCCTGCGCCCAGAGATTGTCCCCCCACCGATTGTCCATAATTTGGCCGACTAACACCTGCGGCTGTGGGATGAATTCCTTGGCGCGCAGGATGAGCGGATAGTACCGCATCTTGAACGCCGGCATCAGATGCACGCCCGCTCGCGCCACCGCTTCGGCAACCGCTTCGCAGTCGCGAAGATTCAGCGCGAGCGGTTTCTCGACCCAGATGTGTTTCCCCGCCCTCGCCGCCGCGATGGCCAGCGGCGCATGTGAGTCATGCCGGGTGCAAATGTACACGGCATCGACTTGGTGGTCGCGCAACACCCGTTGCGCCTCCGTGGTCGCGTACTCGCCTCCGAATTCCTTCAAGAGTTTCTGTGCCGCTGGTTCAACGACATCCGCGTACGCGATGAATTGCGCCCCGTCAATTTTCGCGACGCATTGCGCATGCGTCCGACCCAATGCGCCGCAACCGATGAGTCCCAAGTTCAGTGGCTTCATTTCAACTGATAGGTTCTACTCGCTCACTATGGTAGCCTGTAGGCCGTATCCGGTGGGATCACGTCGTAGTACCGCTCGAACCATTCCATATTGTCATCGGGCGGATTCGTACTGATAGCACGCATGCCGTTTCGGGGAACGATTGCGACCTGTATCACGCCTTTCTCGAACAGCGATTTGTGGGGTAGATCATACATAGCGATAACGAAGACTTTCGGGCGTCGGACTGGTAGGTTGCCAATCTGTTCTTCGGTGAGTTTGGGGGTGGCGCCAAATAACACCAACGCACTGGCGGTCGGGTACTTCTGGATGAGACCCAGAAACTTCTCGCCGCTCATGCCAGCCATCTCCATGCCGGGCGCCCTGACGGGTGGCTGGTTCATCACTCCTTCCTCCACCGCGATGAGCCGGATATCGCTTCTCTTGCTGAGTTCGTCACGGAAACGTTCGATCGGCACGTCCATGACCGCCACTTTGGTTTCTGTGCGAATCTTCCAAAGGACGATTTCGCCTTGGTTGTTGATCAACTTGGCCGTCGTATCCGCCATCACCACGCCGAGTTGCTCGAAGGGCTTCAGGTTCAGTTTCGGCTCATGCGGCCGCGAGGAGAGGAAGATTGTGATTACCAAGCTGATGATCACGAAACCTGCGATCACCAGTCCGCATATCTTGGTGCGGGTCAGCAACGGTGACCGTTCGCTTGTCATGGTCATGCTCCGCAGGTTTCCTTGTAACAAAGCTGATGGCTGGACGCAACGCGCGCGCGCTTCTTGTTGCTGACTCGTGGGAGCGCCCTTCCGGGCGCGAGTCGCCATTGAACCCTGACCGGTCGCGCCCAGAAGGGCGCTCCCACAACTCCTCTCCGTGCGCCTGATTCCGCGTTGACACTCAATCCGGACTCGCGCTAGCCTGCCGCTCGCTCCGTGCACTCGAAAACGCTACCCCGCTGGACCTGTCAGTTCCCCATCTCGTTAGCGGTCGAGGGCCGGGATTGTTTCAAGCGCATGGCGGATGCCGGCATCGAGACGGTGCTGTTCTGCTCGATGATCTACGCACCGTACCGGATGGTACTCCCGCGTTATCCCCAGCGCGGGATCTACAGTTTGGAGGAAGGACTCTATTTCTATCGGCCGGACGCCAGGCGCTACAAAGACCTGCCGGTTGCGCCCACGCCGTCGCAGGATTTTGCGGACCGTGATCTCGTCGCCGAGATGGTTGAAGGCGCGCACAACGCGGGGTTGAAGGCGGGGGCGTGGGTGACGTTGTTCGCCAACGGGCGGACGGCCAAGCTCTATCCGGATTGGGCGGTGGAGAATCTCTATGGGGAACCTCCGCTAACTGCTTTTCGGAACCCTGTTGGGGGTTGCGGAACGTGTTTTTGTGTTTTGTCGGTCATGGTCTTGCCTTTCGTTGTTGATTTTCTGACGTTGGTTTCTGGTTTCGGT
>Ga0247727_10005835_pt1 | contig 24601 bp, 18 predicted proteins | sample WisWelCaveWW1625_FD_202498 | JGI IMG/M metagenome (GOLD analysis project Ga0247727, IMG submission 202498) | Biofilm microbial communities from Wishing Well Cave, Virginia, United States - WW16-25 | ecosystem: Environmental > Aquatic > Deep subsurface > Groundwater > Cave microbial mat | place... | reverse complement strand
TCTCATAAACTCCTTGACTCTTGACCCTGACATTTCTATTGTGGTTTCGACCCTGACATTCTAATCGAGCTATTACACTCAAAATAAAATGTAACCCTGAGTAATGATTAAGTAGGCTTCTTGTTTTGTTGATTTTTTTGTAAAGGATCTCTTGAAGAAGCCATTTTTAGGATGCGTTTGATTTTCATTTTGATCTGCTCTTGTAGATGAAAGGGGTTAGAGGAGACGAAGAGCGCTTGAAGTTGGCGCTTGGTTTGGCGGTTGATGTCCGGAGATTCAAGGATGCGCTGAAAAGGCGTTTTGGCTTTGTCATGCTTTTTGATGATTTGCGAACCGTGCCGAGTTTTTTCAATGAGCTTGACTGAAGGGATGAAGAAGTTGTGAAACAAACGCCATTCGGTAGTGTAAAGTTCATTCATGGCCTGAGTGGTCTCTTGGCCCTCGAAGCGCTGATAGCCGAGATATTGCCGGACATGCGTCCAGTTTTTGCCTTCGATGTGGGCGTTGTCGTTTTTGTGATAGGGTCTTGAGCGGGTAAACTGCACCGGACGTTTACGGCCAGTGAAATATTTCCAGAGATGATCATTTAAGAACTCCCCGCCATTGTCGCAGTCAAAGCCGAGAATGGGAAAGGGTAAGGCCGACTCGATGTTGTGGATGGCTTGGAAGACGCCGCGTTCGCTTTTGCCCCAGAGAGCGCGCTGCTCGGTCCATCCCGCCCGGGCGGGAAATATCGACGATATTTACCGTAAAAACAAACATGCCGGCGGTTGAGGCGCCGCAGTGAGCAACGGTATCGGCTTCGAGAAAACCGAGGCGCTTTTCATCCCATTGATTGGTTTTGATCGGGATATGTTTTTTGAGAAGTGAGCCGGGCTTGGTGGTAGCGAGGCCGTGTTTGGCATGCTTGCGGCGCTCTGATTTCATCAGACGATCGATGGTTGAGGCGGAGATGGATGCCAACAGTTCCAGGACGAGTGGTGATAACGCAACGCCAAAGTGCGGAGCATACAGCGGCACCCAGAGCGGCAAGCCGGCCTTGAGGCGCTTGGCACAAGGCAGGTTCATGCCTTGCCAGATACGCGTGAGCACTTCGAGCAGCATCGGATGATTATATTTTTTGCGCCGCCCCGGCCTTCGACGTTTGTGAATGGATTTCTTTTTGCGCCGCGCATTGTTGAGTAACCGAATGGCGTACTTGCGATTGTAGCCGCAGACTTCACAAAACTCATCGAGGATGGCTTTCTTGAGTTCTTTGTCGGCAGCATGATAGCGCGTGAGGATTTGTTGTAGATACTCTCGTGCAGCTCTTTTGCTCATAATATGCCTCCCGGTTTGGGTTACACATATTATGAGGCAACGACTCCTTTGGCAACCAACCATGGTTACCTTTTTTAAGAGTCAACGCGCTAATTTCGCGATCCCAGATTTTATCTTGCAAATTTAGTTTCGATTCCCTATAATTCTTTCTCGTCGGGCGTTCATACGGCGCTTGGCACGAATTGACACACGGCGCATTCGTCTAGTGGTCTAGGACGCTGGCCTCTCACGTCGGTAACACGGGTTCGAGTCCCGTATGCGCCACTTTTGGGACGGCAAAGAGCAAAAAGAAAAAAGCAAGGGCGGATACTTTCCACCAAATTTCCGCTTGATTTTTTCCGGCGAAACCTCGTATATTGCCCCGTTGCTCTTTGCTGTTTTCTTTTTGCTTTTTGTTCTTCACAGTATGCGCCCGTAGCTCAACTGGATAGAGCGCTTGGCTACGGACCAAGAGGCTGGGGGTTCAAATCCTCCCGGGCGTACAAAGCTACAGACAAACAAGAAATCGACGATTTCTTGTTTGCGTTTAGAACCGCACGCTATGACGCATGAACATTGGATGGCATACGCGGTGCGCGAGGCGGAAAAAGCAGCTTCGCGAGGCGAGGTGCCGGTAGGAGCCGTGGTCGTTGCCGGCAATCAAATCATCGGTCGCGGCCACAATTTGGTAGAGACGCTCCAAGATGCTACCGCGCATGCGGAGATGATTTCGATCACCGCGGCGGCGGGCAGCCTCGGCAGTTGGCGATTGGATGGCGCAACGCTCTATGTCACGCTGGAGCCGTGCCCGATGTGCAGCGGCGCGATTCTTCTCTCGCGGGTGGGGACGGTGGTTTTCGGCGCGGCTGATCCGCGCTTCGGCGCCTGCGGTTCGGTCATGAACGTGATCGGTAAAAATCCATTTGGCCCACCGGTTGAACTTGTGCGCGGCATCATGGAAAACCAATCCCAGATTTTATTGCAAGAGTTCTTTCAAAAAGTTCGGCTACGCAAAAGTGAACAGTAGCTTTTTGTTTTTGGTTGTTTTCTTTTTGCTGTTTGCCTTTTGCTTCTTGTTGTACACCCGGGGCAGTAGCTCAGCTGGGAGAGCGCCACGTTCGCAACGTGGAGGCCGGCGGTTCGATCCCGCTCTGCTCCACAACAGAAAAAAAATGGATCATTGGGATAATGGATCGATGGATTACTGGAGTAATCGAGTTTTGAAGCTCTGGCGCCCTCATTTCGATTGAGTGGCAACAATGTTTATCACGTAACAATCCATCAATCCAATATTCCTACAATCCATCCATTACTCTTGAACCGGAGAGGTGGCTGAGTGGTTGAAAGCGGCGGTCTCGAAAACCGTTATTCGCCCTTAACGGTGAATCGGGGGTTCGAATCCCCCCCTCTCCGCTCGTGGTTCTTTGCAGAGTTCTTAGGCCATTTTTTGATGGCCTTTTTTATTGTTGAGGAATGTTGCAGTTAAGCCCGTTCCGAGGAAGCTCGTATGGCAGAAGAGGATCGCAAAGTAGAAGAACTTGCATCATTGCTGACTGCAGAGGAAAGGGCCCGAATTCGCGCCGAGGAGATGTTTCGTCGAAGCGTCAGATCTGAATTCGAAAAGTTGGATAAGAAGGATCAGCAACAGTCAATATGGAGTCAGGTATGGTTATTTCTGAATAGTGCCTTTGGCCTGTTCTTCTTTGGAACGATAGTAGTCGGTCTAGCAACCTGGGCCGCTGGCTTTTTTGAAAAGCAAAGTCAGTTAACAATCGAGCGAGCAGCGTTGGTACACAAACTTGATGCAGAACTTTCGTTCCGCCTATCTCCTCTAACGAGTCTGTTTGAGGGAGATAGCTTAAACGAACGTGTTCAGGCCGAGTTAGCCAGTGTCGTGTTTAGTAGCGACCCGCCCTCAAAGCACAGTTTCATGGTTACCGAAGCTCGCAGCCTTTACCCGGAGTTTCGCGAGCGTAACCTTGCATCATTATTCCTCGAGTTACGATTTACAGCGCCCAAAGAGAGAGAAAAGGACATACTAAATGCGATGAAAGAAACCCAACGATTTGAGCGTATGTTAAAGGTTGGCCAGAAAAAGGAGATTAATCTGGCCGAGCATGTGATAGATGAGATTACCGTCCTTTCTCATGAACATCTCCAAGAGCTTAAGACTAACATTATCCCAGCATTCCGCTACTGGGTTGAACTGCGCTAGTTCTTTACTCCAAAGGCATGAGCCTAAAGTTCTGCTCCAACCGACCGTCAGCACGGCCGAAGGCTATGCTCGAGCGTTAAGCATTTTGGAACATTAGCAAAATAATACAGGTAAATGCAAAACCGGAGAGGTGTCCGAGTGGCCGAAGGAGCACGCTTGGAAAGCGTGTATAGGCGCAAGTCTATCGCGGGTTCGAATCCCGCCCTCTCCGCTAATCCAACAACGCCAAATCCCCTCGAATCTTTGCATACCACGCGCGGATCGATGCTTTGCGTTTGTTCGCGTTGTCGAAAGCAGTGAAACCCGATGTATTGAGAAGCCGATCCGCCGCAAACGCCTCGGCTATCTTCGCAGCCGTTTCATCAAGCTTTTCATCAAGCAGCTCGACCCGCAGCTTGTCATCCATCAGCTCGACTAAGATTTCCCGATAGCGTTGCCGATACGCCGGCACTTGCAGAAGTTTTGCGCTCAGCTCATTATCGCCGAAAATCGTGCTCCGGGTTGGATGAGGTTCCAGCAGATGATCAACATCCCAGGGAATGAAAACAAATTTGTCTTCTGGATTATTTTTGTGCAGGCGATAATTGTTGAAGTAGCCGTCGGAGTTGTGAAAGAGCACGGAGACCGCGAGATACCGCAAATACTTTTCAACATCAAGCAGCGACTCGATTCGCGAAGGCAATTCTTCAGCGCTCGATTCATCGAGAACCGTAATCAATTTTTCCAGATCTCCCCAATAGCTTTCCCGCTCGCCTCTGTTTTCAAAACCCATTCGAACATCGTAACCATCCGCAAAAGAAAAATGTGCTTTGGCGCGAGTAGCTTCGTAGAGCGAGCCGAGACGCTGTCCACGCAAAATAAAAAAATCTTCATCGATCGGCTCGATCAAAAAATAAAGACCGCGATACTCGTCGTTTATATAAAATGTAACCGGCTCGACGCTTGGCACATCCAGACCTGCTTGTGCAAACGCATAAAATCCGATAATCGGATTGAAGCCCGTCGGATCACCGTACTGCGCGCTTAGTGTATAGAAGCGATGCTCACGAAAACGCCGATCATCCGGAAATTCAAACGTCACAGATTTTTTAGCTTGATTGATGGAGGTCTGGCCGGAATATCGCACTTTTATATTCCAGCTTCTGCCTTCGAAGATGAGATTGGCGGGAACTTGCAACCGCGCGAAGAGGTTGCTGTTCAGCGCACCCAAATTTTCACCCGTGAGGCGCACTTCAACCCTTGCTAATCCAAAATCGTCGGCTTCTTGCGGATTGATGATCTTGTTGCATCCGTGCGACGCCAGCGCGGCGCCGATCGCTAACAGGCTTAAAATTTTTTGCTTCGTTCTCACCACTGAAGCTCCATTTGAATGATTCCAGTGCTGCCCACCGAGCTGCGTTCGCTGTGATCTGCCGGCGAGCTGGTAAGCTGCACATCCACGTTCATGCTCACTCTCGCTTGTTTCGCTACATAGAAATTCAAACCGGCAAGCGCCGAGATCGTATTGCGGCCAATCGTATCAAGGTCGCGCACAAGGAAGTTTGTTACAATAACCGGCTCAATGGCTTTGATCAACTGGCGCGAGGTCTTCATACGGTGAGCGTACAAAATTTTCCCGCCGAGAAAATAAACGTTCTTTCCGTCGCCGACTTTTTTCTCGATTTCTGAGGCGAAAGGATCCATGCCGGCGATGGCTTCGACCTCAACGTGATGCGCTTCTGTATCGCGAATCAATTCCAACCCTGCTCCCCAAACGGTCTGGTAGCCTTCTTGAATTTTGTCCATCTTGATGGTGCCGCTGCCTCCCAACGCAAATGAGCCGATGGCATTCAGCCTTGTAATGTGCCCTACAAAAGAAAAATCGTGAGCTTCGTTATAACCTACACTCGCAGAAATTCCGGTCGGCCGTTCCTTGTCTCTGGCTTTGCGATGGTAACGGAAGTTCAGATCGCGTCCACCGAAGCCTATCGGCTCAAGATACTGATAGATCAACGTGCGTTCGACGGTCACAAGTTTTTCATGCGACTTTTGAAACTCATAACCGAAACGTTTCTTGCTTTGTCCAAACTCCAAATCGATGGCCTTGCCGAGATCGGCGGTGAGAAAAGCCTCGCGCAATTCGATTTCGTGCGTATCCGATTCACCTCGCAAGTCGATCTGCGCATCGATGTCGTCGTCGACTTTGGTTTCGACTTGTAGCTTGGCGCGGTAGAATGACTCGCTAAAGGTTTCATTATAAGTATAATCTGCGCCAACGCGCAGCCATCCGGAAAGGGTGGTTTTGGATTGCGCGAAACTCAACGTCGAACTAGCCAAAAGCACAGCCAGCCCCGGCAAGGTAATGCAGCTACAAAAATCGCGATGGATATTTTTCATGATTGGCGGTTCCTTGTCCTAAAAGTTATTCCGATATACGGCGTGTGTAATTTCCAAAGTTTTTGATTCTCATGCAAGCGATATTCATCAACAATGTTGAACATTCAAAGAAGCACATCATCAAACTTTTTCTTGAAATTGCCAAATTAATTTCTTACATATTTACGCCGTAAACGGAAGGGTGATGCGAATGTATGCAGAAGTCAAAAAGGATTTTCCAATACACCTTTACTTCTCAGGAGTGTAAATGAAGACCTCACTCGCAACACTTACACGTATTGGCGCGTGTTGTTTGCTAACGACTTCATCCGCCTCCGCACAGAGCATTCTCCAGAAGCAAAGCCACCCGCCGATCAGTTCTTCCGAAGTACTCACCGACAATGCATCACAAAAAACTCCTTTTTATAAAAACATCTTTGACGGCGCCAAAGCCAGCGTGAGCGCCTGGCAGCTTCCGGTTTTCGCCGTGAGTCTTCTCACAGAACGACAAAGGCCGGGGAATGGCGTGCCGTTACCGCCGTTTGGTATGGATCATGAAATTGCAGAAGACTGGTCGCGCAAAGACGGGGAACGCTCGTTCGGCTCAATTAGCCCGAAATATTATCCGCTCATCGCCGCAAGCTCGCGCTTGGCAGGAATGGTTTTGCTGGATGCGATCGGCGGACAAGATTATTCTCCGGCAAGTTACACAAAACTCTTTCGCTTTCAACAAGCGCTTTATTTCAACACAGTCGTTACTCATCTTGCCAAGCGCAATTTCAATCGCCACCGCCCCGATGGTTCCGATACCCAATCCTTCTTCTCAGGACATACGTCGACGGCTTTTGCTACCTCCACTTTTCTCTATCTGGAAATGTGCGACTTCATCGACGGCCAAACGCTGCAAGGCCGTAACTTGCCCCTCCTTTCATCCGCTCAATGGAAAACAATTTCATTCGGAGTTTTTTATGGATGGGCGGCGTATGTCGGCTACTCGCGCATCCATGATAACAAGCATTATCTCAGCGATGTTCTTGTCGGCGCGGCGAGCGGATCGCTTGTCAGCTACTTGCTTTATCCTCATAATGAAAGAGGCGTATTAAAATCAAAAATGAAATTCGGCATTGTGCCGCTGAACGGCGGCTCGGCTTGCGCGTTGAGTTATAACTTTTAACATCAAAGCACTTTGTCGTAGCGATTTTCTCTCCCGTGAATTGATTTTCGGCCCAGCCGTTTTTTTCAATGCAATTCTTACACGAATTTCCGCTCTCTTGATTTTAAAACATCCTGCTGATTAAGCTGGTCTTATCTTGCCTCGCAGATTCTCTCGACTTCCCGTCGCTTGGAAAGTTTACACGAATGCCCTCGCGCTCGCTACGCTTCACCAAGAAGCTTTTCGATCTCAAAAACCGTCTTCTTCATCTTCGGCATTGATTCTATTGGCCGATTTTGCGCTTGCGCCTTTTATGAGATGTGATAAAGATTTGTGGCAACACTTTTGCTTTTCATCGGATTAAGTGTCATGAAAGTGATTTGATACTTATGATAGGCAAAAGGAGATCATATGCAATTTCTCCCATTCTGTGTCACGGCGCTCATCGGTGGATTCGCAGCTTATGTGGTTTCGCTGTTTGACCGTGGGCAAAATCTCTGGCGCCTGGCGAATTATCCGGTCGGCGTCTTAGCCGCCTCGCTGGCTACTTGGATTTCTCAGAACGTGCCCAACATGCACAACAAGCTGCTTATCCTCGGAATTTTTATCCCGGCTATTGCATTGCTTTTGTATCAAAGCATCCGCCATCTGTTTGAAGATAAGAAACGATTGGCAGCATGAGCCGGTTTTGAAAAAATTGAATCCCAATTCCTCACATGAGCCCGGTGGACGTTGAGGCGAACGACCCCGCGCAAGCGTCCACCAAGCCCCCCGAAGAACGCGGCCCCAACCCGGCCGCGTTCTTTTTTTCTTCCAACGTAAAGGATAACCTAAAAGACTCACGCAAAGACGCAGAGACGCAAAGAATTCGCAAAGACTTTGTAAAATCATAGCCCACAGAAATAGAACTCCCACTGAAATTGCAGAAAGTCTTTTCTGTGTCAGTTCCATTTCTGTGAGCAAAGCTTTTTGAGGTTCTTTGCGTTACCTTTGCGGCTCAACGTCTTTGCGTGAATGTCTTTGCTTTATAAAATTAACTCCAATTCAAAATCCACGGATTGACTTGTGACGTTTTACGAACCGGCTTTTCGCTTGACTTTACTTTGCTTGCTGCCTATATTGGCCTTGCAATTAATCAATATTGAAATTTTTTCGCAGGATGTTGATATATGGATGAGCCAAAGCCGCGCAAGCGTCCGCAAATGGCGAATCGCCGGGTCAACTTTTCGTTCGGCTACCTGATCGTCGCCTTCTTGTTGATGTGGCTTGTGCAAAGCGTTTTCTTCCGGGAAGACATCACGAAACTTGACTACAGCGAATTCAAGACCGACCTGCGCGCCGACAAGATTTTGCGCTGTGTGATTACCAACGAGGAGATTCGCGGCTTTTATCACCGCGGCGTAGATGGCAAAGAAACCGACAGCTCGCAGACGCAGCTCTTCGGCGCGGCAGATGACTCGACGAACCGTGGCCGGCAGTTCATTACCGTCCGTGTCGATGATCCCGATCTCGTGAAAGAGCTGGAAGAGCACAAAGTCGAATTCACCGGCAAGGCCGATAACGGCTGGTGGCAAAATCTTCTGCTCTTGTGGGTGCTGCCGATGCTCGTGTTGCTCGCCATCTGGAGTTTCTTCGTTCGCCGCATGAATCCTCAGGGCGGCCTGATGTCGATCGGCAAAAGCAAAGCGAAGATTTATGTTGAGGGGAAAACCAAAGTCACGTTCAAAGACGTCGCTGGCGTTGATGGCGCGGTCGAAGAAGTTCGCGAAGTCGTCGAGTACTTAAAAAGTCCCGACAAGTTCAAAAGTCTTGGCGGACGCATTCCCAAAGGCGTGCTGCTCGTCGGCCCGCCGGGAACGGGCAAGACATTGTTGGCGCGAGCTGTGGCCGGAGAGGCGGCAGTTCCTTTCTTCTCTCTCAGCGGCTCGGACTTCGTCGAAATGTTCGTCGGCGTGGGCGCGGCGCGTGTGAGAGATTTGTTTAGCCAGGCGCAGCAACAAGCGCCGGCCATCGTGTTCATCGACGAGCTGGACGCCGTGGGCAAAGCCCGAGGGATCAGCCCACTCACCAGCCATGACGAGCGTGAGCAGACGCTCAATCAACTGCTCTCGGAAATGGACGGCTTCGACGCCAACAGCGGCGTCATCATCATGGCGGCCACCAACCGCCCGGAAATTCTCGACGTTGCGCTTCTGCGGCCCGGTCGCTTCGACCGGCAGATCGTCGTTGATCGGCCGGACATCAACGGCCGCGAGGCGATTTTGAAAGTGCATGCGCGCAAAGTAAAACTGTCCAAAGAGATCAACCTGCGAATGATCGCGGCGCGCACCCCGGGCTTCGTCGGCGCGGATTTGGCGAACGTCATCAACGAGTCGGCGCTGCTGGCGGCGCGCGCCAGCAAGAAGGAAGTGGAAAGCACGGATCTCGAAGAAGCCATCGATCGCGTCATCGCCGGCCTGGAAAAAAAGAATCGACTGTTGAATAAAAAAGAAAAAGAGATCGTCGCGTATCATGAATCCGGCCATGCCGTCGTTGCCGGAAGCCTGGAAGGCGTCGATCCGGTGCACCGCGTCTCGATCATACCGCGCGGCGTCGCGGCGCTGGGCTACACGCTGCAATTGCCCACCGAAGATCGCTATCTCATGACGCGCACCGAGCTTTTGAATCGCTTAAAAGTCCTTCTTGGCGGGCGAGTTGCCGAAGAAGTCATTTTCAAAGAGGTTTCCACCGGCGCGCAGAATGATTTGGAGCGCGGCACCGCCATTGCCCGCAGCATGGTAACGGAATACGGCATGAGCGCGAAGCTCGGGCCGCTTTCTTATGTCAAAGAAAAGCGCAGCTTTTTTCTCGGCGCAGAATTTGGCAATGATCAACATAGTGAAAAAATCGCCGGCGAAATTGATGAAGAAGTGCGTAAAATCGTCGAGACCGCCTACGCTGAAGTGACGCGACTGCTCACCAAAAAGCGCGGCAAGCTCGAAGCTTTGGCCCAGATGCTGCTCGATAAAGAAGTTGTCGAGGGCGAGGAGCTTGAAGCATTGCTCAATGAGAAAAAGACTAAGGGACAAAACGGAAAGATGGAATCTGAAGCTCTTGCGCATAATCGCAAGGAAGCCGTAAAGTAGATACTGAAATGAGCTGCGTCCGCAAATAGACTCCACGAAGTTTACCTGCCTTTTCTGCAACTCCCGCCGCAGCCGGTATATTTAAGCTGCGCAAGGGAGTGCATCGCGTCAACTCTTAATTTCATCCTCAACACGCACGCCCGCTTGCGTCGCTAACCAACATCTAGCGAATTGAGACGTTCGCATGAGTAATCTATTCGTTCGCGTCAACGAAAAACAATACGGGCCTTTCTCCCGGCAGGAAATGCGCGGCATGTTCCGCCAGGGAAAATTTTCCGCCAACGACATGATCTGGCACGAAGAGCAGGATCAGTGGGTGGAGGCTGGCACGCTGCGCGATTCAACGTGGTTGTTTGATGACGAGCAATCTGCGCAAGAAAGCAAACAGCGCGTCATCGCCGTTGCCGGAGGCAAGGGCGGCGTTGGCAAAACCGTCATCACTGCCTCTCTTGGCGTCGGGCTTGCCAGCCTCGGCTATCAAGTCGTGATGGTAGACGCCGATCTCGGCGGCGCCAACCTGCACACGGTGATGGGCATCCTCGAGCCGGTGCGCACATTTTTCGATTACTACAGCACGCAGGTTGACAGCTTGAACGATGTTGTTCTCGAAACGCCGGTAAAAAATCTTGGGTTGATCAGCGGCGCGTGCGGAACGCTCGGTCTCGCCAATCCCAAATATTATCAGAAGCAAAAGTTCATTCGCGAGCTGCGCACGGTTCCTTCCGACTTCTTGCTGCTGGATCTCGGCGCCGGATCGTCGTATAATGTCATCGATTTTTTCCTCGCCGCGGACGAAGGCATCCTCGTGACCAACCCCGAACCGATGGCGGTGCAGGAGTGCTTCAATTTCATAAAGATTTGTTTGATGCGAAAGCTCAAGCTCGCCTTCAAGCAGCATGTGAAGGTCATGGCGGTGATCGACAGCGACGACCTGAGCCGGCCCGGGCGCATCGAGACGCCGATGTTGCAAGTTTTGGAAAAAGTCCGCGACGCCGATCCGACCGCCGGCGGGCTGATGGAGGAAGTGCTCGACGCTTTCCATCCGCGCTTGATTGTGAACATGATAGACAACCCTGAGGATGAAAAAGAAGGGTGGGCGATTCAAACCGCAGCGGCGGAGTTGCTGAACATCGACGTGGAATTTCTCGGCTGCGTCAGCGCCGACCAAACCGTGCGCCAGGCGGTGCGTGAGCTGCGACCCTTCTTACTCCACAACCCAAAAGGCAAGGCGGCGCAAGATTTAGCCAAGCTCATCAACGTCAAGCTGCTCGGCAAAAGCAATCTCAAGAATTTCTTTGATAAACGAAAGCTAAAGAAATCGTTGCTCAACATGCAGAGCGGCATGCCCGGCACCAACCTGCGCGAGCACGCGCCGATTTGCTCTTCAAAATGTTTTTATTGGGGTGATTGCGATTTTCAAAACGGCGGGCAGCTCTGTCCGGTAAGGCATGTTGAGGTGATGTTTAAGACGTAATCCGTATTTATCTTCTCCAGCTTACCACTAAAAGATTTTCCTTCCAAAAGGTTTTGACAATCACTCAACAAATCATTATACTTCCATGCAAAAATTCATCGCGGTGATGGCTTATTTGCATGTCTTCGTAAGGAGGGTGCCAGGATGTCGAGTATGTTTACGCTTTCAAGGCGTTTTTTCAGCAACAAAGATGTCGTCACGCGGTCAAGGCTAACTTTGTTCGCGCTGATTACGCTTGTTGCGCAAGCCGGCGGCCAGATAAAATTTTCAAGCCAGGTCTCGCCGCTTTTTTCCGGAGCCGGTACCGGCGCCTGCAACACCTGCCACGCCGGCGCTACTGCGCCCGGCGGATTGAACCTGAGCGGCGCTACCGATGCAAGATATACGGAAGTGGCTGTTGAAATTTCTCCAAGCACAAGCGCGAGCCGGGTGAATACCGGAACGCCCTCCAGCAGCTTAATTCTGACGAAACCGTCGAATACCTCTGCGCATGGCGGCGGGCTGAATGCCACCTGGGGAGTCGGCCAATCTTCCTATAACACGACGCTGACGTGGATTCAAGAAGGCGCTTTTAGATTCGTAAAGCCTACAAGCGTGCAAGCGACTGCCGCCACCGGCACGCAAGCGAGTCTGGCGTGGGCTTTTACAGACGACGGCCAAACCGGATTTAGAATCGAGCGCAAGATCGGCGCCGGGTCGTTCAGTTTTCTGACGAATGTGAGCGCGAGCAGCCGAAGTTACAATGACAACACCGTAAGCCCGAATACATCTTATACCTATCAGATACGAGTCGAAAATTCGGTGGGTAACTCCGGTTATGAAACTTCAAACGCCGTCACGACTCCGGATGTCGCGCCGGCTGCCCCGATCAATCTGCAAGCCACCGCTGCTTCGAGCAATCAAGTCGATCTGACCTGGAATGACAATTCAAACAACGAGACGGGATTTAGAATCGAGCGCAAGATCGGCAACGGAAGTTTCAGCTTGCTGGCAAACGTGAACGCAAATGCCACTTCGCACAGTGATAACAGCGCCAATCCGAATACAACTTATACATATCAAATCCGGGCGGAAAACACCGCGGGCAATTCGAATTTCACGACTTCAAACGCCGTCACCACGCCGGACGTTGCGCCTGCCGCTCCAACGAATTTGCAAGCCGCAGCGGTTTCCGGCAATCAAATCGATCTGAGCTGGAACGACAATTCAAACAACGAAACCGGCTTTAGAATCGATCGCAAGATCGGCACCGGGAGCTTTAGCTTCTTGACGAATGTTGGGGCGAATAGCACAAGTTATTCCGACAATACCGCCGGCCCCACGACCAGTTACACTTATCGGGTACGAGCAGAAAATGCAGTTGGAAATTCGAACTATGCAACATCGAACGCCGTCACCACGCCGGACGTTGCGCCTACCGCGCCAACGAATCTGCAAGCTGCGACTGTTGCAAGCAATCAAGTCGATTTGACCTGGAATGATAATTCAAACAATGAGACGGGATTTAGAATCGAGCGCAAGGTTGGCAACGGCAGTTTTAGCTTGCTGGCGAACGTGAACGCAAATGCCACTTCGCACAGCGATAACACCGCCAATCCGAATACGACTTATACCTATCAGGTGCGCGCGGAGAATGCAATTGGCAACTCTAACTTTGCAACCTCGAACGCCGTCACCACGCCGGACGTTGCTCCCACCGCGCCAACGAATTTGCAAGCCGCGGTAGTTTCAAGCAATCAAGTCGATCTGACCTGGAACGACAATTCAAACAACGAGACGGGATTTAGAATCGAGCGCAAGGTTGGCAACGGCAGTTTTAGTTTGCTGGCGAATGTGAACGCAGATGCTACATCATACAGCGATAACACTGCAAGCCCGAATACCACTTATACCTATCAAGTGCGTGCGGAGAATGCAATTGGCAACTCCAGTTTTGCAACCTCGAACGCCGTCACCACACCGGACGTTGCTCCTACTGCGCCAACAAATCTGCAAACCGCGGCTGTTTCAAGCAATCAAGTCGATCTGACCTGGAATGATAATTCAAACAACGAGACGGGATTTAGAATCGAGCGCAAAGTTGGCAGCGGAAGTTTTAGCTTACTGGCAAATGTGAACGCAAATGCCACTTCGCACAGCGATAACACCGCCAATCCGAATACCACTTATACATATCAAGTGCGCGCGGAGAATGCAATTGGCAACTCTAACTTTGCAACCTCGAACGCCGTCACCACACCGGACGTTGCGCCTGCCGCGCCAACAAATCTGCAAGCCGCGGCTGTTTCAAGCAATCAAGTCGATCTGGCCTGGAATGACAATTCAAACAACGAGACAGGATTTAGAATCGAGCGCAAGGTTGGCAACGGGAGCTTCAGCTTTCTGGCGAACGTGAACACCGATGCAACATCATACAGTGATAACACGGCCAACCCGAATACGACTTATACATATCAAGTGCGCGCGGAGAATGCAATTGGCAACTCAAGCTATGCAACCTCGAACGCCGTCACCACACCGGACGTTGCTCCCACCGCTCCAACGAATCTGCAAGCTATCGCAATATCCGGCAAACAGGTCGATCTCGTTTGGATTGACAATTCAAACAACGAGACGGGGTTTAGAATCGAGCGCCGGGAGGGGGCTGGCGCTTTCATTCTGCTTGCGAATGCATCAGCAGATAGCACGGCTTATTCTGACACCACGGTCAGCCCGAACACGTCATATACTTTTCAGATTCGCGCTGAAAATGGCGCCGGCAATTCGGACTTCGCAATTTCAAACGAGATCACCACGCCGCCGATAACGAGCGTCGACGACAAAAGCGGTGCGGGTGCGCCAACTCACTTCACGCTGAAGCAAAACTATCCCAATCCGTTTAATCCATCCACAAAGATCGGATACGCGCTTCCGGTGAACAGTCGAATCACATTGACGATCCATGGCCTGCTTGGCCAGACGGTTCGCATTTTGGTGGAGGGGAACCAGAGTACGGGCATTTACGAGGTTGTGTGGGACGGACGAGACGAGGCCGGGCAAATGATGCCGAGTGGAATTTATTTTTACACTCTGTCCAGCGAGAGGATTCGGCTCACTCACAAATTGATTCTGCTCAAATAAGGAAAATTTTCCATTGATTCGAGGCCGATTAATTCCATTACACAAACGGCGCGCGCAAAACTTTCCCCGGCAAGGCGCCGGTGTGCTCACCGTGGTCGATCACGATCTCGCCATTCACGATAACGAAAAGAATACCTTCCGGATATTGATGCGGTTGTTGCCAGGTCGCGCGATCTTTAACTCCATTAGGATCGAAGACAACGACATCCGCCCACATTCCCGGTTCCAATCGTCCACGATCAGCAAGTCCCAATGTTGCCGCGGGTAGGGAAGTAATTTTGCGAATGCACTCTGCAAGCGTGAATATTTTTTCATCGCGCGCATACTTTCCCAATACTCTCGGAAATGTGCCGTATGATCGCGGATGAGGATTGCCTTTATGGAGTGGACCGTCTATTGCCAGCGCCGAGCCGTCGCTGGCAATCATGCACGGCGGGTAAGCAAGAATCGTTGAAAGCTCTTCTTCATTCATCCCAAAGCCGACCATGCTGCCTTCACCGTCTTCTTGGATGATCAAATCGACGAGAAGTTGAAAAGGATCACTGCCGTCTTTTATCAGGTCGGCAAAGGATTTGCCCTCGTATTTTTCCCGCTGAGGATTTTTCTGCAAGCTCGAAATCATCACTGATTGCCAGCCGCCGATTTTTTCAACTTCGCCGGCGACTTCGGCCCCCAGCCGCTCCCGCAAGCTCGGATCGTTCAATCGCTCAACAAACTTTTCGTTGCCGCCCTCGTGGCTCCATAATAAAAAAAGAGAAGACAAGCCGGTGTTGTAGGCAATATAGGGATAACGGTCGCACGTGAGCCTCAACCCGGAGGCGCTCGCATCGAAGAGCTTGGCAAGCAGCTCCGGCACTTTATGCCAGTTCTTTGCGCCCGAGGCTTTGAGGTGAGAGATGTTCAGCGCCACGCCGCCCTCTCTGGCAATGCGAATCGCTTCATCGACGGCTTCGAGAAGAAAGTCGTCTTCGTTGCGCATGTGAGTGGAATAAATCCCCTGACCTTCCATCACCTTGCAAAGCTCGATGATTTCCTCCGTGCTCGCAAAACTGCCGGGTGTGTATTCCAAGCCGGAAGAGATTCCATAAGCGCCTTGTTGAAAAGCCTGCTGCGCCAAATTCTGCATGGCTGCAATATCGGCGCTGGTCGCGGGTTTGTTGTCTTCGCCAATGACGCAAGCGCGCAATGTGCCCTGGCCAACCATGCTGATGATATTCACCGCGATATGACGCGCTTCGAGACGGCTGAAGTATCCCGCAAAATCCGTCCAGTCGACGACGGTGCCGTACTTCTTGCGCCAGTGCTCATCCATTTTTTCGCGCATGGTTTCAGTGAGCGGCGCCATCGAATTGCCGTCCTGGCCGGTGACTTCGGTGGTGACGCCTTGACGAATTTTTGATTCTGCGCGAGAATCGATGAGGAGATCGTCGTCGGAATGCGAATGAAAATCGATGAAACCCGGACAGACGGCCAACCCACTCGCGGCAATAGTTCTTTCCGTAGATTTCTTCGCCAAGTCTCCGACCGCCGCGATCTTGCCGGCTTTAATGCCGACGTCGCCGGCGAATCCCTCTCTGCCGGCGCCGTCAAAAATCAGCCCACCGCGGATGAGAATGTCGAAGTCTTTTCTCGATGAGCACGAGGCGATCATCATCGATGGCCCACCCAGCGCGAGCAGCGCAGAATTTTTTAGAAACTGGCGGCGAGATAGAGAACGGCGCATGTGCTTCTCCAGAACTGCCTTTGATTGTGCTCGAAAGATTCCCTCTTTAGTTTTTTTCTGGATATCTTTCAACAACATTGTGGAGCGGCTTGACTGTTCGCAAGTAGGCGAAGATCGCGCCGAGATCCGCTTCGGTCATGCCGGCGTACATCGTCCAGGGCATCACGGTTTTGTCGTCGCCTTCGCCGACTTCGATGGTTCGCATTTCCGGCTGCTCGTATTCCTTGAAGCGCGAAATGAAATCATCTTTCGTCCACGCGCCGAGGCCGGTGTCTTCGTCGGGCGTGATGTTGGCGCTGCGCACGACGTAGCCGTTGGGAAATTTAAAATCAAAGCCGCCGGCGAAATCCATTCCCGGCACCGGCGCGCCTTTTATCGCCGGCGTATGGCAGAAGTGGCAGCCACCCACTGTCGCCAAATATTTTCCGTAAGCGAGCGTGTCCGCCGGGTTCGGTCCTTCTTCCTTTAGTTCCGCCGGTTTTGGAATTGTCCGAAAGATGAGGTTCACCGGAAAGTCAAGCTTGGCCTCGCCGATCTCATTGGCGATGGGCGGCAAGGTTCGAAGATAAGCCACGATCGCATAAGCGTCTTCTTTGGACAGCTCCCGATAAATACCGTAAGGCATCATCGGCGCCAGCGCCTCGCCCTTGTTGTTGACGCCGGCAGTCATCGCGCGCAGAATCTCACCGTCGGTCCAACTGCCGAGCGCCGCCGGGGTGATGTTGCTGACGTAAACAAACCCCATTCCCGGCTCTTCGAATTTTTCGCCGCCCTTGCCTTCGGTGCCCGGCACCACAGGTCCGGAAAAATATCTCAAGTCGTGCGTCGAGTGACAATCGATGCAGACGCTGACGTGATTCGCCAGATAGCGTCCGCGCTCGAGGCGTTCGGGAGTTGCTTCAATAGTGACTGCCGGCGCCGGATCGGCTTTGGGAAAGGCGGTGAATAAATAAACCAACCCGCCGGAAGCGAGAACGATGATCAATAGCACGACGACGCCAAGAATTTTGAGCACGAGTTTCATAGCATTTTCTCCACGGGTTTCATTCAAACATAGTTGAACCGTTTATCTGATTTCATCCGGCAAATCATTTGCGCGCACAATCTCAAGAATAGGCAATTGCGCAAGATGAAAAGGGGCCTCCAAAGTCCCGGCCATTTTCGTAAATGTGACGCCGATCGAATTGTGGCTCTTATAGCTCAAGTAGAGACGTTCTGTACCCTGATACCGGCGGAAGCGCTCCAACACGGCCTTCTGTTCCGAGGTTAAAGATTGGTGGGTAGTGACACGTAGAAAACCTTCCAGCACTGGACGAACAAATCCTTTATCGAAGAGTATTCGCATTCGCAGTTGTTCCCCTCGCCGTCATTCTATCGATTTGCTGATCAACCTCTTTCTCCCACTTTCCCCAAAATTCGTCCCGGTACTCTTCCGAAAGTGTAAAATACTCATTCACGGTTAATCCATCGACCAATATGTCCTTTTGAGACAAGTGAGACCCAGCCAAAAAATCTTCAGCCCAAGCTTCTATCGACGGCTTGGATGGCTGGGAAACGAAATGCGCAATCAACTGCTCCAGCATTCGATTTGCGTCAAGTTGGGATTTGCGACACAATTGATGAAGCGCGTTTCCAAATGCGGTGGAATGTGCAGTATTTCCATGATAGCACCTTGAATGATTTGTTGCGCAGTTAGCAAAAGAATCTACTGCACTAAAAATATAAAAGAAAACATCGAATCACAAACTAATAATATGTTCTCAGAATAAGCAACCCAACCCCCTAACTCGGACGAGCCGCAACCAAATAAGCGTCAACCGTTAATGAGCGCGAACTAAGGCGAATGAAAAATATTGGCGTTCATTCGTGTCGATTAGCGGTTTAAAAATGTGTGCCGAAAAAGCACAGATTTCACTTTAAAGAAACTAATTCTCCGTAGTCCTCACTGCTTTGACAACATATCCCGGCACAAAATCGATCATCTGATCCTGAATCGGTCCTGAATAATTTCCGGCGGTTGAGACTACCACTATGTTCAACGCCGAAATGATGAAGACAAATTGATCGCCAAAGTCCCGGGCGAATTTGATGTCATCCGGTCGTGCAATTGAATCGCATCGGATCGGTTTTTTGCTGCACGTCATTGATGCGCTTTTTGAGCTGCGGCGTAATTGCCGAGTTGGGAAACTTTGCGATGAACAGTCGAAACTCTTTCAACACGTCATCCACGCTGCCGCAGGCGCACACACTGGTTGCCAAATCCAACCCAATGGAGCGAAGATTGTCGTCTCTCTGTTTGACATAGGCCGTTGGGTAGTCGCTCTTGAAGCGCATCCACTTTTCATAAAGCTCGACCATGGTGCCCGGGCCGTACCGAATGCAGCCGGTCATTTCTTCTGACGGCTCGACATAAACCGGCCATACATTGTCCTGGCGAGTTTGGCCAAGCAGCTCAAAAAATGCGGCGTCAGCTTTTTCGCCGCGTTTCGCCGCGAGGTTCTTGAAAAATTTTATGTCGGGCAGGGCGTAAACCACCTTATCGCGGTTTATGAGGTAACCGCGCATATTGTTTTTCGCAAAGAGATAGTACTCTTCTTTGAAGACATCGATCACCGAAACCAGCATAGCAGCGAGAGATTGGCCCTTCTGGAAAAGCGGCTCGAGCGATTGTCTGCCTGCGTGCGATTCATACTGAGACAGCTCCGCTGAGAAGGTTTCAACACGCCGGAGAACGATGGGCAGAGATTTCTTGTCATTAGGCGCCTGAGTGGCCTCTGCGGGCGCGGTTTCAACAGAGCGATAAGCCTGCAGGGCGTTTTCTTCCTTTGGCTTCGAGCAGGAAAAGAAAAATACAAAAGCCAACACAGTTAGCAAGAGATTGTTCGAATGGGTTCTCATAGACTTTCTTCAATAATTTTTTTTTGCTTCCGACCAAAGGGGCTGCGCTCCTCGGACTCCCCCAGAGTACAGAATTTTAGAGTACCGGAGTTCAGAGCTTTCAGAGATCAGAGTAATGGGCGCACCACCACCCGAAAACCAACATCGTAGTTGCGGAAGTGCGGATCGTTCCAGCCGCGGTAGGCGGAGCGCGCGAGCCAGTGGTCGCCGTAGAACGCGCCACCCCGCAGCACACGAGGCTCTGTTGCTCGCGAATTTTCCCGGCCATCTTTCTCGTCGTATGGATACGGTTTGTAAAGAGAACTACACCATTCCCACACATTGCCGAGCACGTCATAAAGTCCCCACGGATTCGGCTGCTTCTCGCCGACTGGGTGAGTCGAGCCTTTTGAGTTGCCCTTAAACCAAGCATAACGAGCCAATTCTTTGGGATCATCGCCAAAAAAATATTCGGTGGCAGCGTCGGCGCGGCAGACATATTCCCATTCAGCTTCGGTGGGCAATCGAAAAGCAAGCTCACGGCTGGACAATTTCTTCATGTATTCTTGGCAATCGTTCCAGCTTACATTTTCAACCGATCGCCGGCTGCCCTTGAAGCGCGATGGATTTGAACCCATGACTTTTTCCCACTCTTCTTGCGTCACCGGATACTGTCCCATGTAAAAGCCTTTTACGCGCACCAAGTTCACTGGTCGCTCACTTTCGTATTCCTTTTCACTGCCCATGATAAAAAATCCACCGGGAATATAAACCATGCCGGGTGGAGGCTGCGGGTTAAACCTGCGTCGTTCTTGTTCACGAATGATCTGGTTGGCAAAGGCCATGACTTGGCGGTCGCGCATGAGCGCCGGCAGCGGCTCATAAAATTTCGGAGAAAAATCAACCACAAAGCGCGCGGCGAAATATTCGGTAAACGACCGATGGGAAAAAGCGTAAACGCCCTCGCCGCGTTTTTGCAAAAAAGGCTGGCTGCGAATTTGCGCGGCAAACCGCTCAAATTCTTGAATCTGCGCCAAACCGATTTTTTTGCTCAGTTCCTTCACCAACTTTGGCAATTGGCTCACGGCAATCTGGCGGTGCGTCTCGGCATGGGTCATGAGATAAAAGCCGAGCGCAGAGAGAATCGGGATGCCGGCTTCCGGGCGCAAGCGCAGCTCTTTTCTTCCGGTTTTGCCGGGCCTCTGCGTTAAAAAACTTTCAGTAATCAGGTTATAAATTACCGCGTCGGCAATATTTTCCTGCGTTGCCAGTTTTTCCAGTCCCTCGCCGTTCAAATAAGCCAAAAAGACCGGACGCCGGGCAATGTCAAAGAGCGTCGGCCGGTTTTTGATGCGGCGATATTTTTTCGCCGCGCGCCATATCGAGAACGGCCAGCGCCCGCTCTTCTTGCGCCAGACCTTCCGAATTTGCCGTGGATTGTAAAAAGAGATGAAAACCTTTTGGAAATCTTTTTGGTCAATGCGCACCGGCCCGCCGCTGGTGTCTGCGTCAAAAATATCGGTTGCTTCGTCGGCAAAAAACTCGATTCGGCTGGTTAGCAAAACTTTGGGAAAGTCGTTGAGATGCGCGGCAATCTCGCGCCAGCGTTTCCTGTAATCACGAATGGCCTCGGGGTCTTCATCAAAAGCATCCAAAATCAAAAAAGTCTGGCGGCGCTCTCCCAGCTTCATCGACTGCATTGCCGCCTCAAAGTCATCCCGTCCGAATTGAATGAGTTTGATTTTGTAGCGCTTTGCCCACAACCAGCTCATCGACAAACGATGAGCCAGATAAAAACAAAACGTGGTTTTGCCGGTTCCGTATTCGCCAAGCACCGCCAGCCAGCGGGCGCGTTGCGCGTCGCGGCTAGCCAACCATTTCAACGCGAAGGGAAAAAGTTTGCTTTCTATCTTTTCAGAAAACGCTTGCGAGCCGCTTGCCGAAGCCAACGGTTGCACGAAGTCGCGCGGAATATACTGCCGGTAGAAAGCGATCCTGTCGTGCGGCGAGGGGCCGAGAAAGCCGCGCTCATTCAAGAATGCAAAGACATACAGAAAAACAATTGTACCGATGAACCCAGCGATCGGGAGGTAATGTTGTTGAATAAGCGCCCACATCTCTTTGGAAAAAATTTCGACGAGCACGCCGAATAGAACTGCGCCAAAAACAAAGCCGAGAATTTTTCCGAAGAACCGGGTTGAGATGGGACCGGAAGTTATCATCGAAGCATCTGAGTGGATGACAGCACTCGCATTGAAACGCTCTTCGCTGCACTCCAGATTAACTATTCAAAGTTAAATGCACGGAGGGTGCCATCCGGCACGAATCCATGCAACCGCGTGACGTAACGAGGATGGGATGTATCGTCCCCAGTGCTCAGGGTGGCGGAGCCGGGTAACCGCGCTGATGCAGGAGCGAGTAGACTTGAGATTTTATAATAGTCAGCCGGCCGGCGTGCTGGCGTAAAACTTCCAATTGGCGGGCCTCCTCGTTGGTCAGTTCCCGCTCGGCTTGGGTGTCGAGTAATTCGTGCAATAAAGTCTCATCTTCAGTATCCATCCGGCTGCGAGCCACCTGCCAAAGCCCGGCATCCGTCGATAGCGGCAACCTCGCTATCAAATCTGCAGGCGCCTCGAGCAACTCCTCAACCGAACGGTTTAACAGCGTTGTTGCGCGTCGAGCGCGCTGATAAACGGTATCAGGAAGGTTGATCGTTATGGAATTCGTTGCCATGGACGAGCCTCTTTTGCTAATGTAAGCTGCGCTCAAGATACATCGCCTCTTCTGAAAAGTCAAGAGACTGTTTTTACTTCGTCCACTGCCCAATCCAATCCACCACCGTTTTGTACCACAGCTCGGAATTCAACGGCTTCAACACCCAATGGCCTTCGTCCGGAAAGTATAAGAATTTTGAAGGAATGCCTTTGAGCTGCGCGACGGTGAAGGCTTGCAGGCCTTCGGAGAGATCGACGCGCATGTCTTGTTGGCCGTGAACGATCAAAATCGGCGTCTTCCAATTTTGCGCAAAGTTGTGCGGCGACCATTTGTCGTAGGCGTCGCGAATCAGCCACGGCGCGGCTTTATATTCCCAGTTGGTAAACCAAATTTCTTCGGTCGAGCCGTACATGCTGATGGCGTTGAACACGCCGTCGTGCGAGACGAAACATTTGAATTTGTCGGTATGCCCCATCATCCAGTACATCATGTAGCCGCCGTAGCTGGCGCCCGCCGCCGCAGTGCGGTTGGCGTCGATGAAGCTGTAGTTCTTGATCGCATAATCATAGGCGTTCATCAAATCCTGATACGCCTTGCCGCCCCAATCGCCGGAGATTTCATCGGTGAATTTCTGGCCGTAGCTGGTGGAGCCGCGCGGGTTGGGCATCACGACGACATAGCCGGGCGAGGCAAACATCTGCGCGCTCCAGCGAAAATGAAAAATGTCATCCCACGCGCCTTGCGGGCCGCCGTGCACGAGAAAGATCATCGGGTATTTTTTTGTGGCATCGAACTTCGGCGGCTTGAGCATCAGGCTGTGCACCTTCACACCGCCGGGGCCGTCGCTCCAAAATTCTTCGACGGGATTCATGTCAAGCTGGGCGGTCAATGCATCATTGGTGTGGGTGAGCTGGCGCGGGGTGCTGCCGTCTTTGTTCATCGCCCACATTTCATAAGGTTGGTTGATCGCCTGTCGCAAGAAGACCAATGTCTTCCCATCGCCGGAAACTTGCACAGAGGTATTAAAAGTCTTGTCCGTCAACTTTTTCGCATCACCGCCTTTGAGCGTTACGGTGTAAATCGCCGAGTGTCCCTGATCGGCAGCCGTGAAATACAAGCGATCGCTGGTTGGCGACCAGATAATTCCGCCGACCGAGCGGTCGAGATTCGCCGTCAAACTTCTCGACATGCCGCTGTCGCGTTCGTAAAGCATCAGCTCCTGGCGGTCGGACTCGAATCCGGCGCGCGGCATCATGCAATAGGCGATGTATTTCCCGTCCGGCGAATAAACCGGATTGTTGTCATTGCCCTTGTTCGCCGTCAGGCGTTTTTCTGCGCCGCCTATCGTCGGAACAACGAAGAGATCGTTGTTCGTGCTGGTGGCTACGACCGGATCGGTATTTTTTACAAAACAAATTTCCGCGCCGTCGGGAGAAATCGCATAATCCGGCGAGCCGCCCAACGAGATCGGCGGGCTGTCATAATCGCCGGGGGTGACATCGCGGAACGCGCCGTCGTTTGCATTGGCGATGAACACATGGCTGCGCGTGCCGTCCCACCACGCATCCCAATGACGATAAAGCAAACGATCATACACGCGGGCTTTGACTTTGGAATTCTCCTGTTCTTCACTTTTCTCCTGGTTGCACGCATCATCGGGACAATCGGCAAAAACGGAAGATGAAAACAGAAGTTGTGAACCGTCCTTCGACCACACAGGGCTACTCGCGCCGGTTGAGATGTTCGTGAGCTTGCGCGCTTCACCGCCGCTCACCGGGATCAAATAAATCTGCGGCGCGCCGTCGCGGCTCGAAATGAACGCGATGGTTTTTCCATCCGGGCTCCAACGCGCTTGCGAATCGCCTTTCGGCGAATTGGTCAGTTGGCGCACGGTGTTTCCATCGATCGACACTGCATAGATGTCGCTGTTGCTCTTGTTGCCGGCTTTGTCAACTTTCGTTACCGTGTAGGCAATCCACTGACCGTCGGGAGAAATTTGCGGATCAGTAAGTCTTTGCACCGCCATCAGATCGTCGAAGGTGATGGCGCGTTTTTCCTGGGCGATGGCCGCCGCGGCCAAAAGCACAACGACGCCAAACACCTTCATCCAAAATTTACACATGAAAGTCTCCTCACATTATTTAATTTCACGGTGCTAAAGATAGAATTCCATTTAGCAAAGGCAAGCGGTTTTTCTCCCTGCCGCCCGCTGGATGTTAAAACAGCTCATCATAATACGTAATTGATGCGTACTACGTAAAATTACGGATCACGCATTACGCTTTTAGTGATCAGCATCCATAATCTCACACCCTCCGAATTCCACTTGCCTTGATGATCACAAAAACCGTGACACCAATTTTCAAGCCCAAACTTTCGACCGTCGTGGGCAGCACCTCGGCAACGATTTTCTCTCCAGCATCAGCTTCGACAAGATCAACAACCACTTCCACCAGCACGACATTTTCCATCGATTGAATATTCGAGATGCTGCCGGGGAAAATATTGCGGGCGCTCAATCCTACGGGGCGGATGGTCGCCAATA
>Ga0247727_10005834_pt1 | contig 24601 bp, 26 predicted proteins | sample WisWelCaveWW1625_FD_202498 | JGI IMG/M metagenome (GOLD analysis project Ga0247727, IMG submission 202498) | Biofilm microbial communities from Wishing Well Cave, Virginia, United States - WW16-25 | ecosystem: Environmental > Aquatic > Deep subsurface > Groundwater > Cave microbial mat | place... | reverse complement strand
AATATTTTTATAAAAAACCAAACATTTTTAAATACGAAAACTTAAAATACTAGAGGACACACGTTCACGCCAGAGGACAAGCGTTCACTCGCTGGCGCCAGCGACTTTTTACGAATTACACATACATCTCGAAGATGTCGACGCCCCAGGTGCTTGACCAAAAACTGCATGACTTTCCCTCCGTGAAATCTCAAGATTTAAAAGATTGGTTCCATGTTCTTAATTTCAATCAAGAAGGAATGACCATGAAACACACCTTGAGAATCTGTCTAACTGTTGCCTCGATCACTTTATTCGCTGCCCTCGCCTTCACCGACGAAGGCATGTACCCGCTTTCGGAAATTCACAGGCTGAACCTGAAAGCGAAGGGCTTCAAGATCGATGCGAAGACACTGTACAATCCGCAGGGCGTGAGCCTGGTTGATGCGATTGTGCAAGTGGGCGGCTGCACCGGTTCGTTTGTCTCGAACGACGGGTTGATTTTGACCAACCATCACTGCGCGTTTGGCGCGGTGCAGGCGGCGAGCTCGGCGGAAAAGGATTATTTAAACAATGGATTTCTCGCGCGCCATCGCCGCGAAGAAATTCCGGCGAAAGGTTACACCTGCCGCATCACCGAATCGTATCGCGAGGTTTCGGCGGAAGTGCTCAACGCCGCGAAAGAGAACATGAGTTTCTCGGAACGCGCCAAAGCCATCGAGCAGAAGATCAAAGAAATCGTTGCGGCGGAAGAGGCGAAAGCCAAAGACATTCGCGCCGAAGTGGCGGAGATGTTTGCCGGCAAAACTTATGTGTTGTTCATTTACCGCAACATCAAAGACGTCCGCCTCGTGTACGTGCCGCCGCGCAGCATCGGCGAGTTTGGCGGCGAGACCGACAACTGGGTGTGGCCGCGACATACGGGTGATTTTTCTTTCATGCGCGCTTATGTGGCCAACGACGGCTCGACGGCGGACTATTCACCCGACAACGTTCCTTACCGGCCGCGTCGCAGCTTGAAAGTTGCGCCACAGGGGGTGGATGAAAAGGATTTCGTGTTTATTCTCGGCTATCCCGGCCGCACCTTCCGGCATCAGCCGGCGGCATTTTATGAATATCATCAAAAATATTTTCTGCCATTCAATGCCGATTGGAATGCCTGGCAAATCGACATGATGGAAGCGGCCGGCAAGGATAATTCGGAAGTGGCGATTCGGTTGAGCAGCCGCATCAAGGGCCTGGCGAATCGCATGAAAAATTATCGCGGCAAGCTGCAAGGTTTTCATCGTTTGAATTTGCTCGAAAAGAAACGGCAGGAAGAGCGCGAGCTGCAAGCCTTCATCGGCGCGGAGGCAAAACGACAGATGCAATATGGCACGGTGTTGCCGGAGATCGCCAAAACTTACGGCGAGATTATGGCCGCCGCCAATCGCAATCAGATTCTCGGGCAGATCGCCGGCAGCTCGGTTTTGTTGACGGTCGGTTACACGGCGTTCAAATTATCCGCGCAATTGCAAAAGGAGGATTTGCAGCGGGAATCGGCCTACATGAATCGCAATTTACCGGCATTGAAAGATCGCATGGAACTCGCTTATGCCGACCGCAACGACGCGATTGATAAACTTTTCTTGAAAGAGATTTTGAAGAAGGCAAGTCAATTGCCGGAAGGGCAAAAAATCCCCGCCGTGGAAGCCATCATCAAAGGCTCGATTGACGGCGGGCCAGAAGCCGCCATTGACCAATTTGTTGAAGAAGCGCATGCCACCTCGAAATTGTGCGACGCCGCATTTTTCAAATCGTTGATGACGATGAAACCGGAAGAAATTCGTAATCTCAAAGATCCGGTCATTGAATTTGCCGCCGGGTTAGAAGCCGATCTTGAAAAAAATCGTGAAATCAATCGTACTCGACAGGGCGCGCTGGATAAACTTTTTGCGCAATTGATCGAAGTGAAACAACAGTGGAAACAAACCGAGTTCATTCCCGATGCCAACAGCACGCTGCGACTGACCTTTGGCCACATTCGCGGTTATTCGCCGAACGATGCGGTCGAATATGAGCCGATCACCACGCTTGCCGGTGTTTATCAAAAAAGTTTGAGCGGCAATGACGATTTCAAGGCGCCGCCGCGTTTGATCGATTTGTGGCGAACCAAAGATTTTGGCCAATTCAAAAGCGAGAGATTGCAGGAGGTGCCGCTGGCCATTCTTTATGACACCGACACCACCGGCGGCAATTCCGGCAGTCCGGTCTTGAATGCGAACGGTGAATTAGTGGGCGTAAACTTTGATCGTTCTTACGAAGCGACGATCAATGACTATCAATGGAGCGCGGAATACAGTCGTTCAATTGCCGTGGATATTCGCTACGTGTTGTGGGTGGTCCAAAAATTCGCCGGAGCGGAGTTTCTTTTGCAAGAGTTGGGAGTCAGGTAAAATCCCGCAGAATTTTGTATGGAGACCCCATGAACCTCAAAATCGTTCTTTTTGCCGGTTGGATTGTGGTTCTCACGCTCTGCTCTTGTTTCGCGCAATCAGTCGTTACAATCCCAATACGCCGATCGAAGGCGCGCGGGTTTATGTCAAAGATCGCGGTTATGTTTTGCGCTCGGCGGTGAATGGTCAGGCGGCGGTTCCGGAAGAATTCAAAAAGGCCAAACTCACGATTCGTGCGAAGAATTATAAGGCGAAAGAAGTCAGCTTGCCGGCTATAAAAGCAAAGTGCAAAACAAAGAGCCGATCATCGGGCCGGCTGCCGTCAACCATTGGCCGGCGGGCGATCAGTATTTCAAAGGCGCGTTGTTTCTGCACACGCTGCGAAACGTTGTGGAAGAATCGCGTCGCATTTCGCTGGAAAGCCGAAGTTGAAGAATTCAACATGCCGGTCAAAGTGCGCGTGGACGGCAAAACGCATTTTATCTATCCTACTTCGCAGTGGCAATTCGAATCTCTCACCGGCACGATGAAAGAGAATTGGCAGATCGCGACCGATTTGTTTTACCTTGAGGTTGATTCATCCGTTGCGAGCGGTGAATGAGACAAAAGCTTGCATCAAATCACCATAATCATTAAATTGGGAAGGCGGAATAATGGCGCAGCCAACAGTTGATCAAATTCTTAAAGACATGAGCGAGCATCATCCGGAAATATTCATCCGGCTGGCATTTGCGGTGGAAAGGTTTCGTGTGATTTCCACGAAGCTTGATAAAGAATTGACGATAAAAACACGCTTGTCGGATCGGGTCATGATTTTGCATACTGCCGGCGGCAAGCGCGTCGTTCATTTTGAATTTCAATTGCGCTACAACTGTTGAAGGCGGATCAAACCAAAGCTAATGGCCGAAATGGAAAAACACATGCCGCCGCGCGACGGGCAGCCTGACGAAAATTCGCCGCAAGCGGTGTGGACGTTTCGCGGCTATGAAATGCGGCCGGCGGAATTCAACACCGCGATGGTTCACTATTATCGCGCCGAAATTCAGCGCTCGAACATTTGGCGGCAGCGCCTCGACACCACGACCAACTGGGCGGTGCTGGCTTCCAGCGCGGCGATCTCATTTGCGCTGTCGGCGCCGGATCATCATTACGGCGTCCTCATTCTCAACACGCTGTTGGTGACGCTCTTTTTGTGGATGGAAGCGCGGCGTTATCGATATTATGAATTGTGGGCGCATCGCACCCGCTTGCTGGAAACCGATTTTTTCGCGGCGATGCTCGTCCCTCCTTTTGCGCCGCGGCCGGATTGGGCCGAAAGCTTCGCCGATACTTTGCTCGATCCGGAATTTCCCATCAGCATGTGGGAAGCGTTTGGCCGACGGTTCCGCCGCAATTATGTTTGGATATTTCTCATACTGAGTTTGTCATGGCTGCTCAAAGTCGTTATTCATCCGAGCATGGCAAATTCATGGAATGAAGTGATGGCGCGATTGACGCTTGGCCCAATTAGCGGTTGGGTCATTTTAAGCGCCGGACTCGTCTACAATGGCGTGCTCTTTTTAATTGGTTATGCAACGGCGGGTTTACGACAAGCCACCGGCGAAGTTTTACCAAAATCCGCCGACTTCCCGATTCTAAAACGGCTTTGGAATGCCATGGAAGTCAAAGACGATTCCGCGTCAAGTCAGAGCTCGAAAAGATCGGCCGGCCGCAAACGCCAGCAATTGCTCTGCATGATCATTTCGAACAAACCCCAAAAAATTGCCGACCGCATTATACGCGAACTAAAACGCGGTGTGACCGGATTGCACGGCACCGGCATGCACGCCCGCCAGGAACGCGAGGTGTTGATGATCGTCGCAACCGTGAATGAAGTGGCGCAAATCAAAGCGACGGTGAAAGACGAAGATCCGAGTGCGTTCGTGATCGTCATGCCGGCGCAGGAAGTGATGGGCCGCGGCTTTCAACCGTGGGAAGAATAATAGGAGTCAAGGATGAAACCAAGCTGCAAACTCGTTCTCGGATGTTGTATTGGAATGTTTACGTCATTGCCGGCGCAGAATCTTGAAGATTACGTTTCCAAATATACTTCCAAAAACGGCAGGCAATTCATGCAGCCGTTGGCCGATGCGTTTGGCGCCAATCTCAACAGCGGCTTTTTTCAAAGCGCGCGTATCAGCCAATCCGGTTTGCATATTTATTTTGGCGTCGAGACCATGATCGCCGTCATTGCCAACGATCAAAAAATATTTTTGGCAAAAACCGAATCGCCGTTTACGCCACAGCAAACCATATCAGCGCCGACTATTTTTGGCAGCAGCGACGGCGCTTCCATCTCCGGAACCGGCGGCACGGTTTTTAATTTTCCGGGCGGCCTCGCGCTCAACAAACTGCCGCTGGCAGTGCCGCAACTGCGCCTCGGATCGTGGAGAGGAACTGAGGCCTCGCTGCGTTTCGTCCAAGTCAAAATCGATGAAACCATCGGCCGCGTCAAACTTTTGGGATTCGGCGCGCGGCACAATCTCAGCCAATACATCAAGAATTCTCCTGTTGATTTAGCGGTGGGATTTTCTATTCAAACATTCGACGTGGGCGATATCGTCGATGCGCGAGCGAATCATTTCGGCTTGCAAACCAGCTACTCGCGCGGTGTGATGACGCTTTATGGCGGTTTCGGTTTTGAATCGGCGAGTCTTGATATTTCTTATCAATACGAGTCCACCGCTGGAAATGTGCCCATCGCTTTTTCTTTGGATTCGAATAATTCCATTCGTCTCACGACAGGCTTGGCCGTCAACGTCGCAGTCGTTCATTTTCATATCGATTATAATCTCGCCGCACAAAATGTGATTACACTTGGTTTGGGATTTGGCTTCTGATAACGCAGAAAAATTTTATGAAGAAAATAAAAATAATTTTGCCGCTCTGCGCCGTGCTTTTGTTCATTGGTTGTGAAAAACGTTTGTTTCATTTTATTGCAACGATCACGCAATCGCCAACTTTTCCAATTAATATAACCGGCAATTTTCAGTTGCCCATTCAAGTCAATAGCACGGCCTTCCAAAACGCCTTCGACATTCCAGCCGGCGGCCGAATCACTCGCGTTGATATAGAAAGTCTGGCTTTGCGCGCGGCGGCGAAATCGGGCAATCAAGCCACGGCATTGCAGGTCAGCGGCGTCATCATTGAAAACGGTGGCATTCCACAAACACTATTTGAGCGAGAAACTATCACGGTTGGCGGCGCGGACGCGCCTCTCACCGGACTTAAAACACTGAATGATGCCGGCATTGGCAAACTGCGCCGCAAGCTCGAAGGTTACGTGAAAAACACCGACAATCAATCTTTCGAAATTCGACTCACTGGCAATACCGTGCCGTCGGGCCAGCGTTTAGTAGCCGATCTGCAACTCGTCGTTATCGCGACGGCCAAATACGATCAATGCCTGGAAGTGCCGGGACTTTTTTCAAGCGGCGAAAAATGCGGCGAGTAATATTGCTTCTCATTCGCAGGAGACTCAATCATGTCTGAATATAAAATCGACAAAACGCTTGATTGCGCCGGCTTGAGCTGCCCAATGCCGTTGGCCAAAACCAACAAAGCCGTCAAAGAAATGCAAGCCGGGCAAATTCTCGAAATGATCGCAACCGATCCCAACGCGATGTTGGATATGGAAGCCTGGGCGAAACAAACGAGAAATGAATTGCTTGTGGCGCAAAAGCAAGATGACGGCAAGTTTCGCTTTTTGATTAGAAAAGCTTCTTGAAAAATAAAATTGACCGGTCGCTTAGACTCTTTCTTGATTCATTATCAATAAATTTAGTTACAGCGACCGGTCAATAAGTTTCAACCGCAGGAGGTGTTCATGGAAAAAACCAACAGCGCAATTTCCCGCCAAGCGCTTTTGGAAAAACTGGCGCACAATGTTGTCGGTCTCGACGTGCAATACACGCTGGCGACCGGCGAGCGTACACGGCGCATTTATCTCGACAGCACGGCCAGCACGCTTCGGCTCAAAGTCGTGCACGACGTGCTCGACAAATTCCAGCCCTACTATTCCAACACGCACAGCTTGCTGCATTTCGGCGCGAAAGTTTCGACGAAAGAATATCAATGGGCGCATGAGATGGTCTTGGAATTTGTCCGCGCCAATCCGGAAATTTACACGGCCTTTTTTGTCGGCAGCGGCACGACTGGCGGCATGAACCGCGTGGCGCGTACGCTCCGCGAGAAAAAACCGGAGCGCGACGTCGTCATCACGACGATTATGGAACATCACTCCAACGATCTTCCTCACCGCAAACATTTTCGTGAAGTCGTGCATGTGCCGGCGGCGATGGCCGCGCATTCGCTGGGCTGCGTCAATCTGCGCCGTTTCGAAGAAGCGCTGGCCGAGTATTCCGACCGCATCAATTATGTGGCGCTCACCGGCGTTTCCAATGTCACCGGTATCATCAATCCGATTCATGAAATTGCGGAAATGGCGCATCAATACGGCGCGCTGATCGTCGTCGATGCCGCGCAAATGGCGGCGCACGTGCCGATTCAAATGAGCGGACATCGCAACTCCTCGCGCGATCTCGACGTGCTGGTTTTTTCCGGACACAAAATTTATGCGCCCGGCTCTCCCGGCGTCGTGATCACGAGAAAAGATTTATTTTTCGGAATAGAACCGCAGGAAGTTGGCGGCGGCATGGTCGATCAAGTTTATATCAATCGCTACACGCAGTCACAAAAATTTCCCGATCGCGAAGAAGCGGGAACGCCCAACATTTGCGGCGCGATTGGTTTGGCCGCGGCGCTTTACGCGCTTAATAAAATCGGCATGGAGGTCATTGCCGAAGAAGAATGGAAGCTCATCGAATACGCCATTGAAAAACTCAGTTCTGTCGACGATCTCATCATTTACGGTGAAACCGATAGCAAACTTTGCCAACGCACCGGCGCGATTTCATTCAATCTTAAAAACATGGATCACGGCTTGACCGCGGCGGCGCTGAATGATTATTTCAACCTCTCCGTGCGCAACGAGTGTTTCTGCGCGCATCCTTATGTACGCGAAATGGTGACGATGAGCTTGAGTGAGGAAGCTGAACGACTTTCCGATGAGGATCTCGCGCAACTGGCCGAATTGCATCGCGGCATGGTGCGCGCCAGCTTCGGCGTTTACAGCACGAAGCAGGATGTCGATGCGCTCGTGTCGGCGCTTACGCAGATCACGGCGAATAAAGCGTTTTATCAAAGTCAATACGAACGTTTGCCAAACGGTGACTACGCGCATACAACATTCAAATTCGACCATAAAAAAATTTTTGGTGTAAAAGAAGAAGTTGAGGTGCTGCTTGCCACGTGAGAATTCGGAGTGCAAAACTTTAGTTTTGCGCTGCCGCTGGTTATTCAAAAATTTTTTAAAGACGAAGCTAAAACTTCGTACTCCGACATTTACTTTGGAGCCGATCCATGCCCGAAAATCTTGTGCTTGGCCCAATCTGGTACGTTGTTTTTCTGCTGTCCCTTACTTGTCACGAAGCCGCGCATGCGTTGGCCGCCAAATGGGGCGGAGATTTGACCGCTTTTCACGCCGGCCAGGTGACGCTCGATCCGATTCCGCACATACGGCGTGAGCCGTTCGGCACGATTGTGTTTCCCATTTTATCTTTTCTTTTGAGCGGCTGGATGATCGGTTGGGCCAGCGCGCCGTATGATCCTGCCTGGCAGCAACGCTATCCTCGCCGCGCCGCTTTGATGGCGCTCGCCGGTCCGATCGCCAATTTTATTTTAGTGCTCATTGCCGCGCTGGCAATTTGGATCGGCATTTGGAGCGATTTTTTTCAAGCGCCGGACTCAATCAAAAATTTCACCCAGGTCGTTGCTCCCGCTCAAACGGGTTTGCCAAATGCGCTGGCCACTTTTTTCAGCATTTTATTTTCATTGAACCTTTTGCTCGGGGCATTCAACTTATTGCCTTTCCCTCCTCTCGATGGCAACACCGTCGCCGGCCTTTTTCTCAGCGAAAGCGCGGCGCTGAAATTTTATGAATTCAGCCATAACCAGGCTTTTTCACTCATCGGTTTATTCGCGGCATGGAAAATTTTCGATCTGGTTTTCCGGCCAATTTTCACCTTCGCGCTCAATTTGCTTTATCCCGGCGCGAATTATCATTGAAGGATCAAAAGATGCGCCATTGGTCTTATGCCGATTTCTCAGAAAACCGAGCGACTAATCAACCCTCTAACTGGTCGCGTCGTGATTTTTTAAAAACTCTTTCTCTCGCAATCGCGGCCATTCCACTCCGCCCTACTTTCGCAGCGGCGCAAGCCGGAACGACAAAATTCTTTTCGCGCCAAAAAACTGATCATCCCAAAAAGGTTATTGTGATTGGCGCCGGATTGGCCGGACTCACGGCCGCGTACGAGCTCACGAAATCCGGACATGACGTCACCATTCTCGAAGCGCGCAATCGCGCCGGCGGCCGCGTTTTCACCGTGCGCGAGTTTGCCGACGGCCTTTATGCCGAATGCGGCGGCGAATGGATTGAAGATAATCACGAATATCTTTTGCGCTACGCCGAGGAGTTTGGCCTCTCGCTCTATCGCGGCAGTTTTATCGATGCCGAAGATGAAGGCTTGCAATTTTCACCGCGCGGCCGAAAGACGCATGAAAGACTCGAACAAACCGCCAAACTTATCAATCCTTTCGAGCATGAAAAACCGTCACAGCCCGAGCTTGACAAAATTTCCTTTTACGAATTTTTGAAACAAATGGACGCCCCGCCGGACATGATCGAGCAAATGCAACACGAGGTCTCTGCTTTGATGGCAATCAACATCGCGAGCATTTCGGCGTTGCACATGTTGAACGAATATGCGCTGCCGGAATCGCGCGCCAGCTTTCGCATCGCCGGCGGCAACGATCAAATTCCCAAAGCATTGGCGGCGCAATTGCGCGACCGCATTTATTATTCTCGTCCCGTCATAAAAATCGCTCACGACACTGCCGGCGTTCGTGTTACATTTTTAGAGAACGGCTCGCAGCAGACCATCAACGGCGAGCATGTAGTGATTGCCGCGCCATTTACCTGCGTGCGCAAAATCGAAATTAGTCCGGTTCTTTCGCTAGAAAAAATGAAAGCCATCACGACATTGAACTACGGACAAATTCTCAAAGCGCCGCTGCAGTTTCGCGAGCGTTTTTGGCTCCAACAATCCGATGAGCCGCGCAAAAGTCTGCAAGGCATGATCGGTTCCGTCTACGAAGCTTCGGGCGGCCAGCCGGGAAAGCGCGGTTTGCTGGTCGCGTATATTCCGGATAAAAGCGGGATGGAAATCGGAAACATGCCCGCCGATCAACGTCTTGAAAAAATTTTCGCCAAAGTCAGCGAGATTCATCCCGAGGCCCGGCGCTACTTTGAAGGCGGTTATGTGAAATGGTGGCAGGAAGATCCGTGGGCCGGCGGCACGTACGCTTATTTTCGGCCCGGCGAAATCACGACGGTGCGCGCGATGATCGCCAAACCCGAAGGCCGCATTCATTTTGCGGGCGAGCATACCGCCGTTTGGCAAGGATATATGAATGGCGCGGTGGAGTCCGGCCATCGCGTCGCGCGAGAAATTCATGAAAAAGTCTAGATGGATATCTTTCCGACGGAGTTGGGCCAGAACGAAAGACAGAACAAGGCAGAGAATAATCGTTAGTAATCTCGCTGTCCGCTTTACTTCAGCCGTGTACTTCAGCCGTTTTTCGCGCTTGCTTTTTGGGAGCAAATTGAATACATTATCGCATTACGAAAGGAGTAAATATGAGCGAAACGATTCGAGCGATTTATCGCAACGGCGTCATCGAGCCGGCAGAACCGCTGAAAATTGCCGAGGGCAGCGAAGTTTACGTGACGGTGCAACGCAAGCGCACGAAAGAAGAGCTATTAAAATTATTGTTGCAATTGAAAGAAAAGGGCGTTGTCGATTTCAATCCCGAGAACATCGGTAAACCCTTTCGCAAATTCGAGCCGATCAAAATAAAAGGCGGCCCGATCTCTGATACGATCATCGAAGGGCGAGGACCCCTTTAATGCATTATTTAGACAGCAGCGCACTCGTTAAAATTTATATCCAGGAATCTGGCAGCGAATGGGTGCGGGCGCTTTACAACAATGCTGAAACCTCCGAATTATAATTTGTGAAATCGCCGGCGCCGAAGTGTTTGCAGCTTTACATCGTCGTTTTCGCACCGGCGATCTTTCAGAAGCCGGCTTGCAAAGCGCTTGTAATATTTTTCGAGAAGACTTTGAAAATTTTTATGTACGTCGGTCTGCCACGAAAGCCGTGGTTGATCATGGCATGCAATTAATTCAAAAATATCCCTTACGCGGTTACGATTCCATCCAACTTGCCACTGCTGTTTCATTTGTGAATGCCTTGCGACAACTAAACGGGGAAGAACTTTATTTCGTGGGTGCAGATAAAAATCTTAACAATGCTGCTGCAAATGAAGGCTTGACGGTCATCAATCCTGCCGAACAATCTTAGTCACTTCTCCAGCCATTGCAATAAATTTTCCCGATATGCTTGCAATTCCTTCCCACTTCGAGCGGGGCGCAAATCAGACGGATTGCTCGAACGTAATTTGATCTTCAGTTTCTCGCGCAATTTTTTCTGTTCTGGCGTCAATACTTCCGGCATCTTCCCGCTGAAATAACTCCAGCTATTCAACGCGATGGCTTGCGGCTCGGTGAGATCGAGATAGTACAAATCCGGATGCTGCGTTTTGAGCGAATATTTGGATTCGATGAAATGCGGCTCGGAGAAGTTGATTTTGATTTCCGAATCTTTGAGAAATGTTTTGGCTTCGGCAGCTTCGTCTTTATTCTTTGCAATTAACGAATAAAATGATGATTGATTTTTGAGCGCCTTTGTCATTTCATTGAGATTCGTCTTCGCCAGATCGTATTCCACTTCTACGATTTCGTTGCCGCCCAAATGTCCGATGCGTGAGCTGATAATGCCAGGCACGCGGCCCAGTGTGGCTTCGCCCGTCCAGTATCAGTACATGGAGAAAGTGGCGCGTTCAGTTGCCGAGAGTTCCGTCACAGTATTTTTCCCAGCTTTATTTTGCGTTGGCGCTGATATCAGCGAAATTAAAGCACAAAACATCAAAGCTGATTTTTCACGCGATAAGTGACTTGCACGCAGCCATTTTTGTGCGGTTTGCATTCAATAAGCTCCAAATTAATCTATTTGCCGATTTCGGGAAAAAGCGGAATGCCGGAGCCGAGCAAAATCGGGTGAATGTTCAAGCCGATTTCGTCAACCACGTTTTCCGCCAATAAGCTTCTCGCCAACTCGCCGCCGCCCATCAGCCAAATATCTTTGATTTAAAAAATTCATTCATGCCGTAGTCACCGTCCATAAACAGCCAATCAACCGCACCATCTTTACGGGCGATAAAATTGTCGAGACTGTTGGCGACGAAGTATTTTACTTTTCGCATTTTATCCAACACTTGTTGCTTCAGCGAGTAGCTCATCACGTCGATGCCGACTTGACAGTTCCGCGAGCATTCGTAGCAAGCAATGCATTATCATCGGCTATTATTTAGGCAATTGCCAGTTCTTCTACTTCATCAAGGTTGATGCTTTGCCTTGCCTGCCAAAGGTCGTAATTATTTTGTAATATTAACCAGCTTTCAGGCGAACGCCCGAGTGTTTTTGAAAGGCGCAGCGCCATTTCAGATGAAATATTGCTTTGACCCCTAATTAGGCGATTGAATGTAGAGGGTGCAACCTTGAGCTTTGTAGCGACGGTACGATAACTTAAGCTGAGAGGTTCAAGGTAAACTTCTCGTATAAATTCGCCTGGATGCGGTGGGTTATACATGCTCATTAGTGATAATCCTCATAATTGACAACATATACCTCGCCATCCTCAAATTCAAAAGTGAGGCGCCAATTTTTGCTTACATCAATTGCCCACAATCTTCGCAGCTTTCCTTTCAGTTGATGCAACCGAAATCCTGGTAAATTGATATCTTCAAGCACGGTTGCAGTATCCAGCGCCGCCAAACGCATTCTAAGCTTTTGTTGATGAGCAGGTTGAATACCTGCGGTACTGCCTGTTTGAAAGAACTTCTGCAGCCTTTTGTGCTTGAATGATTTAATCATACAAGAATTTAGAACATTTTGCGCAACACGCAACAGAAAAATCAATCATGCCTTCATGCCACCGGCTGCCCTTTGAGATTCATCACCTTCACGGGCACAAGCTTCACCGGCGCGTGGCCGTTCGTGCTGCCAAAGCTCAACACATCCATCGGGCAGACACTGACGCAAATGCCGCAGCCGATGCACGAGCTGGTGGAGTTGTCAAGCACTTGCTGCTTCAGCGAGTAACTCATCACGTCGATGCCGACCTGGCAATTGCGCGAGCATTCGTAGCAGGCGATGCATTTGTCGTTGGCGACGATTTTGAATTTGCCAACTTTGAGTTTCGCAAACAAATGCGATTGCAGATGCATGAGCTTCGCGAGCGGGCACCAGTAGCGGCACCAGACTTTGCCGCCGAGAAACGGATATAATGTTACTGGCAAAATGCCGACGAGCCAAACGTCGGCATAGATGCGATACAAACGAATGCCGAGATCAGCGCTGCCGGCAATCGCCTGATAAGTATCTTTCAACAATACCATCAACGTAATCACCGTCGCCGCGCCCAGCACGACGTAATTCATCCATTCCCATTTGATCGAAGTTTTGCCTTTCGGCGCGAGATGCCGCCAGCGGTCGCCGAGCGTTTCCGCCAATCCACCGCAGCCGCAAATCCACGAGCAATAGCGCTTGCCGTTGAACAGCACGAAGATCGGAATCAGCACGAAGGTGAGCAGCACGCCCCACACAATCCAAATTTGATGCGGATTATAAAAAAATGTGTAGAAAAACAGTGGCCAGGCGTAAATGAGTCCGTAACTGCGCCAGGCTTGTTCGGCAAACACGGGATCAGTCGCCAGCTTCTCGCCGACCCATTGATATTTCACCGCGTATTGAAATAAAAATTCCGGAATGAGAAAAAAGAAAATCCACTGAAAGCTGATCAAGCTGACGTAACGCCAAATTTGAAATTTGTCTTTTTTATCCAGGCCCCAGCGTTTCAGCGCCTGCAAACCGAACACCGTCATCAGCGCCGTGTACATCACGGTATACCAGAACGACCAGGGCCGATCCAGAAATGAAAGAAATTTATAGCCCCAATTTTTGTACGGCCAGAACTCTTCGCCTTTGCCCACCTTCGCGCCGTAAATCGTGAACCAAATAAAAAATGAGAGACCGACCCAGGCAAAACGGTCGCCTTTCTTGCCAAAGAAAACCAGACCTGCCAGCCCTATCGCCCAAATCAAAGCGCCGATCCAACCTGGCACAAATGACAACTGAATGCCAAGAAATGACGGATGACCCCCATACGCCGCGCCAAAAATCGACAGGCCAATGAAGCCGAGCAAAGTGAGGCCGATGGTGCGCAGAACGCTGCCTTCCCATTCGTTCTCCATTTTGAGGCCGAGCGATTTGAGAAAGTCGCGCGGCACATCGGCACCGACGAGCACGAAGACGTGATCGTACGGAATCGTGCGAACTTCATCCGAACCGCCGCGATTGATTTTCAGCGTCGCTTCGTGTTCGCGAAACTCCGTGAGGTTGGAATTGAGCAGCGGCTCAATTTTTTTTGCCGCAATCGCTTCGTTGAGCTTGCGTTCATTGTCTTTAAAAATGCGCGCGAATTCGCTGCCGCGATAGGAAAGATAAACTTTGTTCTCTTCGCTGAGCGTCACCGCGGCTTCGATGGCGCTGTTGCCGCCGCCCACGACGATGATGTTTTCATTTTTATATTTGCGCGGCGAATAGAGACGATGATAAACATGCTCGCGATCTTCGCCTTTGACTTTCAATTTGCGCGGATTGCCGCGCTGGCCGGTCGCCAAAACGATGCGCTTGCAGCGATACGCGCCTTTATTCGTTTTGACATTGAAGATGCCGTCTTTTTTCTCAAGGCCCGTGACACCTTCGCCGACGTGAACGTTGAGCTGATTGTCTGTGATGATCTGATTCCAGCGCTTGGTCAAATCTTCTTTCGTGGCGCCATCGAGCCAGAGCTTGCCTTTCGGCGGCTGGCTGTCCGGCTCGGCATAAACATATTTGCCTTCGGGAAAATTTTCAATGGTGTTGGCAATCTGCTCTTTTTCGAGCAGAACGTAATGCATGCCGCGCTCTTTGGCTTGCAGCGCCGCATTCAATCCGGCAGCGCCGCCGCCGATGATGACGGCATCGTAAATTTTTTTATCGCTGCCGCCGATCGCGTTGGGCTGCGTCGCAATATGCTCGATGACTTCAAAACCTTGCGCCATCGCGTATTTGATTACCGGCGCGCCGGCGAGATCGCCGACGATGTACAAACCGGGAATATTGCTCTCGTTATGTTTCTTCAAAAACGGCCGCTCGTTCTGGCTGCTGCCGGAATGCAGAATGTCGACAAGCTGCTGTTTGATTTTATTTCCAAAAGAAAGTAGTGGCTGTTTTTCTGGCATGATTTCTTCACCTTCGGTTAAAGCGTTGGCCGGTTGTGTCTGGTTGGCCGGTTAGCCTGTTTGCCGGTTAAAAGCCTACACCGGCTCAAAGCGTTTTTAAAAAAGACTCCCATATTTTAAGCGTTCCAATCGATTTCTATGCCGTCGATACCGTTTGGCCATGATCGGGAAATGTATGCTTGAATTGCTTGCTTCGACGCGGAAAAACTTTGCACTTCAGTCGTTTCGTAACGCGATAATCCGATTTCATGCTTCCAATGTATCCGGTGCGATCCAGTATTTTGCATTTCAAGAAGGCCGCCATCATAGATGTCCGACGGCCTTAAATTTCCGGGGAACCATCCGTGCTCTTTTAAAAGCTCTTCAATAACGTTAAAAATGACGCCGGCTCTCACACGCCCATTCGGCAGTTGCCGTCGTTCTAAAACGTTCAAATGCAGCGTTTCGACTAACTTCTGAGTTAAAGCTCGTTCAGTCGCAAAGTTTTGCGTCGCCGTATCCATTCCTCATTTCTCGAAAATAAAGACGGGCAGCCGGGCAATTGAATTTCTTATTGAGCAAAACAGGCACGCTTCACCATTCAAGAAAGCACCCGTGCGACTTCCGACTGAATTGCCGGCTCCAATTTGCTGCCACAACCGGCGCATTGCTTCGCGCTCGGATGGTTTTGGTAACCGCATGCAGCGCACGGCACCGGCGTGTGTGTCAGCGGCACTTTCACGAGACCCCCAGGAATTTCGCCTTTCTTTGCAACCGCCGGACGCGTCAACACATACAGATAACCGAAGGCGCTCAGGAAAAATCCAATGAAGAAATTTGGAATCGGCGGCAGGCCTTTGGATACGGCCGCGTAGCCGCTCAAGCCGGCGAAGATGAGCGCGAGGAGAATGTAAAGGCCGAAAAGAAACCATCCCGATGAGACGCCGCCCAGCGCCGTGCCTGCTTGCGCCTGCAATTCTTCTTGAAACAACGCGCCTTTCGGCTGCATCTCGGCAAAATATTCCTCCTGATTGTTTAAAAAAGTTTCGACTTTCGAGATGCACAGCGGCACGCGCCGTCCGCGTACGATTAAAGCCACGTCACCTTCGACAAGGGGTTTGTCGGAAACGACACAAATTTCGCCGGGATCGTACGGAACCAATTTGTAAGATCCGGCCGTCCGCGTCGTATCTTGCGCCAATAACGGCGCGATGATGAAGCAAAGACAGAAAAGAATCAAAATGAAAAACGTTTCTTTTGCAGCACGCATTTTTTACCTCGAGAGATAAATGATTCCATCAAGCTCAGAATTTTTTCAACACAGAGATGGGTGGAGTATTTTTTATTTGTTCTGACACCGTAGCTGCAAAGAATCTCTCTCCGTGAATCTCGGCTTTCTCCGCTCTCCGTGTTAAAACAGGCGCACTTAATGCCGGTCATAATTATACGCCCAACTGCGGCCATCGCGCGCCAGCATCGCATCGGCAGCTTCGGGGCCCCAACTTCCGGCTTTGTAACTCAGCATCGGCGGCGCCTGTGCACTGTTCCAGCCGGCATGAATGGCGTCGATAATCTTCCAGGCATATTCGATCTCATCGCTGCGCGAGAAAAGCGCCGCCTCGCCGTTCAATGCATCCAGCAGCAGACGTTCATAGGCTTCGGGTATTGCCGCTTCTTTGAAAGAAGTTTTGTAATGGAATTCCATATCCACCGGCTGCATCGCCATGCCTTTATCCGGTGTTTTCGCGGCGAAGCTGAGATGCAAACCTTCATCCGGCTGCACGTGAATGCTGAGATGATTGGTGGTGATTCCCGCTTTGGCGCCGAAGAGCTGATGCGGCGGCCGCCGAAATTGGATGATGACATCGGAGATTTTGTCTTTCAAATTTTTGCCCGAGCGCAAATAGAACGGCACGCCCTGCCAGCGCCAATTATCGACAAAAAGTTGCAGGGCCGCATAAGTCGCGGTCGATGATTTTTTATTGACGTCCGGCTCATCGAGATAACCTTCATATTGGGCGCGAACGGTGAGCTGCGCCAGATCTTTTTCGCTCGGCGCGCGAATCGCGCTCAACACTTTGACCTTTTCGTTGCGCAGCGCGTCGGCTTCATACAGCGCCGGCGGCTCCATTGCAATCAACGTCAAGAGTTGCAGCAGATGATTTTGAAACATGTCGCGCAGCACGCCGGATTTTTCGTAATAACCGGCGCGATGCCCGACGCCGACGGTTTCGGCGACGGTGATTTGAACGTGATCGACGTAATTGCGGTTCCAGATCGGCTCAAAAATCGCATTGGCAAAACGCAGCACCAAAATATTTTGCACCGTTTCTTTGCCGAGATAATGGTCGATGCGATACACCTGTTTTTCGTGAAACGTTTTGTGCACCATGCTGTTCAATGCCTTTGCGGAAGTCAAATCGCGGCCAAACGGTTTTTCAATGATGATGCGGCGATAACCGGTCTGTTCGGTTTCATTCGCCATCCCGGCGGCGCCGAGCATCGACACGGCAATGGGATAAAATTGCGGTGCGACGGAAAGATAATAGAGCCGATTGCCGCGCTTGCCTTCGAGGCTGCTAATTCGCTGCTCGAGCTCGAGGTAATCATCGAGCTGGCTCATGTCGCCCGGCTCGTAATATAAGGAGGGCGCAAACTCATCCCACTTCTGCGCGTTGAAATCGGCGGGCGCGAATTTCTGAATATCCTCGCGCATTTTTTCGCGAAAAGTCTCGTCGGTAAACGGGCTGCGCGCGCTGCCGATAATTTTGGTGTTTTCCGGCAGGCGCTCTTTACGAAAATTATTGTAAAGCGCCGGCACCAATTTGCGCCCGGTCAAATCACCCGAGGCGCCGAAGATGACGATGGTTGTGGGATCCATGGAATAATTCTCCTGAGAAGCAAAGTTTGATTGAATTCGTAAGGCGTAAAACGTAACACGTTACGCCTTGCGTTTACGAAAGTATCGACGCCAAATATGCCGAACCCAGCAGCGCTGCATGGTCGTCGCGAATCACATATAGCGGTATCGATTTGACGAAATTTGACAGCCGGCCTTTATTTAAGTAAGCTTTCATGAACGTTCCGTCAACCAGCTTTTGTGAGATTTTCGGCGGAATGCCGCCGCCGAGATAGACGCCACCGGTCGTCAGCATCGTCAGCGCCAGATTGCCGGCTTGCGCGCCGAGCACCGAAGCGAAAATATCCAATGCCTTCACGCAAATTTCAAACTCGCCGCTTTGTCCCGCGGCAGAAATGATTGCAGCGGAATTCTCTCCATTCATTCGGCGAGCCAGATCAGGCGGTTCGGGCGCAACCTTCGTGTCTTTAAGAAAATTATAAATGTTGACCAGGCCCGGGCCGCAGAGCACGCGCTCGTAACTGACGCGGCCGATTTCTTTTTGAAGATACTTCAACAACGCGATTTCAATCTCCGTATTTGGCGCGAAATCCGCATGGCCGCCTTCGGAAGGCAAAGGCAAAAATCGATTGCCCTGTTTATATAAAAACGCTTCACCCAAACCCGTGCCCGGCGCCAGCACGCCGAAGGTGGTTTCTTGTCCGGTCAGCGTTCCGGCATTCAGTGTCAGCAAATCATTCGTATTCAAAAATGGAATGGCCGCAGTCGTTGCCACCAGATCATTCACCAGCCGCACGGAAGCGATGCCGAGAGTTTGCGCAATATCATTTTCGTCGGTTATCCACGGCAAATTCGTGCTGCTCGCCCGTCCTCCAACGACCGGCCCCGGAACGCCGAAGCACGCTTTGGTAACCGCAATATGGTTTTTAGAAAGAAAAATGCGGATAATTTCTTGCAAGCTGGGAAAATCGCCGCTGCCAAAAGTCTCGATCTGTTGGCGGACGAGTTTTCCCGGCGCGTCTTCATAAAGGGCGAGGCGGGTTTTGGTGCCGCCGGCATCTCCGGCCAAAATCATCGCTGGCTCCTTGAGTTATAATAAAAATGGTTCGGGCTCAATGTTGGCGTGCGAATAATTGCATGATAACTCAAGGGAATAATAATAAATTTTTTTTCAATTGTCCACAACAAAATGTCCATAACAAAAAAAATGCGGCTTACCGGAAAATCCGATAAACCGCAAATATCAGTCATAACATACAAAGTTTTGAGCGGAGTGAGCCAGTACCCGCCGTTTAATTGGACACAAGATTTTCACGACGATATCGCAGCATTGTTGCCATCCACAGCTTTCCCTTTCGGTTTAAACTATGGATTTTTAAGCTCGGCAAACCCAAAGTTAATGCGCGCCGCCGTGCAGTAGGTCACCACGTGCGTGTATGACGATAAGCCGGGGTTCGGAATTGAAAATGTATAAACGCCGGTGAATCCCGAGGTAATGGAACCGAGTTGAACTTTATTAACCGTGCTATTGAGATTATTGGCGCCCGTGGCGTCGGTCAACCAAAACGATATCGATCCTGCCCCGCCGCTCACTCTGAAATCCGTGCCGGTTTGAAAGCTCTCCGCTCCATTCGCCAGACGCCAGACTTGCAGCGACCCGGTTGCAGTGTAATTGTTTTGGCCCACGAAACTGCCGATTTTCAGCAAAGTATTTGCGGCGATGGAATTCGAAACAGCAGCCGCGAGCGAGCCGGAAGTGGCGCGCAGCGTGAATGTTGAAGTGATGGAAAGCGTCAAATCACTGAAGGTTGCAACGCCAGCAACCGCGGCTTTGCTGAGGGTTCCGCCTAAATTTCCAGAGCCGCTGGCCAATGCCAGTGTGATCGTGCCGGTGAAATTCGGATCGACGCTGTTATCGGCGCGCTGTGCTTGCACCATCAACGTGAACGCTGTCCCGGCTGTAACCGTCGCAGGAACGCCAGCAAAACCCAGCTTCGTTGCCTGTCCGGTTTGCGACGGATTCACCGTAAATTGTGCCGTAACGTCTTCTGCCAGCGATCCGGAATTTGCTCTCAGCGTATAATTTCCGGCCGCATCGACGACGAGATCGTTAAATGTGGCAACACCCGCGACCGCGGCTTTGCTCAACGTCCCGCTCAAATTTCCCGGCCCGCTGGCTTTCGCGATCGTGATGACGCCGGTATAATTTTGATCGACGCTGTTGTCTGCTCGCAGCGCTTGAATCGTGACCAAAAACGCTGCGCCCGCCGCCAGTTGCGCCGGCACGCCGATGATTTTTAGTTTGGTTGCCGGTTGCTGTGACGGATTTGGCCCGGCGGGATCGCTGCTCTTGCACGCCGGCAATATCAGCGCGACAGCAAGCAACATGAGAAGAATATTTTTCATGGGATGATCTCCTTTTTAAAGGTTAGCCTGTTGGCCTGTTGACTGGTTAACCGACTAACTGGCGAACGGGCCAACTTTTTGTTTTTTGCAAGATTTCACTCTCTAAAATCAATACTCGACCGACATGCCAACGACAAAATTGGCGCCGGAATAAATATTGGTGATTTTGCCGAACGCGTTGAAGAAATCGAAAGTCAAACTGTAGTGTGGAATGAATTCGTAAGCGGCGCCAAAACCATAACTCCTATAGCGCACACCCTCGCCGAGGCCGATAGCTGCGGCGAGCGCGAGTTCGGGATCGGGATCGGTTGCGGGTCCGAGGCCGCGCAGATTGGCCTGCAGCCAAACTTTATTTGCAAGTTTGTATCCGGCTTGCAAACCGAAGGCATATTCGTTCGTGAAGTTCTTGGTGCGGAAATTATATCCCCCTTCGAGGGAAATAAAAGCCGGAACCGGATAAAACGAATGCGACAAGTAAAGCGTCGCCCGCGTGTTGAATTCGCCGTCGCCGGTCGGCAGGCGAATGAAGCCGCCCGGATCGTTGGCTTGATCTTTGAGCCGGCCGAAGCCGTTTTGATCCCCGGTCGGCAACTCAACGCCGAGGCCAATCGCGATCGGCGTATTGCCGGCGAGCACGCCGTATTTAAGCTCGAGGCTCAAATCGCCGAGGCCCAATTTGGCTTCGGAGGTTTCAAACACCGCGCGCTTCGCAACGGGAAATTTGACCACGCCGGTGAGCCGATCGAAAATGCCGTATTCGCCGTAGAGATCGAGCGACCACGCTTGAAAATCGGCGGTGCGAATTTTGTTTCCGTCCTTCGTATAGAATTTGTTCGTGCTGATCGCGCTGAATCCCAGCTTGGCGTAAAAAGAGTTTTGCTTTCTCGTCCACGCCCCGCCGGCAACAGCGTCGCTGACGCCATAGAACACGAACACGGTTAGCGCCAAGCTGATACTTCTTTTGAAAAACACACGCACCTCGCACTTGCTGGTTCAAGAAACGGGAATAGGTTTTTATTAAAATTTCAATACCGGCGAATCCGTCGGCATCTTCAGTTATATAATACCTTCGAAGGCAGTCGTTTTATTCCAAGAGGTTTGTCGTCTGTTTGGCGAAAGACTTACACTCGATTGACCGGTTGCTTAGATTATTTGTACACGATAAATCAATTCAATTGCAGCGACCGGTCAACAAATGATGTCGTTGAATAATGGCGCGCTCTCCAATTAACAAAAACGCTGTCACAGGAGTATCACGGCGCGGTCAATAAAGGATAAAACTTTTTTTATCAACACCAGCTTGTGCTGCGTCGACGTACGAAGGGTGAAGGGCGAAGGGTGAAAGGCGCGCTCTTCGCACATCGCCTTGCGCGCTTTGGCTTATCTCAGCAAAGTCATTTTCCGCACGATGCTCGCGCCATTAGATTGGATCCGGTAAATATACACGCCGGTTGCAACGCTTGTTCCCCGGTTGTTCTTGCCATCCCATTGCAAATTGTATTCACCGGCAGCTTGAAACGCGTCAACCAAATCGACAACTTTGTGGCCGAGGTGATCGTAGACGCTCAGCTTGACTTTGCCGGGCCGGGTGAGGGCGTACCGGATCGAAGTTTCGGGGTTAAATGGATTGGGATAATTTTGCGCGAGATGAAACGTTGATGGCGAGTTTTGATTGTTGTCCTCGACGCGCGTTGTCGTTTGATAAAAGACGATCAGCGCCGGGCGATCGGCGGGATTGGCGTTTTCGCGGCTCCCAAACCTTTTTGCGGTTTGAGAACTGTTTTCATTTCCCCGCACCAGCCATCCGAAATTGCTTGCCGGAGTCTTCAGCCACATTTGAACATCGGCGACCAGTTGCGGCGTCGAGTTCCAAAAATAAACGCCGATGCTGCTGACGGTTTGACTTCCGCTCGCGGCCGCGGCAAAGTCACCGCCGGCTTTTGCCCAGACACTCGTGTTGAAAAATTTATGAATCCACGTGGCATCGCCGGGCGTTGCTGGAGCGCCGCTGCCCGTTGAAGTGCTTGAAGTTCCTTCACCCCAATCCGCGAGCGCGCGGTGCAACTGAATCAATTGCGGCCCGGAGGTCGTTCTCGTCATCGAAAGCCTGAGCCTGACGCTGTCGATAGTGGCCGCGGCCGGAATCGTACCGGCGATATCAAAGGCGATCAAGCCACGACGAAGCTTTTGCGGTGGGGGATTGAAACCGGTTTTGCCAGCGAAGAATTGCTGCCCGGCGCCATCGCTGAGCGACCCGATGGCATCTTCATAAAGGGTGTTGTCCTTTTTGGCGTCGAGGGTGGCTTGCAATTGGGCATGGGAATGCCGGCCGGTTAACACAACGACACAAAATAATAAAACCAATTTATTTATTTTCAATTTTTCCTCCGTTGAGAAATCGTTTCGTAAATCACAACGCGGCTTTGGCCGCAACCAAAACTGCACCACGAGGGCACAAAGAACACAAAGGTTTTTTCTTTGTGTGCTTTGCTTGAAAAAAACGCACGTTGACTTTTTCACCGCAAATCATTACATTGCAAAAGCATTTATCTTTCTTTTCAACACAATGGAGCAAAACATGCAACAACCGGCTTTGAAATATGTCACGCCTGAAGAATATCTGGCGATGGAAGAGGTCGCCGAGGAGAAACACGAATATTATCAAGGCGAAATTTTCGCAATGGCCGGCGCTTCGAGCCGCCACAATTTGATCGCCGGCGATATTTACACGCAAATGAATTTGCGGCTTTCTCCCAAAAGCTGCACGCCGTACATGACCGATATGCGCCTGTGGATCAAAGCCAACGGCCTTTTCACCTATCCCGACTTGATGGTGATTTGCGGCGAGCCGGAGTTTTATAAAGAACGGGACGACGTCGTCGTGAATCCGGTCGTGATCATCGAAGTGTTGTCGAAATCGACCGGCGAATACGTGCGCGGCGACAAATTCAAGCTCTATCGCGGGATTCCGACTTTACAGGAATATATCGTCATCAATCAATATTCGATTCACGTCGAGCAATATTATCTTGAAGCTCCGAAAAAATGGGCCTTCGTCGAATACGATCAACTCACTGATATTTTGCACTTCGCCAAAATTGATTTTCAAATTTCGCTGCAGGATATTTATCGCCGCGTCAAGTTCGAGCCGCGCGCCGATTAACGCCGGCGTTCAGTTAACTGAATTCTTGCAGCGGGAAATTACCGAGCCGGCTTTGTGTCATTCTTCGCCCTCAGCTATTTCAGCAAGGTCATCTTCCGAACGAGGCTCGCGCCCCGATCGATTTCCAGCCGATAAATATACACGCCGGTTGCAACGCTCACGCCCCGGCTGTTCCTGCCATCCCATTGCAAGTTATATTCACCTGCAGTTTGAAACGCGTCAACCAAATCGACAACTTTGTGGCCGAGAAGATTGTAGACGCTCAACTTGACTTTGCCGGGCTGGGTGATGGCGTAACGGATCGAAGTTTCAGGATTGAATGGATTCGGATAATTCTGCTCCAGCCTGAAAGTGATCGGCACATTATTTTCGCCTTGATTCACGCCGGTCGTTTTTGCGGTGATGGTCACCCGAATGACGGCTGCGGTTGCCGGATAAGTGAAGCCGTCATTGACGAGCCGGACGAGATTGTTGGCATCAGCCGCGCCGGTGTTTATCGTGGACTGGCGCTGGACTTGATGGGGGCCGACGCCGGGCTCTTCATTGGCCTCCGTGCCGGCGTCCCATAATTTGAGCTGCATGGCCGCCTCACCCGAAAACGGCGTGCCATCCGGATTGAACAGCGCAATGCCATTTTCATCCGACGCATAAAAAAGATCATTGGATGGAACGAACATCGTGGCAAAGGAAAGCTTGGCTCCGGGCGCCGCCTCGAAAGAAAATTCATAAGCGCCGCCCGGGCCGATTGGACCGGGCGCGGTTGCGCCCACCGGAATATTGTGCAAGCCGCTGGCTACGATGCCTGCCTGTTTCGCTAATGCCGCGCCGAGTATGGCCGCATGTCCATCCTCGGCAATAGCTTCAAGTCCATCCCCGCGATCCGGCTGACCGGACACGAAGATTGGCGCCGGCGTGGTGTGAACCGCCCACGCCCCGGGAGAGAGCGGCACCCCCTGCATGGTGCCATTCGACGGCTTCAACGTGGTTGGTGTCGAGACATTTTCAATGCGCACCGTGAACGGCGTGGCACGAACCGGATTAATGATTACGCGAATCACTTGCGCCACCGTCGGATAGGTAAAGCCATCATTGACGAGACGGACGAGCTTGTTCGGATCAGGCGGTCCCGTGTTTGCTCCGGGCTGGCGCTGCACTTGATTAGGGCCGACGCCCGGCTCTTCATTCGCCTCGGTGCCGGCATCCCATAATTTG
>Ga0247727_10005833_pt1 | contig 24605 bp, 25 predicted proteins | sample WisWelCaveWW1625_FD_202498 | JGI IMG/M metagenome (GOLD analysis project Ga0247727, IMG submission 202498) | Biofilm microbial communities from Wishing Well Cave, Virginia, United States - WW16-25 | ecosystem: Environmental > Aquatic > Deep subsurface > Groundwater > Cave microbial mat | place... | reverse complement strand
AGCGAAATCGGCTCGGCCAATCCCAACCATCGGCTCGGCAGAACCAGTATTTTGTCCACCAACGAAACCAATCCGAGTATCGCAATCAACAGCGCCGTGATGCCGGCGGCGAGCTTCAACCCGTCCATCGCGCCAGCAATGATGGCACTCATCAAATTGCGCGAACGGGTTTCCAGCGTTTCAGGCGGAATTGTCGAGAGCGTTTCCGGCGTCCCGGTTTCGGGGATCAAGAGCTTCGTCATCACCACGACCGCCGGAATCGAAATGATTGACGCCGAGATCAGATGCCCTGCGATCTGAGGGAACGAGCCGATCAAAAACGCGACGTAGACGCCGAGCGTAGTCGAGGCCACAGTCGCCATCCCCGAACCGAGCACCGTGAGCAGTTCCGACCGCGTCATTCTTTCGAGGTAAGGCCGAATGACCAGCGCCGACTCCACACCGACGAAGATGTTCGACGCGCCGCACAAGCTTTCAGCCCCGCTGATCGCCATCGTGCGATGAAATATCTTGGCGAAGAAGCGAACCACGATCTGCAACACGCGCAAGTGGTAAAGCGCCGCAGTGAACGCCGAGAAGAAGATCGCAATCGGCAGGACCTGAATAATCAGAATGAAACCGATTGACCCCGGCTCGCCCGGCGCGGCGGCTAGCGGCCCAAACAGAAACGACGTGCCGCTCTTCGAAACGTTGAGCAGCGCGATGACCGCGTCGTTGAGCCACAAAAAAATCTGCTGCGATCCGGGCAGGCGAAAGACCAACAGCCCGAACGCAAGCTGCAATCCCAACCCCCAGGCAACGGTCTTCCAGTTCACTCTCTTACGATCGGAGGAAAACAGCCAGGCGATGCCGGCAAGCGCAAAAAATCCAACCAGGGAAATCAGGTGAAGAATCATCGGGCGAACCTCTTTCCGGTTTTCTTGCAATGTTGACGAAGTGTGTGGGAAGCTACGGCGTACCGCGAGATTTCTAGCCGCAACGAAAATCATCTACCACGAGGCGAAAGAGCCGTGATTCTAAAAGTCTTCGACGACAAAATCCAATTGGGCGAAGCTGCCGCCGCGCAAGCCGCCGCCGCAATCAAGCGCGCAATCGCCGAACGAGGCCAGGCGTGCATCATCGCCGCAACCGGCGCATCGCAATTCGAGTTTCTGAAAGCCTTGACCGCCACGCCCGGCGTTGACTGGTCGAAGGTCGAGATGTTTCACCTCGACGAATACGTCGGTCTGCCGATCACTCACCCGGCCAGCTTCCGCAAATATCTGATCGAACGTTTGATCGAGCCGACGGGAATGGGCAAATATCATCTGCTCGACGGTGAGGCTGATCCGAACGAAGTCTGCCGCAGCGTTGGAGAAGCGATCAGCGCGTCGCCGATTGACGCAGCCTTCGTCGGCATTGGCGAAAACGGCCACTTGGCGTTCAACGATCCGCCAGCGGATTTCGAGATTGAAGCGCCATACATTGTCGTCAATTTGGACGAAGCCTGCCGCCGCCAGCAGGTCGGCGAAGGATGGTTTGCAGGAATTGATGATGTGCCGATGCAGGCGATCTCGATGACGGTGCGACAGATTCTTCGCGCTGGCGAGATCGTCTGCGTCGTGCCCGATGCGCGCAAAGCGCAGGCGGTGAAGGATTGTTTTGAAAACGAAATCTCGCCGGTGTTTCCGGCTTCCATTTTGCGCAGGCACGACAACACGACTGTTTATCTCGACGCCGAATCGTCAGCGCGGTTGAATCCTGAATTGATAAAACGCTAAGGGAAAAGTGATAAACTGCTTTGTGTAAATTTGAAGGCAAATGCAAATGAACACAATTCAAATCATTGCCGCCGTAACCGCCTTCGTCTCGGTAGTCGCCGCGATCATCACCGGAGCCTGGATCAACCAGCGCGCAATTGAAAGGCAAATGGACGCCTTCCGCAACGAGATCAAAGCGGAGATGGGGGCGTTCAAAAGCGAGATCAGGGCGGAATTGGCGACCGTCATCGCGCCGCTCGCCGCAGATGTCGCGCAAGTCAAGCAGGGCGTCGAAAAGATTGACCGGCAGTTTGAGGCGGTCTTCAACAAGCTGATCTTTCCGGGGAAGGGAGATTGAGCGAAGGAGGCGGCAAATGGACAATCTCATCAATCCCGAAATCCGCGACCTTCAGCAACGCCTCGTCAGGCTTCCGGCGCCATTTCTTCCGAGTTCCATCCTTAGCGAATTTCAAAAGCCACCGGAGTAGAAGCATGGCGCGATCAGCCTGAATTCAAAGACTGAAACAGGAGAATCTATGATCATCACTATCCGACCCCGACTGATTGTGATCGCGTTTGTTATTATCGGCGCGGTCATACTGGCCACCTTGGCTGGACTGGTTACAAGACAGACAGCAGCGCAAACGCAGGAACTCAAGCTTGGCATCATCGGCTGTGACACTTCGCATGTCACGGCGTTCACGAAGTTGCTCAACGATAAAAACGATCCCAACCACGTCCCCGGCGCGCGCGTCGTCGCGGCGTTCAAAGGCGGCAGCCCCGATGTCGAATCCAGCCGCACGCGCGTGGACAGGTTCACGGCTGAGCTGAAAGAGAAATGGGGCGTCGAGATCGTCGGCTCAATCGAAGAGCTTTGCCAAAAGGTTGACGCCGTGTTGCTTGAAAGCGTTGACGGGCGGCCTCATCTTGATCAGGCGCGCCCGGTTTTCGCCGCGAAGAAGCGTGTGTTCATTGACAAACCGTTTGCGGCCAGCTACGCCGATGCGCGTGAGATCGTGAGGCTGTCGCGCGAATCGGGCGTGCCATTCTTCAGTTCTTCGAGTTTGCGTTTTGCCGCCGACATTCAGGCGATGAGGCGGAACGAAAATCTCGGCGCGATGCTCGGAGCTTTCACTTACGGGCCTGCGCCGACCGAGCCGCATCATCCCGACCTTTTCTGGTACGGCATTCACGCGGTCGAGATGCTTTACACGCTGATGGGAGTGGGGTGCGAATCGGTCACGCGCGTTCGCACTGACGGAGCAGACGTCGTCGTCGGCAAATGGAAAGACGGGCGCATCGGTACGATGCGCGGCATCCGCGACGGCAAGCAGGATTACGGCGCGGTCGCTTTCGGCGCGAAAGCGAATCTGGCGACGCCCACGCCGATGAAGAGCGATTACCGCAATCTGCTCGTCGAAGTCGTGAAGTTCTTTCAAACGGGCGTGGCGCCGATTCAGCCGGAAGAGACGTTGGAGATGATGGCGTTTATGGAAGCGGCTGATCTGAGCAAAGCGCGTGGAGGCGCGCCGGTGATGCTGAAGGAAGTGATCGAGCAGATGCAGAAGAAATAATCAGGTCACCACGATCAACCTACTTGTGGCGCTGCAATGAACCCGACGGGCGGCGGACAATTGGAGGAGAGAGTGCTAAACTGACGGCAAATTGACGATGTAGAGATGGTTGGCCGGAGGCTTTGTCGCTATGACGCAGATGAACGATGAGGTCAGGCAGTTGATCGAACGCGCCGCGATGGTGCTCAAGGCTGCCGGAGCGCGCGAGGTATACGTGTTCGGCTCGGCAGCGCGTGGACAGATGCGCGAAGATTCGGATATTGATCTGGCGGTGTCGGGGCTGCCCCCGGAACTCTTCTACCGCGCAGGGGGAGAGGCTGAAGATGTGGTCGGACGACCACTTGATTTAATTGATCTGGATGAAGTCACACCTTTCACTCAATACTTGAAGGAAGAAAGCGAGTTGCAGCGTGTCGGATAGACTACGCAAACAGATTGCCGTCGAGCGCCAACAACTCAACCGCTTGCTCGATGTACATCGGCCGCTGCTCGTCAAGTCTGCGAGCGAGACGCCCACCGAGATCGAAATCTCGGCCTTAGCCGCGATGCTGCATTCTTTCTACACCGGCATCGAAAATATCTTTAAGCGGATAGCCGTGGAACTTGGAGACACGTTGCCAGCGGGCGAATCGTGGCATCGGGAACTGCTCGATTCGATGACCGCCCCCAGCTCGGCTCACGCCGCCGTGATTTCAATGCCGCTCCGAGATCGGTTGAGAGAATATCTGCGGTTTCGCCACGTCTTTCGCCAGGCTTATTTGTTCCAGTTGCGTTGGGACAAGATGTCTTCGCTGGTTCTCGAATGCGAAGAGACGTTACGGTTGTTGGAAACGGAGCTTGACGATTTCCTGCAAGCAAGCGAAAAAGCAGATTCGCTAGAAGACCTCGGGCATTGAAGAGTAAGCGGCACGGCGGCGCGCCTGTTGCGCTCCCGAGGTCAGGCAGAAAATAGAGAGGAAAATGAAATGAAGAATGAATCGTCCCAGCGTTTTACCCTGGCCTGCTCGCTGGCGCTGGCCGCAGCAGCGATCATTTCCGGTTGCTCCGCCAACTCGCCGTCGTCCGCGGCAGGCAGCGATGCATCAGCCAATCAAGCAAAAGATATGTCTGAAGTGAAAATCATGACGCTCGACCCCGGCCACTTCCACGCCGGGCTGGTGCAGAAAGAGATGTATCCGGGCGTGTCACCGAAGGTGCACGTCTACGCGCCGCTCGGCTTCGATCTTACCGAGCACCTGAACCGCATCGCGCGCTTCAATCTGCGCGCAGCCAATCCGACGAAATGGGAACTGGAGATTCACACTGGCCCGGATTTCCTGGAGCGGATGTTGAAAGAGAAGCCTGGCAACGTCGTGGTCATTTCGGGCCGCAATCGCGGCAAGATTGACCGCATCCAGGCTTCGGTTGAAAACGGGTTGAACACGCTGGTTGACAAGCCGTGGATCATCAGGGCGGAGGATTTCTCGAAGCTCGAAGCGACGCTTGACGCGGCTGATGCGAAGGGGCTGATCGCTTACGACATTATGACCGAGCGTTACGAGATCACGACGATCCTGCAAAAGGAGTTGATCCACACGCCGGAAGTTTTTGGCGAGATCGTCAAAGGCACTGAGGCTGAGCCGGCGGTCTACTTCGAGAGCATCCATCACATTTTGAAGCTCGTCGCCGGCGCGCCGAACATCCGCCCGGCGTGGTTCTTCGACGTGACGCAGCAGGGCGAAGGCGTGGGCGATGTCGGCACGCATCTGGCCGATCTGACGCAGTGGATGCTCTTCCCCGAACAGCCGATTGATTATCGCAAAGACATCAAGGTGCTTTCGGCGAAGCGGTGGCCCACGGTTATGACGTTGGACCAATTCAAGCGCGTGACGAACGAGCCGAAGTTTCCTGATTATCTCGCAGGCAGCGTGAAAGGCGACAAGCTCGATTACTTCTGCAACGGCGCGATGACCTACACGCTGCGCGGTGTGCACGCGAAAATGGACGTGATCTGGAATTACGAGGCTCCGGCGGGCGGAGGCGACACCCACGTGGCGATCTTCAAGGGCACGAAGTCACGGGTCGAAATCCGGCAAGGCAAAGAGGAAAACTGGAAGACCGAGGTTTACGTGATTCCGAACAGCGCGGCGGGCAAAGCGGAAATCCTCGCGGCTTTGAAGAAGAAGGTCGAAGCGTTGCAGGCGAAATATCCTGGCGTCGGCGTCGCAGATTTGGGCGGGAGGATCAAGGTGACTGTGCCCGACAAGTACCGCGACGGTCACGAAGCGCATTTCGCCGAAGTCACGCGCCGCTTCCTCGAATACCTGCGCAATCCTACGCGCCTGCCGGCGTGGGAGAAGCCAAATATGCTGGCGAAGTATTACACGACGACGAAAGGGCTGGAGTTGGGCTATCGTTCAACGACGGCGTTACGATAAAGGAAGCAAACGTGTCGAACACTTTTCTTGCTCTGACCGAACAAATTTACGCCTACCTGATGAACAACTCTTTGCGCGAGCCTGACGTGTTGCGGCGTTTGCGCGAAGAGACTGTGGCCACCAACCCGCACGCGGGGATGGCTGTCTCGCCTGTGCAGGGGCAGTTTATGGTGCTCCTGCTGAAATTGATCGGCGCGGTGAAGACGCTCGAAGTCGGAGTCTTTACTGGCTACAGTTCGCTTTGCGCCGCGCTGGCGTTGCCGCCGCACGGACGCGTCGTGGCCTGCGACGTCAACGAAGAGTGGACCTCCATCGCGCGTCGTTATTGGGTTGAAGCCGGAGTGGAGGACAAGATCACGCTACGACTCGCGCCTGCGACAGAGACGCTCGACGCGCTGCTGGTTGAAGGGCAAGCCGGAACTTTCGACTTCGCCTTCATTGATGCGGACAAGGAGAATTACGACAATTACTACGAACGCGCGTTGAAGCTGGTGCGCAAAGGCGGCCTTGTCGTCTTCGACAACATGCTCTGGTACGGCAAGGTCGCCGATCCGAGCGTGCAGGACGCCGAGACGGTTGCGTTGCGCGCGTTGAACGCAAAGCTGCATCACGACGACCGCGTGTTCGTCAGCCTGATCGCAGTCGGCGACGGAATGTCGCTGGCGGTCAAACAGGGTGATTGAGGTTTATGAATTACAAAAACAATATCCTGGAACTCATCGGCAATACGCCGCTGGTCAAGCTCAACAAACTCACGCGGGGAATGAAGCCGCTGGTGCTGGCCAAGATCGAATCGCTCAATCCCGGCGGCAGCGTCAAGGATCGCATCGGTCTGGCGATGATCGAACGCGCCGAACGGCTGGGCGAGCTTAAACCCGGCGGGACGGTCGTCGAAGCGACCAGCGGCAACACGGGCATCGGCCTGGCGCTCACCTGCGCAATCAGAGGCTATCGCTGCGTGTTTGTGATGACTGACAAATGCAGCCAGGAGAAGGTCCGTTATCTGAAGGCTCTCGGAGCGGACGTAATCGTCGTCTCGGCGGCGGCCAAAACAGATTCGCCCGAACATTACGTCAATACGGCCAGACGAATCGCCAGCGAAACTCCGAACGCGATCTTGACCAATCAATACGCCAATCCCGCCAACCCCGAAATCCATTACCGCACGACCGGGCCTGAAATCTGGGAAGCGACCGATGGCCGCATCACTCATTTCGTCGCGGGTCTGGGCACGGGCGGCACAATCAGCGGCACAGCGCGTTTTTTGAAAGAGAAGAGTCAGAACCTCAAGGTCATCGGCGCGGACCCGTATGGCTCAGTCTTCAAAAACTACAAAGAGACCGGACGGTTGACAGGCTCTGCGCCTTACCTGGTCGAAGGCATCGGTCAGGAACTCATCCCTGAAAACGTTCACCTGAAATACGTTGACGAGATTATCAACGTGACCGACCGCGACTCGTTCAACACGGCTCGTCGTTTGGGACGCGAGGAAGGCATCTTCTGCGGCGGCAGTTCCGGCACGATTGCCTGGGCGGCGTTGAAAGCGGCGGAGAATCTGACCGAAAACGAGATCGTGGTCTTCATCATCTGCGACACGGGCGAACGCTACCTGTCGAAATTCCTTTCGGACGAATGGATGAAGGAGAAACAACTGCTCGGGGTGGAGCGGATGACGATTGGTCTGCTCAATGAGTTGAAGCTGCACGCAGGCAAACCGCGCCTGGTTTCAGTCGCGCCCGAAACAACGGTTGGCGAAGCGCTGGATTTGATGAACTCGTACGGATTGTCGCAATTGCCGGTGATCGAAGAAGGCAAGTCGGTCGGCAGCGTGCGCGACAACCGCGTGATGGCGCAGTTGCTGGACAACCGCGACCTGCTCGAATCGCCGGTCACCAAAGTGATGGACGTGCCCTTCCCGGTGGTTGACGAGAACGTAGAGGTCGTGCGAGCGAAACAGTATTTGAAAGATTCGCCGGCAGTGCTGGTCGAAGAGTACGGTCGAATCGTGGGCATCGTGACTCGTCACGACGTGCTCGATATTCAAGCTTGAAGCGAAGCCGCCGGGAAATGAGAGTTTCAGATCAGAACTTCGACGGATCGCACTTCCTGAGCAGCAAAGCGTTCCACAGCATCTGCCTTCGGATCTTCGAGTGCATCAGCAATATCACTGTAGCCAGCAGGTACAACCCGCAGAAGGCGTAACGCACGCCTTCCCACGGCAGCATCAATTGCGCTGTGAACAGCACCAGCAGCATCATCGCTTCCCACAGTGTGAAATGGAAATCGGAGATGATCACGGCGGCGAACAGAGATTGCGCCGAAGTCAGCAGCAATTCCTCTTTCTGCCGGCCATCCAGAATCATCGGCGCCATACCGCCAGCCTCAAATCCATAGGCCAGTCCGTAAGCCAGCGGAATTGCGCCGACCAGCAGCGTCCATTGATTGACCTTCGACGAGATCAACGCGCCGATGCCGACCGAGCCTTTGCCTTTGAGCGCGAAGAGCAGCGCGATCATCACTTCGGGCGATTCCGAAGCGAGCGGCGCCAGCCATTGCACCAGCAGAAATTTATTCACGCCGTACGCTTGCCCCATATGTTTCAATCCTTCGGCGAACGGCTCTGCGGAATACCAGATGACGACGCCGGCAAAGACGAACATCAACACCACGGCCAATCGCCTGGCATTATTGCCGAGTATTCGATCAAGCTCTGCGGCTATGCCTTCAAGCTCTGCATCGTGTTTTTCGCTGCGCGCCGCGCGGCCCGCGTAATAGAAAAACATCGCGAAGAGCACGATCATATCAACCCACGTCAGCGTGCCTTTCAGCGGGATGACCAACGTATAGACCGTCGCCAGCAGCAGCAGGCTCAACTCCAGTCCTTGTGAATTGTCCAGTTGAATTTCCTTTTTGTGATGTTTGAAGTAATAGACGATGGCGATCAACGCCCAACCGACGCCGATCAGGATGCGGTTGGCGCCGGTCATATTCGCGATGGCCAGCCCTTCGTTCGATTTGGCCAGCCCTTCGGTCCAGGCATAATGCAGTCCGATTGCGTATTCAGGCAACACGCTGATCAGCGCCAGCGCGATCAACGCCAGCGAGCGTGGAATGTCGCGTTCGGAAAGCTCAGCGCCCCAGCCGAGCAGGAATGCCGCTCCGACAATCGCAATGCCCGACAGCAGCGAAACCAGAGCGGGATCGGAGTGATGAACTTTTCCCATCAGCGCGAAGAGCAGCCAGGGAAGAGGAATTACAGCGGCAAGAATCAGAGGGAGATATTTTTTCATTCGGATTTGTTTTGGTTTTCAGATAAAAAAGGCGATGTTTCATTCACCGATGATTTTGATGATCACGCGTTTGCGACGTTGTCCGTCGAATTCCGCGTAATAAACTTGTTGCCACGTTCCAAGATCGAGCCGCCCGTTCGTGATCGGCAACAGGACCTGATGATGGAGCAGGAGGTTTTTCAAATGGGCATCGGCGTTGTCTTCGCCCGTCAGGTGATGGCGGTAGTCGGGGCGCGCCGGGGCGAGGCGTTCGAGCCATTCGTCAATATCTTCGATCAAACCGTCTTCGGCGTCGTTGACGTAAACGGACGCGGTGATGTGCATCGCCGAAACCAGCGCCAGGCCTTCGCGCACGCCGCTTTCGGCAACGGCCTGCGCGACTTCATTGGTGATGTTGATGTAATCGCGCCTCTTCTCGGTATTCAAGACAAGGTACTTTGTGTGAGACTTCATTGCTGACAGCCTTTCGCGTGGGATTGGATAAGCAGTTGTGAGGGCAAATTATGGCCTGAGTTTTATTTGAGGGCAACCCGCGCTACCAGAGCGATTTTGCCAGAGTGATTTTGCCAGAGTGATTTTGCCAGAGTGATTTTGCTCGATCACGCCCTGTCGGTATAATCGAGTACGAATCGCACATCAGAGTTTTGTAGGAGGAGATATGCCAAAGATCGCAGACATCGAATACACGCCAAACCCTAACGCGGTGAAGTTCATTCTCAAGGAGCCGATCACCAGCGGAGCGTCGCGCTCATTTCAAAACGCCGAAGCTGCGCTGACAGACTCGCTCGCGTCGGCATTGTTCAATGTCGGAAACGTGACTTCGGTCTTTTACATGGATCGTTTCATCACGGTGAACAAAGAAGACGAAGTGAGCTGGGAGGAGATGCTGAAAAAGCTCGCTGAGCCGATTCGCTCTGCGCCTTCGGTTGCCGACGCGCCTGCGCCGGAATCGAAATCTGTTTACGCGCCGGGCGAAAACCCATTGCTGGATCGCATCAATCAAGTGCTCGATGAAAAAGTCCGACCCGGATTGGCCGGCGATGGCGGCGGGTTGGAGATCATCGGACTCAACGACAAGAAGCTGCTGATCAGCTACCAGGGCGCTTGCGGAAGCTGCCCCAGCTCGATCGGCGGAACGATGATGGCCATCGAGTACATGCTCAAGGAAGACGTTGATCCTGAGATCGAGGTGATTTCGGTTTAAGGCAGTCAGTTCCCGCACAAGATCGAAACTATCCGAAATAATCCGGGATCGTTGGGAACACGAACGAACCCACCCAACCGCCCGCGTCCGAATCGAGGAGGTGTTTCGGTGCAACCAAACGGCGATCCGGAGATCATTCAACATCCGGACGGTCGCGTCGAGCTGCGCGACCACTCATCAATCATCTCCAGCCCACTCTACAACGAAGACCTCGCGCCCGTCCGGGTGGCGAAGCGCAACTGGACGACCTACAACTACGCCGCGCTCTGGATCAGCATGGCGCATTGCATCCCGACTTATATGCTGGCTTCGGGTTTGATCGCGGCGGGAATGAACTGGCGGCAGGCGCTCTTCACCATTCTGCTCGGCAACACGATTGTGCTCGTTCCGATCCTGCTCAATTCGCATCCGGGGACGAAATACGGCATTCCGTTCCCGGTCTTTGCGCGGGCAGCTTACGGCACCATCGGGTCGAACCTGCCGGCCTTGATGCGCGCGCTGGTGGCTTGCGGATGGTTCGGCATCCAGGCGTGGATCGGCGGCGAGGCGCTGCACACTTTCTTCAGAGCGATCATTCCGGGATGGCAGACGCTGCTCGGAGGCGCAGTGGGCGGGCACACGCCGACCGAGTGGATTTCGTTCCTGCTCTTTTGGGGGCTGAACATTTACATCATCTATCGCGGGATGGATTTGCTGCGCGCGGTTGAAAACTGGGCTGCGCCGTTTGTGCTGGTGATGACGGCGATTCTGCTCGCCTGGATGGTGTGGCGAGCGAATGGGCTGGGCGGTTTGCTGAGCAATCCGGGCAAGTTCAACAGCCTCGATGAATTCATGCCGGTCTTCGTTCCCAAACTCACGGCGATGATCGGATTCTGGGCCACACTCTCGCTCAATATGTCCGACTTCACCCGTTTCGGACGCAGCCAGCGCCAGCAGGTGGTCGGGCAGGTGGTCGCACTCCCCACGACGATGACGGTCTTTGCGGCGATGGGTGTGATGATCACTTCGGCGGCCATCGTCATCTATCCGCAGATGAAGCCGGATGAGTTGTGGGACCCGATGAAGCTGGTCGGGCAATTCGACAGCGTCGCGGTCGTGGCGATCTCGATGTTCACGGTGGTCGTCGCGACACTCGCCGTCAACATCGCGGCCAACGTCGTTTCGCCGGCGAACGATTTCGCCAACGCTTTTCCGCGCTGGATTTCGTTCCGGCTGGGCGGATTGATCACCGGCGTGCTCGGAATACTGATGCAGCCGTGGCAGTTGCTGGCGAATCCGGCGAGGTATATTGATGGCTGGCTGGTCGGATATTCCGGCGGGATGGGCGCCATTGCCGGAACCTTGATTACGGATTATTGGCTGGTGCGAAACAGGAAGCTGGCGCTGGGCGATCTGTATCGCACGCAGGGTGTTTACACTTACGCTGGCGGGTGGAACTGGCGCGCGGTTGTGGCGACGCTGGCCGGTTGTGCGCTGGCGTGGGGCGGGCTGGTGGTTCCGGCGATCAGGCCGCTTTACAATTACGCTTGGTTCGTCGGCTTCGGCGCATCGGCAGTAATTCACTATGCGCTAATGAAAGCGTTTCCGCCACAGACGCAGGTTGTGGTGGAAGCAAAGGCAGTGTAGAAAAGAAGTGACTGGGGTCTTTGCCTGGGTTTGCCCGGTGGATGGCGAGGCGTCATTTACCCCAGAAACATTTGATGAATTGCTCGTCACTGTTCGTGAATTGCTCGAACCTGCAAAACGAGCCAGAGCGCGTCAGTCTGCGATGACTGAGTTCGTCGTCTCTGTTGGTTGATTACTCAAAAGGAGGCTCAACATGCCGCGTATCGTCAAATGTGGTTTGATTCAAGCAAAAAACGCAGCGCCAACCGATGCGCCCATCGAAGACATCAAGCGCATCAACATAGACAAGCATCTCGATCTGATCGAAGAAGCTGCCAACCAGGGCGTGAAGATTTTGTGCATGCAGGAAGTCTTCACCACGCCATACTTCTGCGCCGAGCAACAAACTCGCTGGTACGAGGCGGTCGAAAAGATTCCCGACGGGCCGACCATCAAGTTGATGCAGGAGACAGCGCGCGATCACGGGATGGTTATCATCGTCCCGATCTACGAGGAAGAGATCACCGGCGTCTACTACAACACGGCGGCGGTGATTGACGCCGACGGCAAATACCTGGGCAAATATCGCAAGAACCACATCCCGCACGTCGCGCCCGGATTCTGGGAGAAGTTCTACTTCAAGCCGGGCAATCTGGGCTATCCGGCATTCGACACGGCGTTCGCCCGCATTGGCGTCTACATCTGCTACGACCGGCACTTTCCCGAAGGCGCACGCGCTCTGGGTTTGAACGGAGCCGAGATCGTCTTCAATCCTTCGGCGACAGTCGCTGGTTTGTCGGAATATTTATGGAAGCTGGAACAGCCCGCGCACGCCGTGGCCAACGGTTATTTCATCGCGGCGATCAATCGCGTCGGCTACGAAGCGCCGTGGAACATCGGCGAGTTTTACGGGCAGAGCTATTTCTGCGATCCGCGCGGGCAGATCATTGCGCAGGCGCCGCGCGACGAGGATGCGCTGGTCGTGGCTGACCTGAATCTGGATGTGATCCGCGAGGTGCGCAACACGTGGCAGTTCTTCCGCGACCGGCGGCCCGAAACTTACGGAGCTTTGGTCAAAGAGTAAAAATTGGAGAAGCCGATCTATGCTGGAATTCGCAATCACTTTCAAACCAGACATGACTCATGAACGCATCGTCCATCTGACGAAGCAGGCTGAGCACAACGACTTCACCTACGGCTGGATTTTCGACTCGCACGTCCTGTGGCAGGAGCCTTACCCGCTGCTGACGTTGATGGCGGTGAACACAGAGCGGATGCGGTTTGGCACGTGCGTGACCAATCCGGCGGTGCGCGATTGGACGGTGACGGCCAGTCTGCTGGCGACGCTCAATCGAATCTCCGGCGGGCGAATGGACTTAGGGATCGGGCGTGGCGACAGCTCGCGGCGTGTGATGGGCAAGAAACCAACGACGCTGGCCGATCTGGAAGCCTGTGTTCAGACGGTGCGCGACCTGTGCGCGGGCAAGCAGATCGTCTACGAAGACCAGCCCATCCGGATGACTTGGGCCGACGCAGGCGTGCCGCCGGTTTGGGTCGCAGGTTACGGACCGAAAGTGTTGCGCTGCGCGGGCCGTGTCGGCGACGGCGTGATCCTGCAATTCGCCGATCCACACCTGATCAAATGGTGTTTGCAGTTTGTGCGTGAAGGCGCGGAAGAGGCCGGTCGCGATTTTTCAAAGATTCGCGTGATGGCCGCCGCGCCCGTCTGGGTTTCGGATGATTTGGCCACGGCGCGTGACCGCGTGCGCTGGTTCCCTGCTCTGGTCTCCAATCACGTCGTTGACCTAGTCTCGCGCTACAAACCCGAAGAGCTGCCGCCGGAACTGACCGCCTACATCAAAGACCGCACAGGTTACAACTACCTGCACCACGCCGAGGTCGGCAGTAGCAATGCCGAGTTTGTCAGCGATGAAGTGGTTGATCGTTTCTGCATCGTCGGGCCGGTTGAGGAACAGGCGCGGCGGTTGAAGGAGCTTGAAGAGATTGGGGTCACGCAATTCAACATCTACCTGATGTGCGGCGACGAAGAGCAGACGGTCGAAGTTTATGGCCGCGAAGTGATCCCGGCGTGCAGTTGAAAAGTCGCGATCTCTTACTCGTATGCTAGAATCAGGCCGGAGGTAACAGATATGGAACAAACCATCAAACTAGAGATGACCAAAGATGAAGCCACACTGTTGAGCGCAGTAATGGATCAATGCTTGAAGACCGTTCGTGAAGCAATCGAAAAGATAGAGCAGCTTGAAGCTGAAAGATTGCAGCTACAGGCTGAGACCCGAGTGATGCTTGATCAACTGGGGATGATGTTCAATGTGGAAAAGAATCTATGATCTGGTTACCAGTTTCGCGACGCTCGCGGAGAAGGTGAAAAGTCAGGAGCAGGCGATGAAAGATCAGCAGCGTGAAATGCGAGAATTGACCGCTTCAGATTGAAAATCAACTGCTCAAATTCGCGCGTCAACTCCCACCACGTCCTGATGACAATGATGATGAAGACAAAGGGTGATCAGCGTCACGCAATGGCGGGATTTACCCGGGTCTGAACTTCACGGCCACACCGCTCCCAGCCTCCGTCTGACTCTCGCCTCGAACAGCCAGTTCACCCTCGACGATCACATACTCGATTCCCGCCGGATATTGCTTCGAATCCTCGAACGTCGCGCGATCAATTACTCGATGAGGATCGAAGACAACCAAGTTCGCGCGCGCGCCAGCTTCGACTCGTCCGTAGCCGCGAAGCTGGAACGTCTCGGCGGCCAGGCCCGACATTTTGCGGACAGCTTCTTCGAGTGTAAGCAAGCCCAGCTCGCGCACATAGCTGCCGAGGATGCGCGGATACGTGCCGTAAGCGCGCGGATGCGGTTTGCCTCCGAGCAATCCGTCGGTGCAGACGTTGACGTAAGGCCCGCGCATGATCTTGCGCACGACATCTTCCGACTGACTGAACGAGATCATCCCGACGCCCATTCGCTCCTGAAACAACAGGTCGAGCGCGAACTCGGCGGCATCCTCTTCGGGTGCCCGATCAAGCTGTCGGCTCAGGCTCGCCGCCTGTGCAAGATTTTTGCCGAGATACTCAGGGTGATTGCCCGAAGCTATGTCCGAGATCACTATGCCTTCCGGCCCCGACCACTTCCAGAAGTTGTCCCAGCTTGAGCGCGAACGATCCAGCATCGCTGCGCGCATCTTTCCGCGCTCACCTGCGCTGGCCAGCCGCTTCAATGTCTCTTCGACTCCGCCAGCGTGCGCCCACGGCGGCAGGATCGCGCCGAGCATCGTCGAGCCGGCGACGTAAGGATATTGATCCGCCGTCAGCCGCACGCCTTCGCTCTGCGCGCAATGGACCATCTCCAACACTGCGTCAATCCGCGCCCAGTTCTCGCGCCCGGCGATTTTGAAGTGCGAGATGTGGGCACGCACGCCCGACCGCTTGCCGACTTCGATCATCTCCTCGACGGCGTCTTCGATGTAATCGCTCTCGCTCCGCATATGCGAAACGAAGATGCCGTCGAACTCCGCCACCGCGCGGCACAACTCGATGAGTTCAGCGGTGTCGGCAAAACAGCACGGCGGGTAGATCAATCCGGTTGACATTCCGAACGCGCCTTCGCGCATTGATTGGCGGATCAACTCCTGCATCGCGCGAATCTCCTCCAGGCGCGCCTGCCGGTCTTCCATCCCCATCACGGACAGCCGCACCGCGCCGTGCGGAATCAGGTAGGCGCAATCAATCGCCGGACGCGCGCGCTCAATCGCCGCCAAGTATTCCTCCACCGACTGCCAATCCCACGCGCGGTCGAGTTTCCCATCCAACCCGGCCAGCGAACGCGCGACCTGCGGCTGGTCGGCGGCGCGAATCGGCGCGACCGAAACGCCGTCCTGACCGAAGACTTCGAGCGTGATGCCCTGCCGGACTTTCATCGGCAATTGCGGCTCAGCAATCACGCGCAAATCCGAATGGCTGTGCGTGTCAATAAAACCAGGTGCGATGACCAAACCAGAGCAATCAATTTCTTCCCCGGCCACCAACGTCCCGGGCGCATCAATCGCCAGGATGTAGTTGCGGCGGATCGCCACGTCGGCGTCATAACGACCGCGCCCTGTACCATCAATGATCGTGCCGTTTTTCAGAACCAGATCAGGCGTCTTCATTTTCATCCTTTCACGCTGCTCAGTGATTCATACATCTCAGGCCGCCGGTCGCGGTAAAACTGCCAGTGTGTCCTCACCTCGCGAATCTCATCCAGATTGAGATCAGCGACGATCAACTCGTCTTTGTCTTCGCTACCTTTGGCCAGGATACGTCCATCGGGGTTGCAGAAATACGACGAGCCGAAGAACTCGCCGACATTCCACGGCGCTTCGGTCCCGACGCGATTGATCGTGCCGACGAAATAGCCGTTGGCCACGGCGTGTGCGCGCTGCTCCAACTCCCACAAATAGTCGGCGTGCCCTTTAGTCGTCGCCGAAGGAATGAAAACGATCTCCGCGCCATTCAAACCCAACGCCCGCGCGCCTTCGGGGAAATGGCGGTCGTAGCAGATGTAAACGCCGATGCGCGCGTACTTCGTTTCAAAAGTCGGAAAGCCCAGGTTGCCGGGCGTGAAGTAGAACTTCTCCCAGAAGCCAGGCAGGCAATGCGGGATATGCGTCTTGCGGTACTTGCCCAAATAATTCCCGTCGGCGTCAATCACCGCCGCCGTGTTGTAATAAACGCCGGTCATCTCCTCTTCGTAGATCGGCGAGACAATCACCATTCGGTGTTGTTTGGCGACCTCGCACATCAACTGCGTCGTCGGCCCATCCGGGATGCGCTCGACCAAACCGTACCAGTGCGGGTTCTGTTCGGCGGGAAAGTACGGGCCGTAGAAAAGCTCCTGCAGGCAGATGATCTGGACGCCCTGTTTCGCGGCGTCAGCGATCATCGCGACGTGCTTCCCGACCATCGCTTTTTTGATTTTCTCGATGGGGCTTTCGACAGGTTCGGCATTAGCAGCCTGGACCAGACCGCATCTCAAGATTCGTGACATTGATTTATTCTCCTTATTTGGCGTTAAGGAGAATACGGAACAAACGGAATAAACGGAACAAACGGAAATTCCTTTTCTTTTCCGTTTGTTCGGTTATTTCCGTTTGTTCCGTATTCTCTCTTCAAACCTGCGCGAACGTATCAATCATCAAGTATGGATCGCTCATTGGATAAAGTATCGGGCAGGTGCAGCCGCGCCGCCGATATTCTTCAACCTTTGCGCGCGCCTCGTCCGGCGTGCCAGTGGCCGAAATCTTGAGCACGAATTCATCGGGCACGTACCGCATCGCCTCATGAATCTGCTCTTTGGTAGCGGGCCACCCCAGGATGGATTGCACCTGTTTGACGATCTCTTCGCCCACGCCGGACGCTTTGGCGATGTGCGGTTGCTGCGCCAGATATTGCGTCAACAAGACCTTCGCCGCTTCGATGGCCCGCTTGCGGTCGTGATCAACCGAACAGACCACCAACTGTGGCCGGTCAATGTCATCAAGCGTGCGCCCGGCTTTCTTCGCGCCCGCTTCCAACAACTCCATCGCGCGATCGTTGTATTCGGGCGGCACGCAATAATTCAGCACCACGCCGTCGGCGATCTCGCCCGTCAATTCCATCATCTTGTCGCCGGTCGCGCCGATGTAAATGGGCATGTTGCGCGGCTCGCGGCGGCCATGCACCACGTCCAGTTCAATGCCCGTGACGTGATGAAACTCGCCGTGAAAGGTGACGTTCTCCATCCGCAGCAACCGGCGCAAAACTTCCACCGTCTCGCGCATCGCCAGCAGTGGCTTGCGCCGCTCAATGCCGACATTCTTCGCCAGCGGGTCCCACCAAGCGCCGATGCCGCAGATCATGCGGTTGGGCGCGAGGTCATCCAGCGTCAGCCAAGTCGCGGCGAGCAACCCGATGTTGCGCGTCCAGTTGTTGATCACCCCCGCGCCAATCTTGATCCGCTCGGTCGTCGCGGCGAACGCCGCCATCGGGACAATCGCGTCACGCACCAGACGGCTCTCGGCCTGCCACACGGCTTCGAAGCCTTTGCTCTCGGCGTACTGCGCGTACTTGATTCCATCCTGCAATGAGTGGGCGTCTTGCAGATAAAGTGCAACTCGTTCGGTTGACATGCTTCTTCTGGTCTCCTTCAAAAAGTTTAGCTTCAAGCCGCAAACCGCGCCCACACTTTCTTCGCCAGTTCACGGCTTCTGGCACTAATCTCCACCTCGTCGAGAAACAGCAGTTGCCGGTCTTTCATCAGCACTCTGCCTGCACAAATGGTAGTCGTCACCATCGAATTCTCAAACCCGAACAGGATGTGCCAGGGCAGGTTGTCAATGGTCAACGGTGTGGTTGGGTGATAGTCCACAAAAATCAAATCGGCAAACGCCCCGCCGCTGAGCACGCCGAGCGGGGCTTGCGGGAAGAAGACGTTGGCGAGCGCGGCGTTGTTGGTCACGGCTATCTCGGCGACGGTGTAACCGCCCATCAGGCGCGGATCGCGCCGCGCGGCCTTGTGATGGAGGTACGCAGCCTTCCACTCGTCCCACATCGCGTTTGAAAAACCGTCGTTGCCCAAACCAACCTTCACGCCCAGCCGCAGCAAACCTTCCACATCCGCCGCACCCACGGCGTTGTTCATATTCGAGCGCGGTTGATGCGTCACCCACGTTCCGGTCTCTCGCAGCAACTCCGCCTCACGCGGATCAATGTGAACGGCGTGCGCGACAATCGAACGCGGGCCGAGAATGCCGAACTTGTTCAGCCGATCAATGACGCGCGTCCTACTCTTCTTCAAACTGTCGTACTGGTCGGCTTCGCTCTCGGCCGCGTGGATGTGGAAGCCCCCGTCGTGCGCCTCGCAGCACTCTTCGAGCGTCGCGTCGGAGAGCGTGAGCGAGGCGTGCAGACCAAAGGTGCCGGCGATCTGTGATTTTGAATTTGAGATTTGAGATTCCAGAAAGCGGACGTTTTCGGCAATGCCTGCTTTCGCTCTTTCCGGTCCGTCGCGGTCGGTAACTTCGTAACACAGGCAGGCGCGCAGACCCGCTTGCCTGGTCGCCTCGGCGATCACATCCAACGAGCCTTCGATCGCATTGGGCGAGGCGTGATGGTCAATGAGAGTGGTCGTGCCATGTTTGATCGCGTCAATCAAACAGACGAGCGCGGAGTAGCGCACGTCGTCGAGCGTGAGCGCCTTGTCCAGCTTCCACCACAGCCGCTCCAGAATTTCTGGGAAGTCTTTCGGCGGATCACCCGGAATCGCCATCCCACGCGCGAACGCGCCGTAAAAATGGGTGTGAGCGCAGACGTTGCCCGGCATCACGTACTGCCCGCGCGCATCGAGTATGTCAGCTTGTGGGTACTTTACCTGCAACTCGGATGATGGGCCGAGATCAACAATCCGGTCGCCTTCGATGTACAGCGCATGGTCTTCCAGAATTTGGTTTGGCGTGCCCCAGGTGATGGGCTTCGCATTGGTGATTAGCATGACGAAAACCTTTCAGCCAATTCCTCGATGTCGGGTTTGATCCGCAATGGTTCTCCCACCGCCCGTCGCGCCGTCTCGATGTCCTTCAGCCCATTGCCCGTCAACATCAGCAGCACACGCTCATCCGGTTTGATCGCGCCGCTCTCGCATTGCTTCACAAACCCCGCGAATGGCGCAGCTCCGGCTGGTTCGACGAAGACGCCGGTCGAGCGGGCGAGACGACCGATGGCTTCTATGATCTGATCGTCGCTGACCTTGACGCCGCATCCGTCAGACTCACGCATCGCGCGGATCGCTTTGGTCGCATCGCGCGGCTGGCCGACGTTGATGCTGTCGGCGATGGTGTGAGCCGGGCCTGGACGAACGACGCCATCACCATTTACCGCGTCCACGATTACCGACGAGCCTTCGGCCTGCACGCCGATCAGTTGCGGCAGACGATCAATCAGTCTGAGGCGATGAAGATCGTTGAAGCCTTTCCACAACCCGCCGATGATGCAGCCGTCGCCCACGCCGACGAAGACCTTGTCTGGCGCTTCCCAATTCAACTGCTCGCCGATCTCCAGCGCCGCCGTCTTCTTGCCTTCGGTCATAAATGGATTGTAGCCCGTGCTGCGCTGGTACCAGCCGTAGCGCCGCCCCGCTTCCAAGCACAGATCGAAGGCTTCGTCGTAACTGCCTTCGACCAACACAACCTTCGAGCCATAGATTTGCAGTTGCGCGATCTTGGCTGCCGGAGCGTAAGTCGGCACGAAGATCACCGACTCCATTCCCACGCTCGCGCATATTCCGGCAAGGGCGCTTCCGGCATTGCCGGATGAGGCGGTGGTGATGACGCGCGCGCCGGCTTCGCGGGCTTTGACCACAGCCAGCGCGCTCGGACGATCTTTGAAGGATGCGGTCGGATTGCGCCCGTCATCTTTGATGAGCAATTGCCTGACGCCAAACTCACTGGCCAGCCGCGGGCAGTCGTAGATCGGCGTCCAGCCCACGGTGGGCGGCGGCACGGGTGATGAATCTTCCATCGGCAGCAACGCGCGATAGCGCCAGATGGTGAAGTTGCGATCAGCGCCGAGTATGGCTTTGCTCAATTGCTTGCCGACGCGGTCGTAATCGTAGAGCACGTCGAGGTTGCCGTTGCACGCGGGGCAGACGTATTCAACCTCACCCACGCGATGCTCACGGGCGCATTCGACGCATTTGAAACTGGTGACGTTACTCATTTCAAAAAAGGATCAGCGATTAAAGCTTGTCGAGATGTGGACCGGTGTTGCGGGAACGTAGACTTTAGAAATCAAACAAACCTCTTAAATCCCTGGCGCTGTGCTGAACGCGCAGAACCTCTATGCCGTCATCGGTTGGCTGATAGAAGACGAGGTACCTGCCAACGGGGAAAGAGCGCAGATAAAGCAGCAATTCGTTGCGCTCTCTTCCCATGTTGGGGAATTGCGCCAGAAGACGAAACTTCTCTCTGAAAGTCTCCATCAGGCGCATGGCGGCGGCGTCATTCTCCGCCGCAATATACTCGTATATCGAAATCAGGTCTTCTTGCGCAAGTTCAGAGACCTTGAAGCTGTTCATCAGTTCTCGCTGCTACGGCTTCGTGGCCAGCCGCTCCTTCCCACGATTCACGATGTCATCCATAAACTCATCTGCGGACGCATAGACTTTGTACTGGCCCTGTCTGATCTGCTCGGCGCCCGCCTCTATCTCCTTGCGAAGTTCTTCAATCCGGCCCCGGCGCGCCTCGTCAAACTCCTGCAACAGCCTCAAAGCCTCGCGCACGACTTCGCTGGCAGAAGTGTAGAAGCCGCTGGTCACTTTATCATTGACCATCTTTTCGAGTTCAGGTGTAAGCGATACGTTCATTATGTGAATAACTCCTTGCTGTTCTGAAGTCGAGAATAAGAGCAATAATAACCCGTGTCAATCAAGCTACGCGGGCAGCCTTGATCCGCGCGTCCATCTCCGGGATCAACTGCTGATGCCTGATCCACCACTCCGGGTCGCGCTGCGCATCAAGCTCTTCGACCGCTTTGCCTTGTTGTTCAACCCACGTGAAATATTTCAGGTTGTGCCATTGGCGTCGCACATCGGGCGCGCCATCTTTGATCCAATCCGCCTTCGCGCCATAAAAGATCGCCTCGACATAAGCCATTGCCCTCGCGTCGTCAATCTCGCCGTAAACTCGCGCCATCTCCTCCATCACCGAATGGTAACGGTCAATCGCGTCTGTGCAGATGGTGATGATCACATCCCGCTTGCCAAATTGATAATGCTTCGCCGTCTTGATCGCGCCGAGCACGTTGCACACGCCCGAAATGCCGAAGATGGTCGCAAGCTGCCGCGCCTTCGCTTCCGCAATGCCGTAGCGCCGCGTGAGCGCCTCCTGCCCGGCTTCGCTCGTGAGCAACTGCAATCCCTTTTTGCACTCGATGTCGTCCAAACACATGATCGCGTCCATGTTCAGCACGTTGTGAATCCAGGTCACGTGCTTGTCGCCGATGCCTTGAATGTCGTGTCCGCCGTAGCCGTTGTTGAAGAGCGTCGGACACTGGATTGGCTCAAGGCCAATGATGCGCAGATCGGGCCAGACCTGCTTGAGCCGGTCGCCCGCCGCAATCGTCCCCGCGCTGCCCATCGCCGAACAGAACGCCGCAACCGAGCCGTCGCCGATACCTTGTTGCTTCAATTCATCGGCGAGTTCGACAATCGTATTACCGGTGACGTGGTAGTGGAACCGGTAATTGCCCATGACCTCGAACTGGTTCAGGATGCGAACCTGCGGATCGCGGCGCAACTCCCAGGTCTTGTCGTAAATCTCTTTGACGTTCGATTCGACGCCGGGAGTCTTGATCACCTGCGCGCCGTAGCTCTCGATGCGATCGAACCGCTCGCGGCTCATTCCTTCCGGCAGGACGACGATAGACTTTGCGCCGACGCGCCCGCCCACCCACGCGCCGCCGATGCCGTAATTGCCGGTGCTCGGCCAAACGACCGTGTGCTGGTCAATGTCAACCTGCCCGAAGAGCAGCGCCTCGGCCAGCACCGAATACGCCGCGCCGACCTTGTGCGAGCCGGTGGGAAAATCGCGCCCGTACAAGACCACGATGTTCGCGTCCACGCCGGTCAGCTCATTGGGCAGCACATCGTACTTGATGCGGTCGTCAGCGCCGCGCCAGGTGATGTTGTAGAGGTTGATTGGATCGAGCGGCGATGCGGTCAACGCGTTGATCGCTTGCTGGCGAATGGCCGGGTCAATTGCGCTCGGATGGAGCATCTCTTCGAAGGTGGGGCCGAAAATAGCTCTGGTCATCTCAATTCCTCGGAAATCGCATGATTTACTCGCCTGTAAGAAACCGGGTTGCCTTCTTTGCCCACATCGCGGCGTATTACCGAATCGGCTTGGCGATGTCAGCCGCAGCCGCTCCCGCGTTATCTCTTCAACCTGCTCGCCGCTTTCACTTCCTGCATCGCCTTATAAATCGGGTAGACCTTTCCTTTCTCCAGGTAATCATCCAGAAAATTCCAGTTCACCAATCCGTCGTCGCTTTCGGCTTCGAGCAGGTAGGAAGCCAGCGTCGCCAGCGGCTGCGGAGCGCGCACGAAAATTGATCCGGCGGGGAAAGTGATCGTCTCTGGTTGCGGGCGGCCTTTGAGCTTGGTTTCGCGGTGTCCCTGAAATGCGCGTTGTGCCCGATTGACTTCTTCGATCACGAAGCTTTCGACTTCGGCGGTGAGCGGCGCGGTCAACTCTTCGACCGTCACGCCGTGCGCCACCAGCTTTTCAATCACGGTCTTCATCCCGTCTTCGTTGCGGAACAGATAAGCGCGCGGGGTCGCGACGCTGCGTTTGGCGGCGAAGAGGCCGTAATCCGCCATCTTCACCGGAGTGAATTTGTCTTCGACCATCGCGGTCATATCGCGGCCCGAACGCGGGTTCTTTACCTTCGTGACTTCCCCGACCAGAATCTCCACCGGCTTTGCGAGAGGCTTCATTTCATACTCCACGCCGAGTTGGAACGGCTCACCCGTCTGGCCGCGCCTGATCGTATCTTCATCCACGCGCTTGGTAAGTTGAACGATCTCGGCCCCGCGCGCCGCAGCGAATTTGAAGATCTCCTCCACGAAGGCTTCGGTCACTTCGACGCGGCGGCGAAAATCCAGATAGCTGTAGGCTTCGGAGAGGATCGTCAACCGGTTGCGGAATCCGACGTAGTTCTGGCCGATGCGTGGAGCGTGCGTGAACGCCTGCCACGTGCGCTTCTCCGGCTCTCCGGGCTTTGGCGCGGGGCCGGAGAAGTTGCCGTAGTAGTAAGCGCGGAATTTGTGTTGAGCCAGCATGGCTTTCGTAATCGCGGGCATCATCTTCTCGCGATGGTAGGCGATGATTCGCGCGTCAACCGACGGGTTGAGCGGAATCGAGTAGGTCAAATGATAGCCGTGATACGAGCCGTTGGTCGTGTGCAGGTCAACGGTGAGGTGCGGGTCCCAGCGGTTGAAGAGGCCAAGGAGCGCCCGCGCTTCAGCCGCTTCCAGCTTCATGTAATCGCGATTGAGGTCGAGACCTTTGGAATTCTCGCGCACGCCGGCGCCGCCGGCCGGGCCGTTCTGCGCCGTGCGATTGTTCACGCTGATCTTCTCGTTGCCGTCGGCGTTGTAGATCGGCGCGAGCAGGATGATCAGCTTGTCGAGCAGCGTTCGCAGGTCGCCCGATGCGATTCGCCGCGCCAGATGCAGCGTGGCCTCTTTGCCTTCGACTTCGCCCGCGTGGATGTTGGCCATAATGCAAACAATCGTCTTCCCTGATTCTCGCGCTTCGCGCGGTTGCGCCAACGGGGGGTCGGCGAAGATCATCAGCGGCAGGTCGCGCCCTTCTTCGGTCTTGCCGAAAGATTCGACGCGCAGCTTGCCGGTGCGCTTCTGCAATTCGCCGATGAAGCGCATCACGTCTTCATACCGGCTGGTCTCTTCGTAATTGGTCAGCTCGGCGCGGGATTTCAATTGATCGTTTTGTGGGCGCGGCATAGTCGTCGAAGTGTTGATCATCAATAACAGCAGGCAGAGCGAGGCGAAGGCCGGCTTCATAGTTCCATTTCTCCCCAGTTTGTCTGGTTGTCGGTTTGAAAGCGTTGATTGGCGAAAGCGGATTGTAGAGGAATGACCGTGAACTTGCCAGCCGCGAGCAAAGCTACATCGCGGCGATTTTGTAAAGCCAGCTCAGCAGATAAAGCGTGATCATCG
>Ga0247727_10005832_pt1 | contig 24605 bp, 22 predicted proteins | sample WisWelCaveWW1625_FD_202498 | JGI IMG/M metagenome (GOLD analysis project Ga0247727, IMG submission 202498) | Biofilm microbial communities from Wishing Well Cave, Virginia, United States - WW16-25 | ecosystem: Environmental > Aquatic > Deep subsurface > Groundwater > Cave microbial mat | place... | reverse complement strand
AGATTCAGGAGCACTGGGGGCTGCTCGAGCGCTCGGACGAGGGCAACCCGTGGCGCGAGCTGGCGGACGAGTTCACCGGCGACCCGGCGCAGTTCCAGGAGCGGCACTACAGCGAGTACGTCACGTTCCTGCCTTTCGTGCAGCGGTTTCTGTACGGCGAGGGCAAGGGACGCGGCACGCCGGCGAGCGAGTCCCCGATCCGTGTTTTCCGGCGCGGCGACGTGGCGCAGGTCCGCCTCGCCTTTCCCGGCGACGAGACGAACCCCGCGATCTTCGACGTCGCGCACGTGGACCTGTATTTCTTCTACGACATTGACGTGGTGATCCTGGTCGTCGAGATCCATGCACGGGACCTTTCCCTCGCGCGCGCGCAGGAGACCCTGTACCGCTTCGGACGCACGTATCCCACCTTCTGGAACGAAGACGGCTCGGGCGGGCACTGCCTGGAGCGCGTCGAGTGGCTCTCGGCTGCCGGCGAAGTGCTGGCGGCCTCGGACTACGAGCGGCGCGAGAAATTTCTCGGCTCGGTGTGCAGCCATCGCGCGCCCGCCATCGCCTCGCACTGGGAGTACCTGCTGAAGCCCCTCGTGCCGCACCACTCCGATGAGAAGGGCCCGATCCGCTATCGCCAGGTCGAGTATCACCGCATGCCGCTCGCCGGCTATCTCGCGCTCGACGATCCACGGCGGCTCACGCGCCGCGAATTCATGCAGCTCGCGTTCGTGACCGCGCCGGGAGAGACCACGGCCTTGCCCTTTTCCGAACGCCAGGCGCACGACTTCGAGTGGCGTTACTGCTTTGACCGGTACTGGAACGAGCGCCCCGGCGAGCCGCCCGGCACGCGCTACATGAGTTCGGGGCAGGCTTTCATGATGGTGGGAAGCGCGGCCGATGCCTTCTTCGCCGACGGCAGCAAGGGGCTGCTGGCACAGTTCAGGCACCAGTATTTTCTGCTGTTCCTCGTCCCGCACTTCCACAAAGCGGCGCTGCTGATGCTGTCCGACCGCCTGGTGGACGCGCTCAACCGGCTCGACATCACCGACGCCGAGAGCGTCAAGCGCTTCAAGCTCGTGATCCGCCAGCTGAAGGAAATGTTCCTGCGCTTCACGCACCGTTACTGGTTCCACGAGGTCTCGGAACAGGCGCAGGCGAAGGAGCTGTTCCGGATGTGCCGGGAGTACCTCGACACCGGGCGCCTGTATGCCGAAGTGCGCGAGGAGATCCAGGACATGAGCGAGTACCTGGACAGCGACTCGCTCAGGCGCCAGGCGAACACCGTGGTGCGCCTCACCGTGGTGACCGCCTTCGGCCTGATCGGCACGGTCACGACCGGGTTTCTCGGCATGAACCTCATCGCCGAGCCCGACAATCCGCTGTGGATCAAGATCGCCTACTTCCTGATCGTGTTCGTGCCGGTCACCTGGCTGACGTTCTATTCCATCGTCAAATCCAAGCGCCTGGCGGATTGGCTCGAGACACTCGCCGACGAGCGGATTTCAGCCTCGAATAAGTTCCTGGCCCTGGTCGAGGTCTGGCGCGCCAAGCGCCGCTAGCCCGGATTTCTCACGCGCTTCGTGAAAACGAGCGGCGATACTTTGCCCGCGCGAGTCAGCTCGCCGGCGATGCGGTCGGCGCCGACACGGCCGGCGTACGCGAAACCGGCGCCGGCGAAGCGAATCGAAGCTCCTTCGAGCTTCGCTTCCGTTACCGCGATTGGCCGGCCGAACGCGTCGCCCGCGACCTCGATCATCTGGAAGTTCTGGCGGATGCGCAGCTGCCAGTCCCGTGCGACCCAGACGCCGTGCGCGCGGGCCGGCACCACCCAGAGGTAGATCGTGCTCTCGTCGCCGCGCCAGCCGTAGCGCAGCGCGAGCTCCACAGTCTCGCTGCGGTCTGGCTTCCAGCCCTTCATGACGAACCCGTGCATGACGATGCGCGCGCCCGGCCTAAGCTCCCCGAGGAACTTCGGCTGCAGCCGGTCTATGAGCGAAGGCAGCAGGTACACCGTCACCACGGTTGCGCGCGACAGATCGGTGCGCAGCACGTCGCGCTCGACGAATTCGACGTGCGCGGCGACCCCCGCGCGACGCGCATTCTCGCGCGATGCTTCGACCAGCTTCCGGTCGATCTCCACGCCGAGTCCCCGCGCGCCGAACTGCTTGGCGGCGGCGATGACGATCCGCCCGTCACCCGAGCCGAGGTCCATCACGAAATCGCCGGCCCGCGTGCCTGCGAGCGCGAGCATGCGCTCGACGACCTCTTCCGGGGTGGTGACGAGCGGGGCGCGGACCTCGCGTTCCTGCGCAGTCGCTTGGAATGCGACGACGGCAAGCGACAACGCTGCAGCAACGGCCATTGGCATCCCGATATCTCACAGGCCGGGCGAGGTTAGTGGCGCGCACGGCCGGAGTCAAACCGGGAAACCGGTACCCGATCGCGCCCAGCACATGCCGGAGTCGGAGCAGAGGCGCTGCCGGGCGCGGGAGCGGCTATGATGAACGGGAGCGCGATCTTTCCTCGCGCCGCGGAGGAATCCAATGATTGCCCTGCTCGGCGCCACGGGCCACACGGGGCGGCTGGTTGCGGCTGAACTTGCGCGACGCGCTAGGCCCTACCGGCTTGGGGCACGCGATCCTCAGCGACTTGCTGAAGTACCGCGCGCCGCGCAGGGCGAGGCGTTCGCCGTGGACGCAACGGATCCCTCCGGGCTCGACGCTTTTCTCGACGCGGTGTCGGGCGCGGATTTTAGCTGGCGCCGGATCGAACCCGCGTCATAGTCGCTATGCTCGGACGATTTCCCGATCCGGCGCTGCGAGCGTGCGCGCGAGTACGCGATAAACGGCGGGATTGAACGCCAGACCGACGTGGCTGCCCGCCACCTCGACGTTCTTCGCTCGAGCATCGCGGTCCAGGGCGGCGGGGTGCGGGACGATCCGGTCCGCGCGGCTGTAGATCGCAGTCATTCGCACCGCGCCCGGCAGCGTGCCCCGCGCCATCGCGAGCGGCGAGCCGAGCGCAAAGACGTGCCGCACGACGCGCGGCAGGCGACCTGCGACCGAGCGACCCTGCAGGCCGCCCATGCTGTGGCCGATGATGGTCACGCGCTGGCGGCTGCGCCGATGCTCGGCCAGCGCCAGCTCGGCAAGTTCATCGATGAGTTCGTTCGACCATCCTGGATTGCGGTCGATCCCGGATTTCACCGGCGTATATCCGGAGCGGCGCAGCCAGTCGCGCAGCGGCTGCAGGTAACCGTCTCCTGCAAAAAGTCCGGGAAGCACGAGCACCGGGCGGCCATCGCCGCGCGGTACGCCCACGCCCCAGAACACCGGATCGCCAAGCAAAAGCCCCAACTCGGCCGCGGGACGCAATGCCGCTCCGGCCAGTTCGGCGAGCGATAATTCGCCTGCTGCTGCGCGCGGAGCCATGCCCGCGGTATCTGAGGGCCTTTTCCGGCAATTCAAGCCCCGGCCCAGACGTCCAGCACATACCGGTTCTGCACCGTAAGCTCGCTCATCCATTGCTCGGCGCGCGCCTCGTCGGCGTGCGTCTGCTTGCGGTACATTTCGATCAGCGCGCGCCTGACGTCGGGCTCCATCCGGCTGCCGTCGCCGCAGACATAGATCTTCGCGCCCGCTTCGAGCAGCTTCCAGACTTCGCTCCAACGCTCCCGGACGAGGTCCTGCACGTAGGTCTTGTTGCCGTTCACGCGCGAAAAGGCGACGTAAAGCTGCGTCAGGCCCTGGGCAGCGAATTCCTTCAGTTCGTCGGCATAGATGTAGTCGTGCTGCGGATGCCGGCAACCGAAGAACAGGATCGCGTCGCCGAGCTTCTTTCCCTGCGCCTTCAGCGCCGCGCGCTCGCCAAGGAAACCGCGGAACGGAGCGAGCCCGGTGCCGGGCCCGACCATCACGATCGGGCAGCCCGGGTCGTCGGGCAGCCGGAAGCCCGCCGTGGTTTTCTTGACGAAAGCATGAATGACGCTGGCACCCGCCTGGCGGCGCAGGAACGTGGAGCACACTCCCTGATAACCGCCGCGGCCCGAGCGCGCCGGCCCCTCGACGACCGCGACCGTGATGCTGCAGCGCCCGGCGTCCGAGAGCGGCGAGTACGAGATCGAGTAGTAGCGCGGCACCATCAGCGGCAGCATCTCGAGATAGACGTTGAAGGGCAGCTCGCAGGCGGGGAATTCTTCCAGCAGGTCGAGCACGGACTTGCGCTTTTTCGACACCTCGGCACGGTACAGCGTCGTGCTCGCTTCATCGTTGCCCGCGAGCGCCGCAAGCTTCGGCCTGGTGGCCGGGCAGCGGGTGTGGTCCGCGAGCGCGGCAATCTGCTTGCGGGTCGCGACCTGCTGCAGCTCGACGTGATTCGCCAGCAGCCGCTGCACCGGGATCGTCTCGCCGACCGGCAGGAACACCTTGCGTCCGCCCGCCGCTTGCAGGCGCACGTGGCTGTCGCGCCCGAAGCCGAAGCGCCTGAGCACCCGCCCTACGAGCGCTTCGCTATTCTCGGCCACCACGCTCAAGTGATCCCCTGCCCGGTAGCCGACGCCCTCGGGAAGGATGACCTCGATGTGGCGTGTGGATCGCTCTGAAGGATCCGGCCCGTCCGTCGTCTGCAGTTCGCGATTGGCGCTGACCTGCATCGCCATTGCGCCGAGCGCGCCGACGAGCGGGTTCGCCTGCGGAGCGGGAACCGTCTCGATCGAGTACAGCGGCTCGGCTTTCGCCGCCTGGCTCAGGTCCACGTCGAGCGCGAGCGCCCGGGTGACGTTCTCCCACAGCGGTGCATACCAGTCCTGGAACTGTCCGTCGAGGTCCTCGCGCGCATCGCCTTCTCCGCGCGCGTGGATGCGTTTCGCGCCGAGCGCTTCCAGCCTTTCGTCGATGGTGCGCGGGATCGACTGGTAGGTGGACGCCCAGTCGCGGTTGCCGCAGCCGAACACGGTGTACTTGATGCCCGCGAGCGAGCCCGCGGCCGCACCCTCGCGCAGCCAGCGGAAAAAGCCGGCGGCGTTGTCCGGCGCCGCGCCATTGTAAGAGCCGGTGACGATCGCCACCGCGACCTCCTTGGGCAGCCGCCCGGTGTAGTCGTCCAGCGCGGCAAGCGTAGGGGCGAAGCCGTTCCTCTCGCCGGCTTCGGCGATCTGCCGCGCGAATTCCTCCGCGGTCCCCATGTTCGAGCCGAACAGCACCAAGAGCGGCGTGCCGTGACTCGGCAGCGCAGGGCCAGGCTCCGGCCTGATCACGGCGCCCGATGCTGGTGCGGGCCGTTTGGTCACGGGGCGGTCTGCTTCGCCGCGCAAGCGGATTTTCATTTTCAGGCCGTCGGGCTTGAGCGTCAGCGTTTCCTTGACCTTCAGCTTGTAGCGCGTGTGGTCGATGAGCTGGAATCGCTGCAGCATCATCCCCAGTACGAGCGCCGCCTCGTGCATCGCGAATTGGCTGCCGATGCACGCGCGCTGGCCGTTGCCGAACGGCTTGTAGGCATTGGCGGGCCGCGCGGCTTCCGCCTCGCGCGAGAAATTATCAGGATTGAAGATCTCGGCCCGCTCGCCCCAGACCGACGTGTCCCGATGCAGCATCGGCGCGAGCAGCAGGATCGTGTGCCGCCGTTTCAGTCTGTACTGGCCGCCGATGACGGCGTCCTTGTGGGGAGCGAACGCGTACGCCGCCGCGGTCGGCCACAGGCGCAGCGATTCCTTGAGGACCTGCGCGACATAGGTGAGTTGATTGACCTGCGCGAACGTCGGCTTCAGCGACGGGTCGGGCCCCAGCACCCGGTCCACTTCGGCGGCGGCCTTAACCAGCACCTGGGGGTGCTTGAGCAGGAAATAGGTCGTGAACGAGAGCAGACCGCTCGTCGTCTCGTGGCCGGCGATGAGGAAGGTGTTGCACTGGTAGCGGATGTTGAGGTCGTCGAGCCCCTCGCCCGTCTTTTTATCCACGCCGGAGAGCATGTAGTCGAGCAGGTCCTGCTTGCCCTTTCTGCTGCTTGCGCCGCTCGCGCGCCGTTCGCGGATGATGCGGTCGGTCATCTGGTTCATGTAGGCGACGTCGGTCTCGAGCCTGCGCTGCTGGTCTTTCTTGATCAGCATCTCCAGCGGCAGCCCGCGCGTTTTCATGGTGGTCTCGAGCGACCTCGCCATGGCGTCGATGAAAGGATGGTTGCCGTCGCGGTAAAAGGAGTTGAAGCGGTAGTCGAAGCCGCACAGCCCGATGGTGTCGAGCGTCAGGCGCGTCATGTCGTCGGCGACGTCGATCTCGTCCTCGGGGTTGAGCCGCTCCCACTTGAACATCATCTGCTCGGCGATGTCGAGCATCATCGGGTGATAGGCCTGCATCGCCCGGTGGCTGAAGGTGGGCAGCAGAATGCTGTGCGCCTTCGACCAGTTCGGCATCGCCGTGTCCGCGGTAAACAGCGCATCCCCGCCGATGACGCGCAGCCTGCGCAGCGTGCCGCGCGTCGTCTTGTCGAAGCGGGTTTCGTCGAACAGCTCCCCGGCCAGCGCGCTGCCCGAGACGATCACCAGCGGGCTGCCCATCATGTCGAGCCAGTAGATCGGGCCCAACTCGCGCGCCAGCCGCATCATGTCCTGCACCGGGTGCTGGCTGCCCAGAGAAAGCAGGTTGCCGATAAACGGGTTCTTCGGCGGATGCGGGATGGGATGGAGGAGATTCTTGCTTGCCATGTCCGGGTCACCTTTTTGCGGCTGCGAATCGCCGCGTCAGCCAGTCGATCATGAGGCGGTTCAGCTCTTCGGGTTTTTCCTGCTGCGTCCAATGTCCGCAGGCGGGAATCATGTGCATTTCGAGGTCCGAGCAAAGGGAAGGCATGTGCTTGGCCATGTCCGGCGGCAGCGCCGCATCCCATTCGGCGGTGATCATCAGGCAGGGCAGCGCGACCGGCCGAGTGCTCACCTCGGGAAAGCGCGCCTGGTTGCGGTCCACGTTACGGTACCAGTTGATCGCGCCGCGAAAACCGCAGCTCGCGTAGGCTTTCGCATAGACCTCGATTTCCGCCTCGCTGAGGAGCGGCGGACCGGAGGGCTGCATCGTTTCCAGACGGCGGAACGGATTCGCATCCGCGCCCATGCGTCCTGCCTGGATCATGCTGCCGCGGATCGGCGCAGCGCGGCACATCAGCTTCTCGAATACGAGCCGCGGGTTGCGGTCGAGCACCGCCTCGGCCACGCCCGGTTGCTGGAACCAGAGGATGTAGAGCCGCTCATCCTCCGTGAATGCCTTGCGCAGCTGCCCGGTCGTGGGGAACGGCATGTAGGGCGTATTGACGCCGATCACGCCGGCAACGCGCGCCGGGTGCATCACGGGCATCGCCCAGGCGATGAATCCGCCCCAGTCGTGGCCGGCGAACACGGCGCGTTCGATGCCGAGCGCATCGAGCAGCGCCGCGAGATCGCCGGTCAGCTGCTCGATTCCGTACGCCTCGACCGGTTCCGGGGCGTCGCTTGCACCATAGCCGCGCTGGTCCGGCGCGATGACGCGATACCCGGCGTCGGCGAGCGCGCGCAGCTGGTGGCGCCAGGAGTAGGCAAGCTCGGGAAAGCCGTGGCAGAGCACGACCGCCGGGCCCTGGCCGGCCTCGTGGACCGAAAGGGTGATCTCCGCCACATGCTCGCCCGACGGCGCTGTGCGCTTGGGCAGCCGAACGCGTCGCGGCGACGGGAAACTTTGCATGATGAGCGGCGCGGGTGGCGCCGTCTTAGCCGATCACTGGATGCTTGGCCCCGCCTTATTTAGCTCGGCGACCCGATCGGTGATGACCGGGACACTGGTCTTCGCGGATTCGACCTGCCTGGGCGGCGCCGGCGTGGCCGGCAGCTTCTCGGTCAGTCCCATCAGCAGCCGGTGCTCGGCCAGCAGGTGGTCGCCGAACTCGGTCAGGTCGGGCACGGCGCGGCGGCAGGCGATGAGGCCGAAGTCCATGCGGCCGTTGTAGCTCTGCACCGTGACGTTGAGCGCCATGCCGTGGCTCGGAATCGACACCGGGTAGTAGCAGGTCACGAGCGCACCGGCAAAGTAAATCGGCAAGGGGGCCCCCGCCACGTTGGAAATGACCACGTTGGCAGTCGGCGGCAGCACGTTCGCGAGGCCGGAGCGGCCCAGCATCGAGGCCATGCTCGACATCAGCCAGGGCGCGCCGAAAATCGGGAAGTCGTCGAGGATCACCGCCTTGAAACGGTTCATCGTCGCCTTGGCCGAGTTCGACGAGGTGTTGATCTGGCGCATGCGCTCGATGGGGTCGGCCACGTCGGAGGCCAGGCTCACGAGGATCATGCTGACCTGGTTGTTGGCCGTGCTGTCGCCGGCTTCGCGCAGGCTGACCGGCACAGCGGCCACCAGCGACTCGGCAGGCAGCTCGTTGTTGTCGTCCAGGAAGCGGCGCAGCGCACCTGACACCGTGGCCATCACCACGTCGTTGAGCGAAACGCCGAAATGCTTGCCGATGCGCTTCATTTCGGCCAATGCGATGGTGCGGCCGACCCAGCTGCGCTGGTTGGTGATCTGCACGTTCAACGAAGTGCGCGGAGCGAACAGATTTAGATTGGCGGTTGTTGCCGCGCCGGCCTTGCCGACCGCAGCTGCGACCGGTGCCGCGAGCCCGGCGACGGCTTGCACCAGCGCGGGCGCCATTTTGATCAGCTTGACGTACTGCGCCACCGTGTTGCGCAGGGCGGCGTTCGCCAGCTCGGCCATGCCCAGTTGGTAGCTGTTGCGGCGCTGGCGCTGGCGCGGCGGCTTGACGACACGGCCGGCGGGTTCGGTGTCGAAGATCGCCTTGCCGACCTCGACGCCGGCCTGGCCGTCGATGCCCGCGTGGTGCATCTTGAGGTAGAGCGCCACCTGGCCGCTCTTGAGTCCGTCGATGACGAAGAACTCCCACAGCGGGCGGCTGCGGTCGAGCAGATTCGAGTGCAGCCGCCCCACGTACTGCTGCAACTGCCGGTTGCTGCCGGGCTTGGACAGCGTGATGTGGCGCACGTGGTGCTCGAGGTCGACATCCTCGTCTTCAACCCAGACCGGGTTCGACAGGTCGAAGGGCATCAGCGCGAGCTTGCGCGTGAACACGTCGGCCAGGTGCATTCGCGAGGCCACATGCGCCTTGGTGTCTTCGTAGAAATCCCCCTGGTAACCGTCGGGCAGGTCGAGCACGTGGAGCGAGCCCACGTGCATCGGCATTTCCGCCGTTTCAAAGTGCAGGAAGGTGGCATCGAGTCCGGTGAGATGTTTCATGATGTGAACACTCCTCTGAGGTCCAGAGTTGCCCGCCCCCTCGCGGACGCGCTTGCAATATACCCCCGATTTACCGGCAAAGTGAAGGGTGGCTGCCCTCGGTACAACCGGCGCACGCGCTACTTGCTCGAATGGCGCCGCAGCACGCGCAGGTGGCGCGGCTCCCACGGCCGAACCGCCAGCGCTAGACGTGGGCGGACGCGCGCTCGGCTTCCGGGAGGCTACTTCGGCTGCATCGGGCGGGTGATCTCCGCGATGCTCTCCTGAGTGCGCCGTCTCGATGTTCTTGCGTTGCGCTTCCAGCACATTGCCGACTTCGATTCCCGGAAGCTTGAATTGCTCCATCATCTTGCCGATTTCGGCACAATGAACCGGCCGGCGGCGGGTGGTCCCGGAACAGTTTCGCAGCCGCTTCCAGGAAAAGCTAGGCGTAGTTCCTGAGGTCCTCGATCACCCTGCCGTCGTTCGGCAGAGCCCCGGGCGCGACCAGCTCGACGTCGCCGCGCAGTTTGGTGACGTCGCGGATCGACGCGACCAGGGCGTCAGCGAGCCCGGCGGGCGTGCCCGCCACCTCGCATTTCAACGTCATGCGCTCCGCGCCGGTCACGCCTTCGACGACCAGACGCGCCCGCCTGACCTCCGCGTGGCGGCGAGCGATCTCGTTCACCTGCTTGGGCGTGACGAACATGGCGCGCACCTTGGTGGTCTGGTCGGCGCGGCCCAGCCAGCCCTTGATGCGCACGTTGGTGCGTCCACAAGGGCTCGGCTCATCGAGCACCGCCGAAAGGTCCCCGGTGGCAAAGCGGATCAGCGGGTAGTCCGGGTTGAACGTGGTGATCACGACCTCCCCAGCCTCGCCCGGCGCGACCAAGTCGCCGCTGCCGGGCCGCACGATCTCGAGGATCAACGCTTCTTCCAGGATCATGCCGTCGTTCGCCGAACCGTCCGGCGCATGCGTTTCGTAGGCGATCAGCCCGAGATCGGCGGTGCCGTACATCTGCAATACCTGGATGCCGCGGTCGCGCATGGCGTTGCGCAGCGCCGGGGGCAGATACTCCGCGCCGACCAGCGCCTTCTTGAGACAGGAGATGTCCGCCTTCATCTCGTCGGCCTTCTCGACGATGAGCTTGAGAAACGACGGCGTGCCCACGAAGCTCGAGATGCGCAGGTCGCGGATCGCCGACACCTGCATTTCCGTCTGTCCGGTGCCGGCCGGCACCACGGCGCAGCCGAGTGCCTTCGCCCCGCTGTCGAACATCGAACCCGCGGGGACGAAGTGATAGGCGAGCGTATTGATGACGAGGTCGCCCGCGCGCAGTCCCGCCGCGTGCAGGGCCCGGGCCGTGCGCCACCAGTCCTCGCCGATGCCCCCGGGTTCGTAAATCGGCCCGGGCGAGACGAACAGTTTCGCCAACTTCGCCACCGGCGTGGCGTTCAGCCCGCCCAGCGGCGGCGTCGCCCGCTGCAGATCGCCCAGGTCGGATTTGCGCGTGACCGGCAGCTTGGCGAGCGCCTGCCGCGAGTTCACCATCGCGGCGTCGACGCCGGCAAGAATGCGGGCGAATCCGGGGGCATTGTTCGCGGCGTGCGCGATCTGCGCGGGCAGCGCCGCCATCAGCGCCGCTTCGCGCGCTTCCGGCGCGCGGGTCTCCAGATTATCAAAGTGTTGCATGGATGCAATTGTATCGGCATCATGGCCTACGAGGTTCTGGAGGGGGCTTCACGTGGCGGCGGGAGACGTACAGCTTCGGGTCGAAGGCGTCGCCAAGCAATTCGGCGGGGTGACGGCGGTCGACGACGTCAGCATTGAGGTTCGCGAAGGGGAAATCCTTTCGATCATCGGCCCGAACGGCGCCGGCAAGACCTCGCTGCTCAATATGGTGAGCGGCTTCTACCGCCCCGACCGCGGACGCATCGCGTTCGAGAGCGAGGACGTCACCCATCTTTCGCCGAGCCACATCGCCGAGCGCGGCATCGCGCGCACCTTCCAGAACATCGCCTTGTTCAAAGGCATGACGGTGCTCGACAACCTGATGCTCGGGCGGCACGTGCGCATGAAGTCGGGTGTGTTCGCCTCCTTCGTTTACTGGGGCCTCGCGCAGAAAGAGGAGATCGCGCACCGCGAAAAGGTCGAAGACCTGATCGAGTTCTTGAAGCTGGAAGACCTGCGCAAGCAGACGACCGGCGCCCTATCCTACGGGTTGCAGAAGCGCGTGGAACTCGGCCGCGCGCTCGCGCCGGAGCCCAAGCTGCTGCTGCTCGATGAGCCGATGGCCGGCATGAACCAGGAGGAGAAGGAGGACATGGCGCGCTACGTGCTCGACATCAACGAGGAGCGCGGCACCACCATCGTCCTGATCGAGCACGACATGGGCGTGGTGATGGACATCTCCAAGCGCGTCGTGGTGCTCGACCGCGGGCGCGCCATTGCGGAAGGCGACCCGAAAACCGTGCAGGCGAACCCCGCCGTGATCCGCGCCTACCTCGGCACCAAGCGCGGCGAGGAGAAGGCGGCATGACATCGGTCCAGGTCCCGGCCGATGCGACGCTGCCGCGCCTGCTCAAGCGCAACTCCGAAACGCGCGGCGCCGCACCGGCGATGCGCGAGAAGGCGATGGGCATCTGGTGCAGCCAAAGCTGGGCGCAATACTATGCTGGGGTGCGCGACTTCGCGCTCGGCCTCGCTTCCCTCGGCTTCAAGCGCGGCGATGTGCTTGCCGTAATCGGCGACAACCGGCCCCGGCTCTACGCCGCGCAACTCGCGGCGCAGTGCCTCGGCGGCACGCCGGTCCCGCTCTATCAGGATGCCGCGGCCGACGAACTCGTCTACGTGCTCGAGCACGCGCAAGCCAGCGTGCTGATCGCCGAGGACCAGGAGCAGGTGGACAAGATTTTCTCCATCCGGGCGCGGCTGCCGCAACTGCGGCTGGTCGTCTACGAGGACGCGCGCGGCATGTTCCATTACCGGGACGCAGCGCTGCGTTCCTTTGCGTCCGTCGAAGCGCTCGGCCGGGAGTTCGGCCTGCAACACCCCGGCACCATCGAAGCGGAGATCGCCAAAGGGGATTCGCAGGACGTCGCGCTCCTCTGCTACACCTCGGGGACGACCGGACGGCCCAAGGGTGCGATGCTTTCGCACGCCAACCTGATAGCGAGCGCGACGGCGTTTCTCGCCAGTACGGACCTGCAGCCCGGGGACGACTGGCTCGCCTACCTGCCGATGGCATGGATCGGCGATGCGCTCTACACGCTCGTGCTGCAGATGGTGGTGGGCTTCGCCTGCAACTGCCCGGAGGGTCCGGAGACGGTGCAGCGCGACCTGCGCGAGCTCGGCCCCAGCGCCTTTCTTGCTGCGCCCCGCATCTGGGAGAACCTGCTCACGCAGATCCAGGTGAAGGCGTTGGACGCTTCCTGGCTCAAGCGCCGCTTGTTCGAGTACTTCCGTGACCGGGCGATCGAAGCCGAGCTGCTGCGCAGCGACGGCAAACCCGTGCCCGCGGGGCTGCGCGCCAGCGTCGCGCTGGGCGAGGTCTTCGTTTACGGCCCGGTGCGCGACCAGATCGGCCTGTGCCGCGCGCGCTGGTGCCTTACGGGCGGCGCACCGCTGGGCGCGGATACGTTCCGCTTCTTCCGCGCCTTCGGCGTGAATCTGAAGCAGGTCTACGGCTCTACGGAGCTGAGCGCCTTCGTATCGGTGCAGCCGGACAGCCAGGCCAATCCGAACACCGTCGGCCCGCCGGGACCCGGCATCGAAGTCAAGATCGCCGAGGGAGGCGAAGTGCTGGTGCGCGGCGCGAACGTGTTCTCCGGCTACCATAAGCAGGAAGATGCCACCCGCGAGGCGATCGATGCGCAAGGCTGGTTCCACACCGGGGACGCGGGCTTCATCGACCCGCAGGGCCACCTCGCGATCATCGACCGCGCCAAGGACGTCGGCAAACTTTCGGACGGCACGCCTTTCGCGCCGCAGTTCGTCGAGAACAAGCTCAAGTTCAGCCCCTACATCGGCGAGGCGATCAGCTTCGGCAACGACCGCGAGCAGGTGACGGCGATGATCGCCATCGCGCTCGCGCCGGTGGGCAACTGGGCCGAGCGCCAGGGGCTCGCCTACAGCGGCTACCAGGACCTGACGCAGAAAGCCGAGGTGCGCGGGCTGATCCGCGCCGAGATCGAGAAATGCAACCAGGGGCTGCTCGAGTCGACCCGCGTGCGCCGGTTCCTGCTGCTCGCCAAGGATTTCGACGCCGACGACGCCGAGATCACACGCACCCGGAAGCTGCGCCGGCGCGTGATTTCGGAGAAGTACGCCGCGGTGATCGACGCGCTCTACGGCGGCGCGAGCGAAACCGAGATCGCCACCGAAGTCACTTACGAGGACGGCCAGCGCGCCACCGTGCGCGCCAAGGTCACCATCGAGGACGTCCATGTTTGACTGGGGATTCACGCTGGCGCTGGTCACCAACGGCGTGCTGATCGGCTTGATGTACTCGCTCATCGCGCTCGGCTTCGTGCTGGTCTACAAGGCCACCGATGCGATCAACTTCGCGCAGGGCGAGTTCGTGATGCTCGCCGGCTTCATCATTACGGGGATGCTGTTGCTTGCCGGCGCGCCATTCTGGCTGAGCGTCCCGGTGGCGGTGGCGGGCATGGTGGCGTTCGGCTTCGGGCTGGAGCGCGTGGTGCTGCGCCCGCTCATCGGCCGGCCGATCATTTCGGTGATCATGGCGACGATCGGCCTCGCCACCGTGCTGCGCGGCGCGGCGCCCCTTTTTTTCGGCGCCGAAACGCAGGCGCTGCCGCTGCCGATCTCGGACGAGCCGCTGGTGCTCGGCCCCTTCAGCCTGCCGCCGGGGCAGGTGGTCGGCGCGCTGCTGAGCCTCGGCTTTCTCGCCGCCTTCAGCTGGTTTTTCCTGAAGAGCCGCATGGGCGTCGCGATGCGCGCGGTGGCCGACAGCCAGCAGGTGGCGATGGCGATGGGCATCAACGTCGAGCGCTACTTCGCCATCGCCTGGGGCATGGCCGGCATCGTCTCGGCGCTGGGCGGCCTCGCCTGGGGCGCGCTGCTCGGCGTCGACGTGCACCTCGCGCTGGTCGGCCTGAAAGTGTTCCCGGTGGTGATCCTGGGCGGGCTTGACTCGGTGCTGGGCGCCATCGTCGGCGGCCTGATCGTCGGCGTGGTGGAGAACCTTGCCGCCGGCTATCTGGATCCGCTGGTCGGCGGCGGCACCAAGGACTTCGCGCCTTACGTGCTGATGATCCTGATGCTGATGATCCGGCCGTACGGCATCTTCGGCAAGCGCCGCATCGAGCGCGTCTAGGGAGAACTCCTTGTTTCATCGCGAGAGCGGCTACTACAAGACCAGCTACGCGGCCGACATGGCGCTCTACCCGCTGCCGGTCGCGCGCTGGACGGTCGCCGCGATCGCGCTCGCCATGTGCGTCGCGCCGTTCGTGCTGCACGAGTATTACGTATCGATCATCAACTTGATCCTGGTGGCAACGGTCGGCGCACTGGGCTTGAACATCCTGGTCGGCTATACCGGGCAGATCTCCATCGGGCACGCGGCCTTCATGTCGGTGGGCGCGTACACCGCGGCCAACCTCGCGGTGCGCCTGGACCTGCCGTTCTGGATCACGCTCCCGGCGGGCGGCTTGATGGCGGCGGCAATCGGCGCGATCGTCGGCATTCCCAGCCTGCGCATCAAAGGGCTGTACCTGGCCATCGCCACGCTTGCCGGGCAGCTGATCATCGAATGGACCATCAACCACGTGCCGTGGATCTCGGGCGGCGCGCAGGCCTCGATCGAGGTGCCGCGGCCGACGCTGTTCGGCACCCAGCTGAAGACCCAGTTCCAGCTCTACTGGTTCCTGCTTTTTTTCGCGGTGCTCGCCATCGTCGGCACGCTGAACCTGGTGCGTAGCCGCATCGGCCGCGCCTTCATCGCCATCCGCGACCAGGACATCGCCGCCGAGATCATCGGCATCAACATCTTCCGCTACAAGCTGCTCGCCTTCGCCATCAGCTCGTTCTACGCCGGGGTCACCGGGGTGCTCTACACCTACTACCTCGGCATCGCCAATTACGAGCAGTTCCAGATCGTCACCTCGATCGACTACCTGGCGATGATCATCATCGGCGGCCTGGGCTCCGTCCTCGGCTCCATTTTCGGCGCGATCTTCGTCACCCTGCTGCCGATCGCGATCCGGCTGGGCATGGAGAACTGGGGCAGCCTCCTCTTCGGCGATGCCGATATCCGCAACCTGATCCCGAATCTGCGCCTGATCCTGTTCGGAGGGCTTATCATGCTGTTTCTGGTGCTCGAGCCGGAAGGCCTCAACCGGCTCTGGCGCAACATCCGGAGCTACTTCCGGGTCTGGCCGTTCTCGTATTGAACCGGGGCGACAAAGGAGGAGGGATCGTCATGAGGAGCTTCACATTGTTGCTGGCAGGCGCGGCCGCGCTTGCCCTTTCGACGCAGGCCATCGCGCAGAAGGACATCGTCATCGGCCTGCAATGCGATCGCACCGGGCCGACGCAGACGGTGGGCGTGTTTCTCTGCCCGGGCTACCACGACTACATCGCGCTGGTGAATTCCAAGGGCGGCGTGGGCGGGGCGAAGATCAGAGCGCTCGAGATCGACCACGAGTACAAGGTGCCCTCCGCGGTCGAATCCTACGAGCGCCACAAGAAGGAGGGTGCGGTGCTGATCAGCTTGTACGGCACGCCGCAGACCCAGGCGCTGACGCAGCGCCTCACCGAGGACAAGATCGCGGGCACTTCGCCCGGCTTCGGCAGCGCGGCGGCCGCCAACGGCGACCGGTTTCCCTACATCTTTCCGATCGCGGCGAGCTACTGGTCGCAGGCCGCGGGGGCGGTGCAGTTCGTCAAGGACCGGCTCGGCGGAAACCTGAAGGGCAAGAAGATCGCCTATCTCTACTTCGACAACCCGGCTGGCAGGGAGCCGCTGCCGGTACTCGAGGCGCTGGTAAAGGAAGAGGGATTCGAGATGCGCACCTTCGCGGTACCGTCGCCGGGCGTCGAAATGGGCGCGCAGGTGATCGACATCGCGCAGCGCTTCAAACCCGACTTCGTCATCGCGCACCTGTTCGGGCGTTCGCCCTCGGTCTCCATCAAGGAGCTGAAGCGAGTGGGCTATCCGCTGTCGAAGGTGGTCAGCTTCGTCTGGGGAGCTTCCGAGGCCGACATCATCGCGGCCGGTGGCTGGGCCACGGCGGAGGGTTACTACGGCATCCAGTTCGCCGGCGTCGGCGGCAATTACCCGGTGCTGAAGGAAATCACCGAGATGTACAAGCAGCAGGGCAAGCCCGCGCCGAAGGAAATGGCCTCCACGGTGTTCTACAACCGCGGCGTCCTGATCGCGGCGATTCACGTCGAGGCGATCAGCAACGCGGTCAAGGCCAAGGGCAATACCAACATCACGCCGCATGACGTGAAACTCGGCTTCGAGAAGATCAAGGGCTTTACGCTGGGCGGGCTGGTGCCGCCGCTGGAGATCAACAACGTCGACCATGAGGGCGGCGGCTGGGTGCAGATCTTCCAGGCGAAGGGCGGCAAGTGGGTGAAGTCCACCGAATGGTTCAAGGCCTATCCGACGCTGCTGAAGAGGATGCTGGCGCACGGCGGCTGAACGCGCCGCACATGCTCTCGCTCAACAACGTCGAGGTCGTCTATGACGGCGTGATCCTGGTGCTGAAGGGGGTCTCGATCGAGGTCCCCGACGCCAGGATCACCACGCTGCTCGGCGGCAACGGCGCGGGCAAGACCACCACCCTCAAGGCGATCTCGGGCATCCTGCGCGCCGAGCGCGGCGAGGTCTGCAAGGGCTCCATCGAGTTCGGCGGCGAGCGCATCGACGGCCTGCCGCCGCACGACATCGTCACGCGCGGCATCGTGCAGGTGTTCGAGGGCCGGCGCGTGTTCGAGCACCTCACGGTCGAAGAGAACCTCGTCGCCGGCGGCCACACGGTGGTCGATCTGCGCGGCGTGCGGCAGGGCATCGATCTCGTTTACAGCTACTTCCCCCGCCTCAAGGAACGTCGCGCCCAGCAGGCCGGGTATCTGTCCGGCGGCGAGCAGCAGATGCTGGCGATCGGCCGCGGCCTGATGTCGAAGCCGAAGCTGATGATGCTGGACGAACCTTCGCTCGGCCTGGCGCCGATGCTCACCGAGGAGATCTTCGGCATCGTGCGGCGGCTGGTGGCGTCCGAGCGCATCGCGGTGCTGCTGGTGGAACAGAACGCGACGCTCGCGCTCGCGCTCGCCGACCACGGCTACGTCATCGAGACCGGCCGCATCGTGCTCGAAGGCAGCGCCGAGTCGCTGGCGCAGAACTCCGACGTCAAGGAGTTCTACCTCGGCCTGAACGATGTCGGCAGCCGCAAGTCCTATCGCGAGGTGAAGCGCTACCGGCGCCGCAAGCGCTGGCTGTCCTGAGCTTGCGGCCGCCGTTTCGCGCCGAGCATGTCGGCAGCCTGCTCAGGCCTGCCGCGCTGAAGCGCGCCTTTCAGGTTTTCCAGAAGAATTCAGACCTTCAAGCTTACGAGTCCGCGCTCACGGAAGCAATCCGCGGCGCGGTGCGCCTCCAGGAGAACGCCGGCCTGCAATCGATCACCGACGGCGAGTTCGGGCGCAATTCCTGGTTCGGTTTCTTCTTCGAGCGCATGGACGGTTTCCGGCTCGAGCCGGCGGCGTTCAAATTTCGTGACGACCAGGGCGGCAGCTACGAATGGCCGACCTGCTTTGCCTGCGCCCGCATGCGGCGCCGCGGCGCGATCGCGGTGCACGAGCAGCGCCGGCTCGCCGCCCTGACGCGCCGCACGCCGAAAATGACGCTGCCCACGCCGAGCGCGTTTCATTTCTTCCGCTTTCACGCCCCGGCGGACCGGGCGGTGTATGCCGACGAAGAACAGTACTGGGAAGATCTCGTCGCCGTCTACCGCGCCGAGATCGCGGCGCTGGCCGGCGCCGGCTGCCGCTACCTGCAACTGGATGAAGTGCCGCTGGCGATGCTCTGCGACCCGCTGATCCGCGAGCAGGTGCAGGGCCTCGGTGGCGATCCGGAGGCGCTGGTGGCGAGGTACATCGAGGTACTGCGCCGCATCCTCGCCGACCGGCCCGCGGGCATGACGGTCGGCATGCACCTTTGCCGCGGCAACTTCCGCAGCCGCTGGATGGCCTCGGGCGGCTACGAGCCGGTGGCCGAGCGCCTGTTCAACGACACGCCGGTGGACGCGTTCTTCCTTGAGTACGACAGCGAACGCGCCGGCGATTTCTCGCCTCTGCGCTGGCTGCCCGCCGACAAGCACGTCGTGCTCGGCCTGGTCAGCACCAAGAGCCCCGCCCTCGAAGCGGCGAACGGGCTGCGCCGGCGCATCGACGAGGCGGCGCGTCACGTGCCGATGGAGCGCCTGGCCCTCAGCCCGCAGTGCGGATTTGCCTCGGTTGCGGGCGGAAACCTGCTGTCGGAGGAAGAGCAGGCAGCTAAATTGCGTCTTGTCGTCGACGTTGCGGCTTCGGTATGGGGTTCAGCAGGCGCGGCGTGACGGACTGATTCAAGGGTTTGCCGCCAGGGGTTGCCCGCTATTTCGCGGCCGACAGCGGTTCATATTGGCTCGTTGCCCAGGCCACGATAATCACTGCGCCCATTACCCCGAAAAAAATCTTGGCCATTGCGGCGAACGGCACAACCGTCGCAAGTACCAGCAACACCGGCCCGACGGCGCATTCCACCCAGCCGTGCCAGCGTAACGGGATGAGCTTCATCACGCCGCCGGGAAAATCTGTCAGCAGGGTCAAAAGCAGATGCACGCCGCTCAGCAAATACGATAGCCACGCGGCGGCTCCATCCAAACCAAGTAGTGAGGGTGCCGCAGCGAAGATTACCACCACCACATAATCCAGAATCGCATGAATTGAAGCTGGTATGAATCGCATCGAAGTCTCCTTGGTGGAAATCCGCGAATCGGCGGATTCGCTGCGAATCATATTAAGAGTGGCACACGGGTATGTCTGTCATTTGGCTGACAGCGCTGTCCGCAGCAGGGGATGCAAGGCCTGATCGCGCAGACAAACCTGCTCTGCCGTGTAATCCAGCGCCCCTTGACGCTTGAGTTCGTTGAGCATGCCGCTGACCACCTGCCGGGTAGCGCCGACGATGTCTGCGAGTTCCTGCTGCGTCAATTTGACTTCGAGCGAGTAGCCGTGCGCGCAACGGGAATTGAAGCGCCGCGCCAGGTCCAGCAAAACCCGTAGTAGCCGGGTTTTGACGTTTTCAACGACAAAACTTGTCAGCCGGGCACGGCTGCGCTCGTGCCGCACGGCAATGGCTTTCATCAGCTGTCGTTGCGCTTCAGGCTCGCCGCGCCTGACTTCGGTGAGGGACAGGGTCGCAAGTCTGGAATCAGTCAGGGTAAAGGCAGATTCATCGGCAACAAAGCCGCCAGTGAGCGTGAGATTGCCAAAGACATCGCGCGCTCCCAGAACATCTATGACGATGTCGCGCCCGTCAGGCTGCACTTGCGACAGACGAAATAATCCGGACTCAATCCGATAAATCCGGGAATTGCGGTCTCCCTGTCTGTACACCATTGTTCTGGCGGGTATGCTCAATATATTCTTCATCCGAGAGTCGCCGAATAGGAAAATTGATCCGGCAGCCCGGAACGGCTGGCAGGCGCGCGGTCCCTCAGGCGGCCCTGCGCAGGCCGGCTCGGATCACGATTTCGTCGAACGGGGCGCGCAGGCCGCCACGCTCGTCCTTTTCTAACAACCCTAGTTCGATGAGCGCCTGGACGTCGGTATGGACATTCTTGTAATCCCGTTCGAGTGCGCGCGCGAGTGGGCGGATCTGCAGTCCTTCATTCGAGGCCACATGGCGAACCAGCTCCAGCCGCTTTTCCGAAACCGCGCTGAAAAGCTCCGCAATGCTGCCGAACGCGAGCCGCGGGGTCGCCTTGCGGCCGGCGCGCGTCTGGCGCCAGGCACGCGCAAAGGCGGTCAGCGCTGCCCGCGAGCCAAGCACTTCGATCTCGATCCGATTCATTGCCATCTCCATCCCGCCAGGCGGGTGCAATCTTCGCGGAAATCCTCGAGCAGCTTCTCAAGCGACTCGAAGTCGTAGGCTTCTTCGCGATCTCCGATGTGCCGGTGATCGCCCTTGCCCCGTCTCATTGTCGTAACGCACGAAGCAAATCCTGCCGCGACCGCAGTAAAGCCGGTACTTGAGGCCGTGACGCGGCTCAGCCGAGGCTCGCGGCAACGCCCAGATCACCATTTCCACGGTCACACCGTCCTGCACCGCCCGGTAGCGGATTACCAGCCGTGCGCGCATGATGGTACATCATACCATCACCTTGACCTGTCCGAGCGTGATACCGGGATCAGGCTAGGGCGGCGCAACGACCTCTCTGCCGAATTAAGAAGCGATATATGCTCGCAGCGCCTGCGCCTCCCGCGCGGTTTCCTCGAGCTTCATCTTCACCAGGTCGCCGATCGACACCATTCCCAGCAACCGGCCATCCTCGACGACCGGCAGGTGGCGGAAGCGCCGCTCGGTCATCAGCCCCAGCGCTTCGTCGATCGGCATCGACAGTCGTCCGATGACGATGCTGCAGGTCATTCGCGCCTCGAGCGCGAGACTGTCGAAATCGCGGTCGCCGTCGGCATACAGGCGCACCACGTCGCGCTCGGTGAAGATGCCGACGGGACAACCCTCGGCGTCAGGCACCAGTACCGCGCCGACCTTCTCGGCTTGCATGGCGCGAATCGCGTCGGCCACGCTCGACTTGGCCGACACGGTCACTACGCGGTTGCCCTTGGCCGCCAGTACATCTCCGAGCTTCATGGTCGACTCCTGCGCTGTTACAGTTTATCGAATCTTACCGCTGCGCCAGACGCAATGGGCAGATCAGTCCAGGGCCGCGCGCAGCCGCTGATGGAAGTGAATGAGCGCCGGCTCGTTGCGGCCGTACACGACCTCGGCCTGCAGCCCGCTCATGAAGCCGCGCTGCATGCGTTCGCCGAGCGCGAAGTCCTCTTCCAGCACGGTCTTGATGGCGAGGTCGTAATTCTTCTGCCAGTAGGCGCGCGCCTTGTCGGTGGCGGGCGGCTCGGGCACGTAGAAAGCGAATTCGATGACGCTGCGGTCCGGCGTAGCGCCCGGCAGCATGCGCCAGGTTTCCAGATGGTCGGACTGGAACACCACGATCGTGTTCGGGGACAGGCGGTAGACGGGCACGATGTGGGGGAGGACCTCCCATTCCGCATCCGGCCGGCCGTCCCATGCCGCCGAGGAATGGCGGGCAAAGACCAGGCGGCCATGGTCGCCGAAAGCCTCGAATGCTCCTAGATTGCCGCGAATCAGCGGCGCGACCGTCTTGCGGTGCAGCGCGGGCAGGTGATAGGACTCGAGGAAGGTGTCGATGCCGAATTTCCAGTTGATCGCCGGCGTCATCAACTCGGAGGCGAAAAAACTGTAGCGCTCGAAGCCATAGGCGCCGAACTCCTCGCCCAGGCCGGCCAGATGCGCGTCCACGTCGATTTCGAGCGACCCCAATGGCGCAAGGCGTACGAAAACCATCCCGTGCCGCTCTCCCGCCGGCAGCGGCAGGAGCCCGCGCGTGCTCTTGTCGATGCCCGGAAACGAGCCTTGTTCGGGAATGCCGACGAGCGCTCCGTCCAGTCCGTAGGTCCAGCCGTGGTAAGGGCAGGCGAATGTACGCGCGCTTCCGCAGCCCGACGCCACCGGCGCGCCGCGATGGCGGCAGATGTTGGCGAATGCGCGGAGCATCCCGTCGCGCCCGCGCGCGAGCAGCACCGGCACGCCGGCGACGTCGTCCGCGAGGTAATCGCCGCGTTCCCGTAGCCGGCAGGACAGTCCCATGAACAGCGGCATGCCGCGAAACAGGCGCTCGCGCTCGAGCTGCGCGCGGGCCGGGTCGCTATATGCCGCGACCGGGTTTCGATACAGGTCCGGCGCGAGCGCGGTCGAGCCGCTCTTCACGTGCGCCTGCAGTACGCGCGCCAGTTCGAGCTGTGTTTCGCGCTTCATGATCCCGTTGGTTCCGCCACGTTATGGCAAATACTGCACGATTACCTGCCGCTATAGGCGCCATCGTGATCGAAATGAAGGGCAAGAAAGCGCATGAACTCGCCCTCCCGGCTCACGACCGCGCGGCACTGGCGGGTGACGCGGATGGTGAAGCGGCCTTTGATCGATTTCAGCTCCTCCCACTTCAATCCGTGGTCGGTGTAGACCTGTTGCCAGGTGAGCCCCGAGACTTTCCGCAGTGTCTTGACGGCTTGGCGCAGTTCGCCGGTATCGAGTTCGAAAAGCTGGGCCTGAAAATCGGCGAAATTCAGGTCGAGGCGGACGCGCCCATTCACCCGCGATTGCCCGAGCGCTTTGCCGTGCCCGCGGCCAGCTTGCCCAAGCTCGTCTCGGCGGGCGGAGTGCGTCTTGCCCATTCGTCGGCGCGGCGAAGCTGCTCGCGCATCGCCGGCTCATGCGCCCAGGCCTCGGCTTCGGGAACGACCTTCATCGGCCGCAGCAGCACCGCGCCGTCGGACTGCGGTTCGACCTTGAAGTACTTGCCCGCATACTTTTTGCCCAGGGACAGTTGCCCGCTGGTACCGACCATCTTGAGCATGAGACCTCCGGGTGCGTCGTTTTTTGAATTCATGCCGCATGATAGCATTGGTTTGCGCAGGGTATTCACCCGATGGGGGGGCGACAAATGCGGGCGAGTTGCTTCGATGTCGTCATCGTCGGCGCCGGTTTCGCCGGCATGTACATGCTGCACAGGGCGCGCGGGCTTGGCCTCGCCGCGCGCCTGTTCGACGCGGGATCGGGTTTCGGCGGCACCTGGTACTGGAACCGCTATCCCGGCGCGCGCTGCGACGTCGAGAGCATGGAGTACTCGTACCAGTTCTCCGAGGAATTGCAGCAGGAATGGCGCTGGAGCGAGCGCTACGCGAACCAGCCCGAGATCCTGCGCTATGCCAACCACGTTGCCGATCGCTTCGGGCTGCGCGAGGACACGCAGTTCGACACGCGGGTCAGCTCGGCGGCATTCGACGAGGCCGGCAACCGCTGGAGCGTCGGCATGGACGATGGCACGCTTGCGTCGGCGCGGTTCCTCGTCATGGCGACCGGCTGCCTGTCCAGCACGAACATGCCCGCCCTCGAGGGTCTCGAGAGCATTGAAGGGGAGACCTACCACACCGGCCACTGGCCGCACCGGCAGGTGGATTTCAGTGGCAAGCGGGCCGGCGTCATCGGCACCGGCTCTTCGGCCGTGCAATCGATTCCGATCATCGCGGCGCAGGCCGAGGAACTGTTCGTCTTCCAGCGCACCGCGAATTACTCGGTGCCGGCGCACAATGCGCCGCTCGATCCGGCGTACGAAGCGCAGATCAAGGCCGACTACGCCGGATTCCGCGCCCGCAACAGCCGCATGTTCACGGCGTTCGGTTCCAGTTTCCCGCGCAACGAAGGCTCCGCGCTCGAAGTCGGCCCTGAGCAGCGCGAGCAGGCCTACCAGGCGCGCTGGCAGCGCGGCGGCCTCGGGTTCCTGGGCGCATTCGGCGACCTGATCTTCGACACCAAGGCGAACGAAACGGCCGCCGATTTCGTGCGGGAAAAGATCCGCGCCATCGTGCGCGATCCCGCGGTCGCCAAGCTGCTGATGCCGGCGCAAGTGATCGGCTGCAAGCGCCTGTGCGTGGACAGCGGGTACTACGAAACCTTCAACCGGCCGAATGTGCATCTGGTGGACATCAGCGCTTCGCCCATCGAGGCGGTCACTCCTGCAGGGTTGCGCGCCGGCGGGCGCGAATACGCGCTCGATTGCATCGTCTTCGCGACCGGTTTCGACGCCATGACCGGATCGCTGCTGCGCATCGATGTGCGCGGCCGGGGCGGCCGCCGGCTGCAGGACAAGTGGCGCGCGGGGCCGCGCAGCTACCTGGGTCTGGGCATCGAGGGCTTCCCGAACCTGTTCACGATCTCGGGCCCGGGCAGCCCGTCGGTGCTCACCAACATGATCGTCTCGATCGAGCAGCACGTGAACTGGATCGCCGATTGCATCGCCTACATGCGCCGGCGCAAGCACACCCGCATCGAAGCGGATGCCGGGGCCGAGGAACGCTGGGTCGCGCACGTCAATGCCGTTGCCGACCGCACGCTCTACCCGATGTGCAATTCGTGGTACCTCGGCGCCAACGTGCCGGGCAAGCAGCGCGTGTTCATGCCGCTGGTTGGCTACCCGCCGTATGTCGAGAAGTGCGACGAGGTGGCGGCGCGGGGCTACGAGGGTTTTGCGTTGCTATAG
>Ga0247727_10005831_pt1 | contig 24605 bp, 25 predicted proteins | sample WisWelCaveWW1625_FD_202498 | JGI IMG/M metagenome (GOLD analysis project Ga0247727, IMG submission 202498) | Biofilm microbial communities from Wishing Well Cave, Virginia, United States - WW16-25 | ecosystem: Environmental > Aquatic > Deep subsurface > Groundwater > Cave microbial mat | place... | reverse complement strand
GATAAGCATTGAGAACGATCTCGCACGGCTGGCCGGGTTTGATTCGTTGAATGTTGGATTCCGAAACGTCGGCTTCCAATCGCGCAATGATTTGTCCGGCTTTGACCTGATCGCCCTCTTCCACGCCGAGATATTCCAGGCGCCCCGTCGCCTTTGAAGCCACCGCAGCCTGTCGCTGCGCCACCACGTAGCCACTGGCCGTCAATACGGCATCAGCCTGCGCCGGAGAAATCGCCGTCACCGTGCAGGTCTCGACCTCGATATCCGAGCTGAGCGCGCTGCGGGAAAAAAGCAAGAAGACAGACACAGCAGCGATAGCGATGCCGGCAAATAAACTGACCTGCTTGCGATTCGCCCAGCCTTTATCCGGCGGCGATTCGCGCTGGCGGTCAATTCGTAATTTGGACAAATCGGCGGTATTTGATGTGGTCATAAGAATTCTCTTCAAATTTGGAATTGCTGTTTACACCATAATATAAAAACGCCCTGTGTCAACCCTATGTCAGTAGCGCTTTAAAAATCAGTAATCAGTTTTCAGTGATCAGTTACGACACTCAATCATATTCCAATATAAGCGCAAACTGGGGGTAGTGTCATCTCCTGAAAGGGGTATTTTGGGGGAGTATTTTTAGGAGAAGGCGCGAGCAAGAAATCAGAGGAAAGTTCGCCAATCTGGCTCAGGTTGCACAGATCTCCCTGCCGGGGCTCGACTCCGTGACGGTTTAGGAGAAGGTTGCCTTGTTTCTGCCCAACAACTAGCCTATGAGTAGTGCAGGGTAAGTTAGCAGAGCACCGAGGCTGGCTGGAACGATTACGAACCAGCCAATCAACTCCATCGCGAGATAGGCGGCACGAACCATCTGAGCGTCCTGACTGGTCAGACCAGCTATGGCGAGAGTTAAGAATCCAGCGACCGCACCGAGCCAGCCAACCGAAAAAGTGATATGCAAGGAATCCTTCATTTACAGTATAAGACGAATGGGAGATGATAATATTGTATGCGGATTGTCTACGCCAGTTTTCAAACCAGTTGCAAACTGAAGCCCTTCAAAAGATTAAAATATTAGTACCCTGGTCTTTGGAAGACCTGCGGGCAGCACAGAAAAAATCAATAGTTTTGTCTTTCAGCGCTCTCTCTGGCTTCTCTGGGAATTTGCTTTTCCCCAGGCCGCCAGGTTGTCGAGCACGGGAATAACAGATTTGCCGAGCGCGGTCATTTTATATTCCACCCGTGGCGGTATTTCTGCGAACACTTTTCGCGAAATGATTCCGTCGCGCTCCAATTCCTTCAACTGGCGGGTGAGCACACCTTAAAATACAATTTGTGTAATGCCTCACTTATTGGTGGAAAACGTAGCGCCCCGTTCGCGGGGCAGACAAGATGTCTGCGCTACTCCACTGTAATCTAACCTTATCAAGGTACAATGCAATCAGAAAAAGTCAACTACTCGCATCCTTGCAACCATGCTGCAAAATTGCGCCTATTTGACAGCGGCGGTATTTGTCTATATATTGTAAGGAAACAGGCAATGATTTCAGCTCAACAAATTTAGGAGATTTTTCATGATCGTCGAATACCTCCGCTACAAAATTGCTGAGGCGCAGCGAGCCGCTTTCGAAGCGGCGTATGAAAAAGCGCAGTCATCACTCAAAGCTTCTTCGCATTGTCTCGGCTATGAGCTCTCCCGCTGCGTGGAAGAATCCGGCTGCTACATTCTTCGGATCGAGTGGGATTCGCTGGATGGCCATCTCAAAGGGTTCCGCTCCAGCCCGGAGTTTCAGAGTTTTTTCGCGCACGTGCGGCCGTTCGTGAACAACATCGAAGAGATGCGCCATTACGAAGTGACGCGCGTGAAGGGTGAAAAATAATGACTGTCAAATTGAGTATCCTTAAATGAGTGGCGCATTCACGAGCATCTCGGCACGCAAATCGATGCCCCCAATCATTTCATCGCCGGCGGAATGTCGCTGGAGCAATTGCCGCTGAAGAGCTTGATCGTGCCCGCCGCGGTGATTGACATTCGCGAGCGGGCCAACAAGAATCCGGACACGGAGCTTATCGTGGATGACGTTCTGGCTTGGGAAAAGAAGTACGGGCGCTTGCCTGAAGATGTGTGCGTGTTCATGTATTCGGGATGGGATGAAAAAATATCCGGATTATGAAATGCCGGGATTTCTTGAGGGGAGCATCCAGGCTCATTTTCCAGCACCAGAGAAGAACTCCGGCAGGTTTGACCAGTCCAGCGGACCAGCTTCAAACCGATATTTCAAGCGCGCCAGGACAATGTCCGGCCAGGCGCTCGAAAAGTACGCGAACGCTTTGTCCCATTCTTCGCCTTCGCCCCAACCGCTTTCGATCAACGTCACTCTGGTTTTTTCTCTTTCCAGCTCTTTGAAGTTGAATCTTTGTAAAAAAAGCAAAAAGATAGGTTTGACTGAAAAAATTTTCCGAAGATGTCCAATTTCTGCAGTCTCAGTCATTATTGGAGTGTAATTCAGACATTCACTTACAATTAAAAGGAGAAACAAAAATGGAACAGAGAATTAATGCTTACGAAAAAGGTCACAGCGCAATGCAGGCGCTGTATGGCTTAGGGGTATATCTGACGAAATCGCCAATTGAACAATCACTTGTAGAATTGATTGATTTGACTTTGGCGGTTATAACCATTAATAGTTACAATCGTATTAATATTGCTTTACGGAATTGGAACGGCTCACGGAAATGAGATTCATAAAATTTTTATTTCCGTGAGAGTTCCATTCCGTGAGCTAAAGCTTTTTTGCTTTTTTTGCACAGATTTCACTTTAAAGGAACTAGAGACACAACAATGAAAACGAAAGTGATCGGCTATTGGGCGACCACCACAATCGTCGCGTTCGTGTTGCTGGCAGGTGGTGTGGCGCAGTTGGCGCATCGGCCAGAAAACGTCGAGGGCATGGCGCACCTTGGCTACCCGCTGTACTTCTTGACGATCCTCGGGTTCTGGAAGGTACCTGGAGCCCTGGCTTTGCTCGCGCCGCGTTTTCCGCGGCTCAAGGAATGGGCGTATGCCGGCACTTTCTTCGAACTGACGGGCGCGGTTGCGTCGCACGTGGTGTGCGGCGATAGCGTGGGTCGCTTCATCTGGCCAGGCCTCTTCGCTGTTTGCGCGGTCGCTTCGTGGGCGCTTCGACCGCCAAGCCGGACCCTCGGAATCCTCTTTCCCACCAGGACAAGCGAAAGGAAAAAATGAAATCTGATTTTACTGCATGTCTAATGACGCCGATTGGCGTTATTCGATCATCCCTCAAACTGCGTCAAGAGGCCCCCAGGCAAGGGTACGAAGGGGCACCGGAAGCATGGGTGGAAGTGGCTTCAGCTTTTGCCCCAGGATTGCACGGGATTGAAGTCAGACAAGATATTATCTTGATACAAAAATGCCGCCTGAGAAGCAAGCGGAATATTGGCAACACCTGAAAATCTTCTTGATCTTTTGCCGTGGTTTTGCTATACTTTGCCTTCGCCTTTCCAATGTGAACCAATCGAACGACTCGGTGAGGAGAATTTAATGAAGAATCGCGGCAGCGGCTTATTGCTGCACATCACTTCCCTTCCATCGGCTTATGGAATTGGAGATCTCGGGCCGGCGGCGTATCAATTCGCCGATTTTCTGACCGCAGCGCAACAGTGCTTCTGGCAAATTTTGCCGTTGAATCCAACTTACGCAGCGATGGGCCATTCGCCCTACAGCAGCCACTCGGCTTTTGCCGGCAATCCGCTGCTGATCAGTCCGGATTTGCTGCGGCGCGAGGGTTATCTCAAATCCGCCGATCTTTCCCAGCCTTCGACGTTGCCGGCCGATGACGTTGATTTCGACGCCGTTCTCCCTTACAAAAAAAAGCTTTTGCAAACGGCTTATCAGCGCAGCAAAAAACGCCTGCCTCAGGATCCCGAGTTCGCGCACTTTTGCCACGAGAACGCGAGCTGGCTTGATGATTTTGCACTGTTCATGGCGGTAAAGGAAAATTTCAGCGAAATCGCCTGGGGCAACTGGCCGCGGGATTTGCGCGATCGTCGCCCGCCGGCGCTGGCCGCGGCGCAGAAAAAATTTCACGACAAAATTTTGCAGGAAAAATTCATCCAGTATTTGTTTTATCAGCAATGGTTTTCATTAAAGCAGTATTGCAAAAGCCGACACCTGCAATTTATCGGCGACGTGCCGATTTATGTGAGCTACGACAGCGCCGACGTGTGGGCCAATCCAGCGCTTTTTAAATTGGATGCAGAAAAAAAGCCGCTCGGCGTCGCCGGGGTGCCGCCCGATTATTTCAGCGCGACCGGCCAGTTGTGGGGCAACCCGGTTTATCGCTGGGAGGCCCTGCGCGAAACGCGCTATGCCTGGTGGGCGCAACGCCTGGAGCACAATCTCAAGCTCTTCGATGCGATTCGCCTCGATCACTTTCGCGGCTTTGTGGCGTTCTGGGAAGTTCCCGCCGGTGAAACCACCGCGGTCAACGGCCAGTGGATGCAGGCGCCGGTGGAAGATTTTTTCAAAACCATGTTTCGGCATTTTCCCAGCCTGAATATTATTGCCGAAGACCTCGGCGAGATCACGCCGGACGTGCGCGAAACGATTCACCGTTTCGGCCTGCCGGGGATGCGCATCGCGATGTTCGCATTTGGGGAAGAGCTTGCGACCAGCATTCATGCGCCGCATAATTATCTGGAGCATTGCGTCGTTTACACCGGCACGCACGACAACAACACGACTCGAGGCTGGTTCAAAACTGAAGCCGGCGCCGAGGGTCGCCGGAAACTTTCCGCGTATCTCGGTCGTGAGGTAACGGAGAAAACGGTTCATCTCGACATGATTCGACTGGCGATATCGTCGGTCGCGAAAATGGTGATTATTCCCATGCAGGATATTCTTGGCCTCGGCGAGAAGGCGAGAATGAATTTTCCGGGAACGCTGGGCGGCAACTGGGGCTGGCGATTTCGCGCCGAACAGGTGACGCCGGCGTTGACGAAAAAGCTCGCCGCCATGACGCAAATTTATGGAAGAGTTTAGTTCATCAGGCAGCGAAACACAGAATAAAACCTGGCAATTGTTTTTACCTGTTTGGCGACACGCCCACGGGTTGCGGCTCATTGTGATCAATAAACCGGCATGATGTTAAAAAAACTGAAGCGGCCTCTCGTTTCTTCAATTATCATCCTCGTGATGATTTGCTCCTGCGCCCGGCGACTTCCCCCACCGGGTGGTCCCGAAGATCGCACGCCGCCGAAAATTCTTGCCGCTACGCCCGAGCAAAATGCGACGCGCGTTTCGCTCTCCACGCGGCCCCGCTTTGTGTTCAGCGAAAAAATCGATCATCAGAGTTTTGCGCAGGCCTTTTTTGTTTCGCCCCCTTTACACAATGAAAAACCGATGCGCTTTCGCTGGCGCGGCAAAGAGGCGGAGGCGATTTTTCCCGATTCACTGCACGCCGCGCGGACTTATGTGATCAATCTCGGCACCGATGTGCGCGACCTGCGCGGCAATCGTCTCGCCGGCGCGTTCACGCTCGCGTTCAGCACCGGCGATAGCATCGACACCGGCGCGATTCACGGCAAAATTCTTTTCGATAAACCCGCGGGTGTTTTGATTATGGCCTATCTGCTGCGGCCGGAACACGAGCCGAATCCGGCGCGTGATTTTGCCGATTATCTCACGCAGGCCGGTGAGAAAGGCGATTTTTCGCTGTCGCATCTCAGCGACGGCCGCTATCGCCTGTTCGCGGTGCAGGACGGCAGCGGCGATCGGCTTTATAATCACGGCGAGGAACCCATCGGCGTGCCGATTCAGGACGTTGTGCTCGCTCCCGCAGCGCGCGCGTATCGCGATTTAAATTTGCGGCTCGCCCTGGCCGACACGATCCAGCCGCGCCTGGCAGGAACCGCGGCGGCGGATCAAACGCATCTCGAGTTGAATTTTGCAGAGGAAGTCGCGCCGGTGGATTCCATCTGGTCGCGGCATCTGCGCCTCATCGCTTCGTCCGGCGACTCGCTGAAAATTTTTGCGGCGCATCCGCATCCGCTAAATGCGCGCCAGATTCACGTGCTCACCGGCCCGCAGCAGGCGACGAATTACAAAATTTTTTTTGACCGGATTATTGATGCGGCCGGCAACGAATTGGATTCATTATCGCGGCAGTCGGAGTTTACCGGACGGGCGCAGCCGGACACGAACCGGCCGCGCATTGTGCGCCTGACGCCGGCGGACAGCAGCCGCAATGTGACCGTGACGAACAGCGTTGAAATGATTTTCTCGGAGATGATCGCCAGTTCGCCAACGCTCACTAATTATTCGCCGGCGAAAATTGAACGTAAACGCGGTCCGCTGGCGGTGTTGGATTCAACGGGTAAATCCGTAAAAGGCAAAGGCGTGTGGCTGAATCCGCTGCTATTTCGTTTCCAACCCGACACGCTCTTAAAAAGCCGCGCACAGTATTTTGTTAAAATTTTTGCGGATTCAACGCTGGATCCGGGCGGCAATGCGCTTTTTGATACGCTTAAACAAATCACATTTTGGACGATGAATGCGGACACGTTGACGTCGATCAGTGGAATGCTCACCGATGCGCAACCGGATGCGACCGGAACCATGCATCTCACTTTGAAACAGGTGGGGGCTTTTTCGGGTTCAGCCTTCGGCGCGCCGCCCGCCGCGGCGCGCTCCGGCGTGGAATACTCGCTGATTTTGCCCGCGCCGGAACCGTATCGGTTTGATCACATTTTGCCGGGGCTTTATCAGCTCAGCGGCTTTCGCGATGCGAATAAAAACGGCCGCTATGATTTTGGCGCGGCGTTTCCGTTTGTGCCGTCGGAACGCTTCGTCGTCTGGCCGGACACGATGAAAGTCCGCTCGCGCTGGCCGAATGAGGGGAATGATTTTGTGATGCCGTAGGTGGAAGCCGCCTGAAAATAAATTCTCAGGCTCAAAGCTGAAGTCGCCTGAAGGCGGCTCATTGCCGAATAGGAGATAGTCACCTTTAGGTGACTTTAGCTGTTAGCCTGAGAATTTATTCTCAGGCTTAATTGCCGATCAACACAAAGCTGCTCCACAATCTTGGCGTCGCCGTGGCTTTATTCGCCATCATCTTGAGCTTTGCCTGCCGCAGCGCCTGCGCATAACTCTTGCCCGCAAGCATCTGCCGATAAAACGCCACGATGGATTTCACCTCGTCCTCGCTGTATTGAAGCTCGCTGAACTTCCAGCCCTCAACCACAATGGCGCGCACGGCTTCGTCATTTTCCTGGCGCAAAATTGGAAGGTCCTTGCTCGCGAGCGTGTAACCGCTCATCTCGTTGCTGCGAAAGACCGGCGCGAAACCGAGAAAAGCATTTCGGGAAGTTTTTGGCTCCTTTTGCTGCAAACCTCGCGCATAGAGCGAGGCTGAGTAGTGATAGGAAAGATCAAAATGCCGGGCCAGATAATCCAGTTTGCGATAATCGACCGGCGAGGTTTTTGGGCTAGCACTTGCCGGCGTTGGCAATAGCGCTTCGAACGGCACTTTATAAAGAATGCCGTGCGGGATGATGATCAGCCTCTCTTTGCCGGTAAGATGCTCCGCCACCAGCGCGAGGAGAATTTTATAAAGCTCGTGCGCGGCAGTTAAATATTTCGGCGTGTCGACTTTGCGCACCGCTTGATAAAATGCGTTGACGAGATGAATGAAACTGCTATCTTTACGCTGCGAGACCGCACGAGATTGTTTGTTCCTGATAGTTTAAAGAGACGAAAAAAGCGTCCCCATATTTCATGGTGAAGCCAAATATTTCTGTGCGTTAATCCCTTGCGATTTATCGCGCGCGCGTGTTTTGAAAAATTTTCACCAACTCGTCAAGCCGTTTGATTTTCAAAACCTCCTGCTCGGCCACCACTGCAAAGGGATCGAGCAGAATCGGCGTGATTCCCGCGCGGCGCGCGCCGATGACGTCGCGATCATAATTGTCGCCGATGTAAACGCAGCGCGCCGCCGGCAAATTAAGCTGCTGCAAAGCGATTTCGAAAATGCGCGGATCCGGTTTCTCGACGCCGACGACGTGCGAGTCGATCATGCAATCAAAAAAATGCGTCAGGCCGAATTTTTTCATCGCGCCGGCAATGGAGCCGTCGGAATTGGAAATGACGCCGAGGCGATAGGCGAGTTTTTTCAGCGCGGCAAAAACTTCGGGGGCCGCGGGATCGAGCCAGCTCCACAGATGCTCGCGTTTGTGGCGCGCGAAAATGCGCGGCAGAATTTGCGGCACGTCGTTTTCGGCGGCGCCGGCAAATCTCATCCAGAACGCAAAAAATTCCTGCCAGCGCTCGACCTCGCGATAGCGAAAAGTTTTTTCGCGCGCCGTGGCCGCGCCTTTATTGAGCGTTTCGATATCGGCGGCGACGCCGTATTCCGCCAGCAAATTTTTAAAAAATGGAAAGTCGGGATAGAGAAAAGTTTGCCCGACGTCAAACAGAATGGCTTCAATGCGGCTGAAATCCAGCATAAGTTTCCTTTTTCAGTTTATCTCCCACTTCCAAACAATATGTCATTCCGGAGGAATCTTTTTGTTGCCGGCACTTATCCTGGATTGTAAAAAGATTCCTCCGGAATGACGTTACAAAGAGGGTTTTTAATCTTGCGGCACAACGACAAATCCTGCCAAATCCGTTGCGGCGGCGCTATATGGAAAAATAGCTCGCGCCTCTTCGACCAGCGCGGGCAAATCATCTCGGGTCAATCGGCCGCTGAAATGCGTCAACAGCAATCGTCGCGCGCCGGCGTTGCGGGCAAGATGGGCGGCATCCGTTGCCGTCGAATGCCCGGTTTCATGTGCGTGTTCCACATCAACATGCGGAAACGTCGAATCCGCAATAAGCACATCGGCGTTGGCCGCAAGTTTTTCGGCTCCCACACAAGGCACGGTGTCCAAACCATACGCGAGTTTCAAACCGGGGCGAGACGGGCCGAGAACGTCTTCGGGATGAACGCGACGGCCATTCGGCAAAATGATGCTCTCGCCGCGCTGCAACCGGCCGCGCTCCGGTCCATTCGGAATGCCCAGTTGATCAGCGCGCGCCACCTCAAATCGCCCCGGTCGGACTGCTTCGACCAAAGCAAATCCTGCCGTGAAAATGCGATGCGATAACGGCTGCCATTCGATGCGGTACTCCGCCGTTTGCCATAAAACCATTGTCGTCGTGGCGGAAATTTCGTGAATCTGCAACGGATAGTTGAGCGTGAATTGGCAAAGCTGTTGGTGCAAACGCATGTACTCCGCGATTCCCACCGGCCCGAACAATTCAATCTGTTGATGACAGCCGGCCATGTGCAAGCTCGTCAATAACCCCGGCAGGCCGAAGAGATGATCGCCGTGCAGATGCGTGATCAAAATATACCGCAGCTTCCCCGGCCTTAATCCGGCATTGCGAAATTGCATCTGCGTGCCCTCGCCGCAATCAAAGAGAAAAATTTCGCCCTGCCGAATGACAGCCGTACCGGAAAGATTGCGGTCGTTGATTGGCGCCGCCGCGCCGGTGCCGAGGAAGATGATCTCGATCATGAAATAAAGTATAGCAGAATATATGGAAAGGGGCAAGAGGATTTTGAGCTTTTGCAGTCCGCAAGACCTTGGCCGGGACAGTAAATCAGGCGTGTTATCAGCAAGCACGTTAATTATACCGAGTGTCCTTCAAAATTCCACGGCGACTATGGCATGGCCAACCCTCTTTATTCTTATGGGATCGCAATGTGGTATCGCGTTTCTTTCGGCTAAAATGCTTGCCGCATATTGTACATTCAATGATATAACTAACGCTGCTTGACATAGCCTTGCGTCGGCGCAAACTGTTGCCACTGGAGGCATGTTTTCGGATGACCGATTTTGTTCTTGGCGCATAGACAGGACCAGCGGCTGTGAGTTCTATAGCGTACACAGGAACAAATGGCCTATCCGTGATCCTCACACTTTGAATTTTATCCATTCGATCCGCTCGAAGTTCTCGAGAATCAACCCGAATTGTGTGCAGTAGAAGATGGCCGGCTTTAGTACGGCGTAAGCTGTAAGGTTCGATGATACGTATTGTATTCTGATAGCCCAGCGCCACGCACAATCGATTTGCCGCCGCAAATCGGATGGCTTCCAATGGAACGCCCATGTGCCAAACGTGTGCAATGGAGGGCGGTTTCCAGGTTGTATCCTCATCAGCGGTAATCGGAAAAGGCAGTAATTGTGGTGGTAATGCTATATTGTACAACCAGTCAAAAACTTTTGGCAATACATTCCAGAACTGCTCGAAAGGCGGAAGAAATGGGAGCTGATGAGCAAGCATGTGACTCCATTCAGCCTCGAGCTCTGTTTGCCTCAGCCCGGTTCTCAATTTTTCTAACTCTGTGGCGGTCATTCCTTTGAATTTGCATTTCTTCAAAAGCGTTGAGAGAACAACTTTGGCGTCGGGGCGTATTTGATCATATTGAAAAAGATGGATGACATCATATAAATCTCTTGGGCGTTCCCTCTCCAGCAGGGCTCTTAATTTTTCTGCAAAAAGTTCTTCAAAGGAGTAGCACAAAACTTGAAAACTTTTCTCTGAAACATCGGAATAGGGATGATAAACAATTCGTTTCGTGGCTGGCAAAATGAGAATTTCGTCGCAAGCCAAATCCAGCTTGATGCGCGGGAGATTCCCTTGTGGAGCAATCGGCCCTCTGTAGCTGACCTTCCCTTGTGCCGATAGTTTACCACGTGGATTCTGATAAACTTCAAACTGTATAGTCTCAATCGGAAGTTCAATTCCGCTTTCTTCGTATACCCATGCAGAGATTTCTTTGAAGATTTCAAGCAGAAAATCTTGATTGATTTGGGATGGGTCCAGAAGAGTAAAATCGAGATCTTCAGAGAAGCGGTAGGTTTCAAAATAGCATTTCTTTAAACAAGTGCCCCTTTAAAAACCCAGTGTTTTGATATCGTCTCGTGATGAGATATTCCCGCCAGCAGCCAGCCCAGCACATAATCCTTCTCGACTATACTCGGGCGCAGTGACAATTCATTGGCGAAAGCCAATATTTCACGTCTATCAATCACTTTTCCTCGCTTTTAACCCGGCTCTCCGGAATCCAAAGATGCCAACGAGTAACCAATTTGTCCACGGGCAACGCTGGGTCTAGTTTGGCGTTTCCGCTGGTTAAATGTTTGCGACAAGCCTGCAAAAATTCTTGATTGTTCGGTTGAATCCGCTCAAACAAAAAACCAAGTCGTTTGAATATGGCGCCATTGCCGGCGCGTTCAGCGTAAGCCAGAAGTTCTTTCAAGTTTGATGGCGAGGCAGAACGCCAATATTCCTTCAATATATCTTCCAAAATTCTGGCGCCGCCCCCAATGGCAGGATCATCCAAAATGTCTACGACGGTTTTGCTGGGATCGGAAACGAGAATTTTATTTTGTCCCCGCCATACGGAGCGAGTGCCATACAACCTGTCTGCCGCAACTTTCTTAATTAAAAATTGAATTCCTTGAAATTCTTCGCGCCGGTTGCGGATAGGCCGGCTGGTGAGAACGACGACGGTTCTGAAGATTTGTTCGGTAAGTCCCCAGTGTTCGGCGGCGCTCCAGCCGCCAATATAGCACGGCGCAAAAATCCGTTGCGCGATAATCCATGGATCATCAATAGCCGCCATTGGCGTCGTTGAATCAAGCGTAATAGGAGCATAAAGGCTGCGACGCAGACGAACCAACCACCCCTGCTTCACCCATCTCGCCAGCGATTTCGCCGTTTCATTGGCGGGCAACCGCAGAATGGCTGAAGCTTCTTCAACTGTAAACGTTCCTTTACTTTCTTCCAATATCGCACTGAGTTGCTGGCGACCCTTTTTGCCAATGCCTGCAAGATTAACCATGGTATAGTCGAAATCCACTAATTCGTTTCACAGGTGAATTATTACATTTTCAGTATACTGAAATTCGCTTGAAATGTCAAGACTCAAATTACCTTATTGAATAAAAATCTTATGCAACAGTGTCTCGGATAAGGGATTTAAAATCAAACCCTGTTTTCTGGATTCAATATAACATTCCTCTTGCGTCTCTCCTGCCGATTTTGTAAAATCATTCGTGTCGTCTCTCCCTCAACATGAGTAATCGGCCACTTTGTTTTGAGCTGTTATAAAAGGTTATCAGTCATTATTTTTGTAAAAATCAGTTGGGACCGAACGTCTAATCCGGCAATCTTATGCCTTATCGCCTCAGCGAACAAAAAACCCGCTATAACACCATCGACCCGCAGTTGGGCAAAGCGGGATGGAATACCCGTGATCGCGCGCAAGTCGGCATCGAAATCCCGGTCGCGGCTTATGATCCCGAACCGTTCGAGGGTATTACCGATTATTGTCTCTATCGCGAAAACGGCGAAGTGCTGGCCGTGGTCGAAGCGAAACGAACCTGCCGCGATCCGCGCGTCGGCAAGCAGCAAGTGTTGGAGTATGTCACGGCGATTGAACCGCAGCAAAGCTTTCGGCCGTTCGCGTTCATGGCGAATGGCGACGACATTTTTTTCTGGGAAAGCGATATAGCCGCCGAGCGCCATGTCGCCAGATTTTTCTCGCGCGAAAATCTCGAACGCCTGCTTTTCCTCAAACAAAACAAGCTCCCGTTAAACAGCGTTCAAATCAAGTCATCGATTATTGATCGCAGTTATCAAATCGAAGCCGTGCGCCGCGTTTCCGAGGCCATTGAAATCAGGAAGAAGCGCAAAGCTCTCATCGTGATGGCGACCGGCACGGGCAAGACACGCACAATCATGGCGCTGATCGATGTTTTTCTGCGGGCACATGCCGCACAAAAGATTCTTTTTCTCGCCGACCGTGACGCGCTCGTCGAGCAGGCATTGACGAAAGGTTTCAAAGCCCATTTGCCCGATGAATCCCGCGCTCGTATCAGAACCTACGACATTGATAAAACCAAACGTTTGTACGTTTCCACGCTGCAAACCCTCGAAATTTGCTACAACGATTTTTCGCCCGCTGAATTTGATTTGATCATTTCCGATGAATGCCATCGCTCGATCTACAACAAGTTCACCGACGTGCTGGCTTATTTCGATGCCGTGCAGATCGGCTTGACCGCGACGCCGGCGCAATTCATCGAGCGTGATACGTTCAAATTTTTCGACTGCGAAAACTCCATTCCCACTTTTCTTTATACTTACGAAAAAGCGGTTGAAGAAGGCTATCTCGCGGATTTCAATGTTTACGCCGCGCAAACCAAATTTCAGCGGCAAGGCATCAAAGGCGTCGATCTCACCGAGGAGGAAAAGGAATCGCTGCGCGAGCGCGGCATTGACCCCGACACGATCGACTACGCCGGCACCGACCTCGAGCGCAAGGTGACTAATCGCGATACGTTGCGCCGGCAGTGGGAAGAGTTCATGGACGTTTGCCTCAAAGACGCCACCGGCCAACTGCCCGACAAAACCATCGTGTTTGCCATCACCCACGATCACGCGATGCGTTTGGCCGAAACGTTCAATGAAATGTATCCGGAATACAAGGGCGAGTTGGTGCAAGTGATCGACTCCAAAATTGAGCGCGCGCAGAAATTGCTCGAGGCCTTCGAGAAAAAAGACCTGCCGCGCCTTGCCATTTCCGTCGATATGCTCGACACCGGCGTGGACATTCCGCACGTGGTCAATCTCGCCTTCATGAAGCCGGTCAATTCGCAAATCAAATTCTGGCAGATGATCGGCCGCGGCACCCGTAATCACGAGGCCTGCGAGAACAAAAACCTCGACTGGCTGCCGAATCGGCACAAGGAAAATTTTCTCATCGTCGATTACTGGGAAAACTTCGAGCATTTCAACATGATGCCGAAGAAGGAAGAAGGCGCCTTGCAACTGCCGGTCATGGTCACGATCTTCAACACGCGCCTGCACAAGCTGCAACACTTTCTCGGCAACCAATCCGGCGATGACGCGCAGCGCCTCGTGAATGATTTGCGCGCCGAGGTTGGCCGAATTCCCAAAGAATCTTTTTCCGTCAAAAAGGCTTTCAAAGAAGTGAAAGACGCTTGGGACGATGATTTCTGGCGCTATCTCACGCCGAACAAAGTGGATTTCCTCAAGCTCAAAGTCGCGCCGTTGCTGCGTTTCGTGCCTGATGTGAATCCGGCGCAGGCCTTTTTCACGAGCAAAATGGAACGCTGCGGTTTGGCGCTGGTGCAGGGCAAGGATTTGCAGACGCAGATCGAGTCGATTCGCGAAGATGTCGCGGCGCTCGCTACCACGGTTGCCGAAGTCGCGGACAAACTGGAATATCGCGATCACGTGCTCTCCAACGAGTTTTGGGACAATGCTTCGCTCGCCAGCATAGACGAAGCCAAAGCCGTGCTCGCGCCGCTCATGAAATATAGCAATCCGAATCCTTCGCGCGTGATCGAGCTGGGCCTGGACGACATTATTGAATCGCGCAAGTGGGTCATTCTCAAAAAAGGCACACAACGGCTCTATGTGGAAGAGTACAAGAAACGTGTGGAAGCCAGGATCGAGCAGTTGGCCAACACTCATCCGACGATTCAAAAATTGAAACAGCGCGAGCCGGTGAGCACGGATGATCTCGTCCGCCTCGAACACTCTTTGGAAACCGAGTTGAGTTCCGAGGAAATCAGTCTCGATGAAGAGAACATGCTCAAAGCTTTCGGCGTGCGCGTCGGCAGTTTGGTGGATTTTCTCAAGCATATCTTGAAACTGAAAGAGCTGCCGGATCATGAAACCGTCGTGCGGCGCTCGTTCAATGCGTTCATTTTGGCGCACAACTACAACGCCGACCAATCGCGCTTCCTGCGCGCCGTGCAGAACGTTTTCTTGCAGCGCCATGCGCTGGAATTGGCCGATCTCTACGAAGAGCCGTTTACGAACTTTGGTGAGAATGCGGTGGAAAAATTATTTTCAGATTCTGAAATTGACGAATTGTTGAGAATGGTCAAACAGCTTGTGACGTAGTCCCGGCCCCTTGAGGCCGCTGTTGGTAAACGAATGTTTTGATTTTTGACAACCGCTCGTAAGGGGCGGGGACTACTTTAGAAATATTGAAATGCTGCAATGGCGAGAAGGAAAAGCGTATCGCAAAAAAACTGCAACGGCTTGTTGCAGAATTATCCAATGCCGTCGAAATTCCTCGAGAAAAGCCCGTTAGGGCTGAAATGTTTATAGCCCGACAATTCATAAAAATTCGAAAACGCCGTAGGCGTGACATGTTTATAGTTTATAGCCATTGAATTTTGTTTTATCATCCAAGCTCCATAGGAGCGATATGTTAAAAGCCTGAACAATTAAAAAATCACATGTCACTCCTACGGAGTTTTTGCCCTTTTTATACAAACTTTTCTATAAACATGACACCCCTAGCGGAGTTTATGGAAAACCCAATTTCTCATGCTCACCGACCCTCATCTCAAATCCAAAGTCGACGCGCTGTGGGATCGCTTCTGGTCCGGCGGCATTGCCAACCCGCTCACCGCCATCGAGCAGATGTCGTATCTCATTTTTTTGAAACGGCTCGAGGATCGCGACAACGCGCAAAAGAAATCCGCCGAGCGGCGCGGGCAGACGCACAAATCCATTTTCGCGGGCAAAAAAGATTGCCGCTGGTCGTATTGGAGCCAATTGCCCGGCGAGCAATTGCTCAAACACGTGCGCGACGTGGTCTTTGATTTTCTCCGCAATCTCGGCGGCGAGACCAGCTCGTTCACGCAGCACATGCAGGACGCAGTGTTCATCATTCCCAAAGCTTCGCTGTTGCAGGAAGCGGTGAAGATCATCGATGACATGCACATCTCCGAGCAGAATGTGGACGTACAGGGTGATCTTTACGAATATCTGTTGATGCAACTCACCACCGCCGGCAAGAACGGCCAGTTCCGCACGCCGCGCCACATCATTCGCATGATCGTCAAACTGGTGAATCCCAAAATCGGCAATCGCATTTGCGATCCGGCGGCCGGCACCGGCGGCTTTCTCGTGAATGCTTACGAGCATATTCTCGAAGCCAACACCAGCGCGGACATCATCGAATATGACGCCGAAGGCAAGCCGCACCATCTCATCGGCGACAAGATTGCCGACAAAAAATTAATCAAGTTTCTCAAAAGCGAGGCGCTCACCGGCTACGATTTTGATTCCACCATGTCCCGTATCGGCGCGATGAATTTGATGCTGCACGGCATCGACAATCCCAATTTGCGCTACGCCGACACGCTCTCCAAAGCCTTCGGTGAAAAAGAGCGCTATGAAATCGTGCTCGCCAATCCGCCGTTCAAAGGCTCGATTGACAAGAGTGATCTCAACAGCCGGTTCACGATCAAAACCACCAAAACCGAGCTGCTGTTTTTGGAATTGATGTACGACCTGCTGACGATCGGCGGCAAATGCGGGGTGATCGTGCCCGACGGCGTGTTGTTTGGCACGAGCAACGCGCACCTCGACACGCGCAAAATTCTCGTAGACAAGTGCAAACTCGAAGGCATTATCTCCATGCCCTCGGGTGTGTTTAAGCCGTATGCCGGCGTTTCCACCGCGGTGCTCATTTTCCAAAAAGGCGGCACCACGGACAAGGTTTGGTTTTACGACATGGAAGCCGACGGCTTTTCGCTGGATGACAAACGCCAGAAAGTTGAGGCCAACGACATTCCGGATATTGTGGAGAAATGGCAAATGAAAGCCGAGTCGAAGAAATCGCTGCTGGTGCCGGTGGAAGAGATTCGCGCGAACAAATACGATCTCTCGATTTCACGCTACAAGCCGATTGAGCATGCGGAGGTTGAATACGAGAAGCCGGAGGTGATTATGGGGAAGGTGTTGGAGTTGGAAAAGCAAATTGTGGAAGAAATCGAAATTATAAAGGAGTCTTTAAATTGATAAATAAAAGCTGGAAAAAGGCTCCATTGAGTGAACTGTTGGAATTGAACGAATCAGGTACTTGGGGCGATGAAGGCGATAGCAATGATTTTCCAGTTCTAAGGTCTTCAAATATTCATGAGGGCCGTCTGGTTTTGGATGATGTCGCTTATCGCAAAATATCCGAAAAAATAGCTGAACGATATAAACTCGAAGATGGCGACATACTTGTTACCAAATCAAGTGGAAGTTCTCATTTAATAGGAAAATCGTGTTTGTTTCTAAACCCAGATAACAAAATCTATTTGTTTTCAAATTTCACTCAGCGGCTTCGGACTAAAAAGGAGACTTTTGATTCTCAGTTTCTTTACTATTTCCTGAATTCTCCAATCGCAAAAACTACTCTGAAAAAGATTTCTAATACAACTTCTGGGCTTAGAAATCTTAGTATGAAAGATTATGCGAGGCAATTAATTCCACTTCCCCCACTTTTTATCCAACAGCAAATCGCCGCGATTTTGGAGAAAGCCGATGCCGCGCGGGGGAAGCGCCGGCAAGCGAACCAGCTCACCGAGCAGTTCTTGCAGTCCGCCTTTCTGGAAATGTTCGGCGATCCGGCGACGAATCCGAAGGGATGGGAGATAAAACAATTGGCAGAATTAGCACATGAAATTCATCCCGGCTCAACCCCCAAAGAAGAATTAAATGCGTTTGCTGATGAAGGCATAATATTTTTGAGAAGCGAAAACATTCTGAACAAAAAGGTCAAAATTTCTGAGAACCAGCGTTATATCAAAGTGCAACTTTACGATGATTTTCCAAGATTACAAGTTAAAAATGAGGATGTTTTAATCAATATCATCGGTGCTTCGATTGGACGATGCGCAGTATTTGATGGTAATTTGGGCAGAGCACTGCTTAATCAGAACATCTGCTTGATCCGATGCAACAATAATCTCTTTCCAAATTATCTTTGCAACTACTTCTTGACGGACTATTGCCAAGGATTTTTTAAAGGAACAGGACGAGGAGGAGCTCAGTATGCACTTAATGCGAAGATACTTGCTGATTTGAAGGTCCCCTACCCCTCACTTTCCGAGCAGCAAAAATTCGCCGCCTTAGTCGAAAAAGTCGAATCCCTGCGCGCCAGGCAGCGCCAATCCGAGCAGGAACTGGAGCATCTCTTCCATAGCCTCATGCAACGCGCCTTTCGCGGGGAGCTGGTGAGAGAATAGCGCGCCATCGCTCACTCCGTTAGGAGTGAAATGTTTATAGAAGCCGCCCATCAAAAAAATCAAAACGCCATGGCGTGACATGCCATCATGCAACCACATGCCACCCCTGACGGGGTTTGTATTATCTTGTTTGCTCGAGGCTATAAACATGACACGCCTCCGGCGTTGGGCGGCGGTGAATCCCTGCGCGCCAGGCGGGGCAGGAGTTGGAGCATCTGTTCAACAGCCTGATGCAACGCGCCTTTCGCGGGGAGCTGGTGAGAGAATAGCGCGCCATCGCTCACTCCGTTAGGAGTGAAATGTTTATAGAAGCCCCATCAAAAAAATCAAAACGCCATGGCGTGACATGCCATCATGCAACCACATGCCACCCCTGACGAGGTTTGTATTATCTTGTTTGCTCGAGGCTATAAACATGACACGCCTCCGGCGTTGGGCGGCGGTGAATCCCTGCGCGCCAGGCAGCGCCAGTCGGGGCAGGAGTTGGAGCATCTGTTCAACAGCCTCATGCAACGCACCTTTCGCGGGGAGCTGGTGGGGGAGCAAACTTTTAAGCCAGAGGACTTACAACTTGCAAAAAAGCAAAATCTTTGAAATCATCGACATTAACCGTATAAAGGCGCTCAATGCCATTGTCCTTCAAGGTTGCTGCCAGAAAAGATCAAAGGTTTTCTTCCGCGTGGTTGTGGATTTCGCCAATTCAAGAAATGTGTGTATTTGAGTAGATTGAGCGTGAATAATCGGGGTGCCGGCTTTGATGTACTTTTCGATCACCCAAATCGCATCCGCTAAAGACAGCGGTTTTTCGATCGTTTGGCGGGTAATCACGTTAACAAACTCGGCGTACACCTGCGAGGCTACCCCGACAACATGCCGACCAGCCATATCCCGTTCAGTGATGGCCTTTTTGACAAAAGCCGCTGCTTTCTGGTGAAAAGATGAGCCCTCGTTGTGTGCGTAGATTAAAATATTCGTATCGAGCGCGAACATTATAAGCCTCGCTCAGCGTAAATTTCGTCCCGATCGGCATGCACTTCCTGACCAAGATTAAAAGTGATAAGCTCGAAAGGCTCTTCGGCAGTTGAATGGGCCGCCGTTGTTTTCTGCGCCAGCTCGCGTTTGATGGAAGCATAAAGGGCTTCGATAACATCAAGACGCTCCCACAAGGGTAAGCGTTCGGCGGTTTGAATAAGTTGCATGGTGGACATAGCTTGTTTCCCTGGTTCTCTATTGTTTTTACGCCGATGAATGTGCGTTTTGGCAATTCGACGCTTCTCAGTGTGAACAACTTCTTCTAAAAGATAAGCAAAGAGAAAGTTCTTGTCAATCAGAATTTCATTTGCTTTATTCTCTGAAAATGTTATATTTTTATACATGATACTGACCTTTAAAAGGGTAGTTTCGTGAAAAAAAATATAACAGAACTTGGCCCCAGAGAAGCGGAATTTCTTTCGCAGGTGGCTTCGAGCAACCAGCAACTTTTCACCGTGCAAAACGCAGTGAAGTTTTGGGGCGATGTGGAAATGGCCTGGAAGAAACTGCGGCATTTGGAGCGGAAGGGGTGGATCGCCCGTCTCGAGCGTGGAAAATATCTTGTCATCCCACTCGAAGCCGGCCCTGAACGCCGCTGGAGCGAAGATGCCTATATTGTTGCCAGTTGCTGCCTTCCGAAAGCATTAAGGGCAAAATCTCGACCCGCTGGAGAATCTTAATAAATGCGGGACGCTAAATGATAACCGTAACTGAAATACGACGTATCGCCGACGCTTTAAGCGTTGCCCCGGCCGTGGTTGATCACGACTAAGTGCTGGGCTGCTTTCTTCATTCCTTAGCTCTCCAACCCGAAGTCCAGCGCGATTTGATCTTCAAGGGCGGCACTTCTTTACAGAAATGCCATTTTCCCGAATACCGATTTTCCGAAGATCTTGACTTCACGGCCACCAGCGCTTTTTCCGCCTCGACGATCCAGCGCCTCATTGACGAAGCAAAAAGTGCTTTGCAGGAATCTATCGGTATTAGAACTGACACGCAAGAAACGGTGGTGGAAACCATCGCGGACGATTATGGCAAAGAATCGTATGAGGCCAAACTTTATTACGAGGGACCGTGGAAGTATGGCGGCACGCCGCGTTCGCTCCGCATACACATAAGCCGCGACGAACAACTTTCGTTTTCGCCGAAAATCCTGCCGATCATGCACAACGATTCCGATATCTTATTCCGGCAACTTCGAAAGCACGGTTCGATGAGGCGTGGGATACTGCTCTCAAGTTTCCTGCGCCGGCATCGGGGAAATGAAGCGCCGCGCAAAATTTTGAATAACCCTCCAAAAATCCGTCGCTCCGATCTGCTTTTGTAAAAACTTGCCGCAACCAACCTCAATCCACCGCCACAGACAACTCCCAAATAAATCAGCAATTGTCTCATCCTCCCTTTTATAACCCTTGCCATTGTAAAATTTGGTACGCCGCTTGCGTTATTCTATTTGAAACATCATCTTTATAATTTAGCGTCCTGATGGTTACCTGGGCGTGCCTCAGACCAGGATGGAGGGTACTGTCATTCTGGAAGAATCTTTTTTCAGCCTGGCACTGTGCTTGACAACAAAAAAGACGCTTCCAGCCCTGGCCTGCGCAGGGCAGGCATGACATGATCATCGTCCACCGATAACCGAGGTCTTACGTTACTTGATCGAATCCATTTGCGATAACAAGATACGTGAGAAGTTAAACCCACCATCCGGACGCGCATTTGTCCTCACAAATTTCTGTCTCACCGGAGAACGTACCATGAAACGCGTTGTTTGGTTCGCCTTGTTGACGCTCTGTCCGCTGACGTTGCACGCCCAGTATTGGAATGATTATGTTTTGGAAAAAGGCTTCGACAGCCGCGATTATTTTTTGCGGCCGCATCGCATCATCTCGGTCGGCTTGAAAAATCTCGACGCCGGCCTGCTGGGAATCCTGCCGGATCCGTTGAGCGAGATTTCGTTTCAGCCGGCGATGCTGTCCTCGATTTCCGGGACGCGGCTTTACCTCGACCTCAAGGGTAGCGCGGAAAATCTGAAAACTTTTAAGTATCGCGTCTATCCGACTTATGCTTATGACAACGCCCGCTTCGCGCCGTCTTACTGGGGCCAGCCGGTCGAGCGTAAGTTAGAGCCGCTGATTTCAGCCATCTATCTCGGCGATGTCGCCACGAAATATCTGCCGGGTTTAAAATACGCCGTTTCGTACGAGCTGATGCATCATCAGGGAACGTTTTATGAGTACGTGCCGTTCTGGTATTATGGCGGCTACGATGCGTTTGGCGTGCGCTCCGATGCCAGCCGCAGTTTTCCGGAGCTGGAGCCGAATATCAAACAGGATGGGCTGGATGAGAAAACCGAAACGGCGCATCTGCTCGATGCTTATGTCTCGCTCAAGCTGGCGAAATTTCTGGCGGTCGGCGCCAAAGTGAGCCGCGTGCAAACCGACATCGCCGGTGATTATGTGCGGTTAAACAATTACAACGATCAATACAATAGCAGCTATCGCTCGACTTATTTCAACGCGAAAAACACCGGCGCCACGATTCGGCAAAATGAGTTGAGCGGCGGCGTGCTGGTGACGCTGGCCCGGCGCGAGATCGGCGTGTTTGCCGGCCGCATCGAGGGCGATCATCGGCAAACGGGATTCGATCGGGACAGCAGCTTTTATCAGTATGATGCCGGCGCGCCGAATGAAAATTTCGGCCTGTGGCGTTATTCGCACGCGGGCCGCAGCCAGTGGCGGCACGACGGGACGACGGAATATGCCGGCGTGCACGGGGAATTGCCGACGCACCATGACGTGGCATTCCGTTTCCGTGTTGAATATCAAAAATCTTCGGTCGATCTAACCAACGGCGACACGGTGCAGGATACCAGCTTCAATCATTACCGCTTTCGCTATCATCAGGACAATGTGATTTACAATTCCATTTCCAGCTCGCGCTTTACGGATGATCGCCGCGGCGAGGGCGACGAGAAGGTGACGCGCAAAACCGGCGCGGTGGGCCTCGTGGCGCCGATGTATGAAAAGAGCGAATGCACGGTCGGGGTTTATGCGGAATTTGAGGAGAGCAAAGTGTTGATGTTTGAAGAGGCGCGCGTGCGCCGGGCGAGTCATCAGCATACGCCAACGCCGTGGAATAAAGTTGAAAGTCAGATCGGCATTGAAGACAAAACCCTGCGGCTGGACAAGCGCACTTCCATCACCAGACTGGCGCTGCCGATTGCAATGAGCTTTTACCTCGGCCGCGGCTGGACGGCGCATTTTGGCGCGATTAAAAAATTTGACAAAGTCGAGACGGACGAGGTGATCGACGTCTGGTATCGCCTCGATTCGACCGCGGTGATTCGGCCGGATGGCGTCACCACGAAAAATCCGCCGCAGCGTGTCGACCGTTATATCGCGGTGCCGGCGCGGCGCAGCGAAAGCGCGACGAATTTTCGGGCCGGAATCGAATTTCAACCGGTGCGGCGCGTGCGTGTCGACGTTGGCATGGGCGCGACGCCGGCGGAGTTGGAGACCTGGCAGTTCGCCGTGCTGTTGAATCTGTAGTGTTTAAAAATAAAAAAGGAGAGCACGAATGCTCTCCTTTTTAAATTTTTATGGTAAAGCTCTCGACAACGAGATTACCAGGAGCGACGATTGCCGCCACGGTCACCGCCGCGACGTTCGCCACCGCCACCGCCGCCGCCGCCGAAACGACGTTCGCCGCCGCCACCACCGCCGCCGAAGCGACGTTCGCCACCGCCGCCGCCAGTGCGAGGACCACTGGTGCGGGGACGCGCTTCATTCACGGTGAGCGACTTGCCGTCGAGATCGCGTCCGTTCAGCCCGCTCATCGCGGCCTGCGCTTCGTCTTTCGAGGCCATTTCAATGAAACCGAAACCCTTCGCTTCGCCGCTGAATTTATCCTTAATAATTTCGACCGACTCCACCTGGCCGAAAGTTTCGAACAATTGCTGCAAAGCCTCCTGCGTCACGCGGCGAGAGAGATTACCGACAAAAATCTTCATGGGAAAACCATCCTGAAGTAAAAGTGAAAAGCATTAAGGGATTAACAAACAGACTAATTATAGGCAAAGCGCGCCGGACGGCGTTTGCTTTTACCGCTAAAACGTTTTTGGCCACTGCTGCGCCGGCTGCCGCCGTTGTGTTCCGGACGGGGCGCCTGCGGACGTCGATAATCAAAATCCGGCACGGTCTGGCGCGGAATTTCCATCTTCGTCAGTTCCTGGATCGCATCGAAAAATTCCTCTTCGCCTGGCGCAACCAGCGTGAACGCTTCGCCGACGGCTTTGGCGCGCGCGGTGCGGCCGATGCGATGCACGTAATCTTCCGGCGTCATCGGCACGTCGAAATTGACGACGTGCGAAATGCCGTCAATGTCGAGGCCGCGCGCCGCAATATCGGTGGCCACCAGAATGCGATAACTGCGATCGCGAAAACCCTCCAGCGCGGCCAGGCGCTGGCCCTGCGTGCGGTCGCCATGAATGAGCGCGGCTTTGAAACCGCTTTCTTTTAATTGGCGCGCCAAACGCTCGGTGCGAACTTTCGTGCGCGCAAAAATCAGCACCGAATCCATTTCGGCGGAGCCGAGCAGCATTCGCAACAAATCGGTTTTGAGATGTTGCGCGACGGGATAGGCCGCCTGACTGACGCCCTCGACCGGCTTCGCCTGACGGCCGATTTGTATGGTAGCCGGATTTTGCAAAATCTGCCGGCTCAGCTCGAGAATTTCTTTCGGCATGGTCGCGGAAAACAACATGGTTTGCCGCTGTTTGGGCAGATGCGCGATGACGCGTTTGACGTCCGGCAGGAAGCCCATATCGAGCATGCGGTCGGCCTCATCAAGCACGAGCACTTCGAGCCCGTCAAATCGCCCGACGCCGCGATTCATCAGATCGAGCAAACGGCCCGGCGTGGCGACGATGATATCCGTGCCCAGCCGGAGCGCGCGCTCCTGCGGCGGCATGCCGACGCCGCCGTAAACCGCCGCGGTGTAAACTTTGGTGTGCGTCGCGAGGCCTTCAATCACCTCGTTGACCTGCGAAGCCAGCTCGCGGGTTGGCGTCAAAATCAGCACGCGAATTTGCGCGCGCCGCGCGGCGTGCAGCTTGTGCAAAATTGGCAACGCAAAGGCGGCCGTTTTGCCGGTGCCGGTCTGGGCGCAGCCGATGAGATCGCGGCCTTCCATAACGAGGGGAATAGCTTGTTGCTGAATCGGGGTAGGCTCCACATAGCGCAAATGCTGCAAAGCTTTGAGCAGATCGGGGTGCAAACCGAATTGTTGAAACGACATAAAATCCTTTAAATAATCGCGGAGAAAAAGTGCAAAGAGTTCACCTTCTTGCGAACGCAAAAAAAATTCTGGTGGCCCGGGAATCTCTTTGTCTTTTGGTCAAATCTCGATTGTTTTGGTATGCCTGGTTGCTCGTGTCGTCGAGGCAGGG
>Ga0247727_10005830_pt1 | contig 24612 bp, 26 predicted proteins | sample WisWelCaveWW1625_FD_202498 | JGI IMG/M metagenome (GOLD analysis project Ga0247727, IMG submission 202498) | Biofilm microbial communities from Wishing Well Cave, Virginia, United States - WW16-25 | ecosystem: Environmental > Aquatic > Deep subsurface > Groundwater > Cave microbial mat | place... | reverse complement strand
GCCTTGTTCGCTTTCAGGTAACGTGTCCGCACTGCCGCTAACAATTCGCGCTTGCTTTTCAGACTCATCATGTTGCGCCTCCAATAGGCTTTTTGCCTATTGGAAAGTAACATTTTCCCTGATGCAACGATACTCCCCAGAGTAACATTTCCCCTGATGCAATTCGCAAGATAAATGTCCCTTTGCAAGTATGCTATAATGTTTTTGCATTCGTAGATGCAAATACCAATTTGCACTACATCGGGGATGACAGGCTTCGACGGGAGAGGCTGGTTCCGGAATGCGAGCCGAGCGGCGCCGAACTCGTAAACTCAGCGCAAAAACTCAAGTGCCAATCGCACTTCCTACGCCGCTATGCCCCTCGCCGCTTAATGCGATGAGATCATAACGGTTGACATCTTAAGATGTCACGTCCGCCGTCCTCGTCCTCCACCCGGTGACGGATCGGGCGAAACAATGGTGAGAGTGCCGCACATGATTCTGCTAATTGTGCGAAAGATCAGCAGATGGTCACAGGGTTACCTGCCCGCCGAGATCCCTGTGATGACAAACTTCGGCAGGCTACGCTCGTAGATTTCCGAGAGTCGAATCTTTCGGACCCGGGTTCAATTCCCGGCATCTCCACCTAAACAATATCCAGCAATTAATTGCTGGATATTGTTTTTATTTCCCCTTGACATCTATATCCGTCGCGGATATAGTATAAGAGATGACTGCGACAAACTCCACCCCTCCTCTTACACCCGCCGTTTTTCATATATTACTTGCGCTTTCAAACGGAGAGCGCCACGGCTACGGCATTATGAAGCAGGTCGAAACAGACTCGCAGGGAAAGGTGACGATGGGAGCGGGTACATTGTATGGGTCATTGAAGCGGATGTTGGATTCGGGCTTGGTGAAAGAAAGCGATAAACGCATTGACCCCGAAATGGACGACGAGCGTCGCATCTACTATCAGATCACAGGCGTTGGCGCAAAGACGCTTGCGGCAGAACTTGAACGCTATAAGCGTATCGTCACGCTGGCGCAGGATAGAAAACTCTACCCAAAAACTTATGGCATATGACCAAAACACAGCTCGTACTATCTACAAGAAACTATTGACGTTCTATCCACGAGACTTCAAGGAACAACTTGGAGAGTCTATGGAGCAGACGTTCAATGACCTTTGGAATGAGAAGCGGCAAACAAAACAAGGGTTGTTTGGCTTCATCTTCTGGACGTTCATCGAAACGATCACAGGGATTATCCAGGAACATATTCTGCTACTTACACAAGGAAACTTTATGAAAAGCCTCATCTCGAATCCAAAATCAGCGGCGCTCGCAGGTTTTCTGTTCGCTCTGCCATTCCTGGTTATGAATACGATTGTTGGAAGCCGAATAGAGCCTTTCTTTTCACTCATCAGACCAGATACCCACACAAGTCCTTTTGAGTTTGTCCTGCTCGCTGTCATTTTAATCTTGCTTCCCGTCGGCGCGTTCATTGCCGTTCGCCCAATGTTCAGAAAACGAGCAAACGGGGAGAGGAAATTTTATCTCCTCAATACCATTATCGCCCTAATCTTACTTGCAGGTTTCAGTGCATTATCTATCGGCTTAGGGTCGGATATATATCGGTGCGATGTCTTGCAAATTCCAAATTGTGATTAGAATGAAAATAACAGAATCTCTTTCATAAGATTTTCCTCGTGAATGAACACACAACAGCTTACACGCTCTACAAGAAACTCCTTGCCTTCTATCCACGAAGGTTCAGGGAGCAGTTTGGAGAGTCTATGGAGCAAACTTTCTATGACCTCTCCAACGAACGGAAACGCGAGAAAGATCAAGGTTACTTCAGCTTCGTGGTATGGACGTTCATCGAAACTGCCGCAGGAATTTTTAGAGAGCATCTATTACTTATTTCTCCAGGAGATATTATGCAAACCATACTTAAGACCCTCGGATCATCAACGCTCATTAGTTTGCTCCTCATCCTTCCATTCATGATCATGGAAGTTGTCAACAGGCGAAATTTCAATGAAGATTTCCCCTTTATGCTGTTTTTCGTCTTGTGGCTCAACTTGTTCGCGATCAGTCTCATTCTGCTTCCGGTTGTGCGAGCCAGGCGGACAGGGAAACAGGACATGGCGAATCCTGTTCCCACACAGGGAAACACTCTCCTCACAAACCCCAAGTCCTCCTTGGTGATCAGCGTTGTGCTTATCCTATCGGTCATAATACTCTCTTTCTTAGCTTCCCTTGGTTGGGAGCCTCTGGAACGTCTACTCAACAACCCGAATCCTGAAGGGCTTTCTGTGTTCGGGGTTCGGGTCGCTAGTCAGCTCATCGTCCTCGTTCTCTTTTCGCTCCCAATAGCGGCAGGGATCTTTGCCGGTGGGCCGATCGTCAGAACCCTGCGGGCCGGAGGCAGACTGTTTGCACATCCCCTCCATCTGATCATCGTCGTCTTTATTTTGTCCACCTTTGCCATAGGGTTGGCCAACCTCATCATTGACCAATGGCCCTGTTTTATAGGTGTCCCGAACTGCGATTAGTTGTATTGTAAAGAACCGCATTCAAACATAATTGTCCAGTACTTGGTGCTGGACAATTATGTTATAAGAAGCGACATGAAAAAACTTCTTCTTGGATGTCTCCTCCTCCTCACCGCCTGCACATCCCCTTCAGGGGACAAACCCGCGACTCCAACTCCCGCGCCTATCCGCTCCCCAACTGAAACGCCTCCTCCCACGCCGGTACTTGTTTCCGTTACCCCCGAACCGACTCCAACCCTCGAGCCTTCGCCCACTCCGTTCCCGCGTTATTTCACCAACGAATTTGACACCTCCCTCGCGGGCTGGGTCACACTGCAAGCCAATAACGATTCCAACATCAACATCAAAACAGAAAACAGCGCCCTCCTCCTCCAGTTGGACATTCCCTTCACCTGGCTTTATGCGCTCTACGGCGCCGAGGATTACCAGAACGTTCGCATTGACACACAATTCCAAAACCGCGCAGGCACACCCTCCTCCATAGGTTTGATCTGCCGCTACAGCGAAACAGACGGCTGGTATGAATTCAACATCTCAACCGATGGAACATACAATGTGCTCTATGGCAAATGGCTGACTGTTGGCATCGTTGACTATCTCCCCATCACAGACGGCTCATCGAAATTAATACAACCCAGCGGCGCGACACAAACCATCGGTTTGATCTGTTCCGATACCACGCTTTCTTTATACATCAACGAAACCCTCCTCCGCCGTTTGGACGTGACGCGCTACGAACTCACCGAGGGCAAAGTTGGAATCACCGCCTCGTCATTTGAGCATGTCCCTGTTTTTGCCGCCTTTGATTGGGTGAAGGTTAGCGAGCCGTGATTTACAGTTGGTTTCATCGCTGGCAAAGCGGCGGAACAGTAGCGCTTACAAATCTTCCCAAAAGCAAGCGTCCCCAAAAGCAGTTGAAAACTCATTAAGTTCCGCGAACCCATTGGTCAGTGTCCATGTGTTTATGCTAAGGAGTGTTTTTAAGGCGTGAGATTTTGAAATCATTTGCGTCGTAGCTATAATCCTTTGCAAAGACCGCCTCGTAACGACATTTGTACGGTAGAGAAAAAAGAATGCTTTTCAGTTTGTTGTGGGCAGGTGTGAGACCTGCCCTTACTTTTTTCTCACGGTATAATTCGCCCATGAAAAGTCTGATCCCACTTGAGCCTGTGGATTACCTCGCAATTGGTCATGTGGCACATGACCTGACTCTCGAAGGTCCACGCCTCGGTGGAACTGTTGCTTACTCCGCGTTGACTGCGCGTGCGCTGGGTTTACGGGTGGGGATTATCACTGCTTTTGGAAAAGAAACTTCGCTTGACGCGTTAAATGGCATCCCTATCGTTTCCATTGAATCCCCGCAAAGCACAACCTTCGAAAATATTTATACTGAATGCGGACGCGTTCAATATCTACGCGCGCAAGCCGCGAAGATTGATTTCAAGGCAATCCCTGAACCATGGCGGCGTGCTTCGATCATTCATATTGGTCCGATAGCCAATGAAATGGATTCGGTGATCCCAAACGAATTTTCATCTGCATTAATTGGCATCACTCCACAAGGCTGGATGCGCCAATGGGATTCAAACGGACGCGTCTCTTTGCGTGAATGGGAGAATGCCGCGCCCGCCTTGAAAAAGGCAGGCGCGGTCGTCCTCAGCCGCGAAGATGTACGCGGGGACGATGAACTTATCGAACACATGGCACATCAAACCCGTATACTGGTTATAACGGAGGGCGCGGAGGGATGTGTCCTGCACTGGAATGCTGACCGCCGCCGCTTCCGCGCACCCGAAGTAACCGAAATAGATGCCACTGGCGCGGGTGATGTTTTTGCCGCGGCTTTTTTTGTCCGTTTGTTCAACACGCGCGATCCCTGGGAAGCCGTGCGCTTTGCCACACTCATTGCGTCGCGTTCCGTCACACGCGTGGGGCTGGATGGAATCCCGACACAATCTGAAATCGAATCCTGTTTAATGGAAGTATTGCAATAAGAGGAAAAATGAATAACAAGAAACCATCCGTAGTTCGGATTATTTCAAGCGATTATCCATCACGGCTTGCCTTCCTTTTCCCCTTAATATTTTGGGCATTTACCATATATTAGATTTATGGAGGAAACCCCTCTGCTCAATTCTTTGTATTCCTTTCTACCGGAATTGGTTTCGTGGCGGTCCCCGTGTTATTTTGGAGATATCGAATGATCTCATCGGTGTTCGGGAATGGGATTGAAACCTCAGGCACAATACAAAAGATATATTTCTTTCGTGGGCGGGGTCGCGTTGAATACGTCTACAGTTTTCAAGGACAAAAATATATGAGTGGCAATGCAATTAATAGAACGAAAACCACCAGAGCTCTTAGTGATGGACAACACATTACACTGTTGGTTGATCCCAATAACCCAAAACGGGCATTTGTAAAAGAAATTTATCTTTGAGTCTGGCAGATGGATATTGAATTTCGCGGCAAGCTAGATCCTGTTGTTATTTGTGGACACATATCAAAAGGTTACAGGTTTTTCAAACCCTCATGACAAAACGAATATTCAAATTTCTGCGTCGTCTCTTTTTTACGTTGGGCGCGCTCGGCTTGCTTGGGGCGCTTCTGCCGCGCATCATTACGAGTTTTTATGCCGGTCCTCGCATCTACCAGAAGGAAGATGCCCCCAGCAAGCGGCTGGCAATCGTCTTTGGGGCGGGTCTCAGGCGTGACGGAACACCCACCGCCATTTTGCGCGACAGGGTGGATACAGCCGCCAATTTGTACTTTAGCGGCAAGATCGAAAAAATATTGATGAGCGGCGATAACACGGTTCTGACTACAACGAACCCGAATCCATGCGGCAGTATGCCCTCTCGCTGGGAATCCCCGATGAAGCGATTGCCCTCGATTATGCCGGCAGGCGCACCTACGATACCTGCTATCGAGCGAAAGCCATATTCGAAGTGGACAACGTCTTTCTCGTGACGCAAAAATTCCATTTGCCGAGAGCCTTGTTTCTGTGTAATGCTCTGGGTCTCGAAGCCTTCGGCGTGGAGGCGAATAATCGTCAATTCTGGCGCGGTTCCCTGTTGATCTGGAATACCCGCGAGTTACTGGCTACCGTTGAAGCGTTTCTGGATGTGTATGTCAGCAGTCCACAGCCTGTATTGGGGGAGCCAATCCCGCTATTTGTGGATTGATATTTACCCAAACCCCCCAATTAGTACAAAACGGCTACCACATTTAGGGGTTTGGGGCTTTTCGAGCCTGTTGTACAGACAACGCTTTTGTGGATAACCCGCGCTTATTTGTGGATAAGTCACCTTTCGTGTGGAGAAGTCGGGGTCAGAGTCGGTTCTTGCCTACAAAGGTGACCCCTATATGTGGGCTTTCGGTTTTGGAATCTCCAAAATATGGAATGGAAGGGAACTCGGCTTTCTCTGTGGATAATTTGGGGATGATTTCTCCCGATTCTTTCCACAGGGGAGGCTGATCTAGAAAACCGAATCAGCCCCAACATCCAGAGGGACGCGTGGCACTTCATCCCACCTGTACGGTTGATTCGGTTTCATCCACACTATCCACACCCCCTACTACTATTACTAAATTAATTATCTATTTAATATTATGCTTGAATCTATTAAGCAAATCCTGTACAATCTTTGTATCGGCCCCTCTTTATAGTTGGGAGGTCCACCATGGACATAATCAAGGTTTCAGCAAACTCCCGTACCTCTGCCGTTGCCGGGGCAATTGCGGGTGTCGTCCGTGAACATAAGCGGGCGGAAGTGCAGGCGATTGGCGCCGGAGCAGTGAACCAATCAGTGAAGGCACTGATACTGGCAATTGGGTATCTCAAGAACGATGATATCCACGTGGTCTGCATCCCCGAGTTTGTGGATGTGACGATTGACGATAAGGTGAGAACGGCTATCAAACTTGTCGTCGAGCCGCGTTAGGCGATTTTGTAATTTACGAGAGGGTGGTTTATAATGACAAGAACGGTTTGCGAAATCTACCCTGCAACCCGCATGTTTTCTCTATGAAGAATTCAAATCGTATCTGGCGCAGTTTGTTGTTTGTTTTATTGATCGCCGCTTTGTGCGGGGCGATGGCTGTGCCTATACTTGCGCCGGTGAGTGCGGCGCCGAAGATGCAGGCGGCGACAGACCTAGTGATCAGTGAATTTCGTTTTCGTGGTTCTGCAATGGGTAATGATGAATTTATAGAAATATATAACCCGACTAGTAGTATTGTTGACTTGAATGGGTGGAAGATTCAAAGATCAAACACTGCCGGTACTGTAAACGACCAGCATTTTTTTACAACAACAATTTTATTGAATCCAGGTCAGCATTATTTGATTGCAAATCCTAGTTATGACGACACAGTAACCCCCCCAGATGCAACATATAGCACAGGAGGCACAGGCATTGTTGATGGCGGAGGGATTGCTTTAATAAGAGCAGATAACTCGATAGCCGATCAAGTTGGCATGACAAATTGTGTAGGATGTTTCTTTGAGAATTCGCCGTTAACATCTCTCGGCACCAGTAATTTGGATCGTAGTTATGAACGTATTTTTGATATATCAGGTGTCTGTACCGATTCAAACAATAACGCGGCTGATTTTTTTCTTCGAAACCCAAGTGATCCTCAAAATTTATCCAGTGCCGTAACAACCTGTGGTAATCCGACCCCAATCCCAACGGCTACATCAACAGATACACCCACCGCAACGGCTACAGCAACTAGTACTCCAACCGCAACTGCAACTGCCACAGGCACGGCTACAAACACCTCCCCTCCCCCAGCGACGGGTATAGTAATCAGTGAGTTTCGAACGATAGGGACAAGCGGCGGAAATGACGAATTTATTGAACTTTATAATCCAACAGGCTCATCAATTTCAATTGCGAACTGGATGATCAACAAATCCAGTGGCTGTGGAACTACGATTACAACGATTGCAACCATCCCTTCAACAGTGACGCTGGCAGCAGGGAAACATTACCTGATTGGAGGCACTTCATATAGTGGCTCTGTAACTGCCGACCTGTCAAGCTCCCTGAACATTGCAGATAACGGGGGTATTGCCCTGCTTCAATCTGATGGCGTGACGATTGTTGACCAGGTTGGGCTTTGCTCTACCACTCAATATCGTGAAGGTACGGCGCTAACCCCTTTAACAACAAACGTGAATCGTGGTTATGACCGCAAATCCACTGCGTTAGGAAGTTGTGTTGATTCAAATAATAACGCAGCGGACTTTATCCTCCGTACACCGAGCGATCCCCAGAACTCATCCAGCCCATTGACGGTTTGTGGCAATCCAACTCCAACTCCCACTGCCACACCTCCTCGCACGGCAACCCCGCGTCCTTCGCCCACGCGTACACCCACACCTCTGCCTCCACCTGAGCTCGTGGCAATCAACGAATTTGTGCCGCGCCCGGGGCATGATTGGAACAACGATGGCTTGTTCAACACCAGCGATGAATTTATCGAGATCATCAATCATGGCACGATCAGCGTTGACCTGGACGGGTACAGCCTCGACGATGAGGTGAATCTCGGCTCAGACCCTTACAGTCTTCCATCCGTTACGCTTGACCCCGGGGAACGCATCGTCTTTTATGGGAGCGAAACGGGACTCCTGCTCAGCGATGGCGGGGATGGCGTGCGCCTGCTCGCTCCAAACGGGGGGTTGGTGGATGCGTTCAACTACACCGTGGTCAATTACCCCGATCAATCGTACTGCCGCTTGCCGGATAACGGCGGTTTGGATGATTGGAACCGGAATTGTTTCCCGACCCCCGGGTTGCGGAATACGTTGAGTGGAAACTTCATAAACCCGTCAGGGAATGGTGATGAGGAATCCCTGTGTCCGATCGCGGATATCCTCCCCAATGATTTCATTCTGGCTGAATGCCAGCCGTTTGGACATAATATCTGGCGTCCGGCGTATTGGGATGATACGGGTTGGTATGGGGAAATGAATCTACCGGAGTATCCGGGAAAATGGCAAATCTTCGTTGATTAAGAAGCTGTGCGCTGGTCTCAGACCAGCGCACAGCACTATGGATACTAATCCTCTGCGGCTCGTGCCACCTCTTCCGGCTCGAAGACGACCTCCTCCTTGCCGGTTAGCTTCTCATCCACTTTTTCGATGATGAGGCGCAGGTGACCTGGATGTGACACGTAATCGAGATCGTCTGCGGGAACAGCCAGCACGGGGCAAAGCGTGAAGTTATCAATCCACGTTTCGTAGAGGTTGTTCAAGCCTTGCAGATAATCGGGCGCGATGGTACGCTCGTAGTCGCGCCCGCGGCTGGAGATGCGATTGATCAGGGTGGAGACGGAGGCTCGCAGGTAGATGACCAAATCCGGGGGCGGAAGGAAGCGCATCATCGTTTCGTACATGTCGCGATAGGTTTGATAATCCCGATCCTGGATGTGCCCCTGCCGGTATAAATTCTGCGCGAAGATTTCAGCGTCTTCGTACACGCTTCGATCCTGCACCACCGAGTCGGGATGTTGCGCCAGTTTATAATGCGCGCGCAAGCGATGGGTGAGGAAGAACACCTGCGAATGGAATGCCCAGGCATCCATATTTGAATAGAAGTCTGCAAGATATGGATTTTCGGTGACCGGCTCATAGAACGGTTCCCAGCCCATGCGGGCGCAAAGCATTTCCACGAGAGTGGATTTTCCCACACCGATATTGCCGGCAATCGCGACAAATTTTTTCATATCGTCCCTCCGCAAAATTTGGGCGACCCGTTGTCTGGTCGCCCGATGGATTTTTTATTTCGGAATTTCTCCGGCAAGTTCCTTGTCTATCACTTGCTGGAACACATCCAGCGGTTGCGCTCCCACAATGGCGAGCCCGTTGATGAAGAAGGTTGGTGTTGAGCTCACGCCCAGGTTCAACGCAAAGTCGCTATCTGCCTGAACCGCCTCTTGATATGTATGTTCGGTCAGGCAGGTTTCAAATGAGGCAGTATCAAGGTTAAGGTCTTGCGCGTATTGGGTATAGGCTCCGCTTCCCAGCAAGTCGCCGTCAAAAAGTTTTTCGTGGAATTGCCAGTAGGCATCCTGTTCGCCCGCGCACATAGCGGCTTCAGCGGCTGAAAAAGCATCGGGATGGATGGATGTAAGAGGCAGGTGACGATACACCAGCCGAATTTTTCCGGGATACGCGGCAAGCAACGGTTCGTACACTTCTTCATGCCAGCGTTTGCAGAATGGGCACTGATAATCACTGAACTCAACGATTGTGATGGGAGCATCATCGGGACCGATCGCGTACGATCCCTCTGTGGGGACATCGTAACGGATATATTGGGGTTCCTGAGTAGCCGCTTCAACAACCGGACTGTTGGCCTGCGCCGCCGTTCCTGAGCCGAGTCTTAACTCTGACAACAGACTCGTCCCCCAGATCACATAACCGATCAGGATTCCTGCGGCGAAGGTCAATACACTGAGCGTTATGAAGAAATGACTGCGCTTGAAGGTGATGGTACCTTCTTCGATGATGGTCGGTTCGAAATATTCAGGTTCGATAACAGGGGCAATCGGTTTTTTAGTTCTCGACGTTCTGGGTGTTTTTGTTTCCATGAACGGCATTATAACATGCCGAAAATTTTCCCCGTTGCTACTTTTATACAGCAGGTGCGTATGTTAAATTCGGAGGTCAAAATGACAACTCATACAAAGCATATTCCCTGGTATTTGTGGCCCTTCGCCGCAATTTGGAAACTACTCGCAGTCATCGTCGAAATGACGGGACGACTCGTGGCAATGATCCTCGGTATCGTGTTGATGATCGTCGGCGTGTTGGTGAGTCTCACAATCATCGGCGCGATCGTTGGAGTCCCGCTCGCGATCGTTGGATTGCTGTTGTTCTTGAAGGGAATTTTCTAAATAGACCTCTTGCAAAAGTGCGCTAGAGAGCGCACTTCTACACAAAAATATTAAATTTGTGTAGCGGACGTTCTCTAACGTCCGCCTTCGCAAACCATGTATTCGACTTATGCAAGAGGTCTAATAAAGTAGAGCGAGATACTATCTCGCTCTACTCTATTAAGGGGTACTCGTTTCCGAGCGCGGACTCCGCTTTTTGAACCAGAGCATGATTCGGCTTGGCAGTGACGCGAGGAATCTCCGCACGGGCGGAATCCGCATGATCAGTAAAATGACAGCGATCAGTGTATAAATCAGCGGGCGGATGATCTCCCCCTGCAACGCGAAGAAGTCGCCTTTCTTGCCCCATGCGTAATGTAACAAGAGCAATGGCACGATCAGGTAAATAGTTTGATGTAGTTTCTTCCATTTTTTACCCATGCGTTTCTTCCAAACGTCGAACGATGTCATCGCCAGCGGGATGAGCATCAGGAAACCGATGAGTCCCACAACGATATAAGGCTTTTCGAAGATGGTTTGAATAATCAGGCTCCAGGCAAACCCGTAATCGAGATTGATAAAAATAATCACATGGATGGTTGCGTACATGAACGCGTACAGTCCCAGCGCGCGGCGGCGTTTGAGGAGTTCACTCCATTTGAAAAGTGTGTTGAGCGGTGTGCACGCGATGGATAGGACAAGCAATGTGATGGCATGACGCCCCGTGCGCTGTTCCAATTCCTGGATGGGGTTGGCGGAAATGTTGCCCGTGATGATATCGAAGATGATGAACACCAGAGCAGACCATGCGTAAAGGTGCATGGCGATTTGAAGAGGGGTGTAGCGGGTGAAGAGGGTTTTCATTTTGATTTGTAGGGGCGAGGTCATCTCGCCCCGTATTGATGTTTCCACAAAAGGGCGGGGAGACCCCGCCCCTACGCGATCAATAATTCTCGATCAAATCCATGCCTTCATACAGGGACGCGACCTGTTCGGCATATCCATTGAACATCAAGGTGGGGCGTCGGCTCAATTCACCGATGCGGCGTTCGGATGCCTGTGACCAGCGCGGGTGTGAACGTTCCGGGTTCACGTTGGAGTAAAAGCCATATTCATTTGATCCAATTGAATTCCACAACGTGGAAGGTTGTTCGGCGACCAATTCTATCTTGGTAATTGATTTGATGGATTTGAATCCGTACTTCCACGGGACGATGAGCCTGATCGGCGCGCCGTTTTGATTCGGCATCGGCTGACCATATAAGCCAGTTCCGAGAATGGTGAGTTCGTTCATCGCTTCATCAACACGCAATCCCTCCTGATAGGGCCATGGGTAAAACGGACTGCTTTGCCCGGGCATTTCATCAGGGCGATAGACAGTTTCAAACCGCACGTACTTCGCATCGGAGGTTGGTTCCACTTCTTTCAACAGACTCGCAAGCGGGAAACCCGTCCAGGGGATGACCATGCTCCACGCTTCGACACAGCGCAAACGATAGATGCGTTCCTCCTGCGTGAATTTGCCGAGCAGGTCTTCGATGCCATAGGTCCTCGGGTTGTTGACCATGCCAGACACTTCAACCGTCCACGGGCTGGCGTTGAAATCTTTGGATGAAGGCGCAACGCCCTCTTTATTCGTGGTAAATTCGTAATAGTTATTGTAATTCGTGATGTCTTCAAAGGAGTTCGCCGGGTCGCCCAATTCATCGGTGATGCCGGATGGGATAACCGGCGCTTCGCTCTCAGGGATGGTTGTTTCAGTTCCTGACGGCGCGCACGCCGCTAGGATTGCAGACCCGGTTACGATGCCCGCGGCTTTGAGAAAATCGCGCCTAGTGATGTATTGTGCATACGGCGTAATCTCGGATGATTTTACTGGGATGGATTTGAATTGATTGTTCATGTTTTACCTCTTGTTATGTTGTAGGGGCGGAGCGCCGCTCCGCCCCTACGCGACAAATTAATATTCCTCTTCCAACAATGCCTTGATATTTTCCTCGGTCTCGGCATAACGCCCTTCGCCGATGTGCACGTACCGGATGTGTCCCTGTTTATCAATCAAATACAACGTGGGCCAGTAATGATTGCGATACGCGCGCCAGGTTGTTCCATTGTTATCCTGTGCGACGGCATATTGAATATCGTTTTCGGCAATTGCATTTTTCAGGTTGTCAAGATCTTCTTCATACGAAAATTCTGGATAGTGATTGCCGATGATCACGAGTCCTTCACTTGCATACTTGCTATGCCAGCCTTTGAGTGATGGCATAACGTTCTGACAGTTGATGCAACCGAACGTCCACATTTCGACGAGGACGACTTTACCGTGTAAGTCTGCGAGTCGCAAAGGCGCATCCACATTCAGCCAGGTATCGTTCGTTAGTTCGGGAGCAGGTCCCAGGTCCGGTAGTGAGGCGGGTTTAGGCATGGCAGAGTCCGTTTGGGGTTGAGTCGTGTTCTGTGGCGCACATCCAAAAAGAATTAAGGCGATCAATCCAAATAGAACACGTTTCACTATAGTGCTGTGCACGGTCAGCCTCCTTGATGCAGTGATTGTAAGTAAACTTCCTTACGGAAAGATTACGGCTGACTGAGAAGTTTGTTAAGGGATGCGAAACGTGAACTGTGTGCCTTTGTTTGTTTCGCTTTCCACTCGGATGTCGCCCCCGTGTGCTTGCACGATGCCGCGCGCAATCGCGAGACCCAAGCCCGCACCACCCGTGACGCGGTTGCGGGATTTTTCGCCTCGATAAAAACGCTCGAAGATGTGCGGGATGTCCTCCGCGCGGATGCCTTCGCCGGTGTCGCTTACGGTCACTTCCACGCCCTGGGTTGTTCGCCGCACCCAAACGCTGACCCTGCCCTGAGCCGGTGTGTGACGCAACGCGTTGCCGATCAAATTTTTCAGCACGCGCCCGATGGCTTGTGTGTCCATGTGGACGGGGTCAACATCCGAATCAACATTTCCCTCAAGAGAAATTTCCTGTTGTTTTGCAAGTTCGGTGAAACTTTCCAGCGTGTCTGAGATGAGGTCGCTGAGCGACGCGCTCGCGCTGTTGAGCGGAAAGCCGCCCGCATCGAGTTGCGCCATTTGGAAGAGGTCGTCAATCAACGAGGAAAGCGAACGCACATCGCGTTGCGCGGTGTTCAAGTATCTTTTTACAGTTTCAGGGTCTTCCACGACTCCATCTGATAATGCTTCTAAAATTGCACGCATCGAAGTGAGCGGCGTCTGCAAATCGTGGCTGACCCATGCAATCAAGTCGCGGCGCAGGCTTTCGAGTTCGCGTTGTTTGTTGTCAGCGGCTTGCAGTTGCTCTGCCATCTGGTTGAATGTGATGGCAAGTGAGGCAACTTCATCACGTCCGTTCACTGCGACGCGCGTTTTCAAATCTCCTTGTGCGAGTTTTTCCGCCGCGCCTTTGAGCAAATGAATCCGCTCGGTGATCGTGCTGGAGAGAAAATATCCGAGCACCATCGCCATGCCGCCTGCAAATACAAGTAAAACGATGGCAAGCAAAAGGTCATGCTCGCTGGCGAACATCATCTGCGCCGAGAACCACACGTTGAAAAAAGTGAGGATGCTTGCCAGCGCGTATCCACCGAGCAGGGTCCAGCGCAATGCGGGCGAGAAGTTGATCCAGCCGAGACGATAGGCGATATAGCCAGCCAATGCGGAGACCAATGCCGTAATGGTCAGATACAACGCCATCAATCCAAGGTCTCTTAATGGCGGCAACATGAGCAGGGCAAAGAATCCCAGCGAGATGGCGAGGATAATGGCGACGCCGATTAATAATCGGATGGGCATTGTGGTTTGGGAGAGGGTTGTTTTCATAAAATTTTTTGTAGGGGCGACCCTTGTGGTCGCCCATGTATGCATGTAATCAGGGCAGGGACAAGCCCTGCCCCTACGATTCACGGTTCAAATTTATAACCAACGCCCCACACGGTCAGCAACCGCTCGGGCTTCGAGGCATCGTCTTCGATCTTTTCGCGCAACCTGCGCACGTGCACAGTTACAGTGCCAGGGTCAATATATTGTGCGCCGCCCCATACGCGCTCGAGCAATTGTTCGCGCGTAAAAACCTGCTTCGGATGCCGCGCCAATAGATACAACATGTCGAATTCTTTTGCAGTCAATACGACGTCTGACTCTTTGACCTTCACCGCGCGACTACGCGGGTCAATAGATAAATTGTCGAAGGACAAACTACGCTCATTCTCAGCCTCAACCAGATCCCGTCCGAGGCGGCGCATCACCGCCCGCACGCGGCTCACCAACTCCTGCGGGCTGAACGGCTTGACGACGTAATCGTCCGCGCCCATTTCGAGACCGGCGATGCGGTCAATCTCTTCGCGGCGCGCCGTCAGCATGATAATCGGCACATCGGAACGGTCCCTCAGCCAGCGGGTGAGGGAAAGACCGTCTACTTCGGGGAGCATCAAGTCCAGGATCACGAAGTCCGGCATCTGGCGTTCGAAGATGTTCATCGCCTTCTTTCCATCTGAAGCGATCTGCACGTTGAACCCCGCCCGCTTGAGATACAGGCTGACGACCTCCGCGATGCTGGCTTCATCTTCCACAACGAGGATTGTTTTTGTGCTCATCGTCATGAATCATACTCCAATGTCGGATGAATACACATGCTTGTTCAGAATTTTGTAAGGATTAATGGCACTTGGTAAATGACGTGGTGCGGGATGGCATCCCGCATACGTTTGAATTGGCGGGATAACATCCCGCCCCACGAAATCCATCATTTTGATTGAGCCATTACCGATTATCCATCCCCCGCGCATCACCCGATTATTTCACAGTCTCCAGCTGGTCGTACGAGCGGATATCGTCGCGCCCCGCGTCTTTGGCGGCATACATTGCCTTATCTGCCGCGCGCAGAAGAACATCACGGTCGTCTCCGTTCGCGGGGTAGGATGCAATTCCCATCGAAAAAGTTGCAGTCAGGTCAAAGCGGCCATAGGGAACATGCAGGGAGTTGAGTGTCTCGCGTAATTTTTGCGCGCGCTTGTGCGCCATCTCCGTATTGATATTCGGCATGACGACCACAAACTCCTCGCCGCCATAGCGGCAGGCAAAGTCGCCGCGCCGGCTTTGCTGTGAGAGCACATCTGCCATTGCCTTGAGGACGAGATCGCCCGCTTCGTGGCCGTACGTATCGTTTACCTGCTTGAAATGGTCAATGTCAATCATAATGAGGCAAACGGGGTAGACCTCACGCGCCGCGCGCGCCAATTCGCGGTCCAATGTTTCTTCGAGATAGCGCCGGTTGAACAGGCTCGTAAGCGGGTCGCGGATGGCTTGCTCGCGTAACTGGCTTTGCAGTGTGCCAATCTCGATCAACTGAGATTGCAGGCGATAGTTTGCATTGCGTAATTTCTTTTCCACATCCTTGCGTTCGGTCACATCGCGGAAAACGATCAAGCGTCCATTCAGGTGCTGTTCCTTATCGTATAACGGAGTCACGCGGAAATCCAGATAGCGAGATGGGTCTTTTGGGATTCTCATTTCGGTTTGTGATTCGAGTCGGCCTAATAAGGGATCAGCATTCTCCATCCAGGCACTCAGGATATCGGACGCATTTTTCCCCAATAAAGAGGAGGGTTCGCCTCCCAGGAATTTTTCCATGGCAGAGTTGATGTCCACAATGCGGCTTTGCGAATCGAGGACGAGCACGCCGTCCTGCATGTTTTCGATCAGGTGACTGCGCGCCACGGGGATCAAATCCATGAAACCGGTGCGAAAGATGGCGAAGGCAAAGATAACCCCAGACACGCCAAACGTGATCGGAGCTAGATCCAGACCGTTCAACGAGGTGAAATTAATTTCATTGTAAATATTGCCTGCCCACGGAAGAATGGAGCCGAGCAGGATCAGGCGGTATTGATTTTTGAACAAAGGACCTGAACGCAAAGCGCCCAGGAAGATCAGGACGAGCGCAATGCTGATTGCCAGGTAGGAGTACGCCACGTTTACGAAATACCAGGGTCCGCGTACGAATTCCAACAGGGTCAGGTTTTCTTTTTCAATCACCTGGATGGACAGATAATACAGGTGATGAAGGTCATTTGTCCAAAGCAGTAAAAGTGAAGCGACGGGTTGAATGGAGAGCAGGAGCAGGTTGCGCGGTTTCAACCAACTTTCATTGTATGTGATTCTTAATGCGAAGACCAGGAAAAAAGCCGGTACCGCGATGATGCCAATATACATGACATGGAACCAGAATATCTTTGCTTCCGGTGAAATGTCAGTCCACCGTGCGGCGTACGATCCGGACCAGATCGCCATGGAAAGCAGTAACAAGCCCAACGCGAAAGCGCCTGGGGCTGAACGCCGCCAGGCGATAAAGGATGCAATCAGGGTAATTAAGGTAGAGACGAAAAGGTAGATCGCGTAAGGATGGTATTGAAAATTCATGTGTACAGGACTTCTATTGCAATTTTAGCCCCCTCTCAAAAATTGTGACTTGCAACGAGTTTACAAACTTATTTAACCTGCTTAACTTACCTTACGCAGTAACGCTCAAAGGCGGTCTACCCTGAAGGGTACAATGTGTGACCGCCGCATTTCGCAGGGTCACATATCATCCCCGAATGGGGAGACCCTGCGAGAGCGTAAAGGTGCGTAAGGTGAGTCACTTAATCCAGTTTGCGGATCCCGGGATGCTGGCAGTCAGGGCTGGATGAAAAAAGACTCCCCGGAAAACCGAAGAGCCTTCAATCACAAATGCCTGTTTCATTATTCTTTACCAAACGATTCGAGCGCGTCCTCGAGGCTTTCATACATGGGGATGTTCTGTAAAAAGCCGGTGATTCCAAGCACGTTGTAAATTTGCGGGGGCGCGTTGCACAGTTTCAAATGAGCCACTTTGAAGTGATCTTCCTTCAGCGTGAACATCTGGTAGACCTTTTGAATGGCGCGCATGCCCGCGCTGGTGAGCGTGTCGAGTTCGCCCATATCAATCAGCAGGTAACGCAAGCCATCGTCATACGCCGCGCGCGCGGCTTCGAGCAATTGTTCCTCGCTCTGCGCGTCCAGCCAGCCACGGACGTGAAAGACAGCAACAGGAACGCCCGCCTGCTTTTGTTCGGATGTGATCTTGAAATCTGTATTCATCAGCGCCTCGCTTTCGAGTCATTGTCATTGCGAGGGAGCGTAGCCACCGAAGCAATCCGTCGTTGATAAGGAGATTGCTTCGCAACGTGCGCTCGCAATGACATAAATTTTAACACGGTTCATCCATGAATGTTGCGGGAGGAAAAGTTACAACGTTTTCACCATCCCTGCCTGAATAGGCCTTCCGCACCCGCTCGCGGTTTGCACAGCCGAGTTTATCGGCTTTCTATTGTGGATCAATCATCCTGCCCTTGCACATTTCATTTCAACCTTTCCACAATCACCTGCCTCAACTCCTCCTGCACGGGCTCCCACTTCTGCCCCGCATCCACTACCACCCAGCGATTGGGTTCCTGCTTGACCATTTCCAAATACCCCGCACGGACGCGCTGGTGGAATTCAACCGTATACGCGTCAAGCCGATTCCACTCGTTGTCTTTCTTCTTTCGTTTCAAACCCTCTTCGATATCTACATCCAGCAAAACAGTTAAATCTGGAACCAATCCGCCTGTTGCATACTTTACCAGTTGACGAACCTGCTCCAAAGCCTGTTGATGCCCGTAGCCTTGATAGGCAATCGTCGAGTCGTAATACCTGTCTGAAATAACAATTTCGCCATCCGCAAGCCGCGGCTTGATGACTTGCTCCACGATCTGGGCACGCGCGGCTTGATAGAGCAATGTTTCGGTGCGCGGATGCATCTCCACGTTCTTCAAATCGTGGATGACCTCCCGAATCTGCTCGCCGATGGACGTGCCGCCTGGTTCACGCGTGGGGAATACAACATGTCCCTTCTCGCGGAGGTATTCCACGAGATAGGGGATGTGTGAGGTCTTGCCTGAGCCTTCGGGTCCTTCAAGAGTGATGAACATGGGGGAAATCAGAGAATAGAGAATTGGGTGTTGTTAATTCGGTAGTGGCATTTGATAAAGGACGTGGTGCGGGATGGCATCCCGCATACTCTTGAATTGGCGGGATAACATCCCGCCCCACGAAATTCATCATTTTGTTTGAGCCATTACCTTAATTCGTCAGGGTTGCCAGCGAAATCCGCTCCTTTTCAAGTCCTCTTCCAGGATTTTCCGAAGTGAGGCTGGGATAGACCCAGGGTTTCTATCGTTTCCTACATATTTCACAAAAACTCGAAGCCATGCCGCCACAACGGAAGGCTTTAAATTTCGCTTGCCATTTGCATCAAGCAAATAACCCAGAAAACCAAAAACTGCAGATGTTGGGTTAAGTTCAATTACTTCTATCACATAATGCAAAATGTCGCCTGCTTTTGGCACGGGGCATTTGTAGATTGCTGCTACCTCAGCAATAGGAAAGGTAGCGCGTCCGATATCATCTTTACTGTTTTCCCTATCTGGTCTCGACCAAATAGCATGTGGCACGTCCAAACCACGTGCCACAAGAAACTCTTCGAAGGTGTGATGTAAATCACGGTCGACAAGATAAAAACTCCATACATTTGCATTCTCAACTTCGTCAAAGTAAAGGTGTTTTTTTGTAAACAAATGCGTCTTTAAAAAAATTATCGGCCCCCTCATCGCTATTAAAGCATCTTGCGCCATAGTAAAGATTTAGTTGCTTGTTCAGACTCATTTATGAATTGAGTAATCGTATTTTAAGCCGCAAATCAGCGATAGTGAAAAGATTAAATTCGAACAAAGTTGTACAACCAAACACTAATCCAAAAAACAACGATTAAAACATAATAAATCACGAAAGCACTCGTATTAGAAACGAGTAATGGCTTTTTCTTCATATTTTCATATCCGTCGTATAGCAAGGACATACCACTAACAGATTCGATTTTTCTAGCTCTTTTCAAGTATCCAATTGTAAATGCAATAAGGCGTCTTTCATTATTAATCCCTAAAAGGGCAACAAAAAAACCAATTACGGATAGAGCAATATGAGGCGCTTCCATACTAACCAAGTTGTTGCCTATGATTGTTAGCATAGCACCTTCTACGGTTGTTACAAATGCTATACCTTGCCTTCTTAGCTGGCTATGGTTATGAAAAAAATTCAACGCTTGTTCATACTCAATTTTTGCCGCGTCGGATGAACTAATTTTTAATACGTCTACTTTGGTATTTTTTTTCATAGTCTTGCCTCATAGTCAGCTAGCACTTTAGATTCGCTACGACCGAATTCTAACTTCAATCCTCTAAATCTCTAATCTCCAGTTTTTACTCCCTAAAAATCCTCACATGCCTGCGCGGCTCTTTGCCATATGAATGACTCACTAACTCGGCACTACGCGCCATTTCGTGTTGGAGTCTGCGCACGAGTGAAGGACCCGGGGGCAAGTCCACCCAGCGTTCGCCGTTGAGCACGGCGGAAATCGCCTGTTGCATTTCACTGCGGATGTCGTCCATGGTATCGCGCGGGGTTTGCGCGGCGCTCAGGTTATACAAATCGCCGAGGAACTGCTCCACTTGCGCCACCGTGTTCGCGCGCAACACATAAATGGGCATGCCGCGCTGTTCGGCTTCGATCACCGTATGCTGGCGGTTGCGGTAATACGTCCGCAAGGTTACGAGCGCGTCCGCTTCGGATACATCGCGCACGATGACAGCTGGCACACCGAGTCGCTTTGCGGCTTGTTGCAGTCGGTTGCGCGCCACACCATACGGATAAACTTTAACAGGTTGTAATGCCGCGCCGATGGATGGAATCGGGTTGGATGAAAGAGTCGGCTCTTCGATAACGGAAGCAGACACACGTCCGCGCCGAGGCGTTTTCACATCCGCCTTTGTTTTTGTTGTGGGCGATACTTTCTCAATCTGGATTTTGCCCTCGGCATTGCGCATCCGCACTTCGGGCGAGATCGGCACGTCGCGCAAAAGCGCATCCACAGAAGACATGATATCGGCATGGACTGCAAAACGATCGCGGGTTTGGATTTCGATGAGGACATCGAACGTGGGAGGCGCGCGTCTTTCGAGGACCGTTTTCTGGGTACCGCGTCGACGCGCTTCCTCATCCGACAGAGTGACCGCTTCGATGCCGCCAACCAGATCGCTCAACGTTGGGTTGAGTAAAAGATTATCAAGTGTTTGACCATGCGCTGTGCCGATGAGTTGCACACCGCGCTCGGCGATGGTGCGCGCGGCGAGGGCTTCAAGTTCGCGCCCGATCTCGTCAATGACGATGACTTCGGGGTTGTGATTCTCCACCGCTTCGATCATCACTTCATGCTGGTGCGTCGGCACTTTGACTTGCATGCGCCGCGCCTTACCCACTGCGGGATGCGGAACGTCACCGTCGCCGCCGATTTCGTTGGATGTATCCACAACGATGACGCGTTTGTTTTCGGCAAGAATACGCGCGGACTCGCGCAGGAGAGTCGTTTTGCCAACACCGGGCCTGCCAAGTATGAGCGCGGACTTGCCCGACTCGATGATGTCTTGAATGATGTCCACCGTGCCATACACCGCGCGCCCGACGCGCAGAGTGAGCCCCACCACGGCGCCGCGCCGGTTGCGAATGGCAGAAATGCGGTGTAATGTCCGCTCAATGCCCGAGCGATTATCCGCGTCGAAATTACCTACACGCTCCACAACGTGGTCAAGTTCAGCGCGCGTGAGCTCCTTGTTGTTTAAGACAAGTTCATTCTCCACAAAGCGCGCCGTGGGAACGCGTCCGAGATCAAGGATGATTTCGAGCAGGTAATCGCTATTGTTCGCCTGCTCCACAGCATGACGAATGTTCGCGGGGAGCACGTCGAGCAGGGCGTCTAGATCGTCTGTGATTTTTAGTTGAGTCATGGTTTTTGGTAATTGGTAAATAGTAAATAGGGATTGGAAAAGGGGTGTAAAAGCCCCTGAGCTACTTGCAGCGCGTATCATCCCAAGTCAACGCGGCTTACTGAGTTTTAGATGAGCTTCACCATGGGAAAGTTCCTGCCTGTTCCGGGAGTTTCGGATTTAAAGTCTATTATACAAGAAATAGGGATGTCCCCACATTAGAATGTGATTGTAGAAAATGGATGGCGTGGAATAGCGGCATTTTTTATTTATCGGTATCCGAAAGTAAATCCGCATCAATTAAATCTTGCGGACGACCAGATGCGCGCTTTGCCAAAATTAAATCTTGTTTCGAGATGAAATATACTTTCAACCCATCGAAATCCACTTCGAAACGTCTCTTCCAACATTCTTCAAACTCCACACCTGGGATACCCATTAGCACATCCACACGCACGGGAGGAACTCCCATTTGAAAGAAGAAACCATCTTCGGCGAAATCTTTCTCGGTCAATCCTGTTAATGGAGCGCCAAATTCACGCAATGCTTTATAGACAGCTTCGGCATTAGACGCGTCTGTGCTAATCCACACATCAAGGTCTTTGGTAAAACGCGGCTCCGCGTATTGAACAACCGCATAACCACCGATTACCAAATACTTAACGTGGTTGGCGTTGAAAATTCGTAACAGATCGCTGAAGTCGGAGTTGACGAACATCGCGTCCCTTCACCCTCATGGCATGAACGATTAATTCCCAAGTCGCGTTGAAGCGCGCTTGAGGCGGCTGAGATTGCCAGAACTTCAGATCGAATGATCTGTCTAAATCCTGAAGTTTTCCTTTACGTTCGACAAAGTTTGTTCTCATATCTTAATTGTATCACCAGCAATTTATTTCTTCTCCTCAACCCTACTCACCCTCGAAGGCTGGACACGCACGCCCGAAGGCACGGCAGGAACAGTTTGACTTTCCTTCACCAAACGCGCCAAATGCTTCACCATCACCGCCTGGCGTTGCCCTGACTTCGCACCCAAGTCCGCGAGCACAGGTTCCAGCCATGCCTGATATGAACGGACACATATATAAACTGGTCGGTTGCGTCGATCTGGTAAATTGCTAATCAACGCAGAGAGTTTTGCGCTCACATCTGTGGCTTCGGGATGAATTAACGGTGTTAGCACAATTCCATAGACGCCATGCGCCACACTGACATAACATTTTGGTCCGTCATTGCTCATCCATCCCAGCGGAGTCTTTGGTTGCAACTCAACAGGGTGAAGCAATGGAGGAACGATCTGATGATACAGACTCTGCACCGATGGCAAATGTACAGACTTCACCCGCATCCAATCAAACTTTGAGTTTGATTCCGTTATAGCAGAGATTTCCCATATCCTCTGCCACGCATAGACGGAGAAGCCTGCCTTTCGCAAGGGCACGAACGCATCACCGATCTCGTCCACTTCTGCAAGCACGTGGAACGCGCCCCACACACCAGCCTGACTCGATAAATTCTCAATCAAAGCAGGCAACTCAGGGTGACTCAGATTCGATAACGGGGCAAGATAAAGTAATTTTGCAAACGCGTCATCGCGCGAATGGATGATTCCGCCCAACACAGAGTCGTGCTCGCCATTTGCAATCGCGCCATACACATGCCGCGCGGGATTCATATATGCCAGCAATCTCGCCGCGCCCAATGGATTCCCACGCGTCAACGTACGCGCAGTGTCCAACCCAAGCGCTTCCTCACGGAAACGATAGAGTTGCGGCAAATCCAAAATAGCAAGTGGGCGAATGGACATATTTATTTTTTTACCACAAAGGGTCACGAAGGTACACAAAGGTTTTTCTTTTTTTCCTTTGTGACCCTTTGTCTCCTTTGTGGTTAATATTTTTTCAATCAACCAGCGTCAAAAAATATTCATGGAAGCGCGTATCGTTCGTCAATTCAGGGTGAAAGGATGTGGCAAGGAGATGTCCCTGTTGCGCCGCGACGATTCTTCCGTCTGGGACAGTGGCGAGAACCTTTGCATCTCCACTTACTGATTCAATAATCGGCGCGCGGATGAAGACTGCATGATAATCTTCCTTCGTTCCTGTGGCTTGCTTGAGTTCGGGAATATCCAAATCCGTTTCAAACGAATCGATCTGACGTCCGAACGCGTTGCGCTGCACTTTGATATCCATCAACTTCAATAAGGGTTGGTCGCGGCTGATATCCTTGGAAAGAAATATCGCGCCCGCGCACGTTCCCCAGATCGCGCGGCGTTGACCGAAGATTTTTAGGGAGTCCATCAAGTTGTACGCGACAGCAAGTTTGCCAATCGTTGTGGACTCGCCGCCAGGGATGATAAGACCGTCCAATCCTCTGAGGTGCTCAGGCAAACGCACTTCGGACGTTTCAACCTTCAATCGCTTGAGCATCGCGATGTGTTCGGAGAAGTCACCTTGGAGGGCAAGAACACCAATTTTCATTTTCGATTCTCGTAGGGGTAGGGCTTGTCCCTGCCCAGGGCGACCATAAAGATCGCCCCTACAACAAAATCACCAACCCCGTCCCGCCATCTTCTCAGCCTCTGGCATCTGCGAAACATTACGCCCGACCATTGCCTCGCCAAGATTCTTGCTCACTTCCGCGAGAATGGACGCGTCCTTGTAATGCGTCACCGCTTTGACAATTGCGTTCGCGCGCCGCGCAGGGTCGCCGCTCTTGAAGATACCCGAGCCAACGAACACGCCATCTACGCCGAGTTGCATCATTAACGCAGCATCGGCAGGAGTAGCAACTCCGCCCGCCGCGAAATTCACAACTGGCATGCGTCCGAGTTCTTTTGTATCTTTGACAAGTTCATACGGCGCGCCGTTATCCTTTGCAAACTTCATCAATTCTTCGTCGCCCATCGTTTGCAATTGGCGAATCGCACCCATCACCGAACGCGCATGACGGACCGCTTCAACGACATCGCCAGTCCCCGCTTCGCCTTTCGTGCGGATCATCGCCGCGCCTTCGCCAACACGGCGCAACGCTTCGCCAAGATTGCGGCATCCACATACGAACGGCACTGCAAAGTTATGCTTCAAGATATGATTCGCTTCGTCCGCGGGCGTCAACACTTCTGATTCATCAATGTAATCCACGCCAAGCGCTTCGAGAATCTGCGCCTCAACGAAATGTCCGATGCGGCATTTCGCCATCACGGGAATCGAAACCGAATCGATGATTTTCAAAATCAACTCGGGGTCGCTCATGCGCGCCACGCCGCCGTCCGCGCGAATATCCGCAGGCAC
>Ga0247727_10005829_pt1 | contig 24612 bp, 25 predicted proteins | sample WisWelCaveWW1625_FD_202498 | JGI IMG/M metagenome (GOLD analysis project Ga0247727, IMG submission 202498) | Biofilm microbial communities from Wishing Well Cave, Virginia, United States - WW16-25 | ecosystem: Environmental > Aquatic > Deep subsurface > Groundwater > Cave microbial mat | place... | reverse complement strand
AACAGAGCAAACAGAGAAGGCAATGATTGGGAAATTCTCTTTAGCTTTTTAATCTCTGTTTACTCTGTTTTCTCCGTGTTAAAAAATCTTTGCTTTTTTTGCACACATTTTACTTGTTAGAGACTAACTGGTAAGGCGTCCCGTTTGAACGGGATGGGCCTATCAATTCGGAGAGCTAGACCTAATTGGTAAGGCGGCGGTCTTGAAAACCGCTGGGTTTATCACCCTTGGGAGTTCGAGTCTCCCGCTCTCCGCCAAATTTTAAATTTTCAATTGAAAATTTAAAATTGTCAATTTACAACTCGGAGAGGTGCCTGAGTGGCCGAAAGGAGCCGCCTGCTAAGCGGTTGTAGTGACAAAATCGCTACCCAGGGTTCGAATCCCTGCCTCTCCGCTCAATTCAAAATTTTAAATTGAAAATTGTCAATTTGCAATTTTCAATTTAACGCTGCAATGAAAACGGATTGCCCATGATCGCAGTTCGCTTCGCGCCCAGCCCCACCGGTTATTTGCACATCGGCGGCGCGCGCACGGCAATTTTCAACTGGCTCTTTGCAAAAAAACACGGCGGCAAGTTTTTTCTCCGCATCGAAGACACCGATCTGCGGCGCTCCGGCGAGGAGATGACGCGCGCCATTCTCGACAGCTTGGCCTGGCTGGGTTTGGATTGGCAGAGCGAGCCGGTTTATCAGTCGCAGCGCTTTCCGATTTACCAGGATTATGCGCAGTTGCTGGTTCGGCAGAAAAAAGCGTATCGCTGCTTCTGCTCGCCGGCAGAAATCACTGCAGCGCGCGAGCGCGCCAAAGCCGCGAAGCAGAATTTCAAATACGACGGCCGCTGCCGCAAACTGAGTCCGCAGGAGATCGAGCAAAATCTTGCCGCCAACAAGCCGTTCGCCATTCGCTTTGCGGTGCAGCCCGGCGGCGCGACTTCGTTCAAAGATGAGATTCGCGAAGCGGTCAGTTTTGACAACGAAGTGATCGACGATTTTGTGGTCTTGCGTTCGGACGGCGTGCCGACGTATCATTTGGCCGTGGTCGTCGATGATCACGAGATGGGCATTACGCATGTGATTCGCGGTGAAGATCACATCTCGAACACGCCCAAGCAAGTGCTCTTGTATAACGCCTTCGGTTGGCCGCTGCCGGTTTTTGCTCATGTGCCGCTCATTCTCGGTCCCGACAAGTCGCGGCTGAGCAAGCGGCATGGCGCCACCGCCGTCGGTGAGTATGCCGTCAAAGGATTTCTGCCGGAAGCGCTGTTCAACTTTTTGGCGGTGCTTGGCTGGTCGCCCGGAGATGATCGTGAAATACTGGCCAAGGAAGAATTGATTCGGTTGTTCGATCTCTCCGGCATCTCAAAAAGCGGCGCGGTCTTCGACGTGAAGAAGCTCGAATGGATGAACGGCCAGTACATGAGCATGACGCCGGTCGAACGGCTTGCGCCTCTCGTGGAAAAATTTTTCATCGATTCCGGCGCAGCCACCGCCGAAGAATTGCAAAACGCGCGCGAGTATCTGCTGCAAGTTCTCGCGCTGCTGAAGCCAAAGGTCAAATTGATTCAGGATTTTGCCGCGTTTGGCGCGTATTTCTTCCGCGATCCGGAACAATATGAAGAAGTGGCGCGTTTGAAACATTGGCAAGATCCGAAAACGCCGGAATATCTGGAAAAGTTGGCGGCGCGTTTGGCGGAATCAAGCGAGTTTTCACCGCAGAAAACCGAAGAGACGCTGCGGCATCTGGCAGATGAATTGAGCATCACCGCCTCAAAGCTGATTCATCCGGCGCGTCTGGCGCTCAGCGGTTTCGGCGTCGGCCCCGGTCTTTTTGAAATGATGGCGCTGCTCGGCCAAGATCGCGTCGTGCGCCGTTTGCAGAAAGCAGTTAAACTTTTGAAAACAAACTGAGCGAAGAAGGGGCAAATTGCAAGTGGCGATTTTTGCCATTTGCCCCTTGCCATTTGCCTGGGGTGTCGTCCAACGGCAGGACTCCAGACTCTGGATCTGGCTATCTAGGTTCGAATCCTGGCACCCCAGCTCTTGTCATGAAATTTTAAATTGAAAATTTACAATTTAAAATTTTAAATCTAAAACTCGGCGCATTCGTCTAGTGGTTAGGACGCTGGCCTCTCACGTCGGTAACACGGGTTCGAATCCCGTATGCGCCACTTTGTCGAAGATGGAGGATTGAAGACAGATGATAGAAAAAATAATTCGGTCTCTTATCTTCAATTCTCGATTTCACCGAAAAATAAAACAGCTCAAATTAAGGTTTGACTTTTTCGGAAAATTTATCTATTTTGTTTTTAAGACGCGCCCGTAGCTCAACTGGATAGAGCGCTTGGCTACGGACCAAGAGGCTGAGGGTTCAAGTCCTTCCGGGCGTACTCATGAAAGGGGCAGGACTCCCGACCTGCGGTTGAAATTTAAAAAAAAGTTCGGGATTCCGGCCGCTTTAATTTATGCCGGGGCAATCAGCATGACGCACGAGCATTGGATGCAATTCGCCCTCAAAGAAGCGGAAAAAGCGCTGGCCAAGGGCGAAGTGCCGATCGGCGCGGTGGTGGCGCTGGAAAATCGAATTGTCGGGCGGGGACACAATCTCGTCGAAACACTGCAAGATGCCACCGCCCATGCTGAAATGCTGGCGCTTACCGCCGCCGAAGGCACGATGGCAAGCTGGCGTCTCGAAGGCGCGACACTCTACGTCACGGTCGAGCCGTGCCCGATGTGCAGCGGCGCGGTGCTGTTGTCGAGAATTTCGACGCTCGTGTACGGAACTGAAGATACGCGTTTCGGCGCCTGTGGGTCGGTCAGCAATGTCATCGGCAAAAATCCGTTCGGCCCGCTGGTCGAAATCGTGGTCGGCGTCAAACGGAATGAGTGCCAGGCGTTGCTGCTAGAGTTCTTCAAAAAACTCCGTCAAAAACAGTAAGTAAAGGGCAAGTTGCCAGAGGCAAGTCAAATAAGTTTTGCCATTTGCAAATTGCCGCTTGCCGGGGCAGTAGCTCAGCTGGGAGAGCGCCACGTTCGCAACGTGGAGGCCGGCGGTTCGATCCCGCTCTGCTCCACCAAGCTTTAAAAACGAAGATCGAAGATAGATGATTGAAGATTAAAAAAAGTTGGCGATCATCTATTCTTGATCTTCGACCCTCAATTTTTATTTCGACCGGAGAGGTGGCTGAGTGGTCGAAAGCGGCGGTCTCGAAAACCGTTATCGGGATTAAACTCTCGATCGGGGGTTCGAATCCCCCCCTCTCCGCCGGTTCAATAGAGAATTGCCGGAACGGCCATTGACAAATGGCCTTTTTTGTTGTGGGTCTAATTGTAATGCCCGAGTGACGGGCTTTCATGTCATTTCGTAGGAGTCTTTTTAATTCGAAGCCTCAGCTTGAATGACAAAAAGATTCTCGCGGAAAGACATTGAAGCCGCGAGCAAAATATTCCGGAGAGGTGTCCGAGCGGCCGAAGGAACGCGACTGGAAATCGCGTGTAGGGCGAAAAGTTCTACCGTGGGTTCGAATCCCACCCTCTCCGCCAGATTGCCGCATCTTTTCCCCGCCTTAATTTCCTCTGATCGCTTTTTAATTTGCTTTCTTCACTTAAGCTAATCCGCAGGTACTTTACTTTCATTTGGCAGATTAACCCAAGCAGGAGGACGCAATGTTAGGCAAAAAAGAAGTCGTGGAAACCGACCGGTCCGGCGAGCTGAACACCGTCATTGGCAAGGGTTCGGTCATCGAGGGGCTGCTCACGGTGCAAAGCAGTTTGCGCATCGACGGCCGGGTGCAAGGCCAGGTCCAGGCCAGCGATTCGCTCGTCGTCGGCAAAGACGGCGAAATCGATGGGGAAATCAAAGCGCGGAATGCCATCATCGGCGGCCGGGTTAAAAATCGCATTTTGGCGACCGGCAAGGTCGTGCTCGAAGCTCACGCTGTCGTGCATGGCGAAGTCAAAACCAGCAAGCTGGTGATTGACGAGGGGGCGATTTTTGACGGCAATTGCGCGATGAGCGAAAACGGCCGGCCTTTGGCGCTGACGGATAACGCCAAGCCCGATGAGCGCGGCCGCATTTTCGATTTCCGGCCTCGACAGGAGGCCGCGGCTGGGCGCTGAGGGGTGATTCGCTGAGTGTGGGCGAGCAGCAAGGCTGTGAACGCAACCGGGTTGGATTTTCAAAAAGGCTCGACTCCCAAGTCGGGCCTTTTTTATTTGCTTGACATTCTGGCCGCATTTTTTTAAGATGAAAAGGAACATTGAACAGGAGAGAGGTATGTCACACATGATCAAACACACATCACAAGTTAAAACAATTGGCGGCATGTTATTGCTGCTCGCGGGTCTCGCTTGCCAGTCACCCAAAACCCAGCCGGTAGACCTCGGCGTGATCGCTTTGCAAGCCGATGCCGGATGGCAAACCGCAACGCCGACTTCGATCATGCGAAAAGCGCAATTCACCCTGCCGCGCGCCGCCGGCGACGGTGAAGATGCGGAACTGGTCGTTTTTTATTTCGGCGCAGATCAGGGCGGCTCGGTCGAAGACAATCTGAACCGATGGTACACGCAATTTTCTCAACCCGATGGCGGCTCCTCGGCGGAAAAAGCCACCGTAGCACGTGAGGAGGTTGATGGGATGAATTTGACCACCGTCGATCTCAGCGGCACCTACGTCGCGCCGGTTATGCCGGGAAGCGAGGAACAATACGACAAGCCGGATTTTCGCATGATCGCGGCGGTGCTGGAAACCTCGCAGGGGCCGTATTTTTTCAAACTCGTCGGGCCGGAGCAAACCGTGGCGCAATGGGCGAAAAGTTTTGGCCAGTTCATGAAAAGCGCCAAGCGCTCCAAATAACCTGTCCTGCTGGATGAGCTTTTTCAAAACAAGCACTGGGCTTAAGAACAAAAAGTCCCTTCCAGGGTGAAATAAAATTTATTTAGAGAATGAATTCTGACTTCGGGTGAAGAGGCAACGTATCGTATGGGCCATACACCGGAGCGAACTTGTCTGGCTTGTGGACGAAAAACCGGCAAGGCGGCTTTGCTGCGCCTGGCGCGTGATCAAACGGGAACCATCACGATTGACGCGCGCCAACGCCTTCCCGGACGCGGCGCGTATGTCTGCCGCACGCCGGCGTGCGGAGAATTGTTGAAAAAAAAGAAGGGCTTGCATCACGGCTTTCGCCAGCCGGTGCCGGTCGAAATTTACCAGGGTGTGATAGAATTTTTGCGCGAGCATGCTTCCTCATGAAATCCTCGGCTTGCTGGGTTTGGCGCAGCGAGCCGGCAAAGTTATCGTCGGATCCACCGCCGTCGCGCGTGAAGTGCGCCGGTCGCGCCAGTCGCTGTTGGTTATTTTTGCCCGGGATTTTTCACCTGCGACAAAAAGGAAATTGCTGGCGCAGGCCGCGCGGCCTCCGCACATTTTTGAAATTGCGACCATGCAAGAATGGGGCGGGTATTTTGGCCGGCAACAGGTGGGCGTGTTCGCCATCGCCGACAAAAATTTCACCGCCGGTATTTTGCAAAAATTGAACCCGTGACGGTTGTTTCCGAAAAAGAGCGGCTCCGCAGCCGAATACGCGCGTTGCGCCGCCAAACTGGCTCATCGTGGCGCGCGCTCGCCAGCGCCGCGGTTATTTCGCGCCTGGAAACACTGCCCATTTTTCAACGCGCGCAGGTCGTTGAAACTTACGTTGCGCTTCGCCATGAAGTCGATACGCACGAGCTGATTCGACGGCTCTTGTGCGCCGGCAAACAGGTCGCCGCGCCGAAAGTTGAAACTGGCAATGAGTTGCAGCAATATTTTATCAAAGCTTTTTCCGAGCTGCACCCCGGCGCTTTTGGCATTCTCGAGCCGCGGCCCGATCCGAACCGGTTGGCGCCGCCGGAACAATTCGATCTCGTGCTCGTGCCGGGGTTGGCTTTTGACCGCGCCGGCCATCGTCTCGGCGCTGGAAAAGGTTATTACGACCGCTTTCTCGCCCAGATCAAAGCGCCTAAAATCGCGCTGGCGTTTGCGTTTCAAATTGTTGCGCAAATTCCCCTCGAAGCGCATGATCAGCAGGTGGATGTGATTGTGACGGAGAAGGAAGCGATCGGCTGTTTATATCAAATTTTAAATTGAAAATTTTCAATTTAAAATTTAAAATTCTTTGGCCGCCACTGAAATCGCGCCAGATCGATGCGATCATCCAAATCGAATTTTATGCCTTCCTTCACCAGCAAAGCCCGCTGCAGCTCGTAACCCCGTTGGCGGGGCAAAGAAATGCCGCCCTGGCTGTTGATGACACGCTGCCAGGGCAATTTTTCTTTATCGGAAGCCGCGTGCAGCACCCACGCCACCTGCCGCGCCGCGCGAGGATTGCCGGACAATGCGGCGATTTGACCGTAAGTCGCCACTTTGCCGCGAGGGATTTTTTTGATAACGATAACGACGCGGCGGAAAAAATTCGCCGGACGGTTGGCTTTTGTCATTGGCTTGTAAAAACCCGTCTATCGGTGAAATCCGTTTTGGTTAATTTAACAACATGTGAGGAAAAAATGAAGCCTAATTTTTGGGGCGTACTCGGTTTTGCGTTCATCACCATTTTTTTGTTTCAAAATCTCTTCGCCCAACCGGACAGCGTTGAGGTGACTTTTTTTTACAAGCCCACCGGCAATCCTTCGGTCGTGTTTCTTCCCGGCGAATTTAACAATGAAAAAAAATTTACTTTCATTCCGCCGCAGCCTTTGAGCAACGGCCCGCATCAGCTTATTCTTTTGGCCAAAACCCCCGCCAATACGACCGCCTCCGACACCACTCGCTTCACGATGCAGGCCGATCCGGTGCAGATTCTCACCCAACCGGCGGCAACCTGGAAAACAAGCTGGCCGATTCGCGGTGAAATTCTGAAAGCCGATGGTTCGCCTGACAGCAGTCTGCGCGCGGCGACGTTGCTTCGCGGCGCCGAGAGTTGGGGCCTCTCCGTGCGCAACGGCAAATTCGACACCACCTTGTCGCTGCTCGAAGGCGAAAATATTTTCAGCGTGCGGGCGCTGGTCGGCGGCGTGAATGAGACGTCGCAAACGATTCGCATCACCCGCAAGGTCAATCATGCGCCCTTTGCGGTGATTGCCTTTGACACGGCCGGAACGCAGCTCGTCTTGCAGGCCAATCAAAGCAGCGATCCCGACGGTCAAACCTTGAGTTTCAACTGGCAGGAGGAGACCGGCAATTCCGAAGCGCTTGGGATTAGCGGCGCTTCAGAAGCGATGATCACTTCTGTCAAACCCAAAACGCCAGGTGAATATTATTTCACTTTGACGGCGCACGACCCGGATGGCAATAACGACCGCACGCGCCACTATTTTACGTTGACGGCAACCGGGCAGGTGATTCCGGCGACGCTCAAGAGCAATCCGGCGTGGGTGAAACAGGCGCGCGTGTATGAAATTTTCATTCATTCCTTTACGCCCGACGGCACGCTGAAAGCGGCGACGGCAAAATTGGATTACATTAAGGCGATGGGTTTTAACGTGATTTGGCTGATGCCGATCATGGACAACAATTTTCGCATCGACGGCGTCGGCGCGGGATACGACATCGTGGATTTCCATCGCGTCGCGCCGGAGTTTGGAACGAACGACGATTTTCGCGCTTTCGCCGACCGCGCCCATCAGCTCGGGATGCGGGTTGTGCTCGACATCACGCCGAATCACACCAGCCAGGCGCATCCTTTTGCCGCGGATATTCGCGCTTATCGCGAGCATTCGCCGTATTGGAATTATTATCAACACGATTTGATCAGCAACGGCAATTACCGCCCGAATTTGCCGGAGCGCCGCAGCAGCAACGGGCTGTTCATTTATTACGACGGTTTCAGCGAGGAAATCATCAACTACAACTGGGCCGATCTCGACGCGCGTTTGTACATGATCGAGGTGTATAAATTTTGGATCACGGAAATGCGCGCCGACGGTTTCCGTTTTGACGTTTATTGGGGGCCGGCGCGCCGGGCGAACAACGGCAATGGCGGCGAGAACGAAATGGGCGTGCCGGTGCGGCAAGCGCTCAAACACTTCAAGCCGGATATCTGGCTTTTGGCGGAAGACAGCGGCGTCGGTGTTGGAACGGAGCGTATTTATGCCGATGGCAATGGCGGTGTGGATTCGGGATACGACTGGCCGCTGTATTTCGACGGCTTTCGCGCCGGCAGCGCGCTGTCGGGCAATGTGAGCAATCTGCACAACAAAATTTTTAACAACAATTTTTATCCCGGCCCGAACAGCTACTTTTTCCGGTTTTTGGAAAATCACGACGAGACCCGGCTGGCGCGCCTGGCAAGCAGCATTCAGCAAACCGCGCCGTACGCCGCCACCCTCTTCACGATCCCCGGCATTCCGCTCGTTTACGCCGGGCAGGAAGCCGGCTTCGGCAACGGCCTCGACGATTTTACCGGCAAACGCGGCCGCGTCGATTTCGACGATCCCGACAAAAGCGTCGTCCAAAAACTTTATCAAAAACTTTGCCACCTTCGCGAGAAATTTCCGGCGTTTTGGACGCAGCGCCTCATCCGTCTCGACCAGGCCGACAATAACGTTTATGTTTTTTCACGCCCATTCGTCAATGAAAACGCCGTGGTTGCCGTTAACTTGAGCAATGTTACTCGCAACGCGACGATCACGCTCAATGCGTCAACCGTGGAGTTCAGCGGCGGTTTGAATCCGGGCACGAATTATTTCGTGAGCGAATTGCTGACCGGCATGACGACGAGTCTGCAAGCCGATGCCGGCGGAACGATTAGTTTCTCAACCGCGCTGCCGGCTTACGGCGCGGTGATCTACATCGTCGCCACCGAACCCAAGTCGATCAGCGTGCCGGACCTGCCGGTTCGCGTCGACGAAACCAACTTCGATGAAATCCCGCAAGACTTTTTTTTGCAGCAAAATTATCCGAACCCCCTCCGGGCGTCTGCTTACAACCCGCAAACCACGATTCGTTTCGATTTGCCGCGACAAGCCGAGGTCAGGTTGCGCGTTTTTAATTTGTTCGGCGAGGAAGTCATCACTCTGCTCCGAAAAAAAATGGCGGCCGGCGCCCATCTCGCGCGCTGGGATGGGCGAAATGCCTTTGGGCAATTGGTGGCCAGTGGCGTCTACTTGCTGCGGTTGGAAGCCGGGCAGGAATTTCTTGTAAAGAAAATGTTAATCATGAGATAGGTGATGCTATTCTTGGGTGGACTTTCGGTCACTTTTGGTTTTATCCAGACTTGTTTTCATCCGATTCGCCGTCCTCGTTTTGTCAATTTCCATGCCCCGCGGATTTTCATCAAATCGTCTCAGGCAACGACGAGTCACGCTCAATCTGAAACCAAAAAATTTTTTTAAATTTTTGAATATATTTTGAAAATTGATCTTGCAAATCGCATTTTGATAACTTATTTTATGGGTGCAAGGCTGCAGTGAATTGACCTTGAGTGGATTACTTATCAGCAACGTTCACAACTTTGTGGAGGAAAAAATGGAAAACCACGATTACATGCGCAACACCGATGACGATTACGACGACGAAACGGATGACGTGGAGGAAATGTCGTTTGATTCGCCGGAGCCAGCGTCGACGATGGAGGAGGCGGAACCGGAGCCGGTGATGATGCCGCCCGCCTCCCCGGCTGAAACCATGGCGCCGGTCGCGGCGGCCAAACCGGCCAAGCCGGCGAAAAAAGCGGTGAAAAAGAAACCCGCGGCCAAAAAGAAGCCGGCGGCGAAAAAATCCACCGCTAAAAAAGCCAAGGGCAAAGCGGCTAAAGGCAAAGTCAAGACTAAAGCTAAAGCCAAACTCGCGTCCAAAGCTAAAGCCAAACCCAAAGCTAAAGCCAAGGGCAAAGCCAAAAAGGCGAAAGCCAAAGGTCGCCGTTAACGGCTCGGGCGGCCAAAACGTAAAACCGATGCCGGCAACCTCAAGCATGCGCTTGCTCACGTAAGCGACCTGCGCAGCCTTGCGTTGATCGCATGATTCGGCCAACCTTGTGGCTTGCCGCCTCGTCCCTCCGATCTGATCGTTGCGCACGCGCCCCAACAGAACTGCTGTCGCGCAGAGCGGCTTATTTTCCCATGCAACGTGCGCACGCGTTGTTTTCTTTCCTGCCGGGAGGAAAATGATAAAAGCTCGGAGGGATTTTTATTTCCAAGAAAAATTTAAGAATATGAATTTCAATCTCGAGGACTCTCTGCGTTTCCGTTTGGAAGTGGCGCTGGAAGCGTGCTGGCGGGCGGGAAAAATCACGCTGGAATATTTTCAAACCGGCGTTCAGGTCGAGCTGAAAAGCGACCGCTCGCCGGTGACAATGGCGGACCGGCGCGCCGAGGAGGAAATTCGCTCCTGGCTCACACGCTATTTTCCCGATGACGCCATCGTCGGCGAAGAAGGCGGCCGCACGGCGCCGGCGGCCGGAAGCGAGACGACATGGTACATCGACCCGATTGACGGCACCAAATCGTTCGTCTGCGGTGTGCCTTTTTACGGCGCTTTGCTGGCGTGCGAGCGGCAGGGCCGGGTCGTGCTCGGCGTGGCGCATTTTCCGGCGCTGGATGAAACCGTTTGGGCCGTGCAAAACGCCGGTTGTTATTGGAACGGCCGCCGGGCGCGCGTTTCCGAGGTGAATAAATTGGACGAAGCGGTTTTGCTGACGACGGATTTTTACCGGCTGGAGGCGATGGGCTTTAGCCAGGCGCTCGATACCTTATGCCGCGCCACCAAGCTGCAGCGAACCTGGGGCGACGCCTACGGCCACATTTTGGTCGCCACCGGCCGCGCCGAAATCATGCTCGACCCGAAAATGGCGGTGTGGGACAACGGTCCTCTCCTCCCAATTCTCGAAGAAGCCGGCGGTCGCTTCACCGACTGGCAGGGCAACGCGACAATTCACGCTGACAACGCTTTTTCGACGAACGGCCATCTGCACGAGGTTGTCAAGCGGATTTTGCAGGGGGAGTAGATTAAAACGAGATGCGTAAAAAGTTTTTTTTTGGAAAAGCAGCTTAAATTGGGGGGCGTAACTACAAAGCAAGATTACTCCACGACATACCTCGGATACCTCTTCTTCGCCGCCTCCGCTTCTTTCAAATCAACATCGATGGTAATAAACGGCTCCCGGTGTGAGGTCACCGCCAGCACCTCGCCTTCCGGCGAGACAATCGCGCCGGCGCCGCCGAAATGCACACCGCTGGGGCCAAGGCCGACGTGATTCGACGACAGCACAAACGCGCCGGAAACGATGGCGGCCATGCGCAGCGCGATGAGCCACCGCTCGACGGTGGCTTTTTCTGTGGCGCGCGGCACGGCGATAATGTGACAACCCTGCCGTCCGTAATGCCGCGCCCATTCGTTGAACATCAGCTCGGTGCAGATCAGAAAACCGATTTTAAGATTTCCGAAAACGTAAGGCGTAAAATCTCTCGGGGTAGGATGAAACCACTTGGCCTCGAAGAAGCCAGGCTCGTCGGGGAAATAGGTTTTGCGATGCACCGGTTGATAGCCGAATTTTTCATTCCACACAAAAGCTTCATTCAAACGTTTTTGATTTTGTTCGAGGGGTCGCGTCGCCAGCACGGTGGCCGGCGCGAGTGCGGTCAGTTCGCGCACGAGCTGATCGTGCTCTTGCAGCGCATATTGCCAGCGCTTTTCATCGAACTGCGCGTCCGCCGCAAACCATGGGCATGCCGGCATTTCCGGCAGCAGCACGAGATCGCTGCGTTCATTATAAACGTAGGGAACCAGCGCCTTCCAATCTTTCAACAGCGCACTGGGGTCATCGGAAAATTCGCAGACGGTGAGTTTCATGCTGATTCATCAAGTGTTAATTTGCTCAACACAAATTGCTCTACTTTGTCGGCCGCTTCGATGGCTTCCTTTGCTTTATTTTCACCAATGCTTTCAAAAGACAGGTCGCCGGGATAACGGCCCGCTTCGATGTAATCATCTAATATCCTTGCCTGCGGGAGAAGCACAGCGAATTCTTTATCATACCCAATAGCAAATCCCAGCAATTCGGCGAGATCATGAATCTTCTTGAGTTGCCACCCCTGTGAAATCAAATAAGCCTTGATGTACTTTTCTGCAGTTGCCTGGCACAAAAAACAAATCGTGTGATAAGAAGGCTGGCTTGACTTTATGGAATCATTTGCACAACGGAAGTCTTCTTTTGCAATTGCCAGCCAGTCCTCAATGAGTTTTTTCAATTCCGGTGTTTTTGTCATATAAAATCCTCCCGTCTTTGAATATGTGATAAAGGTAAAAGGGGTTTTGGGCGCGGAAATTCCATTCCACTTCTGCCGGCTTGCGCACACGGATGTCTACCGCAAATAATCTCCCCGTCAACAACGCGTCTACCCTGCGTCGAATCATACTACTCGACTCTTCGCTATCTTTAATGATAAAAAGGTCAATGTCGCTATTTTTATGAAAATCCCCGCGAGCGTAAGAGCCATAAAGAATAATTTTTTCCGGTTGAATTTCGCGGACAATTTTCTCGATAATGTAATCGATCAATTCCGGCGTGATTTTTTCCGTGCGTAATTTTTCGTCGATGATCATAACGGACACTCCATGAGAATAGTTGGCTAATTTTCCCCAGGCCGCACAAACTCCCCGCTTTTCCCGCCGCTTTTCTTCACCAATCGAATTTCGCCAATCACCATCATTTTGTCAACGGCTTTGCACATGTCGTAAAGCGTCAAGGCCGCGACGCTGACGGCGGCGAGCGCTTCCATCTCCACGCCGGTTTGGCCGTGGCAGCGCGCCGTCGCTTCAATTTCCAAACTGTTTTCTGTTGGCGTGATCTGCACGTCGATAAAATCGAGGCCGAGCGGATGGCAAAGCGGGATCAACTCCGCCGTCCGTTTCGCGGCCATGATGCCGGCCAGGCGCGCGGCTTCAATGGCGTTGCCTTTCGGCAGCGCGTTTTGTTGCAGCAAGCGCAGCGTTTCTTCTTGCAGCTCGATACGGCCTCGCGCGACCGCCTCGCGTCGCGTCACTGCTTTCTCGCCGACGTCCACCATCGTGGCCTGGCCTTCGGCGGTGAGATGACTGAATTGTTGTTGTGATGGCATAGAAATAGACAGAGTTGATCGTATCCAAAATTTGACAACTATAAAAATGTAAAGAACACCCGCCGGATTGTCAATGTATTTTTAACTGATCCGGAACAGAAAAATTTTCCCGGTTGCCAGGTTAAAGAGACAACCACGATCAGCGTGTTTCTTGCTTCGCTTCTTCCCAAAGCGCTTCCCATTTTTCCATTGACATGCCATTCAAATTTTCGCCGGAAGCATTCACGCGTGCTTCGACAAAACGAAAGCGCCGGCTGAATTTCTCGCAAGCGCGGCGGAGGGCGTCTTCGGCGTTGAGATCGAGCCAGCGGCCGACATTCACCAGCGCGAAGAGAATATCGCCAAATTCATCTTCGATTTGTTTATTATCGCCGGCGCGCTTCTTCCAGCTCAACCACTTCGGAGTGGAATTTTTGGATGACTTGCTCGATGTTTTCCCATTCAAACCCAATGGTGCCGGCCTTTTGCTGCAAGCGCTGCGCGCGCTGCAAAGCCGGCAATGCCACCGGCACGCCATCAATCACGGAGCTTTTGCCTTCGGCTTTCTTCAAGTGTTCCCACAAAATTTTTTGTTCGGAGGCCGAGTTGACTTTAAGATCGCCGAATACGTGCGGATGGCGGCGAATCAATTTGTCGCTGATTTCCGCGATAACGTCGCTCATCGTGAAACGCCCGTCTTCGCCGGCAATCTGGGCGTGAAAAATCACTTGCAGCAGCACATCGCCCAGCTCTTTTTGCAGCTCGCCATATTTTTCCTGGTCGATGGTTTCGAGCACTTCATAGGTTTCTTCCAAAAGGTAGGGCCGCAGCGATTGGTGCGTCTGCTCGCGATCCCACGGGCAGCCTCCGGGCGAACGCAGCTTGGCCATAATTTCCACCAAATGCAAAAATTGTTGCGCGAGGGTCATGGTCAATTGGGATTGAAAACTTTAAAAACCAGGCTTGCCTATAAAATCGTTTGTCGATCAGCTTATAAACTTGTGTTTAAGATATGCACACCTCTATCGGGAAGCAAGAAATTTTCTACAATGCCCGGAAAACAAAATCTGCCTATCCGCGGGATCATGGCATTGACAATCAGCGAAAGATTTCGTACTTTGAAATGAAAGTAAAAATTTTTCAACAATTTCATTTTCTGCGCCCAAACGTCTAGGAGCAGCACATGAGCAATAATATGGTTCAGCAACAGATCAACGTCGAGCTCGGCGAAAAAGAGGCCGAGGGCATTTATTCTAATTTGGCCATCATCAATCATACGCCGTCGGAGTTCGTGATCGATTTCGTGCGTTTCTTCCCGGGCGTGCCGAAAGCGCGCGTGCACGCCCGCATCGTGATGACGCCGCAACATGCGAAATCGTTGGTGCGCGCTTTGACCGAGAATATCGAACGCTATGAAAAAACCTTCGGCGAAATCAAGATTCTCGGCGATGACAAGCCGAAGGAGTTTGGTTTTAAACCGGCCATCGAGAGCACTGGCTCGAACGCCAAGTGAGAGAGTGAGATCGGGTTTGCGCCTCGAGCTTCATAAAATCCGAAAGACGTTGTTGCGCAATTTCGGGCTTCGCATCTTTACCTGCGCCCTCGGCGCAATTCGTGATGCAAGGCGTGCAGGAGGAATGGGAAAGAAGTTAAGGCGATGGAGAGCAAATGAAAAACAAAAAGCCCTCTTCGAATCATTCGTTGAAGGTTTTTTTATGGGTGGATGGATTGATTTCGACTAGATCAACCCCATCAGCTTCGCAATAAACTCCAGAGCATTCTGATTGATAAACACAATGGCAAAAAGGAGAATGAGAAACATAATAGTAAATTTGCGATCCAGCTCGACCTTTGCCGTCTTGATTTCTTGCCGAACCGTCTGAATTTCTTGCCGGACGGTCTGTATCTCACCTTCCAATCGCGCTATATCTACCTTTGTCGCAAGCTCCTTGGTTAGCTCGTCTTTCAGCTCAAATTTTTTTTGCGTAATCAAAAAATCGGCTTTGTCCCTGATGCTTTCCATAGTCGCTTCAGCTTTTTTATCTACTGCCTTTAAAGCAATATCCAGTGTCTTGACGATCTCTTTGGCTTCGTCCTTGCCAAATCTTTTTTCTAAGACCTCGTAAACCTCTGGGAACAAAGATATGACCATAACTTTATCCTCGCCGTTTTTAATTGCAAACGTTCAGACCACTCACGCACCATGAGGAACCCCGGCACTATCATCAATAATCACGTTTCGGTTCAAATAAACTTTTGCTAGTTTACTCAACTAAACAAAAATCTCAAAGAAAGTCAAGAGATTTTTTCGGAGGACCTGGACGGGCCGGTGCGAGGCCGCGACAAATCAATTCGCTTAAAGCAAAACAAAAAGCCCTCTTCGAATCATTCGTCGAGGGCTTTTCTATGGGTGGAAAGCGGAGAGGTGATCTCCGGCTCTTTTTTAATGTCCAAACAGCTCTTGTTCCACCATCTCCATCCAAATGTGGCCGATCAGGATATGGCATTCCTGAATGCGCTGGGTGTCTTTGGAGGGCACAATGACTTTGTGATCGACCGCCGGGGCGATCTTGCCGCCGTCTCCGCCGAGCAAGCCGATGGTGGTGATGCCTTGTTTCTGCGCGGCAACCGCGGCGGCGAGCACGTTTTCCGAATTGCCGGAGGTGCTGATGCCGATGAACACATCGCCGGGAAGGCCCAGCGCTTGCACTTGGCGGGCAAAGATTTCTTTAAAGGCATAGTCGTTGCCGACGGCGGTAAGAATCGAGGTGTCTGTGGTCAACGCGATCGCGGCCAGGGCCCGGCGGTCGCGGCGCAAATGGCCGACCAGCTCCGCCGCGAGATGCTGGGCGTCGGCGGCGCTGCCGCCGTTTCCGCAAAAAAGAATTTTCCCGCCGGCGCGGATCGCGCGGCCTAATTCCAGCCCGGCTTCGTGAATCTCCTGGACGCACTTTTGCAACAACGCCGTTTTGGCGCTGATGCTTTCTTCGATGGTCTGACGAATGAATTGCTCTGTTTGATTCATTGATCTGTCTTTCTTCTTAAATCGTTCACGCCGGCTTTCCTGTTAGAGACTGCTTATTGCCCGAGTGGAATCAGCCAATCTTTCTCCCACCATAAGCGCACGAAAAATCCGGCATCATTTTCCTTGACGCCCGCATGATGGGCAAAATTTTTATAACGCGCGTATTGTCCGTGTGCAGCGAGAAAAAATCCCGGGCGCGTATGCCAGCGCGCTTCGAGACGAAACTGCCAGCTTCGCTCAACGACGCCGCTGGGGAATTTTTCGTGATAACCTTGCGCGATCGAAAAATTTTCCCATGGCCGGTCAAAGGTGGAATCGATGCGGCCTTCGCCGCGGCGCAGCAGCTCCGTCGTCAAAGCAAGCTGCACCCGTTTGCCGGCGTACAAATTCGCGTGCAGGAGCCAGCGGTCAAAATCGTTGCCGAGAAAATGCGCCAGCGGGCGTCGCCGATGCAAAAATTTCTCCCACTCGCGCACGGTGTTATACGTGCGATTGGCGACGCGGGTGTATTCCAAACCGATGGTCGCTGCTTGCACGGCTTTTTCGAAGCCTAACAAATAACCGATTTCGTTTGGCTCCAAATCGCCGCGGCCGCGCTTTTCAACCTGCACGTCGTCGACAAGAAGCTGGCCGTAACATTCAAGTCCGGCTTTGGGCCGCGCGACAAAATCCAACGCCACGAAAATGTTGCCGCCTTGCTTGTCGTTGATCTGCTCGCCGTGATAAATGATGACTGGGTTCAGGTAATACCATTCAAACACGCGACGCGGGTCGCCATGGACAACAAATTGTGAAAGGCCGACGGACAGCCGATTTTTGCGCAGCTCGATTTCGGCGCGCCCCGCCGTAAGAAAGCGCTGGGCCTCGTCAACACCGTAACGCGCGGCAGAAGAATCAGATAATGGCGCACGGTCCAGTTTGGCGGCGACATAAGTGAAACGCGCGCGCGATAAATCAAGTCGCGCGAGGAAATGATCGACCGGCCTGGAATAATCGGAAATGAGCAGCGTGGCGTCCTGCCCTCGGCCCCAGCGCAGGAAGTCACGTCCGAATTTAAACAAATATTTGCCGAAATGCAAGAGCGCGTAGGCTTGCTCGGTAAAGCCGGTAAAGCCTCGCCAGCGTTTGCCGAGATAGAGCGGATCGTCGCCGAGCGTCTGATCCATATTGATCACATTGAACAACGCCAGATGGCGATCCGGAAGGATGCCGAGGTGGGTGCGCACCGCCAAGCGTGAACGAAGCTCATCGTTCTGAATTTGTCCGGCATTTTCAATGAGCCGGCCGCCAACCCATAATTTGGGATAACAGACTTCGGGCATTGTGTCGGGAGAGCGCAATCGTTGCAGCCAAAATTGTTCGGCGGCGCTGTTGGCATGAGAGCCGAGGCTGTCGACGACGGCGGCGAGTTGTTGATATCGCAGCGGCAAATTCATCAACATCGTTTCCGGCAAACGATGCCGCAACCCAAGTTGCTGCAAATACTCGTAAGCCCAGTGGTTGGTTGGGAGCGTGACAATTTCCTGCGCAGAGGCAGTTTTCAAACAATTCAGCAAAAGCCAAATTATACTTCCGTTCAAGAGAATCTTAAGCCGTGTGATCAAGCTTTGATTGATCATGTATTGCCGATTTTTTATCATCCTTGAATTCTCAGCAAGACAGGCTGAAGGCCCTTCGGAGTGCCGTTTAAATAACTTTCCGATTTCTCAAACCGCGAATGCACGCTAATAAACACGAATTAAAAATTAGCGTATATTCGAGTTTATTAGCGGTTTCAGAAAAATGAGCAATTTATTTAAATGGCGCTCTTGAGGGCGTAGCCTGCCCTACGCATTATTATTCACCAAACCGCGAAAGAGCGTCATGCCGATAATTTTTAAATCAAACCAAAACGTCCAGTTCTCGATGTAAAAAATGTCGTATTCCACGCGTTTAGCAATCGAGGTGTCGCCGCGCCAGCCGTTGGCTTGCGCCCAGCCGGTGATACCGGTTTTGACTTGGTGGCGGATCATATAATTCGGCACTTCGTTCTTGAATTGCTGCGTGTGATAAGTGCGTTCCGGCCTTGGGCCAACGACGCTCATGTCGCCGGTCAGCACATTCCAAAATTGCGGCAGCTCGTCCAGGCTCCATTTCCGCAAAAATTTGCCGAGCGGCGTCGCGCGCGGATCGTTGCGAATTCCCAAACCGGCCTCGTTGTCAAATTTCTCCGAGCCGGCCCGCATCGTGCGAAATTTAATCATGCGAAACGGCTTGCGATTCGCGCCCATGCGTTCCTGCATAAAAAAGACCGGCCCGGGCGAGCTGAGCTTGACCGCCGCAGCGATCAGCAAAAGCAGCGGCGCCGCCAAGAACAGCACGATGCCGGAGAACGCAATGTCAAAAATGCGTTTGCCGAGTCGATAGGCCGGGGAATCCACCGGCGTAAAACGCACGCTCACCATCGGCAGTCCGGCAAAATTTTCGACGCGCGTGCGCGGCTGGATGAACTTAAAAAAGTCCGGCACGATATCGGTCGCGATGCCTTCGTGCTCGCACATTTTCACGACATGGGAAATCTTTCGAATCGCCTGCATGGGCAAGGCGATGATCACTTTTTCAACGCCGTGTTTGTCGGCAATGGCAATGGTCTCGGAAGTCCGGCCAAGAATTTCGAGGCCGTAATCCTGTTTGTAAATGCCGTTGGTGAGATAATCATCCACGAAGCCGATGATTTCATAGCCCATTTTCGGATGCCCTTGCACGGTTTGGGCGACGCGCAAGCCGAGATCACCGGCGCCGACGATCAACACGCGCTTTTGGTTGTAGCCGCGCTGGCGGAGAAAATGCAGCGCCGCGCGAATGATGATCCGTTCGGCAAAAAGCAGGGCGAAATTCAGCGCCCCGAAAAGCGCGAAGGTCAGGCGCGAAAATGTGGTTTCACGATAAAAGAACGTGAAGGCGGAGATCAACAGCACGCCGGCGCCGATGCTGAGCAATAGCGGCTGGGCGTCGGCAAACACCGAATCGCTGCGACGCGACTTGTACAGCTTGAACGACGAGAACAACACCAGCCACAGCGGCAAGATGACGCCGAGCAGGATGAGGTAATTCTCCAGCTCCGGAATTTTATTGACCGGCGGAACCACGCCGGAATGAAAGCGAAACTGAAAAGCGCCAAGAAATGCTCCCACGGTCAAAACTAAATCGCCGACAGCCAAGAAAAAGTTCAGGAGTCGTGCGTGATGTTTGAACATGGCAAAAATCAAAGAGGTTGTGCAAAGATGCGATTTGCCGCTTGCTGTTCATGATTGTTTCATCCATGCCGTTGGCAACCCGCCGATCCGTGGCGAGCTGCATGTTAAACTCACAATTCAAAATACGTTCTCAATTCCCCGCCAGCCTTCCACAATGGTAACGCCTCAGATTGGGTGGAGAACCCTGTCATTCTGGAAGAATCTTGTTCCTTGCCTTATCGCATGAGAATCATCTTTTTCGTTTCAACAAAATCACCGGCGGTCAATTTATAAAAATAGACGCCGCTGCGAACGCCGCGCCCGTCATATCGAACCGTTTTGAGGCCGGCGCTTTGCAGCCCTTCAACCACGGTGGCGATCTTTCGGCCTTTGAGATCAAAAATCTCCAAGCGCACGCGAGCCGATGTTGGCAGCGCGTAGCGAATGAATGTCGTCGCATTGACCGGCGAACGCCCGTAGGCAGACGCCCGCAGGGGATTCGGATAATTCTGATACAGCGCGAATTGTTCCGGCATATTGTCGCGCCCTTCAACCGCCGTATCCAAAGGCACGGTGATAAACACCGTCGCCGTGTCGGACAAAATGCCGTCGGTGGCGATGTAATCAAAACGGTCGATGCCGGTAAATTTTGCCTTCGGCATATAAACAATCGCCTGTCGATTATTCGTGACGATGGCCTGTCCATATTGGGGATTGCCGATGGCCGCAATGCGCAGCTTGCGTTGCGCCGGGAACAAGTCGTTCAGCAACACTTTCAACGTGTCAATGCGGCCGGATGTCATTCTAAAATAATCGTGATTGATGGAAAGCTGTTGCTTGTAATTCGGATCCGGCTCGAAGAGATCCTGAAAGGTCAGAAAGGTGAATCCCAGCGAATCGGCGTACTCGATCAAGGCCTGATCATCGCTGAGCATGCTGAATTCAACATCTCTGTAATTCGGTGACGGCGCGGTTACAATCGTTTCAAAGTTAAAAATCAGTAACCCTTTTCGTTGAAACGCTTGGTCGACGCGGCTCCGCATCTGCGCCAGCGTTTCCGGCTGTCCGGGCAAATTGGGGCCGGCCGAGGCGGAGGTGATACGGTAAAAACGCAGCCGCGCGGGATTGTCAATCGGCAACTCATTCGGCGTTTTATCCCATTGATTGCGTATGGTGCGAAAACGCTTGAGCTCCTGAATTTCCGCAAAAATATCCGGCGTCACCCTATCCTGAGGAATGGAAAAACACCAAGTGGTTTTAAAACCAGACTCGACAAACGGCTCTAAAGAATATAGCTGCATTCGCTCGTCTTGCGGTAATTGCAGGAGGTTTTTATAAACGGCGCCGTGATGCGTCGTGCTCCAGCCGTATTTATTAACCAATTCGGCAATGCGGTCCAAGCCGACATAACGAACGATCAAACCGCCTTTGGCGCGATTGTGCGCCCATTGGCGTTTGGCAAAATCATACGTGAAATCAATATTGGCGCGATAGCCGCGTTGGAGCAGCCACGGCGTCAACAAACTATCGGCATTGTCGCGATAATGATTGAAATGAATCACACACACCGGCCCGCGCGGTTGCGTATATTTAATTTCGTCTATCCACAAAATCTGTTCGACGTCCGAGTTTTCTGCTATGAAAACAATTTTGCTGGCGTGCTGCAAATCTTCCGGCGCGCCGTCGCCGTATGGATACAACCATGCCGAGGCGCCGCGGTCATGCCAACTATCGACGGGAGGATGCGAACCGCGATCATTGTATTCCACCGGCACGGGCAGCCAGAAAACTTTTCCATTTGCCGTGATCATCTTGGCCTCGATCTCGCCGGCATAATTGTTTCGGCGGCAGGCCATATAAATGACTTGCGCGCGCAAATCAACGTCGATAAAACGCAACTCGAGCGTGACCAGACTGCTATTCGGAGGAATGGTCCACTTGATCGAGCCGCCGCCGGTCTGAAACGAGGTTTTATCGACCTCAACGATTGTCCCCGGGGTCGCGAACCATTGGTGGAGATTCGTTCCGCGAGAAAGATATTTGTAGCCGGTTGAATCCGGATCCCAATATGTTTGACTTTGCGCCGCCTCACAGAATACCAACAGCAAAAACAACTTCAAAAACAATTTCATAAAAAATCCTCACGAAAACGGTTTTGCTAGTGCAGGACAATCATTTTTCGCGTTTGAACAAGCGCTCCCACCTGCAGCCGGCAAAGATAAACACCGTTGGGGTGATGAGAAGCATTCCATTGAATCGTTCGAATGCCCGGGCCTTGAATCGCCTCGACCAGTGTCGCCACCTTTCGTCCGGTTGCATCAAAAATTTCCAAACGTACCGGAACGCTTTTATAGAGCGCATAGCGAATCGTCGTGACGGCATGGCCGGAGATTTCATTCGCCGGCAGCGGGTTGGGGTAATTTTGATGCAATTCAAAAAGCGCCGGCGCGCCGTTCCTTCGATCCTCGACGGCAGTATCAAATGCAGAGGTATCACCGGCCGCCAGACGCAAGCTGTCAAGCTGAAAGCGCAGCCGGCGCAAAATTGGCGCAAAGGCCGGGTTGTCGATCAGGTTATTCTTTTCAATCGGGTCGCTGCGCAAATCATACAACTCGTCGATGGCGTTGAAATCGGCATGTGTGATATATTTGTAATCGTGCGTCCGGATGGCGCGAATCGGAGGGATCATTGACGTTATCGGATCAAAAAAATATTCATATAAGAAGCTGTTCCGTTTCACCTCGCCGCCGGCCAATTTTTGCAAAGAAATGCCTGGCAGGTTGCGGGCCGCGCTCATTCCCGCAGCCTCAAGGAGAGTCGGCGCAATATCCAAATTCAAGACCAGGGTGTTGGCCCGCGATCCCGGCGTGAACCATTTGGGATAGCGCACGAATAAAGGTATTCGTATCGACTCTTCATAAGCCAGACGCTTGTCGCTGAGATTGTGTTCCCCCAACATATAGCCGTTATCACCAATGAAAATGACGAGCGTTGTGTCAAGCGCCTTTTTCTCCGCCAATTTCGCCAGAATTTTCCCGACGCTTTCCTCGACGCCAGCCAGACATTCATAATACCACTGCGTCCTCTGTTTAAAATCCAGATTGGCAAAAAAGGGAGCGTACTCTTTCAAAAAAGCGGGTTTGGCGGATAAGTTTTCGCCCCAAGTCGGGGGAAGAACGATATTCGCATCTTTGTACTGACCTGAGAAGCGCGATTGTGACGTGAAAGGATCATGAACCGCCTTGTGGGAAAGGATGAGAAAAAAAGGCTGCTGCCGATCACGCGTTAAAAACTCAAGCGCGTAGTCGGTTAAAATATCGGTGATGTGGCCCGTGGCTTGAATTTGCCGGCCATCGACATTGATCAAAGGGTCCAGATATTTGCCTTGCCCGAAAAAGCTTATCCAGCGATTGAACCCGGGTTTGGGTTGATCATCATTGTAGCCCATGTGCCACTTGCCGATAAACGCCGTGTCATAACCTGAGGTCTGCAAGATTTTGGGAACGGTCGGAAGCCGGGGATTAAGCGGAATATTATTTTCGAACACACGATGATGATGGGTATAGAGTCCGGTCAAAAGCGTGGCGCGGCTCGGGCTGCACAGCGAATGGGTGACGAAAGCGTTCTGAAAGAGCACGCCCTCTTTGGCAATGCGGTCGATATTCGGGCTCTTAAAAAAAGAATGGCCTGTCACTCCCAAGGCGTCTGCGCGCAAGTCATCAACCAAAATGATCAGAATATTCGGAGGGCTCGAATCGAGCTTGACGTCGGTGGCCGCAAATGCTCCGGCACCGCAAAGAAGCGAACCCAACACTGATACAGTTTTCCACAAGCGATATCGCATATGTTAATCTCCGTTTATACCAAACAAGCCGCCGGCTCGCGTACAAGTTTTGTTTCGTCACACTCACGAACGGGCGCCGTGATTTCCGGTTGGAAATCGAGACCCCGGCGCCGCGCGGCCTGAGCGACGTGCGCCGCTATTTTTCGCCGAAACACGTCCGGATGAAAACGAAACGTCGTTTGCCGAATGGCTTGTCGATCTTGAAAAAAAATCTGCTGCGCTTCAAAACGTTCGACGGCTTGCACAATAGCGGCAATAGACTGCTCGGCGAAAAACAATCCGGTCGGTTGTGGATCGGGACGGTCGTGTTCGTCCAGCGGAATGACGGTGTCCAACACGCCACCGGCACCGAAAGCGATGACCGGCACACCGCTCGCGTTCGCTTCCACCGGGATGATGCCAAAATCTTCCACGCCGGGAAAGATCAAGGCGCGCGCCCGCGCCAAAACGCGGCGCATCTCCTGATCGGGCAGCCAATCCAAAAACTCAATATTCGGCCCGGCTAATTTTTCCAACGCCGCGCGCTCCGAGCCGCCGCCGATAATTTTCAGCGGCAGGCGCAGATGATTGAAAGCTTGAATCGCCAAATCGAGGCGTTTATACGGCACCAGCGAAGAGAAAGCCAGATAATAACCATCAACCTGCGAAGAGACGCTGAATTGATCAATCTCGACCGGCGGATGAATGACGCTGGCTTTGCGGCGATAATACTTCCAAATGCGCCGTGCGACAAATCGCGAGTTGGCAATCATCTTGTCGACGCGGTTGGTCGAGGCGACATCCCAGAGGCGCAGGTAATTCGCGACGCTGCGATAGAGCGCTCGTTTCAGAAAATTTCCTTCGCCCCGAGGGAAATAAGTGAAATGCAAATCCCAAATGTAACGCATCGGCGAATGAATATAAGAAACATGCAGCGCCTCCGGCCGCGTGATCACGCCTTTGGCGACGCAATGGCTGCTGCTGATCACCACGTCGTAGGGCGTCAGATCGAACGCTTCAATCGCCATCGGAAAAAACGGCAGCAATTTTGGATAATGCCTGGCGCTGCCCGGAATTTTTTGCAAAAACGAGGTGTGAAGGCGATGCGCTTCGATATCCGCGTCGACGCTGCCCGGGCGATGCACCAGCGTATAAATCTCGGCGTTTGGAAAAAGCCGGCAGATTTCCAAAAACACTTTTTCCCCGCCGCGCATCGAAACCAGCCATTCATGCACCAATGCGATTTTCACTATCAACCTTTAATGGGAAACATCTTCCAAGTAACTTGTCATGCCTGCCCTGGCCGCAGGCCAGGGCTGGAAGCATTTTTTCAATTGGCACGGTGCCGGGTTGAAAAAAAGTTTACCACGAAAATAACTTTCGTAGTACCTTAATTTTGCACGAAAATTGTTCTTTGAAATACTTGCGATAAATTGGCGAACTTCGACAGGGGCGTACGACTCCCTTACGAAGTCTTGAACG
>Ga0247727_10005828_pt1 | contig 24612 bp, 23 predicted proteins | sample WisWelCaveWW1625_FD_202498 | JGI IMG/M metagenome (GOLD analysis project Ga0247727, IMG submission 202498) | Biofilm microbial communities from Wishing Well Cave, Virginia, United States - WW16-25 | ecosystem: Environmental > Aquatic > Deep subsurface > Groundwater > Cave microbial mat | place... | reverse complement strand
ATCGGACTAAACTCCGATGCGGTCGTCTCGGGCAATATCGGGTCGCCGAAACGCATGGACTACACCGTGATCGGCGACGGCGTCAATCTCGCCTCGCGGCTCGAAAGTGCCTGCAAGGCGTACGGCGCGCACATTCTGATCAGCGAGTTCACGTTCGGCAAATTGCGCGCGACGTACCGCAGCCGCGAAGTCGATTCCGTGATCGTGAAGGGCAAGACCGAGCCGGTGCGCGTGTACGAGGTGCTCGATTATCACACCGACGCCACGTTCCCGCACATGGCCGACGTGCTCGGCCATTTCCGCGACGGACTCGACGCTTACCGCCACGGTCTTTGGGACAAGGCGACCGCGTCATTTCAGAGCGCACTGAGCCACCACGCCGGCGACAAGGCCTCGCAACTCTACGTGGGGCGTTGCGAACTCCTGAAGAATAACCCGCCGCCCGACTGGGACGGCGTGTGGAAAATGGACCACAAGTAACACGCTGGACCGGCCGCAACGCTGAAGTCTGGAGCGACTGCCGTTCCGGCAGCAATGTGGCTCCAGAGCCCGCCAGGTTAAGCCATAAGTATTTTTAATTGAATTGGTTACGACGATCCGCCGGTCGGCTGCGGCACACTTCCGACCCGTTCCCCAACGCGGTTGGGGAACTCCCCAACGCCATTGGGGAACTCCCCAACGCCATTGGGGAAAGCACCGACGCCATTGGGGAATGCCCCAACGCGGTGGGTGAACTCACCGGCGCCGATGGGGAACTCCCCTTTTTCGGAGGGGAACTCCGCACCGCGGCTGGGGACTACATTATCGACAAGTGAGATCGCGCGAAACGTGGCCGCGTTGTGCGACTTCGACTACGCCAGCAACGCCGCCCAGACGCACCCGCTAGCCTACGTTGTGTCATTTTTCGAAAGCCGGCTATAATCCGGCCCGGCGATGGAATCGACGCGAATGCGAGTCGGCATCGGGCAGGACACTCATCGTTTGGTGGAAGGCCGCCCGCTCGTGCTGGGCGGCGTGACGGTGCCGCACACCCACGGCCTCGCTGGCCACTCGGACGCTGACGTTGTGTTGCATGCTGTGGCCGACGCGCTGCTCGGCGCCGCCGCGCTCGGCGACATCGGCGAATTGTTTCCCGATACCGACCCGGCGCTTCGCGGCGCGGACTCGGCGGTGCTGCTGCGAGATGTCGTCGCCCGCATTCGCGCAGCCGGCTGGCAGCCGGTTAACCTGGACGCGGTCATCCACGCGGAGCGGCCAAAACTTGGCGCGCACAAGCTGGCCATGCGAAATCGCATCGCCGAATTGCTTGGCCTCGACCCGGCCGCCGTCAGCGTCAAGGCGAAGACCGGCGAATCGGTCGGCCCGATCGGACGCGGCGAAGCAATCAGTTGCGAAGCCGTCGTGCTGCTCGATCGTGCCGGCGCAAGTTCGCATTAAGTCGCTCCGAAACGAGCCATGACCCGAATTGCCGTCGCCCAGACTGAAGCCGACACAGCACGGTGCTTCACCGTGATGTCCGAACTGCGCACGCACTTGACCCTTGACGTGTTCGCCGAGCAGGTGAAGCGGCAGCGCGAGTCGTCCAGCTATCAATTGATCTATCTGGAAGATGGCGGGGCGATTCGCGCAGTCGCCGGCTTCCGAGTAGCAGAGTGCCTGGCCTGGGGCAGGTTCATGTACGTTGACGACCTTGTGACGTCGCACGACGAGCGATCGAAGGGCTACGGTGACGCGCTGTTCGATTGGCTGCTGCACTATGCGAAACAACAGAACTGCGACCAGCTTCACCTGGATTCCGGCGTGCAGCGATTTCGCGCGCACCGGTTTTACTTTCGCAAGCGGCTGGCGATCACGAGCTACCATTTTGCAATGAAGTTGACGTGAGTTCACGGAGGTTCAATGGCACTGCGAGTCTACAACACGCTGACCGGCCAGAAGGAGCCGTTCACGACGATCACGCCCGGCCGCGTCGGCATTTATTGCTGCGGCCCGACCGTTTACATGAACAGCCACATCGGCCACATGGTCGGCCCGGTGATCTTCGACACGATCAAACGATACCTCACGTACGCCGGCTATCACGTGACGCTGGTCGTGAACGTTACCGACGTCGAAGACAAGCTGATCAATCAGGCGAACAAGGAGAACACGAGCGTGGCCGCGCTGGCGGAGCGGGTGACGGCCGACTACATCGCCAATTTGCGCAAGCTCGGCGTGGACGGCATCGATCACATGCCGAAGGCGACCGAGAACATGGACGGAATCATTCGCATCACGCAGGGACTGATCGAGCGTGGGTTCGCGTACGAGGCATCCGGCGACGTGTACTTCGACGTGTCGAAAGACGACGACTACGGCAAGCTGAGCCATCGCGACCCGGAGGCGCTGCGCGCGGGGGCGCGTGTTGAGCCGAGTCCGCTCAAACGCAATCCCGGGGATTTCGCGCTCTGGAAGTCGGCGAAGCCGGGCGAGCCGGCGTGGGACAGCCCGTGGGGCCGTGGCCGCCCCGGCTGGCACATCGAGTGTTCGGCCATGAGCATGCGGCTCTTGGGCGAAACGTTTGACATTCACGGCGGCGGTCTCGACCTCGTGTTTCCGCACCACGAAAACGAAATCGCCCAATCGGAGAGTTACACGGGTAAGCCGTTCGCGCGGTACTGGCTGCACAACGGCCTGCTGCAGCGCACCGGCGAAACGACGAAACTCGGCGCCCGCCCGCGCGTCGGCGACCTCAAAGAGCAAGAGGTCGAGAAAATGTCGAAGTCGAAGGGCAACATCGTCACGATCACCGAGTTGCTCAGCCGTCATCAGCCGGAGACGATTCGCTTTTTCCTGCTCGCGACGCACTACCGCAGGCCGATCGATTTCAGCGACGACCGCATCGAGGAAGTGAGCCGCGGGCTGCACGCGTTCTACCGATTCTTCGACCGATTCCAGCGCATCACGGGCGAGAGTTTTCATTCGTTGCCGGTTCCGAATAAGGCAGGCGAGTTCGCCGTCGCCGGGCCACAATCGCAATTCCTCGAAGAACTCAAAACCCTGCGCGACCGGTACATCGACAACATGGACGACGACTTCAACACCGGCGGCGCGGTCGGCGTGCTGTACGATTTGCTGCGGTCGCTGAACGGGTTTGCCGACCGAGCGGATCTGGAGGGCGCGGGCAAGTCCGACGCGACGCTGCTGGACGCGCTGCGCCGCGGCGCCGCGCTGTTGCGCGATCTGGCCGGCATCCTCGGCGTCTTCCGTGCACCGGCCGGCACGCCCACCACGGTGAAGAACGAACTGGCCGGGAAGCTCGTCGAACTGCTCGTGGACCTGCGCAAGCAATCCCGCGCGAAAAAGGACTTCGCCATGGGCGACGAAATCCGCAAGCGACTTAGCGATCTCGGCGTCACGCTCGAGGACCGGCCCGACGGAACGACCTGGCGGATTCAATAACCGATCGAGGGGTCGTCTGCTGACGGACGTGCTATGAAACCACATTTTGCCGCCGGCGAACGCACGGCCGGTTCCATCCTCGGAATCGACCCCGGCTTGGACACGACCGGCTACGGCATCCTCACCGTGCGCGACGGCCGGCTGGAAATCCGCGAAGCCGGCGTGATCCGAACCACACCCGACGAGTCGCTGGGCAGCCGCATCGAACAGATCTACGACGGCATTCGCGAACTCATCACCGGCTTCCACCCGGCCGTGATGGCGGTCGAGCAGTTGCACAGCACGTACGAGCATCCGCAAACCGCAATCCTGATGGGCCACGCCCGCGGCGTGATCTGCCTCGCCGCCGCACAAGAGGCCGTGCCCATCGCCAACTACCGGCCCACGCAAGTCAAAAAACTTCTCACCGGAAGCGGCCGCGCGACTAAGGATCAAATGCAGCGCGCGATCCAGACTGAGTTTCGATTGGAATCGCCTCCGCAGCCGGCCGACGTCGCCGACGCACTTGCCGTCGCGCTGTGTCACTTCTACACTACTCGTCACGCAGTCCAGGTTGGAGCCACATGAAATCCATTGCGATCAAAGTCAATGAGCCGTTGCCGCCCAGCCTCTTGAGCGAAGCTGAACAAGAGCCTGTGCTTCTAACCGTCGAGGGAAGGCCCCGTTACGTGATCCGATCAGTCGCGGGAATCGCCGCGCAACCGTCTGAGGCCGAGCTTGCCGCCAGTGAAGACGAAGATTGGCGCAGCATGTCCATGAGAAACCTGCTGAACGCGTACGGTGAGGAAGACGCGATCTATGACGAGCTATGAGTTCGGCGACGTCTTGCTCGTCGACTTTCCGCAGGTCGCCGCTCCCGGCAGAAAACTGCGACCTGCCATCGTGGTGCTTGACGTGGGCGATGACGACGTCGTAGTTGTGCCGATCACGTCGGTTCAACGCAGCGCCGCCGGCGATCATCCGATCTCGAATTGGCGGCAGGCAGGCCTTCGAATCGCGTCGTGGGTTCGCCTCGCGAAAGTGACCACGGTGCTGAAACACGAGCTCGGCCGACAAGTCGGCCGCTTGTCCGCAGAGGACAGACACGAGCTTGTGACCGCCTGGAATTCGCTTTACGATCTGCGCCCATGATCAACAAAGTCACCGGCACACTCCGAACCGTTCACGGCGATGAGATTTCGCTGGAGATAAGCCACTTCGAGTATCAGGTGCTCGTGCCGGAGTTCGTGCGCCGGCAGGTGCAGCAAAAGCTTGGCGAGGCGATCACGCTGCACACGATCGAGTACATCGAGGGCAATCCGATGCAGGGCCGGCTCGTGCCGCGGCTTGTCGGGTTCATTACGGATGCCGAGCGCGAGTTTTTCGAGGTGTTTTGTTCGGTCGATGGCGTCGGCGTGCGCAAGGCGCTCAAAGCCCTGGTGCGGCCGATTCGCGATATTGCCGCGGCGATTCAGAATCAAGACAAGGTGACGCTCGCGACGCTGCCGGGCGTGGGCGAGGCAACGGCCGAGCGAATCATCGCCAAGCTGCGTCGCAAGGTCGCCAAATTCGCGCTCATGGTGGACCGCGCCGCGGCGGCAGCGGTCGCCGAAGCGGAGCCGACGGCGATTCAAGACGCACTCTCCGCGCTCCTGAGCGTGGGCCACTCCGAGTCGGAGGCACGCGGTCTCCTCGACAAGGTGCTCGCCCTTGGCAAGAAACTCAAATCAGCGGCCGACATCCTGGAAGAAATCTTCCGGCTCAGCCCACCGCGTTGAGTTGTACGCGGCCACCGGCCACGCGCCGCTTGATTCGGCCGCATTGCTCGGCTAGCATCTCGACGTCTCGCTTCATGTCGCCGACCCATCTTGGAGGAGTTTTCCATGCGCTCGCAGCGATTCAGCCTCGTGGACCTCGCGATGGCCACCTCGTTTGTCGCCATCGTGACGGTGATCCTGACGCCGGCTGTGCTCAATGCCCGCACGGCGTCGCGACAGCAGGACTGCGCGAACCATTTCAAAATGATTGGAATCGCGCTGCACAATTATCACGCGACCCATCTCCTTTTCCCACCGGGCCGCATCTGGGATTCGGACCCATTGCGACCGGCGCACGACAACGGAGCCACTCTCATGGCGCTTCCGTACATCGAACAGGAGGCAGTGTACAACGCCTTCAACTTCTACATGGCGTGGTCCACCGTTCAGAACAAGACCGCGTGCAACCAGAGGATCGCGGTATTTCTTTGTCCGGACGCCCCGATGCATTCGATGTCCGAGAAGGTCGATCCAGTCGGCGGTCCGACGAGCATCGCCTACAGTCTCGGCAGCCTCGCGTGGCTGACGCATCCGACGCACGCGGCGGCAAAATTGGGGCCGCAGCCGGAAGGCGTGTTCTTCGACAACTCCGCCATCGGCGCTCGAGAAATCGTCGATGGCATGTCGATGACCGTGTTCGCGTCCGAACAGATCATCGACGCCAATCGGCGCGACGGCTCCGCGGAAATGACCGGCGAATGTTCCGGCGCCGCGACGGAAGGCAAGCAGCACTTCGAGCGTTCCGGCAGCCGCTGGGCCGCCGGGCATCCGTCGAGCAACTACTTCAACGCGCGGCGCCGGCCGAATGATGCGGAGTCCGATTGTTTTCACGGCACGCCCGTCGGAATCGGCTCACTGAACAAAGTGCCGCGCAGCCGGCACGTTGGCGGCGTCAACGTGCTCTTCGCTGACGGCTCGGTGAAGTTTGTGCGTGACAGTATCGACCTGAGACTGTGGCAATCGCTAAACACGCGGGCAGCTCAAGAAGTCGTTGATCCCGCGTCGTTTTGATGGATTCACGGCAATTGCCGGTGTTCGTAGTACCGGCTCAGCGCGCGAATCCGTTTCACTTGATAGGCCACGACGACGCCGAGCACGACAAGCACGACGAGCAAAATGATGTGTCGGAATAGCGGCTCGCGCAGCGGCGGGCCGACCAGAGTAAGGAACAGCATAAGCCAAAGATAGGCGACGATGCTCAGCGCGCACATGAACCAAACAAGTCGCTCGCGAAACCACAGCCCCGATGCGGCGACGAGACCGGGGAAGACACCGACGACCGGGCCCTCCAGATCGCGCGTGATCATCACCACCGCGGTGAACAGCATGACGTCGGCGGCGGCCCAGACATAACGTGCTCGCTCGGCGATGCGATCGAATGAGAGCAGGTGTTGGCAGGCCAGACAGATGACTGCCCAGCCCGCGAGCACACCGATTACTCTCAAGTGTGTGACCGGATCGACGCTTTGCGTCATCGAATAGTTCGCTTGAACGATTACTGCGCACAACGCGAGCATGCCGACGTGCGACGCGAGCGCCGGTTTTCGCCGCGACCAGCGTCGCAGTCGCTGAAGAATACCCGGCGGCCGCGCGTCCACCGACTCGCCCTTGAGAAGGCGTTCCAGATCCTCCGCGAGCGCGAGGGCCGTCGTGTACCGTGCCTCGGGCGATTTTTCCAGGCAGCGCAAACAGATCATTTCCAGATCGCGCGAAACATTCGAGTTGAATTCGCGCGGCAGGCGCGGCTCGGCTTCGAGCACTTGCACGAGCGTGTCCAGCGGCGTCGCTTCGCGGAACGGCGGCCGGCCCGTGAGCAATTCGTAAAGCACGGCGCCGAGCGAATACACGTCGCTGCGCGGTCCGACCTGCGAGCCGCGAGCAGCCGCCTGCTCCGGAGCCATGTAGCTTGGCGTGCCCACAATCGCGCCGCTGTGCGTAGCGCCGCTGTCGGTCATCAACACCTTGGCGAGGCCAAAATCAGTGACGTGCGGCTGGCCACGCGAGTCGATCAAAATATTCGACGGCTTCAAATCGCGGTGTACGATACCCTGAGCGTGCAGGTGATTCACGGCCCGCGCGATCGTCGCGACCAGCTCCGCGGCCGCGGTCGGCTCGATTGGACCGCTCGCAAGTCGCACCGCCAAGCTCTGCCCCTCGACGTGCTCCATCACGAAATAATGCTGGCCGTGCAATTGGCCGACTTCGTGAATGCCGACGACGTGCGGGTGCTGCAGTTTCGCCGCCGCCTTCGCCTCCGCGTAAAACCGCGCCACCTGATCGTTCGTGGCAAGATGACTCGCGAGGATCATCTTGATCGCAACCAACCGGTCAAGACTCTTCTGCCGCGCCTTGTACACGACGCCCATGCCGCCGCGGCCGAGTTCCGCGAGTAGTTCGTAGTCGCCAAAATCGGACCGGACCGCGGCACCCGGCGAACTGTCACGGGCAGGAGCCGCCATGGCGATCGCATCGGTCACAATTTGCGTCGGCGCGGATTGAACAACGCGCGCGCGGCCGTCCAGGTGCTCGGTCGGCGCCGGTGCGAGACTTGCGATCGCGTCGAGACAATCGAGTGCCGCGGCCAATTCCGGATGACGCGCCAGAAACTGACGGCGATCGGGCGCCGAGCCGGCGTGCAGCGCGGCCAGGTACGAGTCAAGCAACTCGAACGCCTGTGCGTCGGCAGGATCGTCGGGCTGATCAGACATCGCCGCCCAGAGCCTCTTGGAGTTTTCGGATGGCCCGCATCCACAGCATCTGCACGGCCGGCCGCGTCCGGCCCATGCGCTCGGCCACGTCCTCAAACGACAGCCGCTGCATGTTGCGCAAAATGATCACTTGCTGATGATCGGGCGACAGATTGAGAATCGCGTCGGCGACACGCAGCTCGCGCTCTTGTCGCATGAGTTGGACGCTCGGCGTATCGATCGAGTCGGCTGGATCGAAGGCGAATCCCGACGAGTCGCCGGCCGGCGGCTGCAGCGCGACCTCGCGGCGCGTCTGGCGTTTTTCCGTGCCGCGATATTTGCGAATCACGTCGGCCGCATTGTTTGCCAGAATGCCGCGCAGCCACGCGAGCCACTCGCCGGCGGACGTGCCTTGAAATCGCGCGAAATCGCGATGCGCCTCGAGCAGAGTCTCCTGAACGATGTCGGAGGCGTCCACCTTGGCCTGCATCCAACTTTCCATCTGCGAACGCGCGATCACGTTCAGGTAGCTGCGGCACGCGTGAAAGAGGCGATCCAACTGCTGCCGGTCGCCGGCCCGCGCTCGGCCCAGCATTTCCACGATGCTCGAATCGTTGGCGGAATTCATCGCTCGCCGCTTTCTGAACGGAATTGTACTGGAGTGTAGCCGAGCCGCGCGGCCGATGCCACAACGCCAACTCGATTGCCGGCGACGAACTCACGCGGCGCGGTTGACTCCGGCTCGCCGTGTCCTAGGCTTGCTCAGACAACAAGCGACGCGGTCTCGAACGCATTTCACCAATCAATCGCGAGACCGCGAAGGCACGAGGACGACGAGAATCTTGATGGCCTGACAGGCAAGCTCGACTCACATCATTTGCATGACCGGACAATCGTCCGGCCTCTCTCAGCAGATTGCACATCAACGCCGCCTGGCCCGGAATTGTATTCCCGGCATTTGGGGGCAAATTTTTTGCGAAGAGGAGTTACCATGAAACGCTTTCTGAGTCCCGTCGTGAAGTTCTTGAAGTCCGAGGACGGCCCGACCGCGGTCGAGTACGCCGTCATGCTGGCGCTGATCATTATCGTGGCGCTGGTCGCGATCCAGACGGTGGGCACGCGCACGTCCGCGACGTTCAACAACATCGCGCAGCAAATGCCGAGTTCGTAACGCTGATTTGCGGAGTTACGAACAACGGTCGCACGGTAATCTCGCCGCCGCGCGCTTGCGCGCCGGCGCGTGCAGCCGGGCTGCAACACGGACGCAAACGTGAATCGCGACAGCATCGTCCACTCTCAACCTGTCGCGGCCTCTCGCGCAGCCCGGCTGCCGTCGGCCGTTGGCGCACCACGCGGCGAATCGGCAGGGTGCATGCGCGCTGTCCCAATTGACGGAAGCACCCCGTCACAGTAAACCAACGTCATGGAATTGGACGTATTGGGCATTCTGTTTCGCTGGATGCACATCCTGGCCGCGATCGCGGCCGTGGGCGGCACGATCTTTATTCGGCTCGCGCTCATGCCGTCCGTCGGCGTGCTCGGCGACGAAGCCCGCAAGACGCTGCACGAAGCCGTTCGCTCGCGCTGGTCCAAGGTCGTGATGGCGGCCATCGCCTTTCTGCTCGTGAGCGGCGGATACAACGTCGTCGTCACGGCAACGCGCTACGAGCTGCCGGCCTATTACATGCCGCTGTTCGCGATCAAATTTTTCATCGCGCTGGGCATCTTCTTCATTGCCAGTGCGCTCGTTGGACGCGCCCCGGCGCTCGCTCCGATCCGGCAGAACGCCCGCTTCTGGCTGACGCTGAATTTGATCCTCGCCATCGTGCTCGTCTGCATTTCCGGCGTGCTGCGCATGGCGACGAAGCCGGCGAAAGGTCAAGCGGCGTCGCGCACTTCCAGCGCCGGCGCCCACGCGGCAAGCCGCGGATCGTGACTGAGCAGGATGAGCTGATGATCCGGCGTTAGTGAATCCCAGCATGCGCGAATCGCGGCCAAGCGTTCGGCGTCGCAGTTCACGAACGGGTCGTCGAGGATAAATGGCAGGTCAAGACCGGCCGTGGTGGCGAGGTAGACGGCAAGATAAAGTTGGTCGCGGGCGCCGTGGCTGAGTTGGTCCGGGGCGTAGCGCGTGCCGTCGTCGTTCTGCAGCCGGAGTCGCAATTCATCGTCGAGTTCGACGCGGCGGCCGGCCGTGCGGCTGAAATCGGCGAAGAAGGCGGTGATGCGGCCTTCGAGCGCCGTGCGTTCGACGCGCTTCAACTCCTGCATAAGCCGGCTTGCCTCATGAAACTCCGCGACGATCTGGTCGCGCCTCTTTTCGAGTTCAGCCCGCTCGGCGCGAAGGGCATTGAGTTCGATTTCAAGCGTGGCCTCGTCCGTACTTGGCTCTGAATCCAACTGCCGGATGGTGGCCGCAGCATCGGCCCGCTCGCGTTCGGTGGCATCGAGCGAAGCCTGCTGTTCCGCGCGACGCGCGTCGAGTTCGCCAGCTCGTTCCGCCGCAAGTCCGGGCGGCGCATCGACGGCATCCCACAGTTCGACGTTCTTGCTCAGCAGTTCCTGCGATTCGGCGCGAATCGTGGCCACCAGCCCCTCGGCCTTGCCCGCCTCGTGTGCGAGTTCTTCCAGCGTGACAAATCCAGACTCGGCCACCAGCTCGGCCGCCTGCCGTTCGAGGTCGCTGATTTGTTGAACGGCGTCGTGCCGCCCGGCTCGCGCGGCGAGCAGGCGAGCGGGATCGTTGTCGAAGCGGCCAAGGAATGGCTCTAGTGCGGCCACGGTCTCTGCCTGCTGCGCGGCGGCTCGCTCAACGTCCGCGGCGAGGTCCTCCGCAGTTGGAACAGTTTCCAATTCCAGCTCGCGCTCGGCGATGCGTCGCTCCAACTCGCAACAGGCGGCGGCCCGCTCGCGCAGCCAGGCGACGTCGGTTTCCGTGGTGAACGGTGCGATCGTGTCTGCCAACCGAAATTCCTGCTCCTTAAGCGATCGCTCAAGCGATTCCGCTTCATCGACCGCCTGCAATCGCGCGGCCTCGGCCTCCGGGTCTGGACAGGCGACGGTCTGAAGTCGATCCACCTCGCGGCAGTTCTCGGCGAAGCGATCCCATGAATACTCATCAAGCGCGACGCACCACGAAACGAGGTCGGCGACAGTCTCGCGCGATTGCTCCGGTCCGTGTCCGCTCGCAGCAGCGTCCGCCTGGTTCAACTCGATCACGGGCCACCAATCGTCCGGCAGCCGATTCGTCGGTTGAGCCCGCCACGAATCCTCCGAGGCGGCGAAGAACCGCTGGCAGTGCGTCGCGAACTGTTCGCGCAGTCGGGCCAACTCGTTCTCGCGCCGGACGAGTTCCGCGCGCGACCGATCGAGTGCTTCGGACGATTCGCCGAGCAGATCTTTGGTCTCCGCGTCGAAGCCGTCGAGACGTGTGCCCGCGGCTCGCGCCCGATTCGACGCTTCGGCAAGTTGCTCCTCGTTTGGTAGCTGGCGGAGTTCGGTTTCGATTCGTTCCAATTCGCGGCGATACGCGGGCCAAAGTCGCCGCCATTCCGCCTCACGTTCCGCCGGCACCGCGAATCCTTGTCCGAGTTCGGCGACGACCGCGTCGAGGCCGCCGGTGAGTCGCAATTGCTCGGCCTGCGCGTCGCGAAGCCCTCGATCGCTCGCGTCGGATTCAGCCGAGTCAATCCGGTAAACCCAACGCAGCGACGCGGAAATTCCGGCGGCGACGAGCATTCCAATCCAGCGCGACCAGCCGGAACCGAAGATGAGCGCCGTCACGGTCACGACGCCGCCGAGCGCCGTCAGTCCGCGACGCCAGTACGTGCGGCGGTCGAGTTGCTGTTGCGTCTCGCGCGCGTGGTCGATCATTCCGCGTGACTCGGCCACGCGCGCCTCGGCCGCGCGGCGGCTGTCCCAGAGCTCAAGCAGGTTCGCCGGCGCCCCGGCGAAATCGACGTATCGCTGTTCCAGGTCCCGGCGCGCGGCATCGAGCGATTCTTTCGCGCGATGCGCCGCCTCGAGCAACGCCTGCAACTCGGCAAGCTGCGACGCAATCGCGGCGCGTTCGTTCGCTCGCGACTGTTCCAACTCGCGATGGACCGCATCCGCGTGGACGATTTTCGCGGCGTGATCCGTGACCCAGTTCGATTCGACGGCGGCGATCTCCGACGTCGCCGTGAATTCGGCGCGGCGCGCCGCGAAGTCGGTCGCGAATTGCCGAGCTTGGTCGAGCCGTGCTGGCCAATCCGGTCCCAGCCGGCGCCACGGCTCCAGCTCATTCAGTCGCACCTGCGCCGCGTCGCGCGCCGGGTCGGCAGCCAACTGATTCAATTCGTTCAGCCGATTTCGCACGCACGCCAATTCGTCCCGAACCAGCCGCAGTTCTTCGACCTGATCGGGCAACTCGGGCCGGCCACGATGTTCGGCGAACTCGGCCGCGAGCGATTCCTGCCAATGCCGCAATTCGCCGGCGAGCCAATCGCGGCGGCCCGTTTCGTCGGCCTGCCGCTTCCGCGCGTCTTCGACGGCCTGTGCCAGCAGCGGCAGGTATTCAAGCTGGTCGGCCAAGTCCTCCGGCGCTGCGTCAAAAATCGCCAACTCGCCTGCGAGTCGGGTACGCAGTTCGCCGAGCGGCCGAGTCACCTGCTGACAGCGCTGGTTGAGCGCGTGCAGTCGCTCGTACGATTCGACGGCAGGCCGCAAGCGCGATTCAAGTTCGATCCAGGATCGCCACGCGTCAAGCGACTGCTGCGTGCCGGTCAGTGCCTGACGAAGCTGCTCGCAGCGCGTCTCAAGTTCGCTCCTACGCGATCGATGTTCCGCGATCTGCCGGGATTTTTCGCGAGCCACCGCCTGCGTCGTCTCCATCTCGGCGATTCGGGCAACGATTTCATCGCAGCGGCCGTCGGCGCGTCCGCCGCGCTCGCCACCGGCGCCGAGGCTGATCTGAAACTCGCGCGTGTTGCGCGTGATCTCGCGAACGCGATCGTACAACTCGTGCAAGCTCGCGGCGACCCGTCGCACGGACGGGCCGTAGACGAGGTCAGCGATTCGCGGGTCGATTTGCCACGCGGTCGAAAGCGACGTTTCCTGCGAGACCGTGAACATCGCCTCGTAGACCGCGCGGTCGCCGATGCCGAGCCAATCTTCGAGCAGCCGCGTGTACGGGTCGGGGTCGGTCAGCTTGCGGCCCGGCTTCACGCGCTCTTCGTAACGCAACTCGGCGAAGTTGTCGCGGCCGATGCGCCAAACTTTCAGATCGTGCGAATCGAAGTCGCGACGCACGCGCAAGCGATCGTCGCTCACGGCGAAATCGACCTCGCCCCAAAACCACGGCGGCCGATTCCAACTCCGAAACCGTTCCGCGAAGGCTTGCAGTTTGGCCTTGATCGGCGGCGGACCGAACAGCGTCGCGAGTAGCCCGGCGTGAAATGTGGACTTGCCGAGTTCGTTCGCGGACGTGAAGCTGCACGAGCGGCCGTCGAGGTCGAACCGCGTCGGCCGATCGTACCGGCCAAAGCCCGCCAGCGTCAGTGAAAGGAATCGAACTCGTGCCGCCATGCCTCGCTCGTCCCGTCGCAGCGCGACGCTGCTCGTGAAGGGCCGCCGCACATGCCGCTGTCGTCTCACGCTGAGAACGCGCGGCGGCCTGCGCGACAAACTTGCCGAATCAACTGCTGTCGTTCGCGGGTCGTTCGTTTCGAGGTGTTGCTCTGTGCCCGAATTGGCCGAGCGGGAATCGGCCAAAGTGCGGAATTCTACCGACTTGCGCCGATTCGCCCAATACGAGTGTCCGGCCAATTCACGTCGAAACCCTTTTCACTGCCAGGGGTTGAATTAGCGTGCGGCTTTCGGGTAAGACTGGTCCTGGCAACGAATTACACGTGAAATCTCGCTGCTCCTTCTTCGAGAAACGGAGATTCTGATGCAACACAAATTGCTCGCGGCGACGGGCGTCGTCGTCTTTTTTGTAGTCGTTGGATTCTGCGACGACGACGCGAAGACGACGAAGGACACCGCGGCCAACACTCGCCGCGCGGCGCAGCGGGCGCTCGAACCGTTTAACGATTGGGTCGGCACGTGGCGCGGCGTCGGCCAGCCAAAACGCATGTCGAGCAAAGGGGCCTGGACCGAAGAGACCGACTGGGCGTGGAAGATCGACAAAGAATCGGCCGGAATTCAGGTGATCGTGAAGGACGGAAAACAGCTTTCGAGCGGCGTGCTCGGTTACGACACGCAGTCGAAAAAGTTTCGCTTCACGGCGAAGCTCGCCGATTCCGCGAGCCGCGTTTACGTCGGCGACCGCGCGGAGGAGGGCAAGCTCGTGTTCCTCAATACGGACGACGCGACGAAGGATCAACATCGCCTCACGTTTCAAATGCGGCACGAAGACCGCATGCTGCTCTTGATCGAAACAAAGGCCGCGAACCAACCGTCGTTCGCGCGCGTCGCGGAAATCGGTTACACGCGCAAGGGCGGCAGCTTCGCCGCGGCGGCCGACGCTGGACCCAAGTGCATCGTCACCGGCGGACGAGGCACGATGACCGTCAGCTACAAGGGCAAGACCTACTACGTCTGCTGTTCCGGCTGCAAGCAGGCATTCGACGACGACCCGGAAGGCATCATCGCCGAGGCTGCTGAGCGGACGAAGAAGGAAGCGGGCGAGAAAAAGAAGGGCAAGTGACAGACGCCGGATACGGAGTGCCAACGTCTCAGCGGAGCCGGGGCACAGCTTCATGATGTGCGGCCGGACTCGCGACGGCCCGGAACCTTCGCGGCAAATTGCCTGCTCGCGCGGCGATTCGCCGAACGTGGCCACGCCCGAACGGCGCCGGCGTGTTTCCACGTCGTATAGCGTCTCGCCATGACTGTTTGTGCAGGCTCTTAACTGAATCCTTCGCGAACAGCGCCAGCACCAAGCCGTTCTCATCCCAACTTTCGTCGTCCGTTTCTTTCCGACATTGCGAAAGGCGAAAGGAACCACTGGAAGGTTCTCGGTGGTTCGCCAACGACAACCGGCCAGGCCTGACTTGGCTTGATTCCGAACGCGCGTTGCGTCAATCTCTCTGTGATCGCTGAGCCGGCGTAATCGAGGAATCTGCTGATGAACAAACTGCTCGCGGGCATTATCGCCGTGTGTGTGCTAGTCCGGTCGTCGGTCGGGTCCGCCGATGACGTCCGAAGCGGCGCGGAGCACAACTGGCCGCAATGGCGCGGGCCGTTCGGGACGGGCGTCGCGATCGACGCCGATCCGCCGGTCGAGTGGAGCGAGGGCAAGAACATTCGTTGGAAGACCGCGCTGCCGGGCAAAGGGCATTCGACGCCGATCGTCTGGGGTGATCGCATTTTTCTCACCGCCGGCATACCGGTGGGCGAATCGCTCGAGCCGCGTTACAGCAAGGCGGCCGGTGCGCACGACAATTTGCCGGTGACGCACGTCCAGGAGTTTGCCGTGCTCGCCGTGGGGCGTCGCGACGGGAAGTTACTCTGGCAGCGAACTGTACACAAGAAGCTGCCGCACGAAGGCTGGCATTACACGGCCAGCCCGGCGTCGAATTCGCCGGTCACCGACGGCGAGTTGGTGTTCGCGTTTTTCGGCTCGCACGGTTTGTACTGCCTTGACTTGGACGGCGAAATCAAATGGCGTCGCGACTTCGGCGAGATGAAGGTGCTGCACGGGCACGGCGAAGGGGCGTCGCCGGTGCTGCACGGCGATCTCGTCTTCGTTAATTGGGACCACGAGGGCCAGTCGTTTGTCGTCGCGCTCGACAAGCGAACCGGAGCGGAACGGTGGAAGGTGGACCGCGACGAAGTAACGTCTTGGGCGACGCCGATCACTATCGAGCACGCCGGCAAGCCGCAACTGGTCATCAGCGGAACGAACCGCGTGCGCGGCTACGATCTGGCGACGGGCCGCGTCATTTGGGAATGCGGCGGGCTGTCGTCGAACATTGTCGCGTCACCCGTGGCGGGCGACGGCATGGTCTTCGCCGGTTCGAGCTACGACAAGCGGGCGTTGCTCGCCATTCGGCTCGACGGTGCGCGCGGCGACATCACGGACACAAACCGCGTCGCGTGGAGCCGATTCCGCGGCACGCCGTACGTGCCGTCGCCGCTGTTGTACGACGATTCGCTGTACTTCCTGACGCATTATCAAGGCATCCTGTCGCGCGTGAACGCTAAGACGGGCGTGGATCAGCCCGGCGCGCTGCGGCTCGGCGGCATCGGCAACGTGTACGCGTCGCCGGTCGCCGCCGCGGGCCGCGTTTACGTGACCGATCTCGACGGCAACACGGCAGTGATCACGCACGACGACACGCCAAGCGTCCGCGCGGTCAATCGGCTGAATGACGTCTTCAGCGCGTCCGCCGCGATCGTCGGCCGCGAGTTGCTTCTGCGCGGGCAAAAGTACCTCTACTGCATCGCGGCCGATTAACGTGAACCCAGGTGGAGGCGAGACATGAATCGAATGAAACAAGCCGAATGGATTTGCCTGATTGTCGTCGGTGCGATGCTCGTTGGCTCCGCTGGTTGGACCGCGACGCTCGACGACGCGAAGCTGGATGGCGGCGGCGGAGCCGTCGCGGCGCTCATTGACCGCGTGCGCGCCGCCAGCGCGCAGGGTGCTGGGTCGGTCGAGGCGCGTGCCGCGCGCGACGCGTTGGCAACCCGCGGGCCCGAAGTGCTGCCGGCGCTGCTCGACGGCATGGACACACCCGACACGGTCGTGGCGAATTGGCTGCGAACGGCGTTCGATGAAGTTGCGGCGCGGGCACTGAAGTCCAACCCGTCGTCGCTGCCCACGCCGCAATTGCGCCGATTCGTACTCGACGCGAGTCGGCAAGGTCGCGCGCGGCGGCTCGCGCTCGAACTGCTCACGAAGCTCGATTCCGACGCGTCACGCAAACTAATCCCGCCGCTGCTGGACGATCCCGAATTCCGCCGCGACGCCGTGTCCGCCACGCTCGACGCTGCGGAGCGCGCGCTGAAGGAGCAAAAGACCGACGACGCACTCGCCGCGATTGCCAAAGCGTTCGACGCCGCGCGCGACGCGGATCAGGTTCGCGCCGCGGCGGCGAAGCTCAAATCACTCGGCCGCGAAGTCAGCATCGTCGAGCACCTGGGCTTTCTCGTCGATTGGCACATCGTCGGTCCGTTCGCCGGCCCGGATTTCAAGGCGTTCACGAACGTCTACCCGCCCGAGCGACAGCTCCTCGCGATCGACCTCGCGGCGAGGTACGACGGCCCGCGCGGCAAACTCGCGTGGAAACGCCACCGCACACCCGACGATTTCGGCACGGTCGATCTGGTCAAATCGGTCGAGGCCACGGACGACGCAGCCGCGTATGCGTTCACCGCGATCGACTCGCCTGCCGCGCGCGACGCGCAATTCCGCTGTGGCGCCGACGACAACCTCACGATCTGGCTGAACGGCGAAAGAGTATTCGCCAAGGATGAATGGCAAAACGGCACGCGGCTCGACCGATTCATCGTTCCCGTCCGTCTCCGCGCCGGGCGCAACGAAATTCTGGTCAAAGTCTGCCAAGGCCCAAAATACCGCGACCCCGGCATGGCGAACCCGTGGTCGATGCAGTTTCGGATTTGCGACGCGAGCGGAAAGGGAATTGCAATACCGGCGTCGCCAGTCGATGTGCGCCAAGAATCGTGCGACGAGAAAGAATAGTGGCCAAGCGAACTCGACATTCGCGCTGCTTCATCATCGCCGGACCGAACGGGGCGGGAAAGACCACGTTCGCGCGGCGGTTCCTGTCGTACTTCGTTGATTGCGACTTGTTCGTTAACGCGGACTTGATCGCGGCCGGCCTGTCACCGTTCGCGCTCAAACTGGCGCGACGGCAAGGTAGTTTGGGTCATTCCCAAGAAAAGAGACTCCGCCGCCTGAGAGTGCCGCGCCGGCGCGACGCGGCGGCCGGGGTCGCAACGGTAAGAAGGTCACCATGATTCGCGCCGCAATCGCACGTCTCATTTGCTGGCTTTGCGTTGTGCAATCGAGTGTATTGATTGCGTCGGCAAGCGATTGGCCCGGTTGGCGTGGGCCGCGCGGCGACGGCGTGAGCGACGAGCGCGACGCGCCGTCGCGCTGGTCGGCGACGCAGGGCGTGCGCTGGAGCGCGCCGCTGCCGGGCAAGGGCGTCGGGCAACCAGTGATTTCCGGCGACCGCATTTTTCTCACTTCGTCGGACGGGCATCGCCACGACCAGTTGCAATTCATCTGTCTCGACCGGCGCGACGGCCGCGAGTTGTGGCGGCGGAATTTCTGGGGCACCGCGCCGACGTTGCGGCACGAACAAAAAAGTTCGATGGCCACGCCCACGCCCGTCACCGACGGCGAACACGTCTGGGCGTTTTTCGGGACCGGCGATCTGTTCTGCCTCGATCGCGACGGAAATCTCGTCTGGTGCCGATCGCTCGCCCAGGAATATGAGCCGTTTCAAAACCGCTTCGCAATGGGCAGCTCGCCGGTGCTCGTCGGCGACGTGCTCATCTTGCAGTGCGATCACTGGGGCCAGTCGTATCTGATCGGAATCGACAAACGAACTGGCAAAAACATCTGGAAGACCGATCGCGCGGAACACGTGTCGTGGTCAAGCCCGCTGGTCGTGGACGTGGACGGACGCAAGGAACTAGTTTGCTCCGCGACGTTCCAAGTCAAGGGTTACGATGCCGCGACCGGGCGCGAGCTGTGGTCGGCCGCCGGTATGACGCGCGAGTGCATTCCCACGGCGGTCGCGGGCGACGGGCTGATCTTTGCCGTGTCGGGCATGAAGGGCGAGACGCTGGCGATTCGCGCCGGCGGCCGCGGCGACGTCACCGAGTCGCACGTCGTCTGGCGAAATCAACGCAACGCGCCGTTCGTGCCGTCGGCGATCCTGTTCGACGGCCTCTACTACTTGGTGGACGACAAGGGCATCGCGGCCTGCTTGGAGGCGACGTCCGGCAAGTTGGTCTGGCAGCAGCGGCTCGGCGGCGCGTTCAGTGCCTCGCCGATCGCCGCAGCCGGCAGGATTTACTTCATCGACGAGGACGGCACGACGACCGTCATCGCGGCGGGGCGCGAGTTCAACGTGCTCGGAAAAAACCCGCTCGACGAACCGGTGTTTGCCTCGCCGGCGATCTCGCGCGGCGAATTGTTCATTCGCACCGACCGCCACCTGTTCTGCATTCGGTCCCCCGATTAGACAACCCGAATAGACCGAACCCGCCCGCGGCTGCCTATAATCCCATGTAGGCACAAATCGGAGGACGCCTTGCTCGACGACGACGCCCTGATCATGCGGCGCGTGCAGGCCGGGGACCTGGAACGGTTCGCGGTCTTGATCCGCCGCTACCAGCGGCCGCTGTTTCGGGCTGCGCTGGAGCGACTCGGCGAACGGACGTGGGCGGAAGACGTGGTGCAGGAGGCATTTCTCGCGGCGTTCGCCGGCCGGACGACCTACGACCCGTCGTTCTCGTTTCGCACCTGGCTCTGGACGATCCTGATCAATCTCTGCAAGAAGCAGTGGAAGCGCCGCGCGAGTCGCCCGGCGCAACAATCGTGGTCCGAGCTGATCGCGCGCGAGGGCGATGCCGCGCCGGAGCCGCACAGCGACGCGACCGGATTGAGTTGCTTACTGAAGACCGAGCAGATCGAACGCGTCCGCGGGCTGCTCGCGGAATTACCCGAAGAGCAGGCCGACGCGCTGCGGCTGCGCTTCTTCGGCGAGTTGACGTTTCCGGAAATCGCCGCCGCGCTTGGCTGCAGTTTGAACACGGCGAAGAGTCGAGTCCGCTACGGGCTTGAAAAGATCGGTCGTGCGCTGCGAACCGAGGAAGGATGATTGCCATGAACCATGAACTGAATCGCGAACTGAACTGCGAGCAGGTTTTTCAGCATCTCACGAGCGTGCATCCTGCGCCGCTCAATGGAGAACTGGACCGGCACCTGGCCGGCTGCTCGTCGTGCCGCGAGATGGCGGACCTTTTCCAGCCCGCAGTCGCACTTCTGGAAAGCGGCCGCTGTGATGAAGTGTCCGGTGACGCGCCGCGGCCTTGGGAACAAGTATGGGAGGCGGTGTCCGTCGCGCAGCGCGCGGCGGACCAGCTTCGCGATCATTCCGCGCCGTCACGCCGCCGCGTATCGAGCCGCACTGCGGCACTGGTTCGCAGCGCGGCCCTGATTCTTGCCGGCGTGCTCGTTGGCGCAGCCTTGGGCCGCGTCGGCGCGTTCGGCCGTTCGCCGGACCTCGCCCGAAGCGATCGCGATCAATGGACCAATCCGCTCATGGAAAATGCGGCCGACTGCCGCTGCGAAGGTCTAGTGACGTTTCTCCGCGACGCCGTCGCGCACGGCACTTGCCCAACGTGCGAACAGCCAATCGCCAGCCGGAAGCAACCCGCGCTCACGCTCTGCATGGCCTGTCATCGAGAATCGATCGGTACCCGCCCCGATCCGGCGTCGTCACACGAGTCGTTGTCGTGGCCGCGCGGCAACAAGAATGATTCCGCGAAAGAGCGCGGGCCGTTCAGCTTCGCCGATCCGAAGCAGTTGCCAGGTGCGCGCGAACAAGCGTCCGCGAGTTGAAGCAACGTAGCTGACGGGCGCCTTTCTTATCTGTCGTCTTGCACGTCGCCTCTTGACCATTCAGCTTGCACGTTTGCCAGATCGCGGGCAACCAAAAGTTCTTCCTTGCACTGTCGATTGGCCAGTCGTAGAATTCACCCCGTCAAGCAACTCCGTTCAGGAATCCAATTGCTCGGAGGGGGACACATCCATGGCGAACAAGAAAGTTCAAGAGCAGGCCGAGAAGGGCGAGTTGATAATTGCCGTCGATGCAACGCGAGCCGTGGACGACCCGCACAAGCTGCCCGCCTACATGCTCGCACTCGTGATCGCGCGGCTCGCCGATTTGCTGCTGAAGGACTTGGCGACCTTCACCACGGAGGGGGATCGGGCCACCGCTTCGGCCAAGATTCGAGCGGCGCTCGACGAACTCCGGGCGCTGCACGCGGAAGGATACAACTTCATTAACGGCCTGCTCCGCTCGGTCATCTCCGCCCCCGACCGGCTCGGACTCTTCATCTCCCTCGGATGGGAATCGGGCGAGATCGGCGACTTCGACGACGCGCGGATCGAGTCCATGGCCAATCGGGCGATCGCCGTGACGCCGGACATCGCCAACCCCGCGCACCGATACCCCGCTGCCCTGCTCGACGCGATCGCCGCGCAGCTTCTGATCGTGAACACGAACCAGACGATCGCCGCGGGCGGCACGCTGGCGGCGACCGACGCGCGCGACCTGGCGCTCGAGCTTATGGAAGCCATCACCGAGCGGGTGCGGCATCACTATTGTGCCGCCTCCGACCTGCGCGCGAAGAACCCCGAACTGGCGCGGATCGGCTTCCGCGTCACGCATGACTCGGGCGAAGTGACCCCCGGCAATCCGGGACCAATCGTCGGCACTCCGCTCTACGACACGATCCAAAAGAAAATCACGATTCCGGCGATGCCCGAACGGTCCGCCTTCATCTGCGGCTACCGCCAAGCGGTCGGCGGCGTCCCGGAACCGGCCGGCGTCTCCAACACCACCACCGTCTCCGTCGTCCAGTTCAGCCCGCTCGTCCCCGGCACCACCTACGAATTCTGGGTCGTCGGCGTCAACGACGACGGCGACGAGGGGCCAGAGAGTGAACACGTGACACACGTGGAGCCGGTGGGACCGTAGGCTCCATCGCATTTGGCGCAATACGGTTTGCCGGTTCCGCCCCCGACGACAATCTGTGAGTACGTGGAAGCGCCGGTGTCAAGAAAACGAGGTGACGACGATGAGCGCAGCGATTCGCCAGCCCCTGGGCGGCGCGCCGGAAGCCGCCGGCGTCTCCAACACCACGACCGTCTCCGCCACCCAGTTGGCCGGCCCCCTGACCAGCGGCGACACGAGTTCTGGCTCGTCGGCGTCAAGAGTCAGGGCGAGGGGATCGGCGGGGTGGCTGTGGCAAAGTCTTCGATGCCACGGCCGGGGCTTCGCGGACTCAGCCCCAGCCACCCTGCCGCCGATGGGGCCGTGACAAAGCCAACGGGTTGATGTGCTACGATGAGGTCATCATGCGAACATTTGAACTTCAGACTGATTCATTCCGACGCGCGATCCTCAACATCCAACGACGCGCAGAGCGCCAGGAACTCGAAGAGCGCCTGAGCAAGTGCTTTGTTCCGACTAGGATCATCGACGATTTGCAGACGGATCAGAATCAGCTTCTGTTTGGACGCCGCGGTGTGGGAAAGACTCACACACTGAAGGTATACCTGGCCAAAAAGGTTACAGAGGGGCGACTATGCAGTTACTTGGATTGCACGTCGTTCGGCAGTGGTCTGGGCCACGAAGGGACGCCACAGAATATCGCAATCCGCTTCTTTTCAACATTTCTTCGCAGATTGGCAGACAATCTTCTTGAACATGTGGTGCGCCTCGAAAATCCATCCGGTCCTGTTCAAGACCGACTTACAGCGATTCTCTCGCAGATGAGTGAGCTTGCGTCGCCCAATTCGCAAGGCGAAACGTTCGCCTATTCTGAAATCATTCGGCTCATGAACATCTTCGCCGACGAGATACAGGTAACCCGGATGTTCATGATTCTGGACGAATGGGCACAAATCCCGATCAATGCACAGCCATTTTTCGCCGAGTTCTTGAAGCGAGCGTTCTTCGCAAACCAGCGAGTCACGATGAAAGTAGGCGTTGTGGATTATACTTATCAACTTTGCACGACAATCGATGGCAGCCTTATCGGCCTCGAAAAGTCCGCGGACATTTTCTCTGACATTCGGATGGATGAGCATTTTGTTTGGGACGTGGACCAAAGTAGAGTCGAATCATTCTTCGCGGAACTCCTTTTCAATCACCTTGCGCTCGAGTTGAATCCGGCGTTGCTCGACTTTCGTCCATCAATCAAAGCGGAGACCGTCCGGCGAGAAGTTTTCACACAGGACAAATCGTTTTCGCAGCTTTGCCGTGCCTCTGAGGGCAATGCAAGGGATTTCATCGTCATATTTGGGAGATCTTTTGACGAGTTTCGCAAACAACAATCCCACGAAAAGATTGGGATTGACGACGTGCACAAAGCGTCTATCAGTTGGTACCGCTCAGACAAACTTACGAACTTGTCGTCGGAAACATGGCTCGAAGGATTCATGCAACATCTCGTCGACAACATCATCGCACAGAAACAGTCGAGGACATTTATGGTTCCCTTTCGCCATATTGATCACCCATTGTTGCGGCGGCTTTTTGCCGCCCGAATTCTGCATCCGCTCAATACTGAGTGGTCGCACCCGGACAAGCAAGGTGAGCGCTTCAGGCTCGTGACCATTGATTACGGCGCTTACGCTTCGTTCAAAGGAACGAAGAGTCAGCACCTCCTTGACAGAGTATTCTGGAATTCAACCGCGCCCGAAGGAACTCAGCGCCCGGAAGATCTTGTTCCATTCGACGACCGCAGGAGCATTCGTCGCATCGTTGTCGACATCGATGTTCTCAACAAGTTCATCGCGAGTCCATGATGTGGCGGCGGGTGGCTGGAGCTGGGACCGCGAAGCCCCGGCCGCGACATCGAATATCTGACATAGTCGCCGGCTAGCCGGACAGGTTCGTCGCGCAGTACAAGCGCTAGCCTGAAACATAGGTTCCCAACTCAATGCCAGAAAACCTGTACGCAGACTACGACCAGTTGCTCTCGTTTCTCAACGAGTACCATTCCTTTTCGTGTGAGATCGGAAAGAATGCATCATTTGCCATGTTTCGGAATGTACCAAAAACATTCTGGAGAGCAATGAAACAACACACCCGCAGCATGATGATCAGACGCCCCGAAATCCTCCTCAAATCCATTCAAGAGATTGCGACGGAAAGTGATCGCAAAAACCCGTTGTTCGCAATTGTCGCGTCCGAGTACCCCCTCGATGCGCTTAGCAGGGAAATCGAGAGGCGGTTTCCAGGTTGTCCATTCGAAAGGCTGAAGGAGCTACACAAAAGTCACAGGGAACAACATGTCGCATTTGTGGCCTCAATCCGAAACATCTTCGCAGTACTCTTTGGCACTGCAACAATTGTGCTGCAATTTACGCCCAAACCGCTTGTAATAGATCTGGGGATCGATTACGGGGAGTTTCAGACTACGGTGTTTTGGGTAACTGTGAGTTTAATAGGATACGTTTCACTAGCTGTCATTCCCGCTTGGTACGTGAGGCATAAAGACGGTGACAGACATTGCTTCGTTGCTGAGGTGTTGGCATACACGTCGCTTCGGTTAAGCTGAGGAAGCAGCTAGGCAGCTGCTGGACGCGGCCGGGTGGCATGGCCTCCGCTTTGGATGGCCATGCTGGTGACGTGAATTCGCCATGCTCACGCAAAGCCGGGAGCATGGCACCCGACGAGGAGTTTGGCCTGATGGGAACATCCGAAGCGATTGAAGCAGGTAAGCAGGAACTGGCCGAATGCGAGAGGGCATTGGGGCCGGATCATCTGGATGTCGCGGCGGCGATCGGAAAGCTGGCTCAGTGCTATGCCAATGAGGACCGCTATGCGGCTGGGTGGCACGACCCTGAGTCTGCGAAGGGCGTGGCGCGTGGCGTAGAGACAAGTCACGCCCTTCGCAGACTCAGGGACGTGCCACACCTCCGCCGGAGT